>ERZ724513.1875-NODE-1875-length-10625-cov-4.075307_pt1 | contig 10625 bp, 11 predicted proteins | sample MGYA00376046_ERZ724513 | MGnify/ENA primary metagenome ERZ724513 (study PRJEB28724, sample SAMN07190883) | activated sludge metagenome | isolation source: activated sludge of sewage treatment plant in Hong Hong | place: Hong Kong | collected 2016-03-17 ... | reverse complement strand
CCCTGCGCGGTCGCCACCGCGCCAATCGCATCGTGCGGCGCAAGGGGCGCGTCTATATCATCAATAAAGTGCAGCGCAGGTTCAAGGCGCGGCAGGGTTGATGCGCGCCTGCCCAGGCTGATTTTCCTTGATTCTCACGGCGGTGTGACGATCGGCGCGCGACGCGGCCTCTTTGCGCAGTCCGCGGGCGCTGCTAGATTATGGCGCATGAGCTCGCGACGGTGCCGACCTGTTGCCGCAGCTACCGCACTCGCCTGTGCGGCGGCGATCGTGTCGGGCGCGCCCGCTCCGGCCGGCGCGCAGTCGAGCGGGGCTTGGGTGGGGCCGCCCACGACCACGCCCAAGGTGCGCGGCCACGATATCGACTTCCTGTTCGGCGCGTTGAAGGCGGCGCCTGACGATACGAGCGCCAAGGCGATCGAAGATCGCATCTGGGGCCATTGGCTCGCCTCCGGGAGCGATACGGTCAATCTCCTGATGGTCCGCGTGAAGACGGCGGTCGAGAAGGAAGACCTCGATCTCGCCATCCAGATGCTCGATGCGATCATCGAGATCAGGCCGCAATATGCCGAAGCCTGGAACCGGCGGGCGACGGTGTTCTATCTCAAGAAGGACTATGCCAGCGCGCTCGCCGACCTGCGGCAGACGCTCCGGCGCGAGCCGCGCCATTTCGCGGCGCTCGCCGGCCTCGGCACGATCATGCAGGATATCGGCGATGAAAAGAGCGCGCTGACGGCGTTTCGCGCGGCGCTCGCCCTTTACCCGCACCTCAAGGGCATGGCCGAGAAAGTGCGGTCCTTGACGGAAAAGGTCGAAGGCCAGCCGATCTGAATGCGCCCCGCCGCATTCGGCGAGCGGCGCGCTACCTCATAATGCGCTCTCGCCGCCGACATAGGCGATCTGCACCATGTTGGTCGCGCCCGGCATGCCGAGCGGCAGGCCCGCGACGATGATGATGCGGTCGCCGGCGCGCGCAAATCCCTCGGCGAAAGCGGTCCGGCACGCGCGATCGACCATGTCGTCCTGATCCTGGGCGTCTTCGCCGACGATGCAATGCACGCCCCACACGAGCGCCAGCCGGCGCGCGATTTCCTCCTTCGGCGAGATCACCACGATCGACATGTCCGGCCGTTCGCGGGCGACACGGTAGGCGGTGGAGCCCGACGAGGTCCACGAGACGACGGCCGACAGGTCGAGCGTTTCGGCGATCTGGCGCGCGGCGGCCGCGATCGCGTCGGCGCCGGTGCGCTCGGGATCGGTGCGTTGGGCGTGGATCACGGACCGATAGGTGGGATCGCGCTCGACGGCTTCGGCGATGCGGTTCATGGTGCCGACCGCCTCGACCGGGAATTGGCCGGACGCCGATTCCGCCGACAGCATCACCGCGTCCACCCCCTCGAAGATGGCGGTGGCGACGTCGGACACCTCGGCGCGGGTCGGCATCGGGCTCGCGATCATCGATTCGAGCATCTGCGTCGCGACGACCACCGGTTTTCCGGCGCGTCGCGCCGCGCGGGTGATCTGCTTCTGTACGCCGGGAACGCGTTCGAGCGGCATCTCGACGCCGAGATCGCCGCGCGCGACCATCAGTGCATCGGCCGCCTCGATGATGTCGGTCAGCCAGCCGACCGCCTGGGGCTTTTCGATCTTCGCCATCACCCCGGCGCGGCCGCGCGTGATCTTCTTGGCGGCGGCGATGTCCTCGGGGCGCTGAATGAAGGAGAGCGCGACCCAGTCGATGTCGGCGTCGAGCGCGGCTTCGAGGTCCTTGTAATCCTTGGGGGTGAGCGCCGGCATCGCGATCACGGTGTCGGGCAGATTGAGCCCCTTGCGGGCGGTGAGCTTGCCGCCGACCTCCACCTCGGTCATTACGCGGCCGGGCGACGTATCGACGATCACAAGGCGAATCCGGCCATCATCGAGCAAAAGCCGGTGCCCGCGCTCGAGCGATGCGAGCACCTCCGGATGCGGAACATGGACGCGTTCGCCGTTACCCGGCGCAGGATCGGAATCGAGCACGAAGGTGCCGCCTTTCTCCAGGCGCACCATGTCCTGCTCGAAGGTTCCGATGCGGAGCTTCGGCCCCTGCAGGTCGACCAGGGCCGCGATCGGCCGGCCCTGCGTCCGTTCCACCGCGCGGATCATGTGGACCATCTCACGCATCTGGTCGGGCGTGGAATGGCTCATGTTGATGCGGAAAACATCGGCCCCGGCTTCGAACAGCCGTTCGATCGCCGCCTCGTCGGGGGAAGCGGGGCCGAGCGTCGCAATGATCTTGACGCGCCGCTGACGTCTCATCGATCAGCACTTCCGCCAGGGAACTGCGGCGATTTCCCTTGGGCTGGCGGAATTGTCGTGAGCGGGGAGCCCGGCGCCGGGCGTTGCGAGGTCTGCTCGGGCGAATCGGTCAACTGCACCGTCCACGTCTGCTGCTCGCCGGTGTCGACTTCGAAAAAGCCGGTGCGGTCGTAACCGCGGGCGAGGCAATCGTCGGTGCCCCTGATCGTGAATTCCTTGTCGCGGGTGCACATGAACGCTTGTCCGGACCATTCTCCGCCGCGGTCATAGTCGACCGCGTAAATGTAATAATAGCGGGCGACCAGGGTCCCCCGCAGCAATGTCTCACAGGATCGCGACGGCAGGTTCCACCAACCCTCCGTCGCCCAGCCTTCGCTGTCCTTGTATCCGATGGCGACGCCGACTCGCCCACCCGTGTTGTTGCAGAGGCGAAAATCCGCTCGCGCCGGCGTCGCCCAGCCCAGCGTAAAAGCCGACGTCAAAGCACCCGCCGCCACGCCCAGCCCGGCGCACCGGAACCGAGCGAGAGCACACATCCGCGTGGTGATGGTCCGCTGCGACATTCTTATTCTGAGGATCTTTCCCACGCGCTATCGCCTGTCAACGAGTATTGCCCGGAAGTCGTTGATATTCGTGCAGGTTGGCCCGGTGGTGAGGAGGCCGCCGACGCGCGTGAAAAACCCCGTGGCGTCGTTGTCCGAGAGAAAGACGGCGGGATCGAGGCCAATTTTCCGCGCGCGCGAGAGGGTGGCCGGATCAATGAACGCGCCGGCGGGGTCGGCGGCATCGCCCCCGCCGCCATCGGTGCCGTCGGTGTCGGCGGCGAGCGCGGCAATGCCCGGCGTCCCGGCAAGCGCGACCGCAAGCGCGAGCGCATATTCCTGGTTGGGGCCGCCGCGCCCGGCGCCGCGCACCGTGACGGTAAGTTCCCCACCCGAGAGAATCACCGCCGAACGGCCCTCGCGTCGAACCGCGGCTGCGAGGGCGGCATGAAGCGCCGCCACCTCGCGCGCCTCTCCCTCGATGCTGTCGCCCAGGAACATGCAGGCCTCGCCGCCCGCGGCCACCGCCGCTTCGACCGATTGGAACGCTTCCCGGGGCCGCGCCACGATGCGAAACTCGGCGTCCGCAAAGAGCGGGTCGCCCGGCTTCGGCGTTTCATTGGCGGGATCGCGGAGGATGCGTTCGACCGCCGCGGGCAGGTCGAGGCGATATCGCGCGATGACCGCGCGGGCGTCGTCCAGCGTCGAGGGATCGGGCGCGGTGGGGCCGGAGCCGATGGTGGCCGGGTCGTCGCCGGGCACATCGGAGATCGCCAGCGTGACAAAGCGGGCGGGATGGATGTGGCGGGCCAGCCTTCCCCCCTTGATCCGCGACAGGTGCTTGCGGACGGTGTTGATCTCGCCGATGGCGGCGCCGCAGGCGAGCAGCGCCCGCGTCACCGCCTGCTTCTCGGCGAGCGACAGCCCGTGCGCGGGCGCGATCCAGTTTGCCGACGCGCCGCCAGACATGAGCACGAGCACGAGATCGTCCGCGACTGCGGCGTCGGCGAGCGCAAGCGTCCGTTCGGTGGCCGCGAGCCCTGCCGCATCCGGCATCGGGTGTCCCGCTTCGATGACGGGCACGACCCGGGTCGGCCGGGCATAGCCGTGCCGTGTTACGGCAATTCCGGTCAGCCGGTCCGCCGGCCAGCCGAGCTGGTCGAGATAATGATGCTCGGCGGTCTCGGTCATGGCGCCCGCAGCCTTGCCGGCGGCGAGGATCACCAGGCGGCCCCGCGCCGGGGGCGCCGGGAGATGCGGCGGCAGACAGGACCGGGGGTGCGCTGCGGCGACCGCCGTCTCGAACAGGCGGAGCAGACGGGCGCGCACAGCCTCTGGCGTGTCGTCTCGATTCATTCTTGAGTCCCGTCCCGGCATAGGCTTAGCACAACTGGCGCGGGGCGGGTGCCCCCGCCCTTGCCGGTCCATATATGCAGGGGCAGGGGGAGGATGTTCCTCCCCGGACGGAGACGACCGATGACCATGGACGAGAAGACCCGCACCGAGCTGGAAGCCGCCGTCTTCCGCCGGCTTGTCGATCACCTGCGCGTCCGCACCGACGTGCAGAACATCGATCTGATGAATCTGGCCGGCTTCTGCCGAAACTGCCTGTCCAACTGGCTCAAAGAGGCGGCCGATGCCAAAGGGGTCCCGCTCAGCAAGGACGACAGCCGGGCAGAGGTCTACGGAATGCCCTACGATGAGTGGAAGGCGAAATACCAGCGCGAGGCGTCGCCCGAGCAGCAGGCCGCGTTCGCCCAGTCGCACCCCGCCTCGCACAAGCACTGAGGTCCGCCGCGAGGTTAGGACTTTGTTATTCACAGCGGAAGCTTTGTGTGGATCGCGCGCCGTTTCGGCGCGCCTCCGCCTTGAAGTCGCCGGCTGAATCCCGCGGTATGGGCGCACGACAGTCATCCAGCCAGGACGAGGAGCGCCCATGCCTGCGACCGCCGCGGTCCGTGAGACCGAAAATCCTGCCCCGCACGCGATTGCCAACCAGCTGAAGACGGTGGTCGAGCGGATCGAGCGCCTCGAGGAGGAAAAGAAGGCGATCGCCGACGATATCCGCGACGTCTATGCGGAGGCCAAGGGCAACGGCTACGACGTGAAGGCGCTGCGGACGATCATCCGCCTGCGCAAGCAGGACAAGACCGAACGGCAGGAGCACGAGGCCATCCTCGAGACCTACATGCACGCCCTCGGCATGATCTAGCGAACCTCCCCGGGGGGGCCGGCCGGCCCCTCACGACGACGACCACGCGGCAGCATGTCGGGCGATCCTTCCGTCGGAGGGGTCGCTCGATCTATTTTTTTGCCCCGCCGGCGGCCGCAAATGAAGACGACCGGCCGAAAAGAAAATGCCCGGCGTGCGGCCGGGCATGTGCAGTTCTTCGCTGGGTCCTCTTATTACATTCGCAGAGCGGCCGTGCGCTTGAAGGTGACGGTCGTCGGGAAAACGATGGCTCCGCCGTCGAAGCGCTCGTAAGCCAGTCCGTTCGACGGGTCGTTGGAGAACGTCATGACGATCGTCGAGCCCGGCTTGGACAGAAGTCCGCTGTAATCGACGTCCCCATATGTCGTTGTCGTGAAGGACGTGAGCAGGCTCGGCGCGAACATCGCCGCGCGCAGCCACGGATCGTCGAACTGTGCGCCCGACGCGACCGGACCGGCCGGCCGCATTGCGGGTGTCGGCACGCCCGAATTGTCGCGTTCGCTTACGCGCGTGCCGGTTTTCTTCACCACCGAGATCGGAGCCGCCAGAGAACCGGCGCCTGCCTGCGCGAGCGAGAGCCCGGGGCGCGGCGATACATCACCGCCGGCATAGGCGAGGGCGACCTCAGGCGGAACGCGATCCGGCGCCGCTTCTTCCTGGCGGAGCGGCCAGGGCGTCGCGTGGGCGACGGCATCCGCCGCGGGCGGGGCTGCGCGAACGGGCGCGCTGGGCGGGCTCGGCACGAAGCCGTCCGCGGAGGCGGTCTGGATGGGCTTATGGGTTTCCGTTTTCGCGGGGCTTTCGGCGCTGCGCGCGTCGGGTTTCGGTGCGCGCGCCGGGTTTGCCGGGGCGGCGATCTTGGCGCTGGAGCGGACCGCGCTTGCCTTCGGCGCGCTGATCACGCTGGGCGTATCCTCGTCGTCGTCGCTGCTGACCAGCGAGGCGACGCGGGTCGGGCGCTGTTCGGCTGTCGCGACCTCGATGCCGGCCGAGCGGGCAGCATCGAGCGAGGTCTGCGACGGCGCGCGGCCGCGCTTGGCGATGTCGGCGAGGGCGATCTGATAGCCGGGCAGCGGCTTGCCGTTGGAGGGAACATGGACGGTGCGTCCGTTGGGGAACACACGCGCCAGCTGGTCGTAGCTCATGCGCGGCCAATGGCGGATGCTGCCGACGTCGACGTGAATGAAAGTCGATGACGGATAGTAGCCGACCCCGCCGCGTTGCAGCCGCAAGGCCGCTGCGCGCTGCGCCTCGAGCGATACGCCCGGAATGTGCAGATCAATCGCCTTGCCCAGCGTGTGTTGGCTGAAGCGGGCGACGCCGCTGCTGCGCGCCCGCAGCATGGCGTTGGTCGCCGGCGCGCGGTAGCCGCAAATAATCTCGATCGGTTGGGTGGCGCCCAGGTCGCGGTAGAGCTCCCACACCGCGTCGAGCACCTGCGGGTCCATGCGGGTCGCTTCGTTGCGACGCCAGTCCCGCATGATCCAGTTGATTTTCTTCAGCGCCTCGTCGTCGTAGCGACCTTCGCGCTTGTAGGTGATCGTGAGATTTTCGTTGGTGTGCGTGTGACGGAACGTCAGGGTGCGCGTGTCGCCATTGGCGGCGGCGTTCTGCAGCGCATTGCAGCCGAACAGCAGAACCAGCGCAGCCAAGCCGGCATGTTGTCCGCTGCGGAGCACTCGGTTCGCGGTTGCGCCGACGCGGGCGATACATGCGGTACTAATGGGCACTGGACATCTCTCATTCAGACGACGCTCGCCACCACGCCAGCAAGCTCGCGTAAGCTGCTGCGCGACGGAGCCCGTCGCGCAGCAAAGTTGAACGCAGTCTTTGTGGGATTGCTTAGTGCAGTGTTTTGAACCCCCACCCCCCGATCACGGTGAGTTCACTAGTTCGTGATCGTGGCGAAAACATGCCGGGAAGCAGGGGAAGGGAAGAAAAAGCGCTGGAATACCAGCGGTTCCGTGGTGTTACGGATCGGAGGATTGCGGGCTCGGGCGCAGGCTTGAGGTGGAAATCGCGAGAGTTCGTGAACGGTTGGGGCAGGGGCGCCGGGGTTCCCGAAAAAGCAACGGCGCGCCGCGATCCCGCCAGCGCGCCGAAACTCCGGATTATCCATCAGAGCGTTCGCGGCTCTCGCGTTCGATCCCTACTGGGCGACGGCCAGCGGCGCGGTTTTCCGGAAACCGTTCAACGCCGCAAGCTGCTTCACCCAATCCTCCGGATAGAGGAGATGCGAGCCGGGAGTCTTCAGGCCCATGAAGCTCGCCACGTTCGAGATGAACATGATGCAGTTGTAAGTGGCCGCATTCCACAGCGGAGAATTGGCCTGCTTCTGCTTGATGTAGGCAAACACGGCGCGCGCCTGCGCTTCAGTGAGATAGACGCGGTAGCTCGCCTGCAGATATTCCTCATCGAGGTCGCCGTAGCTCGCGCCCGTCTCGGACGGCACCGGCAGGACGTGCCCGATGATGTAAGGGATGACGCTATCGGTGGCCGGATGCAGGCCGGCGACTTCGACTTGGCGTGAGCCCGTCCGTCCGTACCAAATGAAGGCGTGGCCATAGCTGGCCGCCGTTCGCGCACGGAAATCGACGTAGTAGGGCAGGCGATATTTCTCGACCGCGTTCGTGCGGCTTCCCGCTTTCTCCGACGCCGACGTCGGAACGGCGGCACTCGCGCTGGCGACCTGTGTCTGCGTATTCCGTGCAGATGCGGCCGACACATTCAGTCCCGCGGCGATGGCGAGAGACAGACCGACAGCGAGCCCTAGCTTATGCGCAGATTTCTGCACCGCCACCTCCCAAGTCGAAAACTCGGTTCAGCACAGCCAGGGCGGAAAGCTTTAAGGCTGGCTGAGAAATCTTCACGGAGGCGATTGATGCATGCATCAATCGCCTCGCGAGAAGGAACGGCGGGCGCAGGAGCGCCCATCCGCAATGTCGCTTCTTAGTACTTCGCAACGACCGGGCCTTTGCCGAAGGGCAGCTTGCCGATCGGAGCCTTGCCGACCGGAGCCGGCGGAGGCGGCGGTTCTTTACGAGGCAGGTCGGCTGCGACAGCGGCACCCACCATGGCGAGAGAAGCAGTAGCTGCAAGAAGAATCTTCAACATGGGACCCCCCTAAGTGTGTGGACACCTCTGTCCAACCTGACGCGGCAACTTCCAGGCAGCCGTAGCTTTGGCCAAAGAGGCTTATTTTGCAATGAAAACTACGGAGAGTCGGGGTTACCGTGGCTGCTTTTCAGGGAGCCGTTGCACAAACATCACGGTCTATTCCGCAGGGCTGCGCGCTGTGGGAGAGTTTCCGATAAATACGTTTCAGTTTTGATTACGAATTAGGCGAAAGGCCCGATTTTCACATTTGAGAAGAACGCTTTGCTTTCGCTGAATCACATGCGCAACCACGCAGGCGCGAGTCGTTGGATGAAACGCCCGAAGAAACCTTCGTGGACGCACAAAAAACCCCGTCAAGCGCGCCCGGTAGCCCGCACGGGGTCAGTAAACATACGGAATGATGCAATAGGTCCGCTGCATATAGGCGCGATATTCGTCGCCGAAGCTGTCCAGCATCATCTGCTCCTCGCGGGCGATTCTGCCGAAATACAGCGTGCCGAAGCCGATGATGCCGGCGAAGCCCGCGATCCAGTTGGGCAGCAGCAGCGCCTGCGCCACCGCCCACAGCCAGAACGCCGTGTACATCGGGTGGCGCACATGGCGATAGACGCCCGCGGTGATGAGTTGATGATTCTCGCGCACTTCGAGACTGACGGACCAGTTTCGCCCGAGCGCCTTGTGCGTGAGCCGGAACATCACGAGCGCGGCTATGGCGAACGCGAGGCCCAGCCACGCAAGCGCCGGCTGGAAAGGGTAATCGGCGAAGGCGGGAAAGCCGGTGAAAGCATAGATCAGCGGCACGAAGCCGAGGCCGGACAGTGAAATCAGGAGCAGCGTGGTCTCGCGCGAGCCGCGGACGCTGCGCGCGATCGGCGTGCCCCGCGAGCGTCGCGCGTGGCGGCGGCGGATGATGTACCAGACGACCATGGTCAGCACGACCACGGCCTTGGCGAGCGTCGGAGTCATCCCTTGCCTGTCCGTACCGGCTGATCGCGCACCGCCTCTTCGTCCTGCAGCGCGGATGCGAGCAGTTCGCCGTCGGCGCCGATGGCGGAAGCGGGGCCTTCGGGAAGCGCGACCTGCTGCCGGGCCGACAGCGGTCCGCACAGCAGCATGAAGTAGTCATAGGGCGCGCGCACGTCGTTGCCGCTGACGAACTGACAATGCACGCGGAACAGGCTGCGGCGGATGCGCCGATAGGCGGCCGGATGGAGCATGTGCTTGATGCGCACGATCCGCACGACGGGATGGGTCGCAGCCGTCAGTCCCATCTCCACGATGGGGTCGGTCTTATAGAAATTCATCACGTCGGTGAGCGCTTGGTATTCCGCCCAGAAAACGCCGGGCGACGAAGCGACGCGCTCGACCGCCGCGTGAAAGCGTTTGGCGCCGCGATGCAGCCCGATCTTGAGGACCGACGAGCCGACCGAGACGAGGGTGAGCGGCGTGCCGTCGCGGCCTGATGCGAGTCCCGGATCGAGGCGCAAGGCGCGGTCCGCCAGATCGATCGCGAGCACGGCGCCGAGGCTGTGGCCGAGCAACAGAATCTCATCTGCTTCGCCGGCGCGCGCCGCGGCGGCGAGTTCCTGTGCGAGACGGTCGAGCCTCCGATTCAGCCCCGGATCGCCTTGGCGAATGTAGGTGCGGGCGAAAATCCAGTCATCGAAGAGCTGGGGAAGCAGCAGCCAGCGCCCGAGCCAATGCAAGAGCGCGAGGAAAACGGCCAGTCCCGCGACGATTCCGAGGACGGCAAGCCCGGATGCTTTTGCAATAAAAGCGCCGGAAAACCAACCGATTGCAGCAAAGCCTGCAAAAAGCACATAAGGGTAGAGAAAAAACAGGGCATAGCGCCAGTTGGTGCGGAAATAGCCCCACAGCGCGCCGCCCGCGATAAAGTCGAGGCCGGCGAGAAGGCCGAGAGGAACGCGCCGCCACAGCGGCCGGTCTCCCGCGGCTTCGATGAGGTCGTCCCATCGCACGAACTGATAATGGGTGGCGACGCGCCAGTTGGGGCCGGTCGTGACGACGTCCCATGCCGCGGTGTCCGGGCCGATCACAGGAGGCGAGACGACGGACTTTGCCGACCAGGCCTGCTCGAAGCGGTGCAGCTCGCGCACAAATCGCCGGTGCACCGCATCCACGGGCATGGTGAAGTCATAGCCGCCGATGTGGTACACCAACCGTTTCGCGATGATGGGTTCCGTCATTCGCGCTCCAGTGGCGCCCGCGGCCGCCGATGATGCCCCGCCCCAGGTGCGGCGAGGGGGTAATCTCATGCATCAAGGAGCGGCCCGGTGTCCAGCGGCGGCGAGAAAAGCGCCGGTTGCGTAGAGGCTGCGGGGCGAGGGAGTTCGCAAGCGTTCCCCTAGAGCGAATCCCGGTTTGATTGAATCGGGCTTCGTTCTATTTCTCTTTGTGTTGTCGCATTTTCTGACGGCGAACCGGTTTCCACTTCG
>ERZ724513.1870-NODE-1870-length-10640-cov-4.805385_pt1 | contig 10640 bp, 6 predicted proteins | sample MGYA00376046_ERZ724513 | MGnify/ENA primary metagenome ERZ724513 (study PRJEB28724, sample SAMN07190883) | activated sludge metagenome | isolation source: activated sludge of sewage treatment plant in Hong Hong | place: Hong Kong | collected 2016-03-17 ... | reverse complement strand
GCAGCGCCGCATAGCTTTCCGACCATCGCAAGACCGATCGCTCCAGCGAGAACTGCTCGACGATGCGCGCGCGCGCGTGGCGTGACCGTTCGCCGTATGTGTTGCGTTCTTCGCTGGCCAGTTCGCGGATCGCCGCGGCCAGGGCCTGCGGATCGCGCGGCGGCACGATCGCGCCGGTATCGCCCACGATGATCGCGGCGTCGCCGACATCGGTCGATATGGCCGGAAGCCCGCACGCCATTCCCTCCGCCAGCGCATTGGAAAAGCCTTCGCCGAAGGCCGAACTGGAGACGACGAAATCGGCCGCGGGCAACAGCCGCTCGACGTCGTCGCGACGGCCGAGACGCAGGGTATTGGGCTGGGCCGGCAGATGTTCGGTATCCGCGCCGATCAGCAGGGCGCGCAGATCGGGCAATTCCGCCATCGCTGCGAGAAACACCTGATGGTCCTTCATCGGATTGACCCGGGCGACATGCGCAAGAACGATGGCCGGGGCGGGGATGCCGAGTTCGCGCCGGACGGCGGCGCGCAAATCCGGATCCGGCCGGAACCGCCGGGTGTCGATGCCGTTGGGGATGATTTCCGCGCGGCGCGGCCGGTAGCCGTAGCCGAGATGAACCTTCAGGCCGGCCGCGGAATTGGCGGTGATCAGGTCGGGCTGCCGCGACAGCAGCGCACAGGCTTTGACGACCAGCCGGAGCTGGAGACTGTAGCGGCTGAAGTCGATGTCCGATCCGCGAATGGCCCAGCCGAGCCGGGTCGCGCGGCGTCGGCCGGAGAGGGCAAGTCCGACGAGCGCCGCAAGGTCGCCGTGATACATCCAGCCTTGCACGATCTCGGGCCGCGTCCGAGCGATCAGCCGGGCCAGACGGTACAGGCCGGCCGGAACGCCGAACAGCGAACCGAAGTTCAATTCCACCACGTTGACCCCGCCTGCGCGCATCCGATCGGCATGCGGTCCGCCGGGCCGAAGCGCCACGACGGTGATCTCGTCGGCGATCTTCCGTTCGGCGGTGACGAGGCGCGTCAGCGTCGCTTCGGCGCCGCCGACCCACAGGTGCGTGATGACATAAAGAATTTTACGCGGCCGCTCACTCACGCCCATCGGTTTCTTTGTTGCTGGTTGATCTGCAAACGCGGCCACCTTGTACCGCCCGCTGCAACGAGCGTCGAGCGGCCCGGCAGGCCGCCGCCGAGAGCGATTGCGCGCGCACACGAGCCGCCCGTTTGTAAGCAAGGTCCGCGGCAAGCATTGCCGCCTTGTCCCGCCGCATGCGATTGACGGTATGGGCAGCCTGTTCGCGCGAGACGGAATGCAACAGCCAATGCGACCCGAGCGAAGAAACGTCGTGCTGGTCGGGGCCGGCCATGCGCATGTGACGGTGCTGCGCGCGTTCGGCTTGAACCCGCTCCCAGGGGCAAGCCTGACCTTGATCAGCCGCGGACGGCACACGCCCTATTCCGGAATGCTGCCCGGCCTGATCGCCGGCGATTACCGGCCCGAAGACATCCATATCGACACGATACCGCTGACACGTTTTGCCGGAGCACGGTTTCATCAGGATGCGGCGATCGGCATCGACCTGCCGAACCGGCAGGTGATCTGCCGCGGGGGCGACCGCGTGTCCTACGATGTCTTGTCCATCGACATCGGCTCCACCCCCAACACGGCCGACGTGCCGGGAGCGGCCGAGCACGCGATTCCGGTCAAGCCGATCGACGGATTCTTGAGCCGTTTCGACGCGCTGCTGGCGCGAACGCTTGCGCGCAAGGGGCGCACCCGCCTCGCCGTCGTCGGCGCCGGCGCCGGCGGCGTCGAACTCCTGTTGGCGGTCCAGCAGCGGCTGTCGCTGGAAATTTCGCGCGCGGGCTTCCCCGCAGACCGGCTCGCATTCGTGCTCGTGTCGGCGACCGGCGACATATTGCCGGCGTTTCCGTCGGCGTTTCGCGCGCGCTTTCGTGCGCTGCTGGCAGAGCGCGGAATAGCCCTCGTCACGGGAACGCGCGTTGCCTGCGTTGAGCCTGGCCGGCTCGTGCTCGACGGCGGCAACGCGATCAACGCTGACGAAATCCTGTGGGCGACCCAGGCCGCGCCGCCGGATTGGCTCGCGGCGTCCGGACTGCCAGTCGATCAAAGCGGCTTTCTTATCGTGGACGAAACGCTGCGCGTCGCCGGACGGGACGATGTGTTCGCGGCCGGCGACATCATCTCGTTCGCGCCGCGCGATTTACCGAAGTCCGGCGTCTATGCCGTGCGTGCGGGCCCGGTGCTCGCCGACAATCTGCGCCGGACCCTGACCGGCCGGCCGCTGCAACCATTTCGGCCGCAGCGCAACGCGCTCTACCTGATTTCGACGGGAGACCGTCGCGCCATCGGGACGCGCAACGGCCTCACCTTCGCGGGCGCATGGGCGTGGCGCTGGAAGGATTGGCTCGACCGCCGATTCATGCGTCAATTCAGAGATTTGCCGGAAAAGCACGGCGCCGCCTGAGCGCTCCGCCGCCGGCCCTCCCCGGCGCGGCGACACCCGGCGGCGTCACGTCTCGGTGATTGGCGGTAACGCACCGCGGCGGGACAGCGTATCTGCGCTGACGGCATCTTGCAGGAGCGTGACATGACGCGGCGACAAGTTTTGTTGACGGGCGCAGGCGCATTGGCGCTGCTCGGCGTCGCGCGCCTCGTGAGCCAGCGACCGGCGGCGACGACGACCGCCGAGACGTTTGCGACCACCCATTCCGCGGCGGAGTGGCGCGAGCCGTTGACGCCCGCGCAATACGACGTGCTGCGCCTGCACGGCACCGAGCGGCCGTTCACCAGTCCGCTCAATCGCGAAAAGCGGGCGGGCATCTACGCCTGCGCGGGCTGTGACCTGCCGGTGTTTTCTTCCGACGCGAAATTCGACAGCGGCACCGGCTGGCCGAGCTTCTGGCAGCCGCTCGACAAAGCCGTCGGGCTCGCCGACGACACCAGCTTCCTGATGCGGCGCACCGAGGTCCACTGCCGCCGTTGCGGCGGACATCTCGGTCACGTCTTCGATGATGGACCGCAGCCGACCGGGCTGCGGTATTGCATCAACGGCGTCGCCCTCACCTTCAAACCCGCGGTTGCGTAAGGAGAAACAGAATGGACGCAAAGCTATTCCCGGTGACCCGCAGCGACGAAGAGTGGCGCCGCCTGCTGACGCCCGAGCAATACGCCGTCATGCGCGGCCATGGCACCGAACGTCCGGGAAGCTGCGCGCTGAACCATGAAAAGCGCGCGGGCAGCTTTTCGTGCGCCGGCTGCGGGCAGCCGCTGTTCGTGTCCAAGACCAAGTTCGAAAGCGGCACCGGCTGGCCGAGCTTCAACCAGCCGGTCGCGGGCGCGATCGAAAGCTCGGTCGACCGCAGCCACGGCATGGTGCGCACCGAAGTGCATTGCAGCCGTTGCGGCAGCCATCTGGGCCACGTGTTCGACGACGGCCCGCCGCCCACGCACCAGCGCTATTGCATCAACGGCGTGGCGATGAACTTTCAGCCGGAGGAATGACGAGCAGCGTCCCCGCCTGCGCAGGGGCTCTCCGGGAACGAAAGCACGGCCAAGCATGCCCTCGGACCTGATCCGCGGGCGGAAACCGGTTGCCGCAGAAAGCACGGCCACTCGAGGACTACTGGAGCGAATTCCGAACCGGTCAGAACGGACGTCGCTCCAGCCTCGATGTCATCACGATCGCAGATCCGACCCGGTCGGCATTGTCCGGACAGTTCGCGCCGGGAACAAGGCCGTCGGCGTGGCGTTGGCGATAGGATGACGTCACGGGGGCAAAGCCATCGGCCGCGTTCCCCTTGTTGCGGCCGGTATGAATATGCCGTCTTTTCGCCTGATCTCCGTTCTGTGCATTGCGACAGCGAGTGCGCTGTACCTCGCAATTGCAGCGCTTCGCGCCAACGAAGTGATGGATTTCTGGCGCGAGGAGTGGGAGAGGAACAATCGCGCCTCGACCGCGACGCCTGCTCCGGCGCAGCCGCGCGCCGCGACCCGGCCCAGCACCGCCGCGCGGACCAAAGTCACCGTTTGGCCGAAGCGGAAACAGGAAAAGCGCGAGGATAGGGAAGCGGATCGGGGCGGCGGCAAGCTTTACTGCGTCCGCACCTGCGACGGTTTTTATTTTCCGGCGAATGCGGGATCGAGCAGCGCGGAGAACAGCAGGATTTGCGGCGCATTGTGTCCGGGCGCGGCGACTGAACCGTATCGTATCGGCAGCAGCGACGACATCGGGGATGCCGTATCGCCCAAAGGCAAGCCCTATACAGCGTTGCCGGCGGCGTTTTCCTACCGGACCAACCTCAAAGACGGCTGCGCCTGCAAACGGCCGGCGAAAATCGGTTTTGCGGCACTGCTCGACGACGCGACGCTGGCGCCGAACGACATCGTGGTCACCGAGAGGGGAATTTTCGTGTTCGTCGGTGGCGGCAAGTTTCCCCACCGCGAGAGCGATTTTGTTCCCTACCGCAAGGTGCGGGGCATGGAGCGGAAGGTCGTCGCCTATCTCAATTCGATCGACCGCCTGATCCCCCGAGCGGAGGCGGGACGCTCCTCGGATGCGGCCCGAGCCGCACCGGCGCCGAAGCGCTCATCGCGAGCAGGCGCGCAGACCGCGCCGACGATCGCATCGCGCTCGATCGACGCTCCCGGCCGGCCCGCCGGCGCACGGTTGACAGCGGCGCAGGAGACGGCATCGGTCGCCGACTGAACCGTCGGCTCGCCCGCCCTGGAGCAAATTCCGTTCTGATTGAATCGGAATTCGTCCCGGCTCTCCTTGAGTGGTCGCAAGGTAATCGCTCTCCGGCGAACCCGTTCCGACCCCCGGATCAGGTCTGAAGGCATGCTTCGCCGGAAAATGCTCTAACGGAAAAATGCTCTAACGGCGCACCACCCGCGCCACTCCCTCGACAATCTGGCGAGCGCGGGTCGGCTTGGTGAGGATGGTATAATCCGACCATTCGTCCGGCAGGATATGGCGGTCGAAATGGCCCGAGCAGAAAACGAACGGCACGCCGCGACCGACGAGGATGCGCGCAACCGGCCAGACTTCTTCGGTATTCAGCTTGATGTCCAGGATGGCGCCCGACAGGGTCTCGCCCGAGGCGAGTTGCTCCGCCTCGCTCAATGTTCCTACGGGCCCCGCCACATCGGCGCCGGCGCTGCGCAGGATGCTGTCGACGGTCATGGCGAGCCATGCATTGTCTTCGACGACCAGAATCCGAAGTCCTTGCAATGGACTGTCAGTCATAATTCAGCATATCCCTCGCAGTGCGAACAATCCGTTGCGCCTCCATCTCCATTTGCCATACTAACCCTTTCGCGGCGAAGTCCATGTCAATTTTGGCGTTATGCGCCTTCACCATCATGTCCTTGATCACGGTGTAGCCAAATCCCGTGCGCGTCGGGGGGACGACCGGCGGTCCGCCTTCTTCCCGCCAGATGATCTTGAAGAGGGCGGCGCTGTTGGACTCGATCGCCACGCTCCAGGTGACGACGACACGTCCATTCGGCGATGACAACGCACCGTATTTCGAGGCGTTGGTCGCAAGCTCGTGCAGCACCAGGCCGAGATCCTGCGCGCCGTTCGGCTTGAGCACCAGAGGCGGGCCGTTCATCTGCAGGGCCGCATTCTTTTCGTCGAAGAATGGCGCCAGCTGATCGCGGATCAGGTCCTCGATGTCGACGCCTTCCCACTCGCGCCGGACCAGCAAGTCGATCGAACGGCTCAGGCCGTCGACCCGCTGGGAGAGACGGTCCTGGAATTCCTCGGAATCGACGCTTGTGCGCGAGGTCTGCCACGCCATGGCCTGGACGACGGCGAGCACGTTCTTGGTGCGATGCGACAGCTCGCGCATGATCAGGCGGACATGGTGCTCGCGCTCCTTGCGCGCGCTGATGTCGCGCATGATCCCGGTGAAGAAGCGCCGGTCCTCGAGCGACCACTCGGTCAGGGCGAGGTCGAGCGCCATCTTGCTTCCGTCCTTGCGGCACCCTTCGACTTCGCGGCCGGTATTGATGACCTTGCCGACGCCTGTTTCGAGATAGGACGTGATATAGCCGTCGTGCGCCGATCGCAGCGGTTCGGGCATGAGCAGGGATACGTTCTGTCCGACCATCTCGTCGCTGCGCCAGCCGAAAATCTTCTCGGCCGATGGATTGAACGATTGCACGATGCCGCTTTCGTCGATGGTGACGATCGCATCGACCGCGGTTTTGATGATGGTGCTCAGGCGCGTTTCGCTGGCGCGCAACGCGTTTTCGATATGCTTGCGCTGCGTGATGTCGATCAGGGCGAGAACGACGCCGGCCGCATCGGCGCCGACCTGGTAGGGGAGGATACGCAGCAGGAAAGCGCGGTCCTCGACTTCGATCTCATGCTCGCTGACTCCGCTCCCACCCAGCACAGCCCTGATCTCTTCGATCAGTTTCGGATAATGGAAACGTGCGGTGATGTGCTCGATCGGCCGGCCGATGTCCTGTTCGAGGAGGTTGAAAGTCCTGGCGATGGCCGGCGTAAGCCGGCGCACCCGCAGATCGCGGTCGAGGTAGATGACGCCGATATCGGTGCTCTTAAGCAGGTGGTCCATGTCCATGGTGAGTTCCACCAGCTCGTCGATCTTGCGCTGGTGTTCGGCACTCACCGACAAGAGCTCCTCGTTCACCGAGTTCAGCTCTTCGTTGGTCGACTGGAGTTCCTCGTTGGCGGACATCAATTCTTCATTGGTCGCCTGGAGTTCCTCGTTGGTCGTCTCCATCTCCTCGATGGTCGTCTGCAGACTTTCCTCGGTTACGCGCAGCTCGTTCTCGAGATCGCGGATGCGCTCCTGGTAAAGTTCGATCGTTCCGATCGACTCGACGCGCTGCCGCCGCTTCGGCCCCTCCTTGGTGCGCGCGACCTCGTCGAAGGTGACCATGCAATAGTCTTCGTCCTGCCACTCCGAGCTATTGAGCCGCTCCACCGACACCTTGAAGGTTTTTTCCTGTTCGCCGTCGAGGCTGCACTGGACGCGGCGCACGAACGGCGCGGTGTTGCGGCCACGCATGCGCTCGAGGCCGGCGCTGATCGTATGCCGCAGCTCTTCGGCAGCCGCGTTGGTGATCAGCGGCGAGAAGCGTCCGCCCTTGAACTCCAGATATTTATGCGCGTCGCCGAACACATGCAGAATGGTGCCGTCGCGCGTGACGAGGACGCCGGCCGGGGCGAAGCGATCGAGAATCGCGTCATAGGCTTTGGCCAATCCCCGCCGATGCGGCGCAGCCCTCGCCGCCGCCCCGCCGCCCGCAGAGACAGCCGAAGCAAATCGAACTTCCTGGCTTGGCGCAGGCTCCTCATGCGCTGGCATCGATGAAGGCAATCGCAGCGACTCGCGCAACCGCACATCCCGCAGCTTGCGGAAGATGCGCCAGTGCTGGTCGACCACGGCAAATTCATCGCTCAGTTCGCTCACGCTCTCGCTCGGCCCGAGAAACAGGATACCGTTCCGGTCGAGGGCGAAATGAAACAGCATCATCGCCGTGCGCTGCGCGACCTCGTCGAAATAAATCAGAAGATTGCGGCAGCTGACGACGTCCATCCGCGTGAACGGCGGATCCTTGAGAAGGTTGTGGGCGCTGAACACCACGAAGCGCCGCAGTTGTTGCTTCACGACGTAGTGGTCGCCCGACATGTCGAAATAGCGTTCGAGCAATTCCGGCCCGAGCGACTTGACGATCGCTTCGTCATAAACGCCGCGACCGGCGCGTTCGAGGGCCGGACGAAAAATGTCGGTGGCGAATATCTTGGCGTTGAGTTCGAGGCCTTCCTTGCGCGCATGCTCCAGCAGCAATATGCCGATCGAGTACGCTTCCTCGCCGGTGGCGCAGCCGGGCACCCACACCCGCAACGGCCGCTGCGGGGACACGTTGGCCATAATTCGCGGAACCACCTTGTCCGCCATCACCTTGAAGGCGTCAGGATCGCGGAAGAAAGACGTGACCCCGATCAGCAGGTCTTTGCTCAGGAGGTCGATCTCTTCCGGCTCCCGCTCGAGCTTTGCCGCGTAGGCGGCGAGCGTGTCGAAATGAGCCATCTCGGCGCGGCGCCGGATGCGGCGACCGACCGTCGTCTTCTTGTAATGCCCGAAATCGGTGCCGCACCGTCGCTGCAGCAGCTGAAGGATATGCCGCTCAGGGTCTCCGGCGGCGTCATCCTCGTGCTCGTCGGCGGCCTGAAGCGGTTCGCCGCTCAGTATCCGCTGGAGCATGCGCGGCAGCATCTTTGGCGAAGCGGCGCCGTTCGCGAGATTTCGTTCGATGACGGATCGCGGCATGCTGTCGAACCGCGCCGTGTCCGGCTCCTGCGCCAGGACCGTGCCGCCGGCATCGCGCACCGCCGCCGCTCCCAGCGTGCCGTCGGTGCCGGTGCCCGACAGGATGACGGCGATCGCCGCCTCCTTCTGGTCGCTCGCGAGCGACTTCAGAAAAGCATCGATCGGGAAGTTCAGATGCGTGGTCTTGTCCTCCTGCGTGAGGACGAGGTGGCCTCGCTCGATGATCAGGGTCTGGCGCGCCGGGCGCAGGTAGATCACGTTCGGCTCCACCTCCATTCCCGACTTCACGGTGCGAATTTTCATTCGCGTGTGGCGGGCGAGGAGTTCGTCCATCACCGAAGGAAAATCCGGCGACAAATGCTGGACGATGATGAAAGCCGCGCCGGTGTCGGCCACCATCGCGTCAAAAAATGTTTCGAGCGCCTCAAGGCCGCCGGCCGAAGCGCCTATCGCCACGATACGAACCGGTCGGCGCGGCTTATCGATGATTGGCATGTGGTTCCGGGGATCCTCTTCGGGCGGCGCGGAATCGTTTGCGGCCTTGCGGACCGGCTTCGTCTTTCTGAGCTTGCTGCGAGAGCGGTCGAGTTCGGTCTTGCCGTGCATCCGAGACACGTGAGTTCCTCACCGGAGCATGATTCGCGTGACGGCCGGTCATCCGGACGCCCAACCAACGCCAATACAACGATCGGCTGTCCGCTCGCTGTCGACGCCCCCGGCGACATGCTCCCGGTGAACCGGATTCGCGCGGCGGACGATACGTTGCCGCCGCCTCGCTTGCTAGCCCTCGCAATACATCATCACCGCAGCGTATAAAAACGTGATGGGGCGGAATAAAGAGCGGTTAGCCTGAAGCCGCGGCCGGGAATCCGGTCGCAGCTAGGAACAATATCCTCTTTTCTACCCTTCGGTTTCCGCAAGCAGGCTCGCATTGCCCCCGAGCGCCGCCGTGTTGACGGTCATAGTCTGTTCGTGCACGAACCGGCGCAAATAGTTCGGTCCGCCCGCTTTCGGCCCGGTTCCCGACAGACCGCTCCCGCCGAACGGCTGGCTACCGACCACCGCCCCGATCATATTGCGATTGACGTAGATGTTGCCGTGCGGAAGCCGGGCGGCGATACGGTCGACCACCGCCTCGATGCGCGAATGAACTCCGAGGGTGAGCGCATAACCGTTGCCGGCGAGGTCGCCGAGGACATCGTCGAGGGCGTTCGCGCGGTAGCGCACCACGTGCAGGACGGGCCCGAACACCTCTTCCTTTAGATCGCGGGCGCGGTCGAGTTCGGCGATCGCGAGCGGCACAAAGGCGCCGGCGACGGGCAAAGGCCGCGTGCGGTCGGACCGGAACAACACCCGGCCCTGCCCCTCCATATCGGCGATCCAGCGGTCGATCCGCGCTTTGGCGTCGGCGTCGATGACCGGTCCGACATGGGTGGCGACGTCGCGCGGATCGCCGATCTGCAATTCCTGGGCAGCGCCGACGATCATATCGAGCGCGGTCCCGGCGATATCGTCCTGCAGGCACAGCAGGCGGAGGGCCGAGCAGCGCTGGCCGGCCGACCGGAACGCCGAGGCGAGCACGTCATCGGTCAGTTGTTCGGGAAGCGCGCTCGCGTCGGCGATCATCGCGTTGATGCCGCCGGTCTCGGCGATGAGGGGAATGAGCGGCCCGCCGCTTGCGGCGAGCGCACGGCTTATCCTTCTCGCGGTCTCGGTCGAGCCGGTAAAGACGATGCCGGCGGCGCGCCGGTCGCGCACCAGCATTTCACCGACGCGGCCGTCGCCCGGCACGAGATGCAGCGCGCTTACCGGCACGCCCGCTGCGTGCAGCAGCCGGACGAGAACGGCGGCGATGAGCGGCGTCTGCTCGGCCGGTTTCGCAACCACCGCATTGCCCGCGGCAAGCGCCGCCGCGACCTGCCCGGTGAAAATCGCCAGCGGGAAATTCCACGGGCTGATACAGACGAAAACGCCGCGCGCCCGGTACCGCAGTTCGTTGATCTCGCCGGTCGGCCCGGGCATCGCCTCCGCCGCGAGGCTCCGCCGCGCCTCGACCGCGTAATAGCGGCAGAAGTCCGCGGCTTCGCGCACCTCGGCGATGCAGTCGTCCAGCGTCTTGCCGCCCTCCGCCTGCAGCAGCGCGATCAACGCGCCTCGCCCCTGCTCGATCAGGTCGGCCGCCCGTTCGAGCGCTGCGGCGCGCTGGCCGACCGGCGTGGCGCTCCACGCCGGAAAGCCGGCCTCCGCCGCGGCCATTGCCGAAATGACGATGGCTTCGTCGCCTTCGACCACTAATCCGAGGGGCG
>ERZ724513.1867-NODE-1867-length-10646-cov-4.513738_pt1 | contig 10646 bp, 11 predicted proteins | sample MGYA00376046_ERZ724513 | MGnify/ENA primary metagenome ERZ724513 (study PRJEB28724, sample SAMN07190883) | activated sludge metagenome | isolation source: activated sludge of sewage treatment plant in Hong Hong | place: Hong Kong | collected 2016-03-17 ... | reverse complement strand
GCTCGCGCCGAGCAGGACGATCATCGCCCAGGACAGCAGGCCTGCCACGACCAGCGAGAGCGAGACCACCAGGGCGCGACCGCGGTAGTACAGGATGCTGTAGAGCAGCACCAGGCCGAGGCCGATCAGGCCGGCGATGATGCCCGCCTGCAACTGGTCGCTACCGAGCTTCGCCGACACGTTCTCGACGCTGGAGATCTCGAACGACAGCGGCAACGCTCCATAGGAGAGCACGTTCGCCAGGTCGGTGGCGGTCTTCTGGGTGAAGCTGCCCTCGATCTGGGCCTGGCCACCCGGGATCGCCTTGCTCACGGAGGGGGCCGAGATCACCTCGCCGTCCAGCACGATGCCGAACTGGTTCTCCGGGCTGGTCTGGGAAGCCAGATGACCGGTAACCGTCTCGAAGTCCGCGGCGCCCTGGGTGTCGAACTGCAGCGTGACCACGTAGGCGACAGAGTTCTGCGGGACCGCGGCCTGTGCCCTGGTCACGTGCTGGCCGCTGATCAGCGCAGGTCCGAGCAGGTACTTGTAGGACTTCGTCTGGTCACAGGTGATCAGGGGCTGGTCGACGACGTCCGGCGTCGGGCTGGTCTGCCCGCACTGGAATGCGTCGAAGTCGCTCGTGTCGCGCGCTGTCGGCGTCCACTTGAGCATGTCGTCCATCGTCGGCGCCGGAGTCGCCGCGACCGTGGGACGCGGGCTCGGCTGGGGGGTCGGCAGCGCAGGGAGCGGACGCTTGTTACCGGTGCTGGACGCGCTGGGCGTCGGGTTCGCGCTGGCGCTCTGCTGCGGCTGGGCGGAGGCTGTGGCGGTCGGCTCCGCCGTCGCTCCGCCCGAGGACGCCTCCTCCTTGAACACCTGGCGGAAGTACAGCTGAGCAGTCTTGCCGACCAGGCGGACCAGGTCGTCCTTCTGCACGTTCGGTGCGGAGACGATGATCTGGTTGCTGCCCGAGGTGGTCACCTCGCTCTCACCGACCCCGTAGCCGTCGATGCGCTGCTGGATGATCGTGCGGGCCAGTTCGAGGCTGTCCGGGTCGACGCTCCCCTCACCGGTCGAGTTCGCCGCCGTCAGGGTGATCGTGCTGCCGCCGCGCAGGTCGAGGCCCAGCTTCGGGGTCCAGACGCTGTTCACCGCCATGATCGTGAACAGCCCTGCGATCACCACGGCAAGGATCACCAGGGTGCGCAGCGGATGAGCGTATTTCCTGCTTGTGGTAGCCACTTCTCGCCTAGGTCGGGTCGGTCAGTTCTTCGCGGTGCCGGGGTTGTCCCAGGTGGGCTCCGCTTCCCCGGCCTCGCCCGCGGGATCCACGGCGGGCGTGGTTGCACCGGCCTCGGGCCCGGTGGCCTCGGGCTCTGCGTCCGCAACGACCGGCTCCGCGGCAGCCTCGGGGGTGTCCCCTGCGGCCTCCTCCTCGGGGGCGTCCTCGTCCGCGTACTCGAACTCGTCCACCACGGGCTGGGTGCTGATGGCACGCTTGTCGACGGTCATCTCCACCCCGGGGGAGATCTCGACCACGGCCTGCTTCTCACCCATGTACTTGATGGTCCCGATGATGCCGGAGATCAGCATCACGCGAGCGCCCGGCTCCAGCGCGCTCATGTGCGACTGCTGTTCCTTCTGCCGCTTCTGCTGCGGGCGGATCATCAGGAAATAGAGCGCGCCGCCGGCGAGCACGAAGAGCAGCACCGTCGACCAGATGTTGCCGTCACCACCCATTGGGGAATCCTCACGTTCAGAGTTCGGGCGGCACTGCCGCCGACGACGTAGCCTAGCGCCGCCAGCTGGGAATACCCATTCGGCGACTCACCGACAGCCGCCTTTGTCCCCGATCGGCGCCACGGCCCCGGGGGCGCTCACTCTCCGCTGAACAGGTCGGGAGCATCCGGCGGCGGCCCGAGACTGACCGGCGGGGTCAGGCCCAGGTGCTCCCAGGCGCGACGCGTCGCCACCCGGCCACGCGGGGTGCGCATCAGGAATCCCTCCCGGACCAGGAACGGCTCGGCGACCTCCTCGATGGTCTCCGCCTCCTCAGCGACCGCCAGCGCGAGCGTGGTCAGGCCGACCGGGCCACCGCCGAACCCTCGGCAGAGCGCATCCAGCACTGAGCGGTCGAGCCGGTCGAGCCCGAGTGGATCCACCTCGTACAACTCCAGTGCCGCTGCCGCGACCGACCGGGTGAGTCGTCCGTCCGCCTTGACCTGCGCGTAGTCACGCACGCGCCGAAGCAGCCGGTTCGCGATCCGGGGCGTGCCGCGGGAACGCGAAGCGATCTCCACCCCTGCAGCAGGGGCGAGCTCGATGCCGAGCAGGATCGCCGAGCGTCGCAGAATCCTCTCCAGGTCGACGGCGGCGTAGAAGTCCAGCTGCGCGGTGAAACCGAACCGGTCCCGCAGCGGTCCCGGCAACAGCCCGGCCCGAGTGGTCGCACCGACCAGGGTGAACCGGGGGATGTCGAGCGGAATCGCGGTCGCGCCGGGGCCCTTGCCGACGACCACATCGACGCGGAAGTCCTCCATGGCGAGGTAGAGCATCTCCTCGGCGGGACGGGACATCCGGTGGATCTCGTCGAGGAAGAACACCTCCCCCTCGGTCAGCCCGGACAGGATCGCGGCGAGGTCGCCCGCGTGCTGGATGGCCGGGCCGGAGGAGATCCGGATCGGCGCACCCATCTCGGCGGCGATGATCATGGCCAGCGTGGTCTTGCCGAGTCCCGGCGGTCCGGAGAGCAGGACGTGGTCGGGGGTACTGCCGCGGTGCCGCGCCGCAGCGAGCACGAGACCGAGCTGGTCGCTCACCCTGCGCTGGCCGCCGAACTCGGCCAGGGTCGAGGGCCGCAGCGCGGATTCGGCCGCCTGCTCGTCGACGTGGACGTACGGGTCGAGCGGGTCGGTGTCATCGGACTGCACGCCGGACACTCTGCCAGACACCGCTGCGTCCATCCTCACTTCGCCAGGGTGCGCAGCGCGGCGCGAAGCAGGACGGCGACGGGAGTGTCGGGGTTCTCCTCTGCGAGGCCGGCCACCCGTTCGCAGGCCGCCTCCGCGTCTCGCCCGGAGTAACCGAGCCCCTCGAGCCCGTCCCGCACCTGGTCGCGCCAGCCGCCGTCCACCACCACGGTGCCGGCGGGCGCCGTGGTGCCGGCCAGAAGGGCCACCTTCTCCTTCAGCTCGAGGACGAGCCGCTGCGCGCCCTTCGCGCCAATGCCGGGAACCCGGGTGAGCGCTGCTCACCGCGGCGCGGAACTCGTCGGGGCTGAATACCGACACCACTGCCTGCGCGATCTTCGGACCGATCCCGCTCGCGCTCTGGACGAGTTCGAAGCAGTCCCGCTCGCCCGGCTCGGCGAACCCGTAGAGGGTCAGCGAGTCCTCTCGCACCACCAGCGAGGTGTGCAGCGTGATGCTGTCGCCCACTGCGGCCCGGCTCGCCGTCGCGGGCGTGCACAGCGCCTTCAGCCCGAATCCGGAAAGGTCCACGACGAGCCAGGTGCCGCCCACCGCGGCCACGGTTCCCGTCAGTTGCGCGATCACGCCGACGCTCCTCTCCTGGCCAGGGCCTGCGCGATCCGCTCCGCCCCCGCGCCCCGCCACAGGTGGCAGATCGCCAGCGCGACAGCGTCCGCCGCGTCGGCAGGCTTCGGCGCGGCGTCGAGCCTGAGGATGCGGGCCACCATGGTGCCCACCTGGGCCTTGTCGGCCCGCCCGGAGCCGGTGATCGCCGCCTTCACCTCGGTCGGCGTGTGCGTGTGGACGGGCAGTCCGGCACGCGCAGCGACCAGCATCGCGAGCCCGGCTGCCTGGGCCGTGCCGATCACCGAGAGAACGTTCTGGTCGGCGAAGACCCGCTCCACCGCGACCACGTCCGGCTCGTGTTCTGCGACCCACTCGGTGAGTCCCTGCTCGATCCGCAGCAGCCGCTGCGGCAACTCCAGCGTGCTGGGTGTGGCCACCACACCGACCGCGACCAACCGGGGCGGCCGACCGGTGGTTCCCTCCACCACGCCGACCCCGCACCTGGTCAGCCCGGGATCCACTCCGAGTACGCGCATCGCAGCTTCCGTCCGTCGAACAACTGTTCGGATCCTAGCGGCGCGCTCCCCCGGTTCCGCTGTGCCACGCCAGGGGACGGCGCGGATCAGTCCTCGGCGTCGAGCTGCGCGCTGATCTCGTCGGGGACGTCCTCGTTGCTGTACACGGTCTGGACATCGTCGAGGTCCTCGATCGCGTCCAACAGCTTGAACAGCTTCTCGGCCTGGTCCTTGCTGTCGATCGCCTGGTGGTACTGCGGCACGAACTGGACCTCGGCCGACTCGTAGTCAAGCCCCGCGGCCTGGACGGCCTTGCGCACTTCCACCACGACACTGGGGTCGCTGACGACCCGGAAGCTCTCGCCCTCGTCGGCGATGTCCTCGGGGTCGGCGTCGAGGGTCGCCTCGATCAGGTCGTCCTCGGTCAGCGTTCGGCCGCCCTGCTCCTTGGCGATCTCGACGACGCCCTTGCGGTCGAAGATGCGCGACACCGAGCCGACGTCGGCCATGGTCCCGCCGTTCCGGGTGACCGCGACCTTCACATCGGACGCCGACCGGTTGCGGTTGTCGGTCAGGCACTCGATCAGGATCGCGACGCCGGCCGGGCCGTAGGCCTCGTACATCAGTGCCGTGTAGTCGACCGCGTCGCCACCGACGCCACCGCCGCGCTTCACCGCACGGTCGATGTTGTCCACCGGCACCGAGTTCTTGCGTGCCTTCTGGATCGCGTCGTAGAGGGTCGGGTTCCCCGATGGATCCGGTCCACCGGTACGCGCGGCCACCTCGATGTTCTTGATCAGCTTGGCGAAGAGCTTGCCGCGCTTGGCATCGATGGCCGCCTTCTTGTGCTTGGTGGTGGCCCACTTGGAGTGACCGCTCATGTACTACCCGTCCGTCTTCGCTGGTGGATTTTGCGCGGCTCAGTCTAGGGCACCTAACCTGACCCGCATGAGCGAGCGCCTGCACGGGGAGTACAAGGTTCCGGGCGGCAAGCTGGTAGCCGTCGATCTCGCGGTGGTGGACAACCACCTTGCCGACGTCCGCGTCAGCGGTGATTTCTTCCTCAATCCCGACGAGGCCCTCGAGGTGATCGACCGCGCCCTCGCCGGCCTGCATGCGGCCACCCCGCCCGCTGAGCTCGCAGCCAGGATCGACGACGACCTCACCAGGGCTGGCGCCGACGGCCTGATCAGCCTGCCGGTCACGATGGTCGGCTTCGACACCCACGCGATCGCGATGGCCGTCCGCAGGGCTCTGGGCCGCTCCACGAGCTGGGCCGACCACACCTTCACCTACCTCGACCCGGGCGTCCTGGAACCCGCCGAGCATGCCGCGCTCGACGAGGTGCTCTCGCGGGAACTGGCGGCGGGTCGACGTGGGCCGACCCTGAGGTTCTGGCAGTGGGAGAGCCCGGCCGTGATCATCGGCTCGTTCCAGTCGCTGAGCAACGAGATCGACACCGATGCGGCCGAACGGCTCGGCGTCCAGGTGGTGCGCCGGGTGTCCGGGGGCGGGGCCATGTTCATGGAGGCCGGCAACTGCATCACCTTCTCGCTCGTCGTTCCCGACACCCTGGTGGACGGGATGAGCTACGAGGCCTCCTACGCCTTCCTGGACGAGTGGGTGCTCGCCGCGCTGGCCGAGGTCGGCGTGGCCGCGCACTACGCGGGCCTGAACGACATCGCCTCCCCGATCGGCAAGCTCGCCGGGGCCGCGCAGAAGCGGTTCGTCGGTGGCGCGGTGCTGCACCACGTGACGATGGCCTACGACATCGACGCGGACAAGATGATGCAGGTGCTGCGGATCGGCCGCGAGAAGCTGTCCGACAAGGGTACGAAGAGCGCGAACAAGCGGGTTGACCCGGTGCGTTCGCAGACCCGGCTGCCCCGCCAGCAGGTGATCGCATCCTTCCTGGAGACCTTCCGCGGCCGGTACCGGACCGAGCACGGCTGGCTCACCGCCGACGAACTCGCCAAGGCACGGGAACTGGCGCGGACGAAGTTCCTCGATCCGGCCTGGACCGCCCGGGTACCCTGACCGCTCCGGCGGGACGAACCGTTCCCCGCTGCCGGCAAGCGACCGGCAGCGCGGATCAGGCCTTGGGCGTCCACGCGTCGGCGGTCGCGATGTCGCCGTCAAGGGCACCCACGCCGTCACCGGAGATCCGGGCGTTGCTCGTGTACTGCCACAACGACCACCCGCCCTGGTCGGCCCAGGGGCCCACCTTCGGCTGGGAGGTCGGGATGCGCCCGTTGTCGGTGCCCCACGAGGCCACCCAGAGCCGGGCCAGCGGGGCGACGTCCGCCCAGACATAGGCTCCGGCGACCTGCTTGGCGGCGGCGTTCGCGCTCATGTACACGTACAGGTTCGCCTGATAGCCCTCCGCGCCGAGCAGCGACTTCACCTCGTTCAGGAAGGCGGTCACCTCAGCCGGCTTCCACGCCCGCAGGCTGACCGTGTACTTCTTGCCGCCCGAGGTCTTCGTCCACGCGTGGCCGGCCTCGACGTCCAGAACCAGCGGATCGGTGCTCTTCCTGGTGTAGTGCCCGTCCGCCTTCAGCCACTTCACGAACGTCGCAGCCGAGGCTTCCGCGGTGAAGCCGCCGGCGAACAGCTGCTTGCTCGTGGTGTCGATGGTCGAGATCCAGCCGTTGAACCAGTAGTGGCCCAGTGAGATCCCGGCTGCGCTGGCCCGGTCGGCGAACTTCGCGTAGGCGCAGTCCTCGACCACGGGAGTACTTCCGGTCTTCCTCGCCTGGTTCGTGCAGGCGTCGGTGTAGGCCTGCTTGATCGGACGCGCGCCACTGCCGTTGCGCAGGATCGTGAAGCCGTCCGCTCCGACCCAGCCGATCACCTTGTCCATGTTGATCCGCGCCCCCGGCACGTACTGGTACGCCGACAGGTCCACACCCTGGGTCAGCCCGGTCAGGCCGAACGCCTTCTCCGCGTCCTTCGCCGGCGTCTTCGTCGGTTTCAGCACCGTGAGCTTCGCCGCGCGCGAGGTGACCTTGCCGCCGGTCCCGCTGACGATCACCCGGAACCGTGTGCCGCTGGCCCACGTACCCGCCCTGGCGGTGTAGGAGCGGGATCGGGCACCCGAGATGGTCTTCCAGGAGCCTCCGGAGGGCAGCCGGCGCTGCCACTTGTAGGTGAGCTTGAGCCCCGAGGCCGCGACGGTGAAGGTGCCTTTTGTCCGGGTGCCGTAGCGACCGATCGAGAGGTTGGCCGGCTGGGTCACGATCGTGGTCTTCTTCGTCACGCTGGTCGCGGCGGTGCGTCCGACCAGGTCCGGGGCGCTGGCCGTGCTGCCGGCGCCAATGGCCTGCGCCGTGGTCGGGGAGGACAGCCCGCCGCCCGCCATCACCAGCGCGAGGCTGAGGGTCGCGACGATCCTGGCGGTGCGGTTCGCTGCATCAGTCACGGTGGGGCCTTCATTTCTCGCTCGGCGGCGCGGGTTCCGCCATGGTAAACGCCCGCGACGCAGGGAGCGCGCCTGGCGCCTGCCAACAGCAGCCAGAGCTCGACCTCGACTGGAGCCTCATCCACCGCGCCGCCAGGTCCAGGGTGTCGTGGTCGTGACCGCAACCAGCCCGGAGCGCTCCAGGATCGGCCGGCTCAACACGGTGCACTCCGCGTACACCAGGCTCGCACCGCGGGCCAGGGCCGATGCCGCCCGCGCCGCGGTCAGTGCGCGGTAGATGCCGCGGTGGCGCTGGTCCGCCCTGGTCGCCCCGCCGAACAGGCCCGCGAACCGGATACTGCGGACAACGTCGAGCCGTCCCGCGCAGACCACGGTGCCCTCGGCCTCGGCGAGCCAGAGCTCCACAGCGGGATCCGCCTCGCAGAGCTGAGCGAGCAACTGCGCGTCCAGGTCCGGGGAGTCCGGGCCGAACACCTCCCGGTGCAGCGCCCCCACGGCGGCGACGTCAGCGGCAAGGTCGGACCCTTCCCCGGCCCGCCGCAGCAGTGTGCCCTCCGGTGGCCAGAGGTCGGCGGCGAGCCGGCTCGCATCGCCGACCATGACCGTCTCCGGGTCGGCGGCAACCAGACCGGCCCGCGCCAGGTGCGTGGCCAGGTCCGCGGGGGCGTCGTGGCCGCGCGTCTTCCACTCGAAGGTCTCCACATCGGCAACGGCAGCGAAGTGCGCCACGGCAGCGCCGATCAGGTCGTCCACGGCCACACCTTCGGCGCCGTCGAGATCGCGGTACGTGACGAAGCCGCGGGTTCCGTAGCGGCCCAGCCACAACGGACCGATCCGGTGCACGTCGGTGGCGCCGGCGAGCTCAGAGCTGGTGCGCAGGTCCTCGTCGTGTGCACGCAGCAACTCCGCAACGTCCATCATCGGTCACCCCGAGACGGCGGCCAGCGCGTCAGCGATTGTGAAGTTCCCGACGTAGAGGGCCGTACCGACGATGGCGCCCTCCACGCCGAGCGGGACGAGGTCACGCAGGGCACGCAGGTCATCCAGGGTTGTGATGCCCCCACTGGCCACTACCGGTGCGTCCGTGCGAGCGCAGACATCGCGGAGCAGTTGAAGGTTCGGGCCAGAGAGCATGCCGTCGCTGGCAACGTCGGTGACCACGTAGCGGGCGCAGCCGGCCGCGTTCAGCCGCTCCATGGTCTCGAAGAGCTCACCGCCCTCACGTGTCCAGCCACGCGCCGCGAGCCGCGTCCCGCGGACGTCCAGGCCGATCGCGATCCGGTCGCCGTGCTCGCCGATGACCCGATCGCACCAGGCCGGGTTCTCCAGCGCGGCAGTGCCGATGTTGACGCGGCGGCAGCCCGTGGCCAGAGCTCGCTCGAGGCTCTCGTCGTCGCGGATGCCGCCGGAGAGCTCCACGTTCAGTTCCATCGCCGCCGTGATCTCTGCGATCACCGCGGCGTTGCTGCCGCGGCCGAAAGCCGCGTCGAGGTCGACGAGGTGCAGCCACTGCGCGCCCGCGTCCTGCCAGCGGCGGGCGGCGGCGAGCGGGTCGCCGAACACCTTCTCCGAACCAGCGACGCCCTGGGTGAGCTGGACGGCCTGACCGCCCTGGACGTCGACGGCGGGCAGCAGCACCAGCTCGTTCATGGTTCCTTCCGGTCGAGGGTTGCGATCCAGTTCCTGAGCAACCGCGCGCCGGCCGCGCCGGACTTCTCCGGGTGGAACTGGGTCGACCACAGCGGCCCCCGCTCCACAGCGGCGATGAACCGATCCCCACCGTGCTCGGCCCAGGTGACCCGGGCGTCCATCGGCCAGCCGGGCACGGCATGGACGCCGAAGGAGTGCACGAAGTAGAACCGCTCCTCCTCCACTCCGGCGAACATGGCCGAGCCGGGTGGCGGTGTCACCGTGTTCCAGCCCATGTGCGGCAGGGGCACGGCGTCGAGCTGCTCGACCACCCCGGGCAGAACCCCGACGCCAGGCGCGGACGCACCGTGCTCGACGCCCAGATCGAACAGCACCTGGTGGCCGACGCAGATGCCCAGCACCGGTTGACCTGCCTCCAGCCGCCGCCGGATAAGGTCAGGGCCGCCGACGGCGACCAGGCCGTCCATGCAGGCGGCGAACGCGCCCACTCCCGGCACGACCAGGCCGTCCGCGGCCACCGCTGCGTCCGGGTCCGCCGTCAGTTCGACCTCAGCCCCGGCCGCGGCCAGCGCACGCGTCGCCGAGTGGAGGTTGCCGCTGCCGTAGTCCAGGACGACGACCCGCGGGCCCGAGGGCGGCGCTGCAGGCTCAACCACCGAGCTCACAGGCTGCCCTTGGTCGAGGGCACCACGCCCGCGATCCGGGGGTCCAGGGCCACAGCGTCCCGCAGCGCCCGAGCGAGCGCCTTGAACTGGGCCTCCACGATGTGGTGCGGGTCTCGGCCGGCGAGCAGCCGCAGGTGGACGCAGAGCTGCGCGTTGAGCGCGAACGACTCCACCACGTGGCGGGTCATCGAACCCGCGTACGGCACGCCGGAGCCACCGATCAGGGCGTACTGCTGGCCCTCGGGCTCGCCACTGTGCACGACGTAGGGACGTCCGGCGAGATCGACGACGCAGTGCGCGAGGGCCTCATCCAGCGGGACGGTGGCGTCGGCGAAGCGGCGGATTCCGGCCTTGTCGCCGAGGGCATCGGCGAACGCCTGCCCGAGCACGATCGCCGTGTCCTCGATGCTGTGGTGGCCGTCGATGTGGACGTCGCCGGTGGTGGAGACCTCGAGGTCGATCAGGGAATGCCGGGCCAGCGCGGTCAGCATGTGGTCGTAGAAGCCGACCCCCGTGCTGATCGTGGACTCGCCGGTCCCGTCCAGGTTCAGCGAGACCCGCACCTGCGACTCGCTCGTGCTCCGCTCGCGGACAGCCGTGCGCGGACTCATCTGATCTCCTCCAGCACCTCAGCCAGGGCGTCGTAGAACGCCTGCGTCTCCGCCGGGGTCCCAGCGGTCACCCGCAGCCACCCGTCGGGGCCGGTCTCGCGCACGAGAACGCCGCGCCCCAGCAGCCGCTGCCAGACATCATGCCGGTCGGCGAACGGCCCGAACAGGCAGAAGTTCGCATCCGAGTCGATCACCTCGACGCCGAGTTGCGGCAGCCGGAGGAGCATCTCGTCACGGGTGCGGCGCAGCTGGTCGACCTGGGAGAG
>ERZ724513.1866-NODE-1866-length-10655-cov-4.841981_pt1 | contig 10655 bp, 6 predicted proteins | sample MGYA00376046_ERZ724513 | MGnify/ENA primary metagenome ERZ724513 (study PRJEB28724, sample SAMN07190883) | activated sludge metagenome | isolation source: activated sludge of sewage treatment plant in Hong Hong | place: Hong Kong | collected 2016-03-17 ... | reverse complement strand
GGCACCGAGCGCTCCTAGCCGCTGCGTACGTCGTACCGCGTGGCCGCAGGCCTCTGCGGCGTACCAGACCCTTCACGCTCAACGGTGAACATGCACGTTCAATGGGTTGCACACCGTTGAACGTGCATGTACCCCAAGCGCGCTTGGGAAACCGACATTTGCAGCCCACCCCAAAGCCAAAGCCACAAAAGCGACAAATACTTTGATACCGGTCTATCATTGGGGCAGTCGGCCAGAGGGGGTTGGCGAAACGCGCCGGTCGCGGGTGGCACTGGCGGGTCGAAGGAGTTGAGGGCCGTGAGGGCACAGTTTTGGTGGCGAGTGCTCGCCGTGAGCTTGAGCGCGCTGTTGGCGGTTGGTGTCGTGGCGCCGCTCGAAGCGATGGCCGCGCCCGCGGCGACGCAGAGTGCGCGGGTGCTCTACTGGCTCGACGGAGACACGGTCGTGACCACAGCTGGCACAGTGCGGCTGATCGGCGTCGACACCCCGGAGAAAAACGAGTGTGGAGCCGGCCTGATGCAGTCTCGTGCGCGCAAGTTTGCGCCCACCGGGTCGCAAGTGCGACTGGTGGATCCGTCGAGCGTGCAAGACACCGATCGTTATGACCGGCTCTTGAGGTACGTCGTACGCGGCAAGCGAGACCTAGGCACGCGCTTGATCAAGCTTGGCGCGCAGGCCCGCTATGACTCGCGCACTGGATATGACTGGCATCCGAAGCAGGCGAAGTACATCCGCCTCGATGCGCGCCACTCGTTGAAGGGGTGCGAGAAGCCGACCTTCTTTGCTGGCACCGGGAGCCAGTCGCCGGTTGGCTGGAATTGCCCGCGCAGTGCGCCGATCAAGGGCAACCAGGGGTCCAACGGTTGGATCTATCACCTGCCAGGCCAGGCGTACTACGCCAACACCAATCCCGAAGAGTGCTTTGCATCGGAGTCCGCAGCTCGGGCGGCTGGCTATCGCAGGGCGAAGGTCTAGCGGCGTACCCCGAAACCCGGCATATTAGCTAACCAAACGCCATATTAGAGCAGTTTGGGCATATCCATAACTAATGCCCTGTTGATTCCTTATCTTGTGTGGAGGCATTCACTACAGGCGGTCCACTACAGGCGGGGGCAGGCAACATGGCGAAGAGTACGGCGAAGCGCAAGCTCGTGGGTATCTTGACGGTGCTGGGCTTGCTCGTCCCGGGCCTGTTGGTGGCTTTGACTTTGGCTCCCCCGGCTCAGGCCGAGATCGGGCCCAATCCTCATGCTTCGCTCAAGGTCGTCAAGACCTTCGATGGCACCGGTCACGGCACTCCCGGCCAGACCTTCGTCAACACCTTCAATGGCTTTACCCCGGGAGATGACACGTCCACCGATGGGGTGGTTTCATCCCAGGACACGGTTGGTTATGAAGTGTCGCTCCGGGTGGAGGCTGGCCCGGCCCGCACGGTGGCCGTCAAGATCGCCACTGATCCGGGGCTGGAGTGGAAGACCGATCGAGCTGGCTTCTGCGCTGACCTGCCCGGCGTCTCGGGCACCCTCGACTCCGCCAATGACCAGTGCCTCTTCCTGGTCGCCCAGGGGGCAACGGCCCAGATCACCCGGACGGTGATCTTGACTGCCAAGGACTCCTCCGGCCTGGCGCTCAGTGGTCAGCGGCTGCGGGTCGATGTGGGCCTGGAGTCTCAGACGAAGTACGCGACCGTGGCATCTGAGCCGGTGACTGTGGTGTCAGCTCCCACCGCCGACCTGCGCCTGGTGCAGCCTGCTCAGCTCAACTATGCCTCTGCGACGGGGGGTACGGTGAAGATCGTTGTCGACTCACTCAGCCGACCGGGCTTCTCCCCGACGAAGGGCGCCTCAGCGCTCACCCCGTGGACGGCGCAAGTCGACGTGTCGAGCTTCCCGGCGGGCACCACCTGGCGGATCGGTCCGACAAATCTCCCGGTCGATGACGGCAAGATCGAGGTGGGCCCGATCTCGGGAGACACCACCATCGCCTTCACCTTCCCGGGCAACACGCCACCACCATTGGCCCCGGGCGAGGTGGTCTCATGGGATCTCCGCCTGATCGTGCCGAGTACGGCGTTTTCGACCGACGACTTCCTCAACAACGGCACTGGCTGGCAGCCAGGAGATGGCAAGGGCTCAGGCCACTCGACCTATGACGCGGCATTGGGCTCCAAGTCGGGAAGCCCCTATCCAAACAACGACTGGACCAGGATCTCGCTCTATCGCAATGCGCAGATCCCGGGCTCGATCTTCTCCAAGCAGTTGGCGCGCCCGTACACCTCGAATCGGACCCTATTTGAGTCTGGGAACATGCATTGGGGTGCGTCTTCTGGGCCCGGCTGGTCGAGCCTGGGCAATCCACAGAAGGTCGCGCCGACCACCCAACTGCGCGCCGATCTGGTCATCAACTCGCCCGCGATCACAGGCAATCCGGCCCAGCTCGCCGTTGCGGATGTGTGGGACCCTGCCCAGCAGGTGCCCGATGGCAATGTGTGGGTGAGCGCGCCGGACGGCTCCTTGGTGCATCCGAGCCAGTACACCGTCTACTGGAGCACGACCGCGACCAAGGTCAACACCAATGTGGCCGACCCCAATGATCTCGATGGCTGGGTGCAGTTGGCGCAGCATCCTGTCAATGCTTCTGGGGTCAAGGTGGTCTTCAAGACCGGAGCCATCCTGACCGGCAGTCAGTCTGGTGCTGGGGTCTATCGAGTCACGGTGCCGCTGCGGACCCTCGATCTGCCGAAGACGGCTCAACCGCTGATTGTTGACCGTGGCTATGTCTATGTGACCGGCGGGCAGGGAAGCTTCCTGCAAGACAATGCGGTGATGATGGTGTGGCCGAGTACGCCGGTCCTGGCGCTGGCCCATACGGTGACGCCAGGCGTCGACTTCGCCGGCAAGCAGCTGAGCTACACGGTCAAGCCGACGATCACTGATCCGAATGTGATGGCCGGTGGCTTCAATGCCACCGTGACGGTGACTCTGGATCGCTGCGTTTTTGCCCCCGTCAACACCTCTGAGCAGTGGGCGATGTCTTATACCCCGCCCATTCCCGGGCCAACTGGCCGAGTCTGTGGAGATCCCGACTCGACGCCTGGTGTGCTGGTCTTCAGGCCCACCAATGGGAGCATCATCTATGCCAGTGGCTTCAACCCGAACACTCGGGTTGCGAGCTTGCCCACGATCACCTACAAGGCGCAGAGCCGCTTGGCTGCGCAGAATGCGGTCGTCAACAACGGGCATTTCGAAGTGGGCGGACTCGGCAGCGAGGTCACCCCGGCCACTGCCGATGCCAGCAGCAATATCTTGGCGGCCAGCGCATCTTCGGCGAAGATCGACTCTGACCCAAAGAAGGTTGAAATCGAGGATTCGCTCCACTGGACTGTGGATCTGGTGGCCGCCATGGATGCCACTCAAAGCTCAGCCACCGTGATCGCCTTGCCGCGCACTGGTGACGGGGCCGACTACTTCTCACTCGTTGACAATCCGGGCTCCTATCCGGGAGCACAGAGCTCGGACTTCAGTGGCAATGTCGAGCTGACCAGCGCATCATTTGAGCTTGATGACACCACGGACAATGCGGTGCTGTCATACACGACTGCAGCCTCTCCGGCATTGGATCCAGACAGCCAGGCTGAGGTCTGGTTGCCGGTGGCTGGTGCGACTCCGGCGCAGTTGGCCAATGCGACTGCCCTGAAGGTCGAATTCCAAGCACAAGCGGGTCGCTCCAATGCCAAATTGCGGGTGTCGATGCAACCATCGGGCAACACCACCGATGACGTCTACTTGTTGTGGGGGAGCCAGACGAAGTTCAGCGGTCCCGGCAACGGGCTTGGTGCCCCCAGCCCGTGGCCGGCTCAAGTCGAGGTCGTCTCCTCCAAGATCAGCGGCACGATCTGGCGCGACGAAGACAGCAACGCCGTCATGGGCTCTGGGGAGCCCCGGATCGCCGATGTCGAGATCGGGCTGTTTGGGTTGCACCCTGATGGTGCGCCGGGTGAAATGCCAATCCGGACCACAACCACTGACTCAGCTGGGTACTACGAGTTCACGGATCTTCGCGCCGGAAGCTATGTGACCAGGATCCTCGATCGGGGGCCAAATCTGCCCGATTCGTTGGTTTCCTATTACAACGACTCAGTCGACTTGAAGCAGACCTATTCCTTCAAGGGCAAGACCCACTCCCGCTCAAGTGAAACCTCCTCGCGGATCATTCTGCCCATCGACAGCACCCAAGCAGATGTTGACTTTGGCTTCTTCCAACCCAATCCCAAGGTCGATGTAGACAAGAAGAATGTCTCCACGGTCTGTGCCGATGGCGTCTGCGAATTGGTCTGGTCTGTCGATCTGAAGAATCTCAGCAATGTTGACATCGCGGCCGGCACTCTCACCGACACGATGAGCAGCTCGGTCTACGACGTACGGGCCTTCTTTGGCGAACACCAGGTCGTCAAGGTCACTCAGATTGATGAGGGGCTGGCCCTGATGTCGGATGGTGGCGTCTACGCCTGGGGGTTGGGAACCAACGGACTCAACGGAAATGGCGGGAGCTATCACAACTTGGTGGCGAGGCCCGTCTTGACTGCGGCCGGGACGCCGCTCACTGGGGTGCAAAAGGTAGTACGACAAGATGGTGGAGGCTTTGCCCTCATGCAGGATGGCAGGGTGTTTGCCTGGGGGCTGGGAGGGTCAGGCGCAAATGGCAATGGATACTCCAGCGGCGCCAGCGCCATCAACTGGTATGCCAAGCCGGTGCTGACTGCGGCCAACACGCCACTGACCGGCGTGGTCGACGTGGTCAGAAAGTATTCGGGAGGTTATGCGCTGCTCCAGGATGGCAGTGCCTATGCCTGGGGTTGGGGTGTCAATGGCATGAACGGCAATGGGAGCCAGAGTGACAATCTCTATGCCCAGCCGATCATGACCTCCGCGAGCACCCAACTGAGCGGAGTCAAGCAACTCTTTGACCGCTATATCTACGGCGGAGCCGCGTTGATGACTGACGGGCAGGTGTACTCCTGGGGTAGGGGCGCCGCCGGAGGCAATGGCAATGGATCCATTGCTGACAACATGTATGCGCAACCGGTGCTCACCGCAGCCAATACGCCCCTGACGGGCGTGGCCAAGATGGCCATGCGGGGGGCTGGGGGTCACGTCGCGCGTGTTGACGGCTCGGTCTATTCCTGGGGCTGGGGCAACAATGGGGGCAATGGCAACGGCGGCACGAGCCACAACTACTACGCCCAGCCTGTGCTCACCGACGCCAGTACGCCCTTGATCGGCGTGAAGGATGTGGGGGCGCGATTGATGGGCGGAGGCGTGGCTCTGCACAACGATGGGCGGGTCTCTTCCTGGGGGAGCGGCGACTATGGAGCCAATGGCAATGGCGGCACGAGCAACAACCTCTACGCCGCAGAAGTGCTGAGCGCAGCGAGCACGCCACTGACTGGGGTTGACCACTTTGCCACCAACTGGTTACTCAATGCGGAGTCGACCTCGGCCGTAATGACGGATGGACGGGCCTACTCCTGGGGGCGCGGCGATTACGGAGCCAATGGCAATGGCGACTCGACCAACAATGAATATGCCCAACCCGTGCTCACCGCGGCCAACACCCCACTCACCGGGGTGCGAGATTTGGTCAACCGGGGCACGGGTGGCCTGGCCTTGACCACAGACGGGATCGTCCAAGCGTGGGGTAGGGGCTCGCAATTGGGTAACGGGAATGGCGGCAGTGCCGACAACCTATTTGCCGAGGCGCTGTTGAGCGGCCCGATCTATCCCCCCAACCTTGGGCCATTCGGCGTACTCGGTGAAGACACCACCAACTATGTGCCAGCCACAGCGGTCGCGCCCACGAGCGTCACCAATCAAGGCACCCTGACAGACCGCACCTATGCGGTCGGACTGATCCCGGCAGGACAGACCGTGACCGTGGAGTTGCGGGGCAAGATCAACCAGTCGTATGTGCCGATCAATGTCTTGAACCAAGCTTGGTTCACCTCATCAAGTACGCCGATTGCCGGGCTCCTGCCCGGTGGGCAGCTCAAGCCGACCGGGCCCACGAATCCCGGTGGCGCGCTAAACCCCTTGGGCATCCCTGGCAACCCGACCTGCAACACCGACGCCGACCCCGGCGGACAAGCCGTCGCAGACTCCTGCGACCAAGTGCCCGTGCAGGTCGCGCAGGGCGCCGTGATGCCCGGGTCGGTGTCGGGCACGGTCTGGGCCGATGCCAATGGTGACGGCACAAAGGGCGTGGGCGAGCAGACGATCAGTCAAGTGCCCGTGTCGCTGTATGACGGTGACACCTTGGTGGGTGAGTCCATCACCGATGCCAACGGCGGCTACCTGTTTGTCAATGTGCCGCCGCGCAGCGGCTATCAAGTGGCCTTCGGGATCCAAGGCCTTGCGCCGAGCAACGCCGTACTCAATGCCCTTGGGCTGGACACCGACAAGACCTGGTCATATGGCTACACGACTCGCGCTGCCAGCTGCTCACTGAATCTCTCCTGTGCCCATCCGAGCACCCAGCGCACCTGGCCGGTGACTGTGAGCGCCGGCGCGCAGACTCAGCACCTGAATGCAGGTGTGGTCTTGGCCAATGCTGGCCTGTCGGTGGTGAAGACCTCGACCGCCGGAGACCCAGCGACCCTGCAGGTGCGCCCCGATGGCACCACGGCGCCGACCCCGGTCACCATGACCTGGACCAACGAAGGCAGTGAGCCCCTCCGTGACCTCGGCTGGGAAGACACCACCTTTGTGGGGCCAGACCTCACCGGGATCACTTGTGAGTACGCCGGCTCCCCGATCGACCAGACGACCGTGCTTCCCGTCGGGGAGAGCGTGGACTGTGTCGGCACCCTGCCCAGCATGGACTTGGGCGCAAGCCATGAAGATGAGTTCACCGTGACTGGTGTGGGGACGGTCTCGGGTACGCCGGTGGCTGCTTCTGATCGTTGGCAGGCGGTGACCAATGGGGCGGCTTCGTGGACTATGTCGAAGACCTCTGATCCGGCCTCGGGCACCGAAGTGAAACCCGGCTCGGACATCACCTACACGCTGCAGGTCACCAACACTGGTGATTTGAATCTGTCGGACTTGATGGTTACCGACGATTTGTCGCAGGTGTTGAACCAGGCTGCGATGAAGGGCGACTTGCCTGATGGGGTGCAGCGCTCGGGCACGACTCTGTTTTGGAATGTGCCGCTGTTGGGGCCGGGCCAGTCGATGTCGATCAGCTACACCGTGAAGATCGATGACCATGCCTGGAAGAAGACCGTGCTCAACAAGGCCTACGGCTCTGGGGCGGTCGAACCGGCCCAGTGCATGGTGTCGCGGCCCTGTCAGACCACCCACAGCACACCAGAGCAACCCAAGGCTGTGGACCCGCCGGCAGATCCGCCTGGTGACGACCCGCCACCCCCAACCACGAAGAAGCCGATCCCGCACAAGCTGCCCGACACCGGCGCATCCGTCACCCTGGGCATGCTGCTGCTGGCGCTGGGGCTGGTCACGGCAGGCGGGCTCGTACTCACCAGGCGCCGCAGGCAGGGATAGCAGCGGCGCGAGCGTCGTACGGCGTGGGTGGAGCGTCGTACACAGGTCACGTTCAACGGTAAACCTGCACGTTCAATGGGTTGCACACCGTTGAATGTGCAGGTTTCCCATTGGGTGTGACATCAACTCGCAGGGGTGCCCGTGTCTTGGGGGACGATCGCTCCGAGCCACGGCGTACGACGAACAGCGCTGGTGCGCATCTGTACGGCGTACCAAGCGCGCTTGGTAAACCGACGCTAAGCAGCCCTACTTGCGCTTCTCCCAAGCGCCATAGGCGACGCTGATGATTAGGGCGCCGACGAGGGAGCCGATCAGGCCGGAGGCGCGAAGGTTGAGGCCGTCGCCGCTGATGAAGCTGATCAGAAGGCCGCCGACGAAGGAGCCGAGGAGGCCAGCGATGATCGCGAAGCCCCAGTTGATCTCGCGCATCGGGGTGCCGAGGATGAGTTGGGCGATGCCGCCGACGAAGATGCCAAAGACGAGCAGGGCGAGGATAAGCATGCGGATAAACCTAGAGCATGCCCTCACCCAGGCATGAGTCAAAGGGCGAAACTGACCCCAGTCACCTGCTCGCTCAACGCCCAAAGGTCGGCGGCCAAACCCTCATCGCGAGCATGGCGACTCAGCTTGGCGGGCCCGATTGGGCCACGAAACTCCATCCGCCCGGTCGGGCCGGTGTAGGAGCCGGGCTCGGCGAGGGTGGCGGCATACAAGGTGGCGTCGGCGCCCCGCGCCGCTGATTGGAGTACGACGGGCATCACCGCGGGCGCGAAGGTGCGCACCAGCCAGTGGCTCCCGCGCCCGTCGCGGGAGGTAAACAGGTTGGTGCTGGACACGCCAGGGTGGGCGACCGTGGAGGTCAGCTTCGACCCGGCGGCAATGGCTCGGCGGTGTAACTCGAGCCCGAAGAGCAGGTTGGCGAGCTTGCTGTTGCCGTAGTACTCCGTGCTGCGATAGCCCTCTTTTGGGTTTTGCTCGAGCAGCTTGGGGCTGCCGTCGTGGTGGGCGATCGAGGCGACCGTGACCACGCGGGGGTGCGGGGCCTCCAACAGGGCAGGCAGGAGTCGTCCCGTCAGCGCGAAATGGCCGAGGTGGTTGGTGCCGAACTGCAGCTCATGTCCGTCGGCGGTCTCGCGGTAGTGGGGTGGCCACATCACGCCTGCGTTGTTGATCAGCAGGTCGAGTGGGCCTGACCAGTCGTCGGCGAAGCGGCGTACGGACTCAAGCGAAGCCAGGTCGAGCTCGACGACTCGGGTGTTGCCGCTGATGCGGGCGGCGGCCTGCTCGGCCAGCTCGACATTGCGGCAAGCCAGCACCACCTCGGCTCCATGCGCGGCCAGCACATTGGCGGTGTGCCAGCCGATGCCGGAGTTGGCGCCGGTGACGATCGCGGTCTTGCCAGTCAGGTCGGGTAGGTCGGCGGGTTTGAATCTCATGCTTGGGTCGCGACCAGGTCGGCATAGTCAGGATGCTTGGTGATCCAGCCGGCCACAAACGAGCACTCCGGCACGACCTTGAGCCCCCGGCTCCTGATCTCGTCGAGTACGCCGCGGGCCATCGCGGTGGCGACCCCTTGACCGGCGTACTCCTCGGGCACGATCGTGTGGGTCAAAGTCAAGACCTCGTCTGCGACTTCGTATTCGATGTGCCCAACCTGCACGCCATCACGCTGGGCGATGAAGCGGAGCTGCTCGGGTTGGTCGGCGGTGCTGATCTGGCTCATGACCCAAACCTACGACGTGGCCTGGCGGCCCTTGCGCGGGCGTAGCACCCACGAGGCCAAGGCGATGACGAGCGAGATCGCGAAGAGCGTCCACAATGAAGCCTGCAGTGGGCTCATCAAGGCATTGATCACCTCTTCGGCTGCCGGCACGGCCCGGGCCTTGATCGGCAGATCGTCGATGTAGTCAGCGCGCCACCAACCCAACAGCAGCGCAAACAGCACCATCGACAAGGCCGCCCCGAGGGCTGCCTTGGTGATGAGAGTACGACGAGAGCGGCTCAGGGCCAGCGCCACCACCAGCAGCACGATCACCATCACCGGAAGCCAGTCGGATGTCTTGGTGAGCAACCGGCTGATCTCTTGGGTCTTGAGCAGATAGTCAGACTGCAAGAGCACGATCTTGACCGACACTTCGGGGATCAATGACGCCCAGATCTGGTTGTCGTCGAGCAGGCTCTGCTTGACGTCGGCGATCACCGGTGTCAAGTCGGCGGCCACTTGGCCGTCGTTGACCCGCAGTCGCTCGGTGTCTTGCCCGGTGATCAGGGCGACCACTTGGGGGTGGGCGGAGCGGTTGGCGGTGACCCAGATATTGACGAAGGTCTTGGAGTCGACGAAGTTGGTGACGGCCTCACGCACCAGCTTCTCGGTCTCCCGCTGCAACTGGTCGGCCGCCGAGTCGATGACCCCAGTTAAGACGGGGGGAAGGCCAGGCAGGTCGACAACCTTGTCGAGGGGGATCCGCTCCATGATCTGGTCGGTGGCCGCATTGGCGACCGCCTTTTTGATCACCGGGCTTTTGGCAAGTGGTTTGACGGTGGCCAAATAGCGGTCGGTGTCAGCGACGTCGTGGGTGATAAATCGCGCCAGCAAGATCACGGGCAGCAAGGCCACCGCGATGATGACGAGTACGCCGGCAATCGCCGACCTGGGGGCCCTCACGGCAGCAGCGCCTTGATCGCGCGCTCGGTGCCGAGCACGAGTTTGGCGCGTTCGCTGGTGGCGCGCATCTTGACGATCGGCTCATTGCCACTGATCACGTGCACTGGGCCATCAGGCAATGCCGCCAAGCCTTCGCGGGCGACCTCAGCCGGCTCGCCAACGGTGAGGCTAGGCACATCAAAACGCAGCCCGGCCCGCTCCATGGCCGGGGTGCGGGTGACTCCGAGCACGAGCTCGAGCACGTGTACGTCGTAGTCGCGCAACTCTGACCACAGACCCTCGGCGAAGATGCGGCCGAATGCCTTGGCTCCGCCGTAGATGGCCTCGGTGGCGGTGCCGACATAGCCGGCCAGAGAGCCGACGAGGAGGATGCCACCGCGACGGCGCTGCTTCATCGGTAGCGCGAAATGGTGGGTGAGCGCGAGCATGGC
>ERZ724513.1865-NODE-1865-length-10657-cov-6.097906_pt1 | contig 10657 bp, 4 predicted proteins | sample MGYA00376046_ERZ724513 | MGnify/ENA primary metagenome ERZ724513 (study PRJEB28724, sample SAMN07190883) | activated sludge metagenome | isolation source: activated sludge of sewage treatment plant in Hong Hong | place: Hong Kong | collected 2016-03-17 ... | reverse complement strand
AACCGGGCTACGTGCTCTCGGCAGCGGTGTTGGAGCGGGTGGCCCGCTTCGGCGCAGCCGGGCAGGCTCCCGCTCGCACACGGCGACGAACATCTACAGCTGTCACGAGATAATTCAACCGGAATGAAGCACCATGCCTGAACAGATCGCAGCCACCTATCGCTTTTATTCCTGGCTTCGCCAGGGACTGCTCGCGGGTCTCTCCGGACCCGGCGCTTCCAGCCCGGCCACGGCGGGACGCCTCGCGTTACCCATCCGCCTCAGGGTCAACGACCGGGCGCCCATCGAAGTGAACGTGCAACTCTACGGCCCCGGCGACATCACCGGCCTGGACGCGCGCGAGATTATTCGCACGGAACCCCACGCCCACATGACCGACTTCGAGCCGAATTATTTTCCGGCCATCGAATTCGATCGCCCCGACTTTCCCTGGCTCTTCACGCCGGCAGTGGCGGACGGTGCCCGGCGCCTGCGACCATGGATCTGCCTGATCGTCATCCCGAAGGAACGAGCGACGTTCAAGACGAACCCGCAGCAGCCGCTGCCGGCGATTACCTGCGCGTTGGAAGAGTTGCCGGACCTCGATCAATCCTGGGCCTGGGCTCACGCTCAGATTGTGGCAGAGCAACGCTCGACGCCCGATCCTTCACCGCGCGCAACGCTGCAACAACTTCTCAACGACCATCCGGAACGCACGCTCTCGCGGCTGCTGGCTCCACGCCGCCTCGATCCCAATACCGCCTACTACGCCTGCCTCGTGCCCACATATGACGTGGGAAGAAAGGCAGGCCTGGGCGAGCCGATCAAGCCGGAAGATGAGCAGGCGCTGACGCCGGCCTGGGGAAAAAACAGCGCGACCGGCCCGGTCACGCTGCCGGTGTTTTTCCAGTGGGAATTCCGGACCGGTCTCGCGGGGGATTTCGAATCACTTGCGCGTCGATTAAAAGCTCAGCCTCTGCCATCCACAGTGGGCCTACGGCCGGTGGATATACGCACTCCTGGCTGGGGCATGCCGACCCTGCCGCCCGGCGCGCCGGGCAGCCTGTTGGATCTTGGCGGAGCCCTCCAGACTCCGGAAACACAACCACGTCCCTGGCCCGATCAACCGCGCACCGCGTTTCAACAGGCGCTTGCCACCATCCTGAACGCGCCGTCAACGATGGCCAATACGAGCGGATCGCCTGCGTTGCTTGGCCCGCCGCTCTATGGACAATGGTACGTAGACCGGGACAGCCTGCCGCCCGCCGACCAACCGCCTCACTGGTTCCGTGACCTGAACCTGGATCCGCGACACCGCATTGCCGCCGGTATCGGCACAACGGTGATCCGCAAGGAGCAGGAGCCGTTGATGGCCTCGGCCTGGGATCAACTGGAACAAGAACGGCGCGATCGACAGCGGCTCAAGCGCGCGCAGTTGGCCGAAGCAGTCGGCAACAGTCTCTCGAAGAAACACTTCGCCGCGCTCGACCCGGCCGGACTGCTGCAACTTACAGGACCGGCGTTGCAGGCGTTGACCGGAATCACTCCACCCTCCGCGACGCCGACAACTGGAACCGGCAATCCGCTCACCGGCCATCCAGCCATCACCGGCGCCTTCCGCCGCCTGACCCGCTCCAATGGACCGATTACCTCCCACGCGGCAATATTTGATAGCCTTCGGCTCCCCGCCACCTCCCCCGCGTCGACGGCAGGACAGGCGTTTCGCCCCCTCATGCAATTCGCTGTCGCCACCAAACAGCGGCAAGTGCCGGCGCTCCGCGAATGGTCGGAGCTGAAGGTGGACGTGCTGCGGCGTCTCGCGCCAAAAGACGCGGTGTTGGCTGCGGTACAGAAGACCATGCCCACCGTTGAGAGCACCGAGTTGACGACCTTCGCGCCACGTTTTCTGCAGCCGATGTACGAACCCTTGCGCGATTACGCGCCGGACCTGTTGTTACCCGGCATGGACCAGGTGCCACCAAACACCATTGCGCTCTTGAAGACCAATCCGGCTTTGATCGAGGCCTATATGGTCGGCCTCAATCACGAGATGAGCCGTGAACTGCTCTGGCGTGGATTTCCGACCGATCAACGCGGCACCTACTTCCGACAATTCTGGGACGCCGGCGGCGAGGAGCTGCCCACGACCGACGCAGAGCGCGAAGCCCGTTTCGACATCACACAAATCACCACATGGGCGGCGGACAGCCGTCTCGGTTCGCACAGCGCACGAGGCGCAGCGGTCGGCCAGATGGTGCTGCTCATCCGCGGTGACCTCCTGCGCCGTTATCCCCGCGCGATGGTCTATGCTCTTGAAAGCGTCTGGTCTACGGACGGCACCAGGCGTGAGCTGGGCACAACGGAACGCTATCCGATGTTTCGCGCGACGCAATCACCGGACATCACCATGCTCGGGTTTCAGCTGACCGAAACGGACGTTCGCGGAGCCGACAACAAGGCCGGAGGACATCCCGGTTGGTTCTTCGTGCTGCAGGAACAACCGACGGAACCGCGATTCGGCCTGGACGTCGCCACGACGTATGGCGGGACGCCCGCCCATTGGCCCGACTTGACGTGGGGAAACCTGGCGGCGAATGAAGCCGCGCTCAAACAGATCGTGTATGTGCCGATCGACGGTCTGCTCAAAAACGCCGTCGTGGATCAGATTGCCTGGGGAAAGAACTCGGCGCAGATGGCGACCATCACCAGACAGCCCCCGTTCCGCGTGGCGGTCCATGCCAGAACCTGGCTGTCTGGCCGGCAGTAACGGCGGAAAGAGGCGAGACCATGCCCTACTTGGCACAAGAAACCACCCGACTCCAGACGGCGCTGCAGGCCTTGGCTGCACAGCAGGCCGCGCTGACGACTCAACTCACTACCCAGCAGCAGGCCGTGACGGCGGCCCAGGCCCAACGCACGAACGCACAGAGCGGCGTCACGCAAGCGCAGGCGCGCGTCGCACCGTTACAGGCAGCCGCTGCCGCAGCCGACGCCAAGGTCGCAGAAGCGCAACAGGATCTGCTCGATGGGTCGGAACCGCCGCAAGGCATCCCCCCGGCCACGTGGAGGGCGCGCCTAGCCGCGCTGCGAAAACAACTTGCCCTAGCCCAGACCGCTGCAACCGCCGCCCATGCCAAAGTGACCGAGGCGCAGCAGGGCGTTGCGCAGGCTCAGGCGCAAGTGCAGGCTGCGGATCGCCAGATTGCCGCGGCAACAGCTGCGGTGCAAGCCACGCAAGCGGCGATCGCGGCGTTTCAGCCTCGCCGGCAGGAACTGCAATCGGCCCTCAGTGAGATCGAGCGCATGAATGTGGAGATCACGCGCGACCCGATGGCGAGAGCCACAGTGCAACAGGTGGCGGCACAGCTCTCGGCCCGCACCGGGACATTGGAAGAATCACTGCTGGTGACGCGCTTCGAGTTGGAGGATGCGGAGGCGCTCCTTGCCAGCTCGATCACCAGACGCAATGAACTGACGACACTCCTGGCCAACCTGGCCACGCAGATTCCGGAAGCTGAGGCGCAGGCAGCGGCAGCCCAAGAAGCGCTGGCGGCCGCCGAAGCGGAAGTCACGACCTTGTTACAGGATGGGCCACTCGGTTGATGAAAGGACCAACGCAGTGAGACCGATCGACGAAGGATCCGATATCCCTACGCGGGTGCCCCCGGCGGTGCTCAGGGCCTGGGCAACCAAACTCCGGCAATTGCAGCTGGCGCACGACCGGGCGGTTGCCCGGGCGCAAGCCGCGCAACGGCGGGCGGCCCTGCTCATCCGGCAGCGGGCGCTGTATCAGGCCGAGTTGAGCCAGGTGAATGCACAAATCACGGCGACGCAAGACACCGTCACGCGCAAGCGCGCCGAGGTGGCCGCATTGTCGGCGCAGGTCGACGAGTATCGCGCCGCCCGTGATGCCGCGACGGCCCGCCTTCTTGGTACGGATCGCCTCAGCGGGACAGTCGCAACCGGCCATCCCTTGCTGCTGTTCCCGGTGCGCCTGGAAACCAGATTTGCAGCGAGACGCACGGGGCCGGGTACCGATCTGTTGCTCCGCGTCTATCCCGACGATATTCATCTCGACAGCCACGAACCGGCCTTGACGGAGGAAGAGGAACGCCGCGGCAAGGAATTCTGGGCCCATGTGGCCGCCACCCCGGCAAGTGCGGACCGGCAGGAACAGATCAGGCAGGGCTGGCAACGACTGACCGAACAATTCGGCACGCCACGCGCCGCCTGGATCGCCCATGTGCTCGATCCCGCGCAAGGCGGAACGGTCACCCGCCGGGACGACAGCTGGACACGCGCGCCTCGCACACAAGCCTTGCCCGATCGCTGGGTCGCCATCGGCTATCGCAACGATGCCGCGCGCCTCACCGCCTGGGGCAATCCAATTCCAGAGACCGTGGCGGTCGGACCGGACCCGCGTAGCACCGGCCCCGTCGCCGGCGATGGGTTGCCTCCCGTCGACGAAGGCATGAAGTGGATCACGGATTTCGACACGGCCGAATCGATCGGGATGGGTCTACGTATTCCTCTCACAGACGAAGACGCGCAGGCGGGGTTTGACCGCATTGTGGTCCTTGGCCTCAAGGCAGCATGGGACGCGGCGACCACGGCAAACAAATTAGGCCAACTCCTCGACGCGCATCACTACACCGGTGGCCTGGCCCTTGTGGAACAACAGGTGCCCACGAACAACACGGCGGAAGCCTCTGCCGGGTATCGCTCGACCGGGCGCGACGCCGCCGACAGCATGCGCGTCGAGTTGGGCGCTTCTTTGATCCAATCCGGGTCCGATGGCGACCTGCTGACGAAGACCCTGGGCCTCCCTGCGTCCGTCTTTGCCCACATTCGCGGTGCCGATGGAGCGGAACAGCGCCGGGCTTCGCTCATGCAATCAGCCCTGCTTGCGATCTGCGACAGTCCGCTATTGCGGCAACTCCTCAACGCAACCGGAGCGGACCTGTTGCGTGAGCATGTCGCGAAGCACGTCCGCGCTCGCGGGCCCCTCCCCGTCCTGCGAGTCGAGAACCAGCCCTATGGCCTACTGCCGGTGGCGGCTCTCGACCGGTGGATATCGACGACCGATCAGGATCCGGATAAGGCGCTGGCCGCCTGGTGGCGCGCCCAGCGGCTGACACGTCGCCGCCAGATTCCGCAGGCTCTTCAGACCACGGTGGAATCCAACCCCGTCGTGCTCCTGGCGCAGGAAGGCAATACCTGCCGGTACACCCTGCGCGAATTTCCCGAAGTGTCAATCCAACAACCGCCAATTCCGCAAAAACTACTCACGGCGGGTCTGCGGACGCTTTTGCTGACTCGCGCCCTCTCCAGCACACACGACCCCGCGTGGGACGAATTGGCGACCCTGCCTGAACCGATTCGGCAACTCCTGCTCGCGGAGGCCATGGATGTCATGACGTATCGCCTCGATGCGTGGGGCACGTCCCTGGCCACCAGAAGGTTGGCCGTCATGCGGCAGGCGGCGCCCACCGGTATCAGGCTCGGTGCCTATGGCTGGGTGGAACAGGTCCGCCGTGCTACGCCGCTGCAAGCAGTTCCCACGCCGCCGGCCGGTGTCACGACACCGGTCTCGCGCTCGGCCCAGAACAAAGGCTTTGTCCATGCGCCTTCGCTGGGGCACGCCGCGGCCGCCGCCGTGCTGCGGAGCGGCTACCTATCGCAAGCATCGCGCGCATCCGGCGCCGCTCCCTTTGCGGTCGACCTGTCGTCTGAACGGGTTCATCGCGCCAAATGGCTGCTCGACGGCGTGCGCCAGGGGCAGTCCTTGAGCGCGCTGCTGGGGTATCGATTCGAGCGACTGCTTCATGAACGCAGCTTGGACCGCTATATCCAACGCTTCCGCGCCCTCACGAGCTTTACCGACACCGACCGCTTCGCCGACATCCGGGACACCCTCACGCGCACCGAAAAGCTGGCCCAGGAAGTGACGCTGCTGACAGCGCAACGCGACCAGGCCCTGCGCCGTGCCGAAGACGCTCGTGGCCTGAAGGCTGAACGGGAACGACGCGAGCAAACCTATCGCGCAGCTCTAGGAACGATTGCCACGCTCGCACAGCAGGCACAAGCCGCGCAGACTCAGGTGACGCAGGCCGCTCAGGTACTGGCGCAACAACAGGCGGCGAAACCGGAAGGCAAGGTCACCCAACCTGCGGCGCGCCGTTACGCCATCCAGTTGCTGGAGCCACGGGATTTGGACGACTGGGAAAATCGCGTGGAACAACTGACCCAGGCGCAGGTCACCGCCGTGGCCCAGGCCGCCGCCGCCCAACAGGCCGTCAGCGCGCAGGAAGGCTCACGTCTGCTCGCGGAACGAGCCCAGGCCAAGTTACTCAACGCCGCCGATCCGGATTCGATTCCCGCTGCGCAACAGATGGCAACCGGGCAAGAGACGCTCGCCGCCGAGTTTGACCGCCAGGCGCTCGCGAAGGAAGGCGGACAGCGCGGCAAGGTCATGACCGATCTCCTCGCCGCCAGGGCAACCCTCACCACGCGCCTCGCCGCGCAATGGAATGACGCACTGAAGTCGCTACCGGCCGCAGCCGTGGTTGACGGGCTGGCCCTGCATCGTCGATGGACGGCGAGCCAGCAACGCCAGGCGCCGCAAACGCCCTGGGATGTCACCACCGTGCCGTTCGGTAACGCCACCTTGGGATTTCCGCCAGTCGGCAGCCCCGACTTTACGGCGCTGGTGGACGTATTGAAGGCACTCGACGATCTGGTCGACTCCGTGGGAGACAGCGTCGTAGCCGAGAGTGTCTACCAGCTCGTTCAAGGCAATCCGCTCCGCTCCGGTGCCACGTTGGATGCCATCGCCGCGGGTGAAGTGCCGCCGCCGGAGTTGGAGGTGATCCGGACGCCGAGAAGCGGCATTGGGCTGACGCATCGCCTCTGCACGCTGTTTCCGGCGACCGACGGCGTAGCGCCTTCAACCTGGCCCACGGACGCGCCATCGCCACGCGCCCTGGCCGAACCGATTCTCAACGCCTGGGTGGCCACACTCCTGCCGAACCCGGCACAGGTCCGTTGTAAGGCGGACTACATGAACCAGGAAACCGGACAGATCTATCAGACAGTCGAGAGCGCGCTGACTGCGCTCGGATTGGCGCCGCTGGATGCCGTCTACCTCGCCGAAGGCAACAGCCGCGCACAGCAGGCGGAACTGGAACAACGGTGGCGGTTCGCGCTGCAGCAGACCCGTCCTACGGCGGTGCCGGCGGATGCGGTCATTCGATTGCAATTCGGCCGCGACAATGGCTGGGGCGCGGAAATCGTCAGCGTGACGGAATGGTGCGAGGTCGCAACCACAGTGCGCCGGCTGCTCAGCAACGCCCGATCACTCGATGGCCGCGACCTGTCGTTACCCGAATCGGCCGCTGAATCCGGCCTGGACCACGAAGAGTTCTCCGGCCGTGCCGCACGCGCATTGCAAGCCCTGACCGAGGCACAACGTCTGCTGACCGGCCTACTCCCCGCGCCGCCGTCAGATGAACTGACTGCCAACCTCGACGACGTGCGCCGCGCGCTGTTCGGTCTGGCACGTTTCGGCATACCGAGCGCGGTGCCGATGGACATCGGGGGCACGGGAACGGAAGCGCGGTCGGTGCTGCTGACTCAATCACGGTCGGTGCTCCTCGAGGCACAACGGCGACTCAGCCGCGTGGCCGCATCGGAGCAGGACTTTGCGCGGGCGAATGCCACGCCGGAAGAGCGGCGCGATCACGACCTCGCGCAATTCCGCATCATCTTCGGTCAGGATTTCCTGGCGCTCCCTCGCGTGACCGCGACCAACGCCGCGCAACTGAACGAGACGTTCGCCGCCAGCCTTTCGCTCCAGGGGCAAGATCCCCTCGCCGCCGTCACGTGGTTCCAGCGGGCTGCGTATGTCAGGCCCGGCGCAACACGCCTGAACGAAGCCCTGCTCTATGGCGAAACCGTCGGGAGCGCGGCCCTCCGATTCCAGGTGGGACAACTTCCCTTTCAGGCCCAGGATCGCTGGGTGGCTCTGCCGCCGAAACCTGACCAGCCCTTCTCACGCGGGCGCGTTTCGCTCGTGGCGCAGATGTCGTCGGCACAACCGCTTCGCTTCGATCAACCGTTCGCCGGCCTCTTGATCGACGAATGGGGTGAGACGGTGCCGAGTTCCAGCGAAACGACGGGAGTGGCCTTTCATTATGATCAGCCCAACAATGCGCCTCCCCAGGCACTGCTCCTCGCCGTGCCGTCCGACCGGCGTGCAACCTGGGACCTCAACAGCCTGGAAGCCGTCCTGCAAGAGACGATGGACTTGGCCAGACTCCGTGCCGTTGCGCCAGACAGCGGCGACGAATTGATCTGGGTGGAGGACCAACTGCCGGAAGGCGCTGCTCCCTTGGGGGACGGTGAGAACTGGACCTGGATTCGCATGAAACCGGAACCGCTGTCCGGCACGCGCGCCCATCAATCGGTTGTCGCCGCCGGCATGCACCAGCATTTTTTCCAGGGCGCCAAGAGCCCGCTCTTCGTGAATGTGGGGGACCGCCTGTTCGCACATATCTACCTCGATCCCGCGCGTATGCCTCGACAAGTCATGTTGCAGTGGCATGACGGCAGTTGGGAGCATCGTGCCTACTGGGGCGAAAACCTCATTCCCTGGGGCACGGACAATACCGTCAGCCGGCAGTACATGGGCCCATTGCCACCGCCCGGCCGATGGGTTCGTCTCGAAGTGCCGGCCGCAACCGTGGGCGTTGAAGGACGGATCGTCGGCGGCATGGCCTTTACGCTGTTCGACGGGATGGCGACGTGGGATCGCGCCGGCAAGCGCGCAGTACAGCCGGTGGGCTCCGGTGAACAGGATCCCTCGGCACCGGCGCTGCTGTTTACCGGCGGCGCCCTCGACTTCACCGGCGTGATCGACCCAGCGATAGGAGCCTAGGCATGCCCTCTCGAATCAGACTCGACCTCAGCACTCAGAACCCCGACTTGCAAGACGGATTGCAGGCGCGCATCCACGACCCGCTCTGGATGCTGGGCCGTCAATGGCAGTTCGGCGAATTCAACGGAGCCGACGCCGGCTCACCCGCCGCCGCGCAGGTGATCGTGGACACTGCCGCCGTCACCCGCTATCAACCGGGGCCGCGCGCCGGCACGCTTCCGGCCAGGCCCTATGCCACCAACAACCTGGCGCTGGAGACGCTGGTGGAAGCGGAGCCAGTCGTAGACGGCTCGCGCCAGAATTGGCGCCTCGCAGCTGAATCCGGACGGCACCTGCTCCGCCTGCTGGAAACGGCCAGGCTCGGCCCCTCACGCGCCCAGTGGTTGGGAAGCGCCTACGCATTGGCCGCCCCTACCTCAGAGCAGGCCAAGCAGATCGACGCTGCGAGCCTCTCGTTCATCCGCGTCCTGACAGGCCGCACCATTGATGGGCTACGATTCGCCTCTCGAATTCGCACCCTGCAGGCGGCCAATCAATTGAATGACATATTTGGGGACGCGCCGTTGAACCAGGTGCCGGACGTGGATCGCGCCAAGGTGCTCGGCATCGTCACCACCTGGCTGACGTGGGTGGAAAGTCTCTTTCAACAGGGCAGCGCCTCCTCGGCCTGGATTCCGGAACGGATGGAATACGCCCTCAGTGTCTCTGCCAAGACGGCCTCGAGCGAAGTGGTGTTGACTGCGCCCGAGTACCTCGATGGACGACTGGACTGGTTTTCATTCATGACCAGTCCAGGCAATGGTCTGGGCGCCACGGAAAGCCGCACCACCCTCACGGAAGCGTTTCTACCCGCCCCCGTCTCCTTTCGCGGCATGCCCTCCGCGCGCTTGTGGGAATTCGAAGACGGCGCCGTGAACTTCGCGAGCGTCCAGGCCGCGCCGCAGGACCTGGCCCGCCTGCTGCTCGTGAAGTTCGCACTGGAGTACAGCAACGATTGGTTCCTGCTCCCGCTCGACCTTGCCGTCGGCACACTCTCACAGATCCGCGCGCTCGTCGTGACCAACACATTTGGCGAACGCTTCCTCATCCCCCACGCGAGCGAGGTGGATGGACCGGCCTCGCCCTGGCGCATGTTCAGCCTCACGAACGATACGCAGAAGTTATTCTTCCTGCCGCCGGTATTGGGCCCGATGTTGGAGAGTCAGCCGATAGAAGACCTGTCGTTGCTGCGAGACGAAATGGCCAATGTGGCATGGGCGGTCGAGCGCGTCGTCGAAAGCGCCGCCGGCCGGCCGCTCGACCGTCATGAGGCCTACCATGAGACGCTGGCGGAACAGCCCCCCTCCCCCACCGCTGACGCTGACGGCGCACCACTGGTCTACCGGCTCGGCACCACGGTGCCGGACTATTGGATTCCCCTGCTCCCCGTAAAAGAGGGCACCACCCTGCGGCTCAAACGCGGCGTGCTTCCGGCATTCGGCGAGGGCGGCATTCAGGGTCTGCAACTTCCGAAGGGGCGTCTACTCGAACCGAACCGCGAGTTGCTGCTGTATGAGGAAGAAGTGCCTCGCGAAGGAGCTCGCGTCACGAGAAGCTATCAATACGCGCGCTGGATCGACGGCACGACCCACCTCTGGATCGGCCGCCGCAAAGAACCAGGCCGCGGCGAAGGCTCGAGCGGGCTGCAATTTGATGTGGCGGAGAAGGGTGAAGAGGGGAACTCGTGAATGACTGACAACAGGC
>ERZ724513.1864-NODE-1864-length-10659-cov-3.838363_pt1 | contig 10659 bp, 6 predicted proteins | sample MGYA00376046_ERZ724513 | MGnify/ENA primary metagenome ERZ724513 (study PRJEB28724, sample SAMN07190883) | activated sludge metagenome | isolation source: activated sludge of sewage treatment plant in Hong Hong | place: Hong Kong | collected 2016-03-17 ... | reverse complement strand
CATCCTCTTGTACATGGAAATCATTGATTCTACACTCAAATTGGTAAAGTCTCGTTCGGGCAGCTTGAGCACAAAACTCGACAAAGGCCCCGCCCCTACCGCCAATAACCCGATAGCTTACGACCTTGCCCGAAGAATGGCCGGCATCATGAATGGCAAGGCTATGGTGGTGACCACTGAAGCCATGCTGGGTATACCCACTACAGCACATATTCTGGGTGGCGCGTGTATGGGCAGCAATGCAGAAGATGGGGTAATCGATGCCAATCACCGCGTATTCAACTACCAAAATATGTGGATCTGTGATGGCAGCGCCATATCCGCCAACCCTGGGGTAAATCCCAGTCTAACCATCACAGCATTGACAGAGAGAGCCATGAGTAAAATAGCACCTAAAGCCCAATTATAACCATCTATACTATTATGGACAAAAAACACACTTTCGTCAGCGACATCGACCAAAAAGAATACTCCATCAATGAACGGGTTTCAGGAAGTTCCATAAATGGAGCTATCATGCAGCTCATTAAAGAAAATTACCCCGACTTCAACAACAACATGTCATTGTCTATCTCCGAACTCAATGAATACCGCAAAAAATACTTATCTCAGCTGATGAATCGCCAGATTGGTGAGTTGTCGAAACTGGAAGAAACCGTACTTACGGCTATGACAGACCGATCAACGCTGGCAGATAAACCGGGAGAAGAAGACAATACCAGCCTTACCCTGGGTCAACGATTGGCCGACAAAGTAGCTTCCTTTGGAGGTAGCTGGTCTTTCATCGTTACCTTTCTTCTTTTTATGGCGGTGTGGATAGGATCCAACATTTTTTTGCTTAAAGACAGGTCATTTGACCCCTACCCTTTTATCCTATTAAACCTCATTCTTTCCTGCATTGCTGCCTTACAAGCACCCATCATCATGATGAGCCAAAACCGACAGGAAGAAAAGGACCGGGAACGTGCCAAAAAAGATTACATGATCAACCTCAAATCTGAACTCGAAATCAGGCTGCTACATGAGAAGATCGACCACCTGATTATTCACCAACAGCAGGAATTGCTGGAAATACAGCAATTGCAGATTGATATGATGAATGATATTTTGGAGTCGGTTCGCAACAACAGGTAGTGTCCGGTCCTGTGGTAACAGGGTATCGGGGTAACGGGTACCTTGTCACTATAACTACGCTGCGAAGCTGTTGTAGTTATCAGAGCAATGGGGTATCATAATAACTGAACGGTGCTGTCATGGCAAATTCAATTTAACCCGGCTTCATTGATGTTTTATAAAATTTTGCATTGTCTGTAGATTATTCTGGTTATTATTTTCATTCAACCATAACCTTAAATGTTGAAACTTCTGTTCTATTCCCAATGGTCACAAAATATAGGCCATGTGCCCATCCTTGCAAAGAAATATCTACAACATTACCTGCATGTGATATATGTTTTTCTACTTCTGAGTAAATTACTTTTCCTAATACATCAGATACACACACAAATTTTAACTGATCCGATCCAATATCAATGTGAATAAAATTTGTTGCAGGGTTTGGATAAACCTTACATTCTAGAAGTGAAGATTTTATTTCTTTTACTTCACTAACTTTTAAACCAGCTTGTTGGGGTGTAATCTGCATGATGGAAGATGCGCGGGCATCAAAATCATTTTCAAAGCCTCCTGATTTTAGTGATATGGTATCAATTGCCGACTCCAATAAAAATACAATATAGTCGCCGTTATCCAATTTGACAGATTCTTGAATCCATGGTAAGGCATACCTTTTGTTATCGGTAGATTTATATCTTTTTATTCTCGTCAAATTGTTATCACCTGAAGCATACCAAAAATCAATTGCCTGACTTACATCGAAATTGACATTGGGTTGTGGATTTTCCAATGAATCCTTCACATATTTTTTAGCTATAAGAAGCAGTTCTCCATTCATACTCCAATCCAACACATCATAAATGCGATGATAGGTATTTTCATTTACAAAAGAAACTTTTTTGCGTATTTTTCCATCATAATCCATAAAGACGAGTTGATATGTCAGCTGAAGCAACTCCCTTTTCTCCAAACATTCCAATAATAATCCTTGTCTATTTGCTCGAATAAGCTTGATTTCTCTTGGATAATCCAATGGTTGTGTTTCAATGGTTTTCACTAAATTAAAATTACCATCAAAGAGATGAAGACGGGTTGGTTTGTTGTACACTTCTTCCATTATAATTAATGAATCGTTACCAATTTTAATAAAATTACTTCCCTTTTGGATACCTGATATTTTAAATGTATCCGTTCTTTGGTAATTTCCATTAGTATCATGAAAGTGTGTTACATAACTAAACTTTCCAGAAAGCCCAAACAGACCTGTATGAACGAGACTATCTTGAATTTCATAGGTAGTTGAGAGCCCCAATATCTCAGACCAAGAATAGGTATATTTAATGTTACTGTTCGTGGAATCAGTTAAATTTTGATAAGAAATTATGTTTCCATTGTGTGTATCAAATATTCTAATACTTAAACCCATATCATAACTTACTCCACTCTTTAAAATGAAAAATGGATCTGCCAGATTAAAAGGCTTGTTTCTCTTTAAATAAAAGACTTCTAACTGATCATTGTCATTAATTCTCATAAACCGAGGCACCTCTTGTCTTCCTACTTCAGGATAGGTAAGGGAAGATTGCCAGACCAGCTCTCCATCTGACAATCTTCTTTTTTCAATTAAGGCTCCTGTATTCAGGTCTTTGGTGTTTCGTGTACCCAGTGCTAGATAGATAAAATCTCCAGCAATAAGAGGTTTAATACGTGCAATAAATTCCACAAAATTGTACCCATCGCAGGTGTCACCACCAATACTTTTGGGGTCATAAAAAGTATGGTACCAAACAGGCTGAAGGGAATCAAATTTTATTTTTTCGTAGGGCCTGGTTGGCAACCATTCTACCTTCTGTGCAGTCACTAAATTGCACACAAAACCAAAAGCAAAACACATCAAGAACCTACTCATGTCGCGTAATATTAGTCAGTAAGTGCAATAAAATCTTCGTCAGACATTACATTACGTGTGATCCTGGCACAATTGAGGGTACACCCCGAATTTTGTGCTTCGCAATCTACAGGACCCGAACAACTGGCTGTACTATTGTACTGGGTCTGACCCAAAACCAACTGTCCTCTTTCATCATAACAAAACTGCGTAACCCTGTAGCAACAACCGGCGCCACATTCGATTTCATGAATGGTGGGTGCCCCCTCCCAATCATACTCAACGCAAATACTCAGGCAACCCGCTGCAATTACATTACTGGTAAAGGAAACGGGATTTTGTTCATTTCCACATCCATATTGTGAAGGATTAAGCTGTGCAAAAACTGCAGTTTCAGCTGCCTTTACAACATTGGCATGAATGCCGTTGTAAATGGTTTGAATGGTTCCATACTCTCCATGATTGGCAAAATCTTCCAGGATTTGCTCCAAATTAGAGCAATTCGCCCCTACCATTTTCCAACTTACATTATAGATATGAAATCCAGAACCAGGACATAATGCATACGTATAATAACCCCGAATTTCGCACCCTAAAATATACATTGTGGTAGAATCACTATTTTCAGGGCAATTTGGAATCAATGCATCACAATCAATAGCACGGGTCGAAGCTTTAACCGCGAGCTTATCTTCACTCACTTTTTGATCTTCTTGCACAGAGCATGCAATAATAAAAGAAAACATTAAAATGGCAGCAATTTTACTTACCCCCCCCCCTTAATATTTCAGAAATGGAATAAAATTTTGTAGATCGTTCGAAAAGAGAATTTTGTTTCATAATTTAAAGTTTTAGTATTAATTAATCGAGCTGATTATGCAAATATACAAATAATATTAAAATATGAAATAATTTTATTTTTTTAACATATACTTAGTATCTGCACAAGTTTAGTTTCAATACAGTTTGATTTTTGGTAAGTAAAGTTCCTGGCAACTTACCAAAAACGCTATCAAATAGGAATGCCCTGCAACAGAATTTGTCATTGATTATTTACAAAAGCCTGAAGATTGCCATACTGCTATACCAAATAGCTTTACCTGCCTTATTTGATATTTGTATCTTAAGAAGTACGGGCTAACTTGGCAATTCACTTCAGTTCCCACTTGGATTTTTCTGTTACGAAATAAATTCTTCTAAAATTGATAAATATAATTAATCAGAAGGAATGCCAAGAGACTAAGAATTTCAATCCATGATCGAAGACCATTAACCATCAATCAACACAAATCCCTATTTTTGTTATATGAGAAACGTAATTCTTTCCCTTCTTTTGATGTTAGTGACTTGTACACTTCAGGCCCAATCTTACATTCGGTTTGACAGTGATAAAAACAACAGATGGGCAGATTCTATCCTGACAACGCTGACCCTGGAAGAAAAGGTAGGCCAATTGCTTATGCCCAGGGGCAATGTGTCTGGCAAACCACACGATGTTGAAAAGCTGAAAATGTGGGTAAAGGATTATAAGATAGGTGGCATCGTTTTTTTTGCAGGCCCTCCTTCTGTACAGGCCCGCATTTCCAATGAGCTGCAAGCCATTAGCAAGATTCCTCTTTTTATTGGAGAAGATTTTGAATGGGGACTGGCCATGCGGCTCGACAGCACAGATCGTTTTCCGTATGCGATGGCACTGGGTGCAATGAAGGGCAATGACCAGCTGATTGAAGCCATGGGTCAGGAAGTAGGTAGGCAATGCAGGAGAATGGGTGTACATATCAACTACGCTCCTGTGGTTGACGTAAACAATAACATCGACAACCCGGTCATCAATTTCAGATCGTATGGCTCTGACAAGGAAGAAGTAGCCCGCAAAGGCATGGCTTATGTGAAGGGCTTACAATCCCAAAATGTGATTGCAACCGCCAAACACTTCCCGGGTCATGGTGATACACGCGTTGATTCACACAAAGACCTGCCGATAATTGGCCACGATTCTACCCGCCTGCATGCGGTAGAGTTGTATCCCTTTAAAAAACTGATCGACTCAGGTGTAGCAGGCATCATGACAGCCCACCTAGATGTGCCCGTTCTGGCAAAACAGGAGGGAATTGCTGCCACCTTTTCCAAAGCCATTGTGACCGACCTTCTTAGATCACAAATGAACTTTAAAGGACTCACTTTTACCGATGCCATGGACATGAAAGGAGCCATTAAAAATTTTGGACCAGACGAGGCGATGGTACAAGCTTTTTTAGCAGGTAACGACATTCTGGAAACTTTTGAAGATGTACCCGTTGCTGTTGCATCGTTGGTCAATGCTGTCAAAGATGGGAGAATCAGCGATTCACTGTTGACGGAAAGAGTAAGAAAGATCCTTATCGCTAAGGCTTGGGTTGGTTTGAATCAGTACAAACCCATTGATTTGCAGAATTTGGTAGCTGATCTCAATGGTGCCAACGCTGTCTTGCTCAATACCCTGTTTGCAGAAGCCTCAATTACCCTTGCTAAGAATGAAAATGACTTACTGCCCATCAGAGACCTGACCTCCAAAATGGCTATAGTATCCGTAGATGGAAAAGCCGGCAATACATTCCAAAAACAATGCGATAAATATACGCGATTAGATTTTTTCTCCTACCTTTCTACTGATAGTGATTCGGCATTGCTTGCATTAATCGACACATTGTCCGGTTACGATCAGGTAATTGTAGCCGCCCATCTCAAAGAAATCAGGCCTTCAGCCAAATACAGTTTGACCAACAACAACATTAAGGCCCTTGGGCAATTTAGTCTACTGCCCAAGGCGGTGTTGTGTATTTTTGGCAATGTGTATGCCATCAATAAGCTCAATGACATTCAAAATTACAAAGCCCTTATTTTAGCCTATCAACAGTGGAAGTATAGCGAAGAGGCAGCTGCTCAGATCCTATTTGGTGGTCTGCCTTCAAAAGGGAAGCTTCCGGTTACCCTCAATGACTCTATGCCCCTGGATCTTGGCATGCTGCTGGCTCAAAGCACCCGTATGTCGTATGGTTTACCTGCTCAGGCGGGCTTTGATGAGCGATTGGAGACACGCATTGATTCCGTTGTAATCGCAGGCATGGAGGCCAGGGCATACCCCGGTGCCGTTGTGCAAGTGGTGAGACATGGAAAGACCGTCATGCACAAAGCATACGGCAATAAAACATTTAATAAGAGTGACTTTACACTTGAAAAAAAAATATACGAAGGAGGCACCAAAACAGACGCCATGGATTATTTTGGCAATGAAAAGCAAAAAGAAACCCAAGACAGTATAATTGTAAATGAAGAAGATGCTGTGAGTACCGACGACTATTATGATCTGGCTTCTGTAACCAAAGTAGCCGCATCTTCACTGGCTATAATGCAATTGATGAGTGAGGGCAAGCTCAGGCTTGACCAGCGTTTGGGTGAATTGGTACCCTCACTACAGAGCACCAATAAAGCAAACCTAAAAATGAGGGACCTGCTTACGCACAGGGCAGGACTCAAAGCCTGGATTCCCTTTTGGCACTATGCCGTTGACAGCCTGGCTACCATTAAAAATGCCGTGGATGCAAAACCAGCATTGTTGGATAAAATGATGTACACCGAAAAAAGGCCTTTCTTTTTATGGAAAATTTTTGGTAAAAAAAATAAGAAAGTTTACGATTACACCGGCTCCATTAAAAAAGATGCTGCCTTGTGGCAAACCTGTCTGGAAACAGGACCCATTGTTTGGAAAAAAGATGCCATTTCCAAACAAAAAAGCACGCATCACACCATCGAGCTTGCCCAGGATGTTTGGCTGCATGAACGCTACAGGGCTTCATTGTTTAAGGGCATTGCGGATTCTCCGGTAAATCCAGGTCAGGGTTATGTGTACAGCGATTTACATTATTATTATTACCCTGAAATTGTGCAGCGATTGTCAGGAAAAAGTTTTGAAAAATACCTGCACGATACCTACCACAGCATAGGAGCAAATAGTCTATGTTTTAATCCGCTGAAAAATGTTCCGGCATCTGACATCGTTCCAACCGAATACGACAGCCTGTTTCGCCAAAGCCTGATCCATGGCAGGGTACACGATGAAGGGGCTGCCATTATGGGAGGTATATCGGGTCATGCCGGCTTGTTTGGCACCACCAACGACCTGGCAAAGTTGATGCAACTCTACCTCAATAAAGGCCAATATGGAGGGCAGCGATACTTCGAAAGCTCAGTCATTGATGAATGTACCGCATATCAGTTTCCAGAGGAAGGCAATCGAAGGGGCATTGCATTTGATAAGCCCGATCTTAAAGGAGGCAACAACGCACCTGCGAAAGCTTCACCCCTGAGTTATGGACACAGTGGATTTACCGGCACCTATGTATGGGTAGACCCTGCATATGATCTGATCTATATCTTCCTATCCAACAGGGTCTACCCTACCAGGAAAAACAGCAAGATTAGTCAAATGAACATAAGGACCTCTATTGGAGATGCCATTTATGAATCGATAATAAAATAATCGAACTTATCTTCCAGCACCGGCTGCTGTGGGCCTGCCACTGCGTTTTTTCCTGAAGAACGATTTGTTTTTGGGTTTTTCCCCTGCAAATGATGGTTTGGAACTTCTGGCGGGTTTCTCCTGAACCGGACGCGGTCTCGGAGCTGCTGTAGCCATCTGCCGGCCCTTGTTCACTCTTTTGGAAAGTCCTTCAAACTGCACGTGGAATGGATGGTCTAATACCTTAGGCACCTCTTTGCGAATGAGTTTTTCGATATCACGCAATGCCGTAGTATCGTCGTGCTCACATAAAGAAAGAGATCTGCCTTCATTGCCCGCCCTACCGGTACGACCAATGCGGTGTACATATGTTTCAGGAATCTCTGGTAAATCGTAGTTGATCACATATTTCAAATCATCCACATCTATGCCTCTGGCGGCAATGTCAGTTGCTACCAAAACACGAATCTTTCTGTTTTTGAAGTTGGTCAGGGCTTGCTGTCTGGCTCCCTGAGATTTGTCACCGTGGATAGCTTCGGCTTTGATGCCCTGTTTTACCAGATCCTTCACAATGCGGTTGGCACCACTCTTTGTTCGAGTAAATACCAAAGTATGCTGGATGTCGTGGGTATTGAGTAAGTGCACCAAAAGGTATCTTTTCTCCTCCTTTTCCACAAAATAAAGCGATTGCTGGATGGTATCCGCTGTTGAAGAAACGGGCGTAACACTCACTTCAACCGGTTTGTGCAAAATGCCGGATGCGAGACCTTTGATTTCAGGCGGCATGGTAGCCGAGAAAAACAAAGTTTGTCTCTTGTTTGGGAGGGCAGCAATGATCTTTTTCACGTCGTGAATAAAACCCATGTCGAGCATACGATCTGCCTCATCTAAAACCAAAATTTCTACATGTTTCAGATTGACGTGGCCCTGGTTCATCAGGTCCAGCAGACGACCGGGAGTGGCTACCAGGATGTCAGTACCCCTGCGCAGCGAGTCGATCTGGGGGTTGATGCCAACACCGCCAAAAACCACTTCATGACTGATCTTCAATTTTCTGCCATAAGCCGCAAAATTATCCTTGATCTGGATGGCCAATTCGCGTGTGGGTGTAAGAATTAGTGTCCTAATGTACTTTCGTACATGGGTCTGAGGCGCTGCTTGGTGCAAAAGTTGGAGGATCGGAATGGCAAAAGCTGCCGTTTTACCCGTACCTGTTTGTGCACAAGCCAATAAATCGCGTTTTTCCAATACAGGTGTAATGGCCTTTTGTTGGATCGGGGTAGGTTTTTCATAACCTTCTTCATTCAACGCCTGTAAAATGGGTTGGATGATGTTTAAATCTGTAAAATTCAAATGAAAAATGTTGTGCGTCGAGCAAGAAATGTAAGTAGTTATTTACTTTGGACAAATGCGCATGTCAACGCCGATGATTAAAGTGCAAAGATACAACCTTTTTTCGATATTGCCTAGTAAATATATAAAATGTTGATTGTGTATATTTTATTTATTAGAAAATTGTTTAATTTTAGCTACAAGGTCGGCTTTTGAAATGAAAGCCTTGTGTTTCCAAACCTCTTTCCCATTCTTATATAAAACCAAAACTGGTAGAGCGTCCACATTTAGCTGTTTGCACAAATCCTTTTCAGCATCGGCATCGATGCGCACCACATCTACGGTAGAAGCCATTTCTTTGTCAATTTCAGATAAAAATGGCTTCATCTTTTTACAAGGGGCGCACCATTCGGCATAAAAATCGATCAGCACCAATGACTTTTGAGTAGTCAATTTTTTATAATCTGCCATAGACATCGATTTTTTACTGGTGGCTGCAGTTGATTCTGGTAGCCCGTTGGCCCTCCACTGCATCATACCTCCGGCCATGTCATATACCCTGGCAAAACCCATTCCCGCCAGCTGGTTGGCTGCAGCATTGCTCCTGGCTCCACTGAGACAGTAAACAAATATGGGCTTGTTCTTATTTAAGGCCGCCATTTTCTGTCCAAAATCCTGAGAATTGAGTGGATAATTAACCGCCTGTGGCAAATGTCCGGCCTGAAATTCACCCGGAGTCCTCACATCCACTACCACTGCATCGGGACTGGCTTTGAGTGTGTTGTTAAACTCCATTGCAGACAAACGCTGAGCACTAAGATCAGCTGAGAAAACAATTGATATAGTAAGTGTAATTACAAATAAAAATCTGTGCATAAATGTTGATTGAATATAAATACTATTTTTTATGTTGGGGAACTTCACAGGAACCACCCGCGCAATTGCCTCCGGCACAACCAATTGAAAACAGGCCCATAACCATAAAGTAGCCGCCCAAGAAAGTGCCGGCCCACTGGTGATCTACCGCCGCCTGTGTAAGGATGATGCCACCCAAAATGAGATACATAAAACGGATCAGGGTCCAGTTTTTGAAAAGATTGTCAAACATTTCGATAAAATTTCGACAAAGATCAATTAAATGAAAGCCAATGAATGTGACTTGGGTTACTTTGAAAAACAACTTAATTGATTTTTAATATTTCTGAGGCTCCCCAAATCAAAATGCGCTTGATCAAATACGGGAACCAGCAAAATCACTGTTAAAATATTGATAGTTGGCACCAACAAGTTTTAAGCATTGCCCAGAAAATCTTAATTTGGCTCAAAATTTCAATTTTGGCTTTAATCAAATCAATTTCAGGAATCAGAGGCACCATTGGAGGAAAGCGGGGAGACAATCTTACCCCCGTTGACATCGTTGAAAGTGTAGCAGGATTTGGTGCCTGGATTTTAAAATCAACCCCTGAAGCCTCGGTTGTGGTAGGCAGGGATGGAAGGATCTCAGGTGAAATGGTCAGCCAGCTTGCCATACAGACGCTTGTGGGTATGGGCATCCATGTAATAGACCTGGGATATTCCACAACTCCCACCGTTGAAATGTATGTTACAAAAGCCAAAGCCCAGGCAGGTATCATATTCACAGCAAGCCACAACCCCAAAGAATGGAATGCCTTAAAATTTCTCAATGAAAAAGGAGAATTTATTTCAGCCCAGGATGGAGCTACGATTTTGGCCATGATTGAAGAGGGAGACCTCCATTTTGCCTCCGTGGATAAATTGGGAAAGGTCAGTCAGGCACATGATGCCATTGATTACCACATTGATG
>ERZ724513.1862-NODE-1862-length-10663-cov-6.013575_pt1 | contig 10663 bp, 7 predicted proteins | sample MGYA00376046_ERZ724513 | MGnify/ENA primary metagenome ERZ724513 (study PRJEB28724, sample SAMN07190883) | activated sludge metagenome | isolation source: activated sludge of sewage treatment plant in Hong Hong | place: Hong Kong | collected 2016-03-17 ... | reverse complement strand
AGCACGTCGGCGAGGGCGTTGCCGTGCTGGAGCCCGCCGTACCACGGCACCAGGACCGCCCCGGCGTCCGGCAGCCACGGCATCCGCACCGGACCACCCACGTCGAGGACGACCACGGTGCGCGGGTTGGCGGCGGTCGCGGCCGCGATCATGGCCTCCTGGTTGCCCGGGATGGCCGAGCACCCCACGCTCACGCAGGCCTGGGGGCGCAGGCCCAGGTCGGAGCGGTCGCTGCCCTCGCTGGACCCGTCGGTCGCCACGACCACCACCTCGTCGGCCGCGGCCGCCGCGAGCCGGGCGTCGACCGTGCTCGAGCCCTCGACGTAGACGACCCGGTCGCCGTGTGCGAGCGCGGCGGTCGTGATCCCCTCGAGCGGCGAGACCAGCCGGTCGATCCCCGAGCCGTGCGAGGAGCCGCCGCCGGAGGTGGAGCCCGTGGCGCCGACGGGATTGGCGGCCCAGCCGATGACGGCGATCGTGCGGCCGCCGTCCTGGCTGAACGGCAGCAGGTCGTCACGGTTCCTCAGCAGGACGGTGGCCTCGGCCGCTGCCGTGCGAGCGAGCTCGGTGTGCGGGGTCGACACGTCACTGAGGTACGGCGCGGGTCCGGGCTGGACCGGGTGGTCGAAGAGCCCGTGCTCGAACATCGGCCGCACGATGTTGCGCACCATCTCGTCGATGCGCGAGCGGGTGAGCGATCCGTCGGCGAGCGCCGCGCGCAGGTTGTCGGCGGAGAAGTAGCGCTGCGGCAGCGGCGAGGCGTGCATCTCCAGGTCCAGGCCCGCCATCGCGGCCGGGCCGGTCGAGTGCGTCGCACCCCAGTCGGACTCGACGAAGCCGTCGAAGCCCCAGTCGTCGCGCAGGTAGTCGGTCAGCAGCCGCGGGTTCTCACAGGCGTAGACGCCGCCCACGCGGTTGTAGGAGCACATCACCGAGCCGACGTCCGCCCTGGTCACCGCCGCCTCGAACGCCGGCAGGTAGATCTCGCGTCGGGTCCGCTCGTCGACGTGGACGTCGACCGTCATCCGGTCGGTCTCCTGGTCGTTGAGGGCGAAGTGCTTCGCACTGGCCAGCACCGGGTTGTCCTGGATGCCGCGGATGAACGCCGTGGCGCTGCTCGCCGACAGGTACGGGTCCTCGCCGAAGTACTCGAAGTTGCGGCCGTTGTACGGCGTCCGCGCGATGTTCATGCCCGGCCCGAGCATCACGTTGATGCCCTTGGCGAACGCCTCCGCGCCGATGGCCCGGCCCAGCCGGCGCTGCAGCGCCGGGTCCCAGGTCGACGCCTGCGCGACACCCGAGGGGAAGACGGTGGTCGCGACCTGGAGACCCGCCACCCCCGACCCGGCGTCGCTCAGCACGAGGTCCGGGACGCACAGCTCGGGGATGCCGTCGACGTGGCCGGCGGTGCCGTAGAACGCGAACCACGGCGGGTCGCTGAACGTGAGCATGCCGAGCTCCTGGTCCTGCGTCATCGCCGCGACCAGGGCGTTCGCACGGCGGTCGGCGGAGTCGCGCGGGTCCATCCAGGCCGCGCACGGGTCGGCCGCGTGCGCGGCGGGCACGGCCGCGGGAGCCAGATTCACCAGCGCCAGCCCGACGGCGGCGATCAGGACTCGTCTCATGCCCCGCCAACGGCGCAACCGCTGCCTGGCTACGCAGCGGCGTAGCCCGATGCGCACGCCGGCCCCGGTGGTCGCCGGTGGTCGAGACCCCGCAGGTCGCCGGTGGTCGAGCTTGTCGAGACCCCGCAGGTCGCCGGTGGTCGCCGGTGGTCGAGCTTGTCGAGACCCCGCAGGTCGCTAGCGCCGCTTCTTCTTGAGCTCCTTGCGCGCCGCCTCGTAGGCCTCGCCGAACGCGGCGCCCACGCGCCAGTCGGCCCGCTGCCGGCCCTCCCACTGGGCCTTGATCGCCGACCAGCGCCCCGCCGGGACGCCCAGCCCGGCGGCGTACGCGTCGTACTCGGCGGGAGGGATCCGAGCCCGGGTGAGCGCCGCCTCGACGTACGCCCACTGCTGGATCGTGACGCCCTCGATCGCCTGCGCAGACTCGGCGGAGGGGGCGAGGTCCACCGGCGCGCCCATCGTGGCCACGGACGCCTGGGCCTCCGGGTCGACGCGCAGCAGGGAGGCGGCGATGCTGCCCTCCGGCGCCGGGTCCTGCCAGGAGCCGCCCGCGACCGCGGCGCGTTCGGCGAGCTCGGGCCAGTCGACCTGGGCCCGGGTGGGGTCCTTCGGGTCGATCACCACCGGTACGACGGCGCCGGGCGCCACGAACCAGCGGGCATAGGGCGGGACCTGGTCGTTCTGCACGGTCGCGATCGTGCCGTCGCCGCACGAGACGGTCACGGTCCAGTTGTCCATCCACATGCCCAGCGCGGAGACCCGCTCGAACGCCTGGACGGTCGCGTCCTGCGCCGTCCATTCGTCGATCCGCTTGCGCACCCGCGTGTCCAACGCGGTGTCGTCCAGGCCGCGGTCGGGTGCCCGGCGGCTGCTCCGACCCGCATCTCGTGGCGCTCCCGGGACACCGGCCATCGCGGCGGGGTCGACCACCACGCGGTCGCCGTCGGTCTTGACCGCGATCGTGGAGCCCAGCCGGATCACCAACGGCATGTCGGCGCCGTAGTGGACCCCACCGACTCGGGGGTCGGGAGCGAACCACTCCAGTCGGACGTCGGTGTCGGTGGTGCTCTCGTTGTACCTGCGCTTGATCCCGGTGATGACCGCCGTGGAGGGGTCACCGGCCGCAGCAAGCCTCTCCGCGCGATCGAAGCGGCGGTCCCGCAGGACCGAATACTCCAGCGTCGTCTTGGCGTCGTACACCTTGTCCGCACCGCGGAGCAGCTTCTGGAACAGGCCCATCGCAGGACTGTAGTCGCCCCACAGCCGATCAGGCGCGGGCTGCGCTCGACCACCGGCGGGCGGCTGCTCCGACCTCGCCCAGGGCGACGCGACGGGTCGTGATGCTCAGCGTGCGCCAGGACGCTCGCTGGGCAGCACGACCCGCCCGGAGCGGGCGGCTACGAGACCCGAGCGGTCAGCCCCGTCGGGCCGCCGGGGCGGCCGTGGCACATCTTGAACTTCTTGCCGGACCCGCAGGGGCACGGCGCGTTGCGTCCCACGCCCGCGTACGGGTCGTCGGTGGCGGTCTTCGTGCCCGACTTCGTCGCCTCGCCGGTCTCGCTCGGTGCGGAGTAGGCCATCGGACGGGCGGCCTTCGGCTCCAGCCCCTTCGCCTTCAGCGCGGGGCGCCGGGTGAGCGCCGGCTCCTCCGGCATCGGCACGCGGTGCTGCTCGACCCCGGGGCTGCCGAGATCGGGGACGTCGTCGTCGGGTCCGGAGGCCACGAGGTCACCAGCGGTCACCGGACGGCCGTTGGGCCCGGCCACCAGGCCCACCTGCGGGGCCGCGGGCTCCACGTGCACCTGGAGGTTGAACAGGTAGCCGACGACCTCCTCCATGAACGCTTCCATCATGGCGTTGAACATGTCGCCGCCCTCGCGCTGGTACTCCACCAGCGGGTCGCGCTGCGCCATGGCGCGCAGGCCGATGCCCTCGCGCAGGTAGTCCATCTCGTAGAGGTGCTCGCGCCACTTGCGGTCCAGCACGGTGAGCAGCACCTGCCGCTCGAACTCCCGCATGGTCTCCTCGCCGAGCGCCTCCGTGCGCGCGTCGTAGGCGGCCTGGGCGTCGGCCTGGAAGTCGGCCACCAGCTCCTCGACGGTCAGGTCACCGCGTCCGGCGTAGTCGGCGAGGTCCAGCGTCACCGGGAACAGGGTGCGCAGCTGCGTCCACAGCGCGTCCAGGTCCCAGTCCTCGACGAAGCCCTCGGTGAGGCCGCGCACGTACTGCTCGACCACGGTGTTCACCGTGCCGCGCAGCTGCTCCTCGACGTCGGCACCCTCGAGCACCCGGCGCCGGTCGCCATAGATCGCGTGGCGCTGGCGGTTCATCACGTCGTCGTACTTGAGCACGTTCTTGCGCATCTCGAAGTTCATCGCCTCGACCTGCTCCTGCGCCTGCTGCACCGACTTGCTGACCCGGTTGTTCTCGATCGGCATGTCGTCGGGCACCTTCAGGGTCTGCAGCACCCAGTCGATGATGTCGGACTTGAACAACCGCATCAGGTCGTCGCCCAGCGACAGGTAGAACCGGCTCTCGCCCGGGTCGCCCTGACGCCCGGATCGACCACGCAGCTGGTTGTCGATGCGCCGTGATTCGTGGCGCTCCGAGCCGACCACATACAGGCCGCCCAGGGCCACGACCTCGTCGTGCTCGTCGGCCACCTGCTGCTCGATCGCCTTCAGGGTCTCGGGCCAGGCGGCCTCGTACTCGTCGGCGTGCTCGACCGGGTCGAGGCCCTTGCCCTGCAGCACCGCATCGGCCAGGAACTCGGGGTTGCCGCCGAGAATGATGTCGGTACCACGACCGGCCATGTTGGTGGCGACGGTGACCGCGCCCTTGCGTCCGGCCATGGCCACGATCGCGGCCTCACGTTCGTGGTTCTTGGCGTTCAGCACCTCGTGCTTCACCCCAGCCTGCTTCAGCAGCCGGGAGAGCACCTCGGACTTGGCCACGCTCGCGGTGCCCAGCAGGATCGGCTGGCCGGCTTCATGCCGGGGTACCACGTCCGTGACGATGGCGGCGAACTTGGCCTCCTCGGTGCGATAGATCAGGTCGGCCTGATCGACGCGAATCATCGGCTTGTTGGTCTCGATCGGCAGCACACCCAGGCCGTAGATCTTCTGGAACTCCGATTCCTCGGTCTTGGCCGTACCGGTCATGCCGGCGAGCTTGGTGTACATGCGGAAGTAGTTCTGCAGCGTGATCGTGGCGAGCGTCTGGTACTCGTCCTTGATCTCGACGCCTTCCTTGGCCTCCAGGGCCTGGTGCAGGCCCTCGGAGTAGCGGCGTCCGATCAGCGTCCGGCCGGTGAACTCGTCGACGATGAGCACCTCGCCGTCGGCGATCACGTAGTCCTTGTCGCGCTTGAACAGCTCCTTGGCGCGGATCGCGTTGTTGAGGTAGCCGATGAGCGGCGTGTTGGCCGACTCGTAGAGGTTGTGGATGCCGAGGCGGTCCTCGACCATCGCGATCCCGGACTCCAGGATCGAGACGGTCTTCTTCTTCTCGTCCACCTCGTAGTGGCCGTCCTTGACGTAGCCGCCCTGCCCGTCCGGCTCGGCGCGCGTCATGCTCAGCACCATCCGCGCGAACACGGGGTACCACTTCTTGTTCTCCTCGGCGGGGCCGGAGATGATCAGCGGCGTCCGGGCCTCGTCGACCAGGATCGAGTCGACCTCGTCGACGATCGCGTAGTGGTGGCCGCGCTGCACGCAGTCCTCCAGCGACAGCGCCATGTTGTCGCGCAGGTAGTCGAAGCCGAACTCGTTGTTGGTGCCGTAGGTGATGTCGCAGGCGTAGGCCTCGCGACGCTCGGCGGGGGTCATCTGGGACAGGATCGCGCCGACCTTCAGGCCGAGGAAGTGATGGATGCGGCCCATCTGCTCGGACTGAAACTTCGCCAGGTAGTCGTTCACCGTGACCACATGGACGCCCTTGCCGCTCAAAGCGTTCAGGTAGGACGGCAGCACGCCGACCAGGGTCTTGCCTTCACCGGTCTTCATCTCGGCGATGTTGCACCAGTGCAGCGCGGCGCCGCCCTGAATCTGGACGTCGAAATGCCGCTTGCCGAGCACCCGCTTGGTCGCCTCCCGGACGGTGGCGAAGGCCTCCGGCATGATCGAATCGATGGACTCGCCGTTCTCCAGCCGCTGCCTGAAGTCGGCGGTCTGGCCGCGGAGCTCTTCGTCCGACATGGCTTCGAAGTCGGCTTCGATCGAGTTGACCTGGTCGGCGACCACCTTCAGCTTCTTGAGCTGGCGGCCTTCGCCCATGTGCAACATCTTGTCCAGTAGACCCACGTCCGACCGTGCTTTCCTCGTTCGTTTCACCTGGCGCGACCCGACGGGCGCACCCGCCCATTCTATTGCTAGACGCCAATTCCACGGTCATCGGCGGCAGTCGGGTTGTTCTGAACCGCGGATCCTTCTTCAAACTGAAACAAAGCAGTGGCAGGATTCGCCCAGTCACCGTTGAAAGGAACGACCTAGATGAAGCGACTCATGGGCCTCGCCGCTGGCGCGGCCGCCCTGACCCTGGCGCTCACCGGCTGTGCCAACTACTCCCAGCCCGCCACATCGGCCCCGACCGGTGGTTCGGCCGCCGCCCCGGCTTTAGCCAGCGCTGGAAAGCTCACCGTCTGCACCCATCTGGCCTACAAGCCGTTCCAGTTCAAGGACGACGCAGGCAAGATCGTGGGCTTTGACGTCGATCTCATGGACCTCGTCGCCAAGAAGCTCGGGGTGACCCAGGACATCGTCGACATCGACTTCGGCCAGATCACTTCGGGAGCCGTGTTTACGGCCAAGAAGTGCGATGCCGGTGCTGCGGCGATCACGATTACCGACGAGCGCAATGCGGCCGCGCCGTTCTCGGATCCCTACTTCGCCGCCACCCAGGCACTCCTGGTCAAGACCGATTCCGGCATCATGGGCCTTGAGGACCTGAAGGGCAAGATCCTCGCCGTCCAGACCGATACCACCGGCCAGAAGTACGCCGAGGACCACAAGGCCGAGTACGGCTACGAGGTGAAGGTCTACGACGACATGCCCACCGCCGCCAACGCCGTGCTGGCCGGTAATGCCGCAGCCAATATCAACGACAATGGCGTGGTCTTCGACTTCGCGAAGGACAACCCCACCACCACCGTGGTGAAGGAGTTCGAGACCGGTGAGCACTACGGTTTCAACACCGCCAAGGACAATCCCGCCATGCTCACCGCGATCAACGATGCGCTCAAGGCGGCCAAGGCCGACGGCACCTACAACACCATCTACAAGAAGTGGTTTGGAGTCGACGCGCCGACCGAGTGACCCCACTTCCGTTGTCCGTCCGGCCGGGTGCCGAAACGCCCCGGTCGGACGGACGGCGTCCAGCCAAGGCCAAACCTGAGGAGGCCGCATGAGTACGACCGTCGCTCCAACCACCATCCCGCGAAAGAAGCTCTCACCGCGCAAGCGGGCGCAGCGCTTCCGAATTGCGCAATACGTGATCCTCGCCTTGGTGCTCCTTGCGGTCGCCCTGCTCGCCGATGGCCGGCAGCTTCAGCAGGTCTTCTTCCGGCCGGACATGATCGCAAAGACCCTTGGCCCCAACCTGCTGTGGGCATTGGTCAACACGATCCTGTACACCATTGGCGCCTTCGTCTTCGGTCTCCTCCTCGGCACGATCCTGGCGCTGATGAAGCTGTCCCAGATCGGCCCCTACCGTTGGCTGGCCACGGCCTACACCGAGTTCTTCCGCGGGGTTCCGGCGATCATCGTCCTGCTCGCCTTCAACCTGCTGCCGATCGCTTTCCCCGGCCTGCACCTGCCCTGGGAGCCTTATGGCACGGTCTGGACCGCGCTCGGCATGGTCTCGGCCGCCTATATGTCGGAGACCATTCGGGCCGGCATCCAAGCGGTTCCCAAGGGCCAGATGGAGGCTGCGCGATCCTTGGGCATGCCCGCCGGAATGGCGATGCAGCGAATCATCCTGCCGCAGGCTTTCCGGATCATCACACCCCCACTGACCAACGAACTGGTGCTGCTCACCAAGGACTCTTCGCTCGTCTACGTGCTCGGGCTCACTGTCTCCAACTTCGAGTTGACCAAGTACGGACGCGACCTCGCCAACAGCAACGGCAACCTCACGCCGCTCATCGTGGCCGGCCTGTGCTATCTGATCATCACCTTGCCGTTGACCTACCTGGTGCGGCGCATGGAAGCCCAGCAGCGGAAGGCCACCCGATGACCACCCTCACCCCAGCGGTTGTACCCACCGGAGATCGCAACGACGAGATCCAGGTCTACGACCTGCACAAGTCCTTCGGTGACCTCGAGGTGCTCAAGGGCATCACCACCACCATCCATAGAGGAGAAGTGGTCTGCATTATTGGCCCCTCGGGCTCGGGCAAGTCCACGCTGCTGCGCTGCGTGAACCTGCTGGAGCAGCCGACGCAGGGGCGGATCTTCATCCTCAACGACGAGATCACCGACCCCGACGCCGATGTCGATCGGCTGCGCACGCTGATGGGCATGGTCTTCCAGAGCTTCAACCTCTTCCCCCACCTCACGGCCCTGCAGAACTGCACCATCGCGCTCACCCGAGTGCTCAAGAAGGACGCGAAGGAAGCCGAGCGGATCGCTCAGGAGAACCTGGAGAAGGTCGGCCTCGGCGATCGTGGCCACTCCTACCCCGCACAGATGTCGGGCGGCCAGCAGCAGCGCGTTGCGATCGCCCGGGCCCTGAGCATGGACCCGGAGATGATGCTCTTCGACGAGCCCACCTCCGCCCTCGACCCGGAGTTGGTCGGCGATGTGCTGTCGGTCATGCGCGACCTCGCTGCTGGTGGCATGACCATGATGGTGGTCACCCACGAGATGGCGTTCGCTCGCGAAGTGGCCGATCGGGTGCTGTTCATGGACGGCGGCGTGGTCGTCGAGGAGGGTCCGCCCGAGGAGGTCATCGGCAACCCCAAGGAAGAGCGGACGCGGACCTTCCTGGCCCGGGTGCTCGACCCGACCCACGTGCGCGCTGGTGCCGAGGATGCGGCCTACGCCAAGCGGCACGCCGAGGACAACGGCGATCCCGAAGGTCGTGGGAAGCGCCTGCCGGCGAGTCACCGTCCGCCGAGCCACCGGCCCAACAGCCACTGAGCCATCGGGCTTCGTCAGGCTCGGCCAGCGGTCTTCAGGGTTGGCGCCAGCGTTCCGGTCTCACCGACCACCACATCGGTGAGACCGAGCCAGTCAGCCATCTCGCGCAGCTTGGCGGCGAGCCTCGCGCCCGTCTCGGCCGCAGCGGCGCCGTCCTCCAACCAGGCCGACTGCACCAGCAGGCGTCCGGCTTTGCGGTCTGCCTTGAGGTCGACGCGGGCGGCGATGACGTCGTCCATCACGAACAGGTAGACGTAATAGCCGTGCACCCGGTCGGCCTTCGGGGTGTACAGCCCGATCCGGTAGTGCACGTCGAAGGTGTCCAGCAGCCGATCCCGGTCGAACACCAGCGTGTCGAAGGGTGCCACCAACGCGTCCACGCTGAGCTTGCGCGGACGCGCGGCCTGCGTCCACAGGTAGGCCGGCGCCGACCAGCCACACACGTCCACCGGCTCGACCTCGCCTGACTCGAGCAGCGACTCGAGCGCCGCGATGGTGCCGACTCGATCGGTGTAGAAGTACTCGGCCAGCCACTTCTGGGTGAAGACGCCAAGTGCGGCCGCCGCGCGCCGAGCCAGGATGAGCCGGGCTTCTTCCGCGCTCGGCGTGGACGTGGCCAACACCGAGGCCGGCAGCACCCGCTCGGGAAGGTCGTAGCGCCGCTCAAACTGGGTGTTGCGACCGGCGCTGGAGAGCTCACCGATGTAGAACAGCCATTCCAGCGCGGACTTCACCGACGACCAGTTCCACCACGAACCCGGCGTGCGCTGCTCATCGTGCTCCACCTGCCGCGCCGTTAACGGTCCGCGTTCGACGACCTGGGTCATGACCTTGTCGAGCAGCCCTGGATGCTCGGCCAGCACCCGGCCCATCGCCTGCCAGGGCTTGGCCCGATTGGCGGCCATCCGGAAGCGCAACGCCGGCTGCAACTGCACATCAAGCAGGCAGGCCGCATGCCCCCAGTACTCGAACACCCGGCGCGGCGCCGCATTGCCGGCGCGATCGAGCACCCCCCGGTCGTAGCTCCCCAACCGTCCGAACAGCGGCATGTAGTGCGCGCGGACCGCGACATTGACCGAGTCGATCTGGAACTGCGCCACCGAGTCCACCACCCGCTGCAGCTGCCGGGCCGTGACCGCGCCCCCCGACTGCCGTCCGAAGCCCTGGGCAGCAAGCATGATCCGACGAGCTTGCGCGGCGCTGAGTTGAGTCACGGCGGGCAGCCTAGCCACCCACCCTGACATCAGTGTGCAAGATCCTGCACCGAACATGGTTCAGGATCTTGCACGACCGTTGGGGCACGACCGCAGCCGACCCTGCCACCCGTGATTGCGCAGCGCTCGCCCCACCTTTGCGGCCGTTTGACACGGTCGCGTTACAACCTGCCGCCAGCCGAGCCGGATCGTGATGACGCCGACCAACTGGTGGTCGTTGTCGCGATCCATGTCGTCCACCGCGGCCATGCCACTGTGGCAGGCCCGGCCGTCGAGCTCGACCAGCACGCCGTACTCCTCGTACCAGACATCGGTGCCGTATCTGCTCAGCGGACCCGCCTGCGGCGCGCCGCCGGCAGACCGTGAGCGCGCTCGACACCCTTCGCGTACCGAAGCTCCAGCGGGCTCCGCGAACCAGCAGCGACCTCGGTAATCAAGTCCTGCAGCAATCGGTTCGCGCGACAATACGCCAGCCTGCCGAGCAGCCAGCGCGAGCAGTGATTCAGGCAGCCGAGTTCGTGGGATCACACCCTAGTTATCGGCAGGTAGCGCCGATTTCCGTCAGCCAATCTCGAAGCTGTGGATGAAGTGCAGGATCCTCTACCGAACTCGGTTCAGGATCCTGCACGTTGTCCACAGGAACTACTTCAAGCCGACGTAGCCGACCTGCTCGATCAGCTTCTGGCCC
>ERZ724513.1860-NODE-1860-length-10668-cov-3.691039_pt1 | contig 10668 bp, 9 predicted proteins | sample MGYA00376046_ERZ724513 | MGnify/ENA primary metagenome ERZ724513 (study PRJEB28724, sample SAMN07190883) | activated sludge metagenome | isolation source: activated sludge of sewage treatment plant in Hong Hong | place: Hong Kong | collected 2016-03-17 ... | reverse complement strand
GGATCGGAGCCGTACAAGGCATGTTCGCGTCGCGTACGGCGCAGCCGCATCGTCATCGCTTGGCGCAATCTTGTTTGGCCGGTGCGCAATTGGCCGATATGCGTCGGTAAAGCGGCCAGCATGTCCCGTGTCTTGCCCTTGGGCGGAGCACGGGGCGTTGCCATGGCCCGTTGTGCTGCTAGGTTCCGCAAGATGAGCTTTGCCGACTGGGGTCTTACCCTCAACTCCCGCCCTGCAATTCAGGCAACCGCGGAATATCGCGCGGATATCGATGGCCTGCGTGCATTGGCGGTGCTCGCGGTCGTCGGCTTCCACGCCTTCCCCTCGTTACTCCCTGGAGGATTCGTCGGGGTCGACATCTTCTTCGTGATCTCGGGATACCTCATCAGCGGCATCATTTTGCAGGGATTGAACCAAGGGAGGTTCTCGTTCCTGCAATTCTACTATCGGCGCATCCGGCGCATCTTCCCTGCGCTGATCGTCGTCCTGTTCGCCTGCTATCTGATCGGATGGACGTCGCTGCTGGCGGAAGAGTTCCGGCAGCTGGGCAGCCACATCGTGGCCGGCGCAATATTCGTTTCGAATTTCAAATATTGGAACGAGGCCGGCTACTTCGACATGGCGGGTGAGTTCAAGCCGCTGCTGCACTTGTGGAGTCTCGCGGTCGAGGAGCAGTTTTACATTCTTTGGCCATTTCTTTTGTGGGCGGTGTGGAAATTGCGGGTCAGCGTGTTCTGGTTTGTGGTCTGCGTCGCCTTGGCGTCCTTCGCCCTCAACATCGTCTATGTCGAACGGGGGGCCCTCGATGCCGCATTTTACTCACCGGCTACACGGTTTTGGGAGCTGATGCTCGGCGCCATGCTGGCGGCCGCATCGAATTGGCAGCGGGACGATTCACCCTTCCGGTGCAATGCCGTTTCGATCATCGGCATATTGGCGGTTGGCTCTGCATTGCTGCTCATCGCGCGAGATTCGCGATTCCCGGGATGGTGGGCGCTGCTGCCGACGGTGGGAACGGTTCTTTTGATCGCGGCGCCGGGTGCATGGTTCAATCGCAGCGTCCTCGCGCATCCATGGCTGGTCGCCCTGGGACTGATCAGCTACCCGCTCTACTTGTGGCACTGGCCGCTGCTGTCATTTGCCAGGATTTTTGAAGGCCAGACGCCCCCCGTCGCCGTTCGCCTTGCGGCCGTCGTAGTGAGCGTTGTGCTTGCCTGGGCGACCTACCGGCTGATCGAGCGGCCGATCCGCTTTGGCAAAGCGGTTTCCGGCCGTTTCAAAGCCGCGGTTCTGAGCGTGGCCATGGTGGCCCTCGCGGGCGCCGGCTATGCGGCGCGAGGAGGGGTCCCGCGCAGCATCGCCCCACAGATCGTTGTCAACGACGGCGAGATCGCCAGCGAGCGCGGCCACGAGATTTTCTTGAAATACCAGCTCGATCATAACTTCCTGTGCACACCCGAGCGCTTTCGCCAATGGGCGGTCAAGGAGTTCGCGCCGGCCCGCTGCGTGCAATCCAAGAACAGCGACAAGATAGACATCGCCATCATCGGCGACAGTCACGCCGAGGACTTGTTTATCGGTCTTGCCGAGCGGCTGCCGGACGCGAATATTGTGACGTACATCCAGACGCTTCCGATCCGCTCGAACGGCGTCTTCAACGATGTCTTTGATTATGTCGAGAGCGACAAGAATATTCGCATCGTGATCATGACGGCGTGGTGGGACTACCACCAAAAATTTCTTCCTCCCGGCCATGATCTGCAGACCGAATTGACGGCAACGGTCGGCGAACTGGTTCGGGCCGGGAAGGTCGTTTATCTGCTCGACGACCGCCCCGCGTTTCCATTTTTCCCCGATGTTTGCAAATACGTGCGGCGCCGGTTCTTCTGGCAGGCGCGGCACGGCACCCATTGCGAGTTCGAGCGGTCACGTTACGAGGCTCAACGGAGCCAGTATCTGCGCGCGTTGCAGGCCGTCGCCAAGCAACTGCCGAATGTGCATCTGCTCGATACGAGTCGCATCTTCTGCGACGATAAATTCTGCCGAATGGGTCGCGACGGAAATCTGTTTTACCGCGATCAGAACCACCTGACGGTCGCGGGCTCGCGGGCCATGGCGGCCGACCTTGCTCGCGAGATCACGTTTCCGATTCCCGAGCGTGCCGCGCATTAATGGCCGACGAAGTCAGCCCGGCGCATCCTCGCCGAAGTCGCGAGCGAGTTTTCAACAGACTGCCAGCCGAGCCCGCCGATCAGGGCCGACCGAAGTGGCGTTCGACTTTGACGATCGCCTTCGTGCAGTCGCTCGCTTCCCTGATCCCGTAATTCTCGTTCAAGTAAAGGCAAAACGAACGGTCGCGGATGCTGCGCGCGTTTGCGGTTTCGAACTCGTCCGCGAGATGCGGCCTGAGCCACGGCCAGTCCACCACCAAATATTGATAGTGCGGATTGAGCCCGATGCCTTCCGCCAATACGGCCTCGGCGAATTCCCTTTTCGTGCAGGTGATGCGGTCGGGGTCGACGATCACCGGATAGACAAAGGGCGAGTCGCTCGGCGAATAGCCGTACGGCCTGCATATCTTGCAGCGGTCCCGCATCCGTCCGGTGAATTCGGCTACAAAAATCAGCCGACGCAGAATCGTGTTCTGCAAGCGGTGCAGCGACGCCAACCCGATTCCACAAGAGATTTCGTCGGTGTGGAGGTTCAGCGCCGGAAACAAAAACCCATTGGGATCGTAGTCGCTGAAGTCATCTCGCCAGCGCGGCTTGCCGCGATCGGCATGCGCAAGCGCCTGGCGGAACAGGTCGAGATCGCGCGAATACACGATACCGCCGCTGCTGCCCGCGACATGCGCTTTGCGGTACATCGTCGAAAACGCCGCAATGTCGCCGAATGTGCCGACAGGACGTCCATTCACACGGGCGCCGTGCGACTGGCTGCAATCTTCGATCACGCGGATCCCGCGCGCATGCGCTTCGTTGGTGATCGCGACGATGTCCGCGGCGCGTCCGATCGAATGCACGACCATGACGGCTCGAACGTTTGGCGTGATCCGGGAGACGAACTGCTCGACGCCGATATTGTAGCTGTCCGGTTCGGAATCGGCGACGCGGGGAACCAGGCGATTGAGCACAATCGCCCCAATGCTCCCTGGATCGGTGATCGGTGATACGATGACCTCGCTTCCGGCGGGCAGACCAAGTGCAGCGATCGCCACGAATAGAGCCGCCGTGCCGGTCGCGACGGCGTCGGCATACCCGCCCCCCATCAACTCGACGAAGGCATCGGTATATCGCTTCTCAAAAATGCCCTGGTAACCGGGATCGAGCCGCTTTTCCTTGTAATAGGCGATAACTTCTTGAATGGCCGCCAACTCGTCAGGACCGAAGGCGCTTCGTGGCGGCATTGGCTCCCGCCTCGTCGGCTCACCCCCTGCGATCGCCAAGCGCGGCTCGTTGCTCCTGACATCCGACTCAATATTCGACATACGTAATCCCCACCGAAGTCGCGCCGCGGAACTCTGATCCGCGTCTGTCCTGCTATCGTCGCGCACCCGGCGATCGTTCAGACTGTACCGCTCATCGTCCTTGCCATAACGAAAACGCCACTCCTAGCACAGAGGCCGTCACATGAGTAGAAGATGAATGAAATTGTAGCGGCGCTGATTGTACTCCTTGCCACAATCCATCCTGGTTCAGAATTGACTGCATCTCCCGGTTCGGAACTGTTCCGAATCGATAATTCTTGGCGCGATTAAACTTGCAAATGAACGAAGAGTTCCAGCATTGACAGTCCGACAAGTATGTGGAAAAAGGAGTTTTCAGCAATTCAACGGCCCTGATCTGTGACGCACGCAATAGATTTCTTTTCGGATGCGGCCAGCATCTGCAAGTCCATCGATGTATCCTGCATTGAGGCTCTGGTAAATGAGCTAAAGGCGTTACGGGAGCGCAAGGGGCGCCTGTTTTTCCTGGGTGTGGGCGGCAGCGCCGCCAATTGCAGCCATGCGGTCAATGACTTCCGCAAGCTGTGCGGGATCGAGAGCTATAGCCCGGCCGACAATGTGTCGGAACTGACCGCACGCACTAATGACGAAGGATGGGACACCGTTTTTTCCGGTTGGCTGGAGGTCAGCCAATTGAGCGAGCGTGACGCGATCTTCGTTTTTTCCGTCGGCGGCGGCGACGTCGACCGCAATATCAGCCCCAATCTCGTCAAGGCGATTGATCTGGCAAAAGCGCGCGGGGCGAAGGTCTACGGCGTCGTCGGCAAGAGCACCGGCTACACGGCGCGGGCGGGCGATGCCGTGGTCGTCATTCCCGAGGTGAACGCCGACCGTGTGACCCCTTACTCCGAGGCGTTTCAGGCCGTGGTCTGGCATTGTCTCGTCAGCCACCCCGCGCTGCAGATCAGGCGGACGAAGTGGTAGCCCAATGGGCTTGGGGGACGCCGAACGCAAGGCGGTATTTCTCGACCGGGACGGGGTGATCGTTATCCCGGAATTCCGCGAAGGGCGGAGCTTTGGTCCGCGGCGGCTCGAGGACTATCGATTCTATCCCGAGGCGGACAGGGCGCTGGCGCGCCTCAAAGAGGCCGGATACCTCCTCATTGTCGTGACGAATCAGCCCGACGTCGGGCATGGATTGATATCGAGCGGAACCTTGGACGAGATGCATCGTCGGCTCCGCGCGCGGTTTCCAATTGATTCGGTGCGGACATGTTGCCATACCCAAGACCATGGCTGCGGATGCCGAAAGCCGAAGCCCGGAATGCTACTTGACTCGGCCCGCGAGTTCGGGATTTCACTTTCCCGCAGCTTCATGGTCGGTGATCGCGCAAGTGACGTGGAGGCCGGACGGGCGGCCGGCTGCACCACCGTCTTTATCGATCTCGGTTACACGAGCGAGATGAAGCCGACTGCTGCGGATTTCGTGGTTCGTTCGCTCGGAGACGCCGTCGAGGTGATTCTCGGCCAATTCGCTCAGAAGGTGGAAAACAACCCATGCCGCGCGTAGATGATCTGAAGGTGAAGATTTTTGCCGACGGCGCCGACTTCGACGGTATCGTCGCCATGGCGCGCGACCCTCTGGTCTCGGGGTTCACCACCAATCCGACGCTGATGCGCAAGGCCGGCGTGACCGATTACGAGGCCTTCGCTCGCAAGCTTCTGGCGGTGATCACCGATCGGCCCGTATCGTTCGAAGTGTTCGCCGACGATTTCGCCTCGATGATCGCCCAAGGCCGCGTGATTGCCTCCTGGGGACCGAACGTAAACGTGAAGGTTCCGGTGACCAACACGCGCGGCGACTTCGCGGGCGGCGTGATTCGCGCGCTCTCGGCGGACGGCGTCGTCGTGAACGTTACCGCCTTGATGACGGTCGAGCAGGTCCGATCGGTCGCCGAAGCGCTCGATCCGGCGACGCCCGCGATCGTCTCCGTCTTCGCCGGTCGCGTCGCTGACACCGGCATCGACCCGGTGCCGCACATGCGCGCCTGCAAAGAGGCGCTCGCGTCGCGGCCGAAGGCCGAATTGCTGTGGGCGAGCCCGCGTGAGCTCCTCAACATTTTCCAGGCCGACGAGATTGGGTGCGACATCATCACGGTGACCAACGACGTCATCGCGAAGCTGAAGCTGGTCGGCAAGGACCTCAACGAGTATTCCCGCGAGACCGTTCAGATGTTCTATCGCGACGCGGTCGCCGCGGCCTATTCGATCGACACCGGCACGGCGCCGGCACGAGTTGGGACAATGCGATGAAGCGGTTATTCAACAAGGTTCTCGTCACCGGCGGAGCGGGTTATTGCGGGAGCCTGCTCGTTCCGCAACTCCTGTCCCGCGGCTACCAGGTGACCGTCTTCGACATCATGTTCTTCGGCGATCACTTCCTGCCGAAGGACAATCCCGCGTTCAAGGCGGTGAAGGGAGACATCCGCGACACCGCGCTGTTCGCCCAGACGGTCAAAGGCCACGACGCGGTGGTTCATCTCGCCTGCATCTCCAACGATGCGAGCTTCGAACTCGACGAGAAGCTGTCGACCTCGGTGAACCTCGACGCCTTCGAGCCGATGGTGATGGCGGCGAAGGCCGCCGGCGTGAAGCGGTTCATCTACGCATCGTCAAGCTCGGTCTACGGCGTGTCGGACAAGCCGGACGTGACCGAGGACCACCCGCTGGTACCCCTGACGCTGTACAATAAATACAAGGGCATGTGCGAGCCGCTGCTCAAGCGGCACACCGACGACAATTTTACCGGCGTGATCTTCCGGCCGGCCACCGTATGCGGCTACGCGCCGCGCCAGCGGTTCGACCTGTCCGTCAACATTCTCACCAATCACGCGGTCAACGCCAACAAGATCACCGTTTTCGGCGGATCGCAGCTGCGCCCGAACCTGCATGTGCAGGACTACTGCGATGCGGTCGAATTGTTCCTCACCGCGCCGGCGGACAAGATCCAGAACGAGACCTTCAACGTCGGCACGCAGAATCTGTCGTTGATGCAGATTGCGCACCTGGTCCGCGACGTCGTGTCCAGGGAGTTTCCCGAGAAGGGCCAGGTCGAGATCGTTACGACGCCGAGCGATGACCTGCGCTCCTATCACATCAATTCCGACAAGATTAAGCGCGTGCTCGGTTTCGTGCCCAAGCGTTCGATCGAGGACGCGGTGCGCGATCTGTGCCAGGCGTTCCGCGATGGCCGTCTTCCCAACAGCATGGACGACGACCAGTACTTCAATGTTAAGCGTTTGCGGAGGCTCAAGGCTGCATGACGGGCAAGGGGGTTGCCGTCGTTACGGGAGGGGCGGGCTTTATCGGCAGCCATATGGTCGACGTTCTGCTCGATCACGGTTATTCGGTCAGGGTCATCGACAACCTGACCGGCGGCCGGAAGAGCAACCTCGCTCACTTGGACGGCCGGCGCGACGTCGAGTGCCACTGGCTGGACATTCGCACGCTCAAGCCGGACTCGCCGCTGTTCGCCGGGGCCCGATACGTTTTTCATTTTGCCGGCATCGGCGATATCGTCCCGTCGATCGAACGGCCGACCGAATATCTTGACGTCAACGTTCAGGGCACCGTGCATGTCCTCGAATGTGCGCGCGCCGCCAATGTCGAGAAGTTCGTCTATGCGGCGTCGTCCTCGTGCTACGGGCTGGCGGCGACGCCGACGGACGAAAGCCATCCGATCTCGCCGGAATATCCCTACGCCTTGTCGAAGTATCTCGGCGAGGTGGCGGCATTCCACTGGCACAAAGTGTATCGCTTGCCGGTCAATTCGATCTGCATCTTCAACGCCTACGGTCCGCGCGTCCGCACGACGGGCGTATACGGCGCGGTATTCGGCGTGTTTTTCCGCCAGAAGCTCGCCGGCAAGCCCTACACGGTGGTCGGCGACGGGACGCAAACGCGTGATTTCATCTACGTCACCGATATCGCCGAGGCCTTCCTGGCAGCGGCCGAAAGCCCGATTGTCGGCGAGCGGTTCAATATCGGGGCGGGCAGCCCGCAGTCGATCAACCACTTGGTCGACATTCTGGGCGGAGACGTCGTTCATATTCCCAAGCGTCCGGGAGAGCCTGACTGCACCTGGGCCAATATTGAAAAGGCGACGCGGCTGCTGAACTGGCGGCCGACGGTTGATTTCGCCGAGGGTGTGCGGCGCATGCTCGCCGACATCGAGTTGTGGCGCGACGCTCCGCTCTGGGACCCCGCATCAATTGCGCGCGAAACGGAGACCTGGTTTCGCTACCTTGGTGACCGGAACCCTGCCTGAGGCATGGAGGCGTTATGCTTGTTTCGTTGATCGATCGCTACCGGCACAAGATCAAGACGGCGGAGGAACTGCGCCGCATCGTCGGGGATCGTCCGCGCAAGCAGAAAGTCATCATGTGCCACGGCGTCTTCGACGTCGTTCACCCCGGCCATATGCGCCATCTGGTGTATGCGAAAAGCAAGGCCGACATCCTGATCGCCAGCCTCACCGCCGACAAGCATATCACCAAGGGCTTGTACCGGCCGCATGTGCCGCAGGATCTGCGGGCGATCAATCTCGCCGCTTTTGAGATGGTGGACTACGTCCTCATCGACGAACGGGACAAGCCGCTCGAAAACATCCGGCTCATTCAACCGGACTATTTCGCCAAAGGCTTCGAATACGGCGGACTCGGAAACGATATCACGCAGAAGACCGCCGAGGAGCTGGAAGTCGTAAAATCCTACGGCGGCGAACTTATATTCACGCCGGGCGATGTGGTTTATTCGTCAAGCGCCCTGATCAAGGAAGCGGCGCCCGACGTCCGGCACGCCAATCTCCAAATCCTGATGGAGCGCAACAATCTCGATTTCGACGGCCTGCGCCGGGTGCTGGATCAAATGCATGGCCGCCGGGTGCACGTGCTCGGCGACACCATCGTCGACAGCTACACCTATTGCGCCATGATCGGCGGCCAGACCAAGACGCCGACGCTGAGCGTCGCGTTCGAGCGGAAAGTCGACTATGTCGGCGGCGCCGGCGTGGTCGCCAAGCACCTGCTGGCGGCGGGAGCCAATGTGATGTTTTCCACGGTGCTTGGCGACGATCCGCTGAAAGACTTCGTTGTTGAGGACCTGACGCGAGCGGGGGTCGATCTTCGCGCGGTCGTCGACAAGACGCGCCCGACGGTGAACAAAAACGCGATCATCGTCGGCGGCTATCGCCTGCTCAAGGTCGATACGTTGGACAACCGATCCATTTCCGACGAGATCTTGTCCGGGCTGCAGGCCAACATCTCCGGCGAGAAGGTCGAGGCGGTTGTTTATTCCGATTTCCGTCACGGCATTTTCAACCGCCGCACCATTCCCAAACTGATCGAGGCGATTCCGCCGGGCGCCTACCGCGTGGCCGACAGCCAGGTCGCCAGCCGGTGGGGCAACATCACCGAATTCAAGGATTTCGACCTGATCACCCCGAACGAACGGGAGGCGCGGTTTGCCCTCGGCGATCAGGACTCGGGCGTGCGCCCGCTGGCATCGCTCCTCTACGACGCTGCGCGGTGCAAGCTTCTGATCCTGAAGCTCGGCGAGCGCGGGGTCTTGGCGTGTCGCGATGACGAGCACTATTCGCTCGATAGCTACTTCGTCGTGAACAGTTTCGTCGACAGGGTCGTCGATGCCGTTGGCGCCGGCGACGCCATGCTCGCCTACGCCACGCTGTCGAAACTCGCGTCCGGCAACGACGCCGCTGCGACGATCATCGGAAACATGGCGGCCTCTTGCGAATGCGAAGTGGACGGCAACATTCCGGTCACGCTCGAACAGGTTCGCGCCAAGATCGATATGATCGAACGCCAGATGACGTTCACATGAGTCGCTGGTGATGCGCGTCATCGTTGTCGGATTGGGCGTTCAAGGACATAAGCGTCGCGCCACCGCCGGAAAGGACTTCGTCGCATCGGTCGATCCGGTCAATCGCGAGGCCGACTATCGGCGCATCGAAGATGTGCCGCTCGATCGCTACGACGCGGTGCTCGCCTGCATTCCCGACGAGCCGAAGATCGACGTCCTCGGCTATTGCGTCGACCATAAGAAGCACGTCCTCGTCGAAAAGCCGCTGTGGAGCGAGCGCGAAGACGCCATCGTCGATCTGCAGGCGCGCGCGCGCCGCAACGGCGTCGTCTGCTACACCGCCTACAATCATCGCTTCGAGCCGCACTTCGATCGCATGCGCAAGCTGATCGACGAGGGCATGCTCGGCAGGATATACAGCTGCCGGATGTTCTACGGCAACGGCACGGCGCGCCTTGTGCGCGACTCGGCCTGGCGTGATCAAGGCGCCGGCGTCCTGCCGGATCTGGGCTCGCATTTGCTGGATACCTGCCGCTTCTGGTTCGGCGACGTCTCCGACCGGTTCTCGGTGGTGAGCTCACGCGCGTTCGAGAACCGGGCGCCCGATCACGTGGTGCTGTCGAGCGAGCAGGGGGCGATGCGCATCGAGCTGGAGATGACGCTGCTGATGTGGCGCAACCATTTCACCTGCGACATTCTCGCGGAAAATGGCTCGGCGCATATCGCCTCGTTGTGCAAGTGGGGGCCGACCACGTTCACGGTGCGCCGACGCATCCTGCCCAGCGGGCGGCCGCCGGAAGAAAGCGTGACGCTCGTGCAAGACGATCCCACCTGGGCGCTCGAATACGTCCATTTCAAGCAACTGTGCGCCGCGTCGACGACGACCGACTTGGCGAACGACCTCTGGCTGCTGCGGACGCTCAATCGGCTCGGCGAGGACGCGATCGTCATGGCGAAGAGGGCGTCATGAAAAATCCGGTTGTCGGATTCGTCGGCATGACGCATCTCGGGTTGGTCTCGGCAACGGCCGTCGCCAGCCGCGGCTTCACGACGCTCTGCTACGATCCCGACGCGCCGTTGATTGCGCGGCTGCAGGCGGGGGACCTGCCGGTAAACGAACCCGGTCTCGACGCGCTCTTGCAGGAGAATGGCGGCCGCCAGACTTTCACCGCGGACATTGCCGAGATCGGCCGCTGCGACGTCGTCTACATCGCCGCGGACGTTCCGACCGACGATGCCGGACGGAGCGACCTGTCGGGCATCCGCAACTTGATCGATGCCGTCGTTGCGGCGCTCGGCCCGGAGGCGCTGCTGGTGATCCTATGCCAGGTGCCGCCCGGCTTTAC
>ERZ724513.1859-NODE-1859-length-10668-cov-5.097993_pt1 | contig 10668 bp, 3 predicted proteins | sample MGYA00376046_ERZ724513 | MGnify/ENA primary metagenome ERZ724513 (study PRJEB28724, sample SAMN07190883) | activated sludge metagenome | isolation source: activated sludge of sewage treatment plant in Hong Hong | place: Hong Kong | collected 2016-03-17 ... | reverse complement strand
GACTCCGACCCCATTCTGTTCTTCGCTGAAGACGGCCATCAGATCCCAGGGAGGCTGGCATTGCCGGCGGCGCCCACCTGGGTTCTCTATCCGGTGGAGCGGGAGCAGCTCGCCGTGGACGGCGAGGCGCCGGTGCTCACCGAGTCGCCACTGCCGCCAGGTTGGAGCGGGTGGCGCCTGGAGTTGCGCGATCTCGATGGCGCATCGAGCATCGGAATCGAGGGCGTCCCCACCCACGCCGTGAGGTCCCAGGCTGTCGCGAGGATCGCGCTGGAGCCGCCCGTGGTCGGCGTGCGGACGTCCCTCGGGCTTGCGGTCCACAGCGCAGCGCCAGCCATCCTGCTGCCGGATGACCTGTCCGATGCGGCGTGGGAGGTGACCGTCCACGACGTCGACGGCGCGCTCGTGGGGCGTTGGAACTCGCATACTTCAGATGACCCGAACGACGTCTGGGGCGCCGCCCCCCGGCCGCTGGTGGGCTCCTACGACGTCCGAGTGCGTGGCCCGTGGGGTCGCGGGTCGAGTCGGAGCGTCACCCTCGTTGAAGGCCTACGAGCAGGGTTCACCCCGGAGTGGCGCCTGTTCGCCGAGCGAGGGCTGGTCGAGGCCTCCGCCATCTTATCGGCTGCGGAGGGGGTGGCGCTGGCGCGCACCTCGTTGGAGTTCCGTGCTTCCGAGCAGCACACGTACGTCCGTGCCGGAGCACATGGTCGCTACCTGAGCCTCGTGGTAACGCCACCGCACATGACGGTTGCCCGCGTGACCGACGATGGCGTCAGCTCACCGTCGATCGTCGCCTTGAAGGTCTACGCCGAGGACCTCGCAACCGGCGGGACGCTCATCGTCGACATCGGGCGCGAGGCAGATCCTCGCCTCTACTACGTTACTCACAGCGGGACTCTGCAGGACATCGCTCCCACTGCTGCTCGATATGGCGTCTACCGGTTCGACCTGGGCAAGTTGGCGGACACGGTGGCTAGGTACCCGCAAGGTCGTCTAGCGCTGTCGCCGGATGGCAAGGTGGCTGTGGGCATCGTGCAGCCACGGCGACTGTTCACCGAGATCGCGGTGGACGGGTCATCCCTCAGCCTGTCGGATTGCGTTGAGGTCGACGATCTCACCGCGCTCGTGTACTCCACCCGGGCTCCCTGGCGACCCCCAGCCGTCGTGGCGATCGAAGGCGGTACGGCGACTCTTCCTGATTGGCTCGTGGACTCCGGTCCGATCAAGGTCCTGGTCCGCCTCGACGACCCCTGGGCCCCGGCGCCTGTGCCGGACTGGCCGGGGACACGCACTTCAACCTCGGTGGCTGGCGATGGCCACGTTTCCGATCCCGAGGACCCGGAGGCTACGGAGCTCTCGAGGTTCTTGGCAGGCAGCAGCGCCTGTCTCCCTGCGATCACTGACTTCGCGCGCCTGTGGACTGTCCGCGGATTGGTCCCGTCGCTCTGCCTGGAGCGCCACTGGGAGGTCGCCAGTGCCATTGACGAGGTCCTGCATCGGCATGCTCGACAGGCGCTGCTCGCTCTCACGGCGTCCCGCGTCCCGACCGGGCTCATCCCGTGTCTGATGATTCAGGCCCGCTTGCCGTGGGCGGATCTAACCGCTGCTCACGACGAGGAGCCGCCACCATGGAGCGCTCGCTCCGCCATCGCGGCGACCTTGCTCTGCGCTGCCGATGGCGAGTGGTCGCCAGATGAGATCGCTGCGGCCGCCGATGTCTGCGGCGATGCGCTTCCGGCGCTGCTTGAGGGGCATGACCCCTACGCCGCCGACGGACGCCTGACCCAATCTGCGGAGGTGTTCAAGGCATCGCCACCTGCTCTGCGCGAGGAGTTCATCCGACAGATCGGTCTGGTCCCGTCGGGACTCTTGAGCGCCGACGCGCGGCGGATGGCATCCATCGATCTAGTGCAACGCCTCGAGGATCCTCGCCTCGAGTGGCTGCTCCGTAACTCGCACGTCGTGGCCGACGAGGCCGAGCGGCTCGCTCGGATCGTTGGCGACGAAGTTGCCTTGACGGCAATACACGGGCGCCGGCACGAGCGAGGTCGGGGCTGGTTTGAGATCCCGGCGGCGTCCCTCGGACTGGCCTTCGCGGCTCGCCACGCGTCCCGTGGCAATGAGGTGGCCGCGGGGTGGGTCGCCAAACGAGCTCGGGCGTGGGCGGACCTTGCAGGTGCTGCACCGCAGCTGGTCACGATCGACCTGATCTGCGCCGAGCTGCTCGTCTCGAGCACAATGACGAAGGAGCACCACCGGTGACGGGCACCATCGACGCGCTCGACGCGTCCCACGACATCACGACCACTTATCGGCGCTACCTCCAGTCTCTGCTCGCGGTTCGCGACCCCGACATGGACGCCGCCCTGCGCGATGCCATCGATTCCACCCCGATGCTCGACAAGGGCCCATATCTCGAGGCGACTCCGCCGTACGCAGCAGGAGCGTCACTTCAAGACCTCATCGGCGAAGGTATTCTCGGTTCGGGCTTCGCGGCGCTCGGCAGCCCCACTCTGCCGCTCGAGCGCCCGCTCTACGTTCACCAGGAGCAGGCGATTCGCAAGGCCGCCGCGGGGCGCAACGTCGTCGTCGCGACCGGGACCGGCTCTGGCAAGACGGAGTCGTTCTTGCTCCCGATCTTGGACAGCCTGGTGCGGGAGCAGGAGGCTGGGACGCTCGGACCGGGAGTGCGAGCGCTACTGCTCTACCCGATGAATGCTCTTGCCAACGACCAGCTGAAGCGACTCCGTCAGGTCTTGGCGAGCTACCCGCACATCACGTTCGGGCGCTACACGGGCGACACCGAGGAGGAGCCGAAGAAGGCTCTCGACGCCTTCAGCGATCTCAACGTGGGCGAGCCGATCCTCCCGAACGAGATCTTGAGTCGCCACGAGATGCGGGACCGCCCGCCGCATCTGCTGCTCACCAACTACGCCATGCTCGAATACCTCCTCCTGCGGCCGCGCGACATGGACCTGTTCGCCACCGGGAAGGACTCCCGGTGGCGATTCATCGTTGTCGACGAGGCGCACGTCTACGACGGCAGTCAGGGTGCGGAGGTAGCGATGCTGCTGCGCCGAGTCCGGGACCGCGTGGCCTCCTCGCGGCCGATCCAATGCATCGCTACCTCAGCTACCGTGGGTGGTGACGCAGACCCAGGGGCAGTGACCGGATTCGCGGAGAATCTCTTCGGGGAGCCCTTCGACTGGGTCGAGGGCGACACCGCCCGCCAGGACCTGGTAACGGCCACACGGGTACCCACCCCCCAAGGGCCTTTCTGGGGACCCCTCGGGCCATCGGACTACCTCGCTCTCGCTGGTCGAGGCGACGACGTCTGTCAGGAGGTGCTCGCCCGGGCGGGCATGCACGGTTGGGAGGTCGACTTAGGCGCGACGGCAGCTGACGTCATCCTCCATGAAGAGTCGCTCGCTCGGCTGCGAGCTACCCTCGCGACGGGTCCTCGAGTCGTTGCCGACGTCGCGGCGACCGTCTTCGGTGAGGGCGCGGATGCCCTCCAGGGGCTCGCGGCCATGGTCGAGGTTGCCAGCAAGCTCCACGCTGCCGACGGCACGACGGCCATCTCTGCGCGTTACCACCTCTTTCTGCGTGCAACTGAAGGTGCCTTCGCCTGCCTCACCCCTCAGGGTCCGCATGTGCAGCTGGCACGCCACACCGAATGTCCGGACTGTGCAGCAGCTGTTTTCGAGATCGGTTCGTGCAAGCGATGCGGGGCGGTGCATGTGGTCGGCACGCTGACCCAGGAGACCGACGGCTTCCGTCTTCGTCCGCGCAAAGCTGGAAGCAGCGGGACTTGGTACGTACTCGGCGATCACGCCGCTGTCACAGACGAGGACGAGGAAGCGGTCGCCGACGACGGGGCGGCCATTGAGGGCGGGGATGCGTTGCTATGCCCGGCCTGCGGTCTCATCACTGACAAGCACGTCACTGACTGCCCCTCGTGCGCCAGCTCGACGATGCGCCACGTGCGCAAGTTGAAACAACGAGGTCAGGAGATCGCCGGCTGCCTAGTGTGCGGCGCTCGGGGTGCGGGCACCGTTCGAGTCTTTGAAACCGGTGCGGACGCCAGCGGCGCCGTCATCGCAACGTCCCTCTATCAGCACCTGCCGCCCAGCGCGGACCCCGCGGACAGCCAGTACCCAGGAGAGGGAAGAAAGCTCCTCGCCTTCAGCGACAGTCGTCAGGCCGCGGCGTACTTCGCCCCGTACTTGGAGGATTCCTACGCACGGCTCCAGCGCCGGCGGCTCATCGTGCAGGGGCTGCTCGCGTCGCACGCGGACGAAGAGCCCGTCGGGGTAGAGGACATCGTGTACGCCGCCCGTTCCGCGGCGACACGAGTGAAGTACTTCGCCGGAGGCATGACCTCCGGGCAACAAGCACGCGAAGTCGCCCCGTGGGTGATGGCCGAGGTCGTAGCGACGGACGACCGCCAGTCGCTCGAAGGCCTCGGCCTGATCAAGCTCTCGCTCTACCGTGACCCGAGCTGGCAGGTGCCGAAGCCGCTGCTCGACCTTGGCATGGCGGAGGAGGAAGCCTGGGCGTTCCTCGAGGAGCTGGTGCGCACACTCCGCCAGCAGGGCGCCGTCACGATGCCCGAATCGGTCCCGTCCAACCACGACATCTTCGTGCCGCGCCTGGGGCCGATCCGCGTCCGGCTCTCGGGTTCGGAGACGGTCCGGAAGGTGTTGTCCTGGGTGCCCACCAGAGGCACTAACCGACGCATCGACTACGTGCGCCGGGTGCTTGCAACCATCGGGTCCACAGCGGACGCCACAACGGTCCTCACTGGAGTCTGGAAGTGGCTCGTCGACCAGAACACGTCGGTCGACTGGTTGCGGTCCAGCACCGAGCAGGGCCTCGGTGTGGTCTTCCAGCTCGACCACGAGCGCCTCCGGTTCTCGTGGGTTACCGAGTCGGACGCGGTATTCCAGTGCTCGGTGTGTCGGCGGACGGCGCCGGGGTCGGTCAGGGGGGTGTGTCCCGCCCTCGGCTGCGACGGCGAGCTGGAGCAGTTCAGCCCACCGGACCCGGGCGTGGACCGCGACCACTACCGTGCCGTCTACCGCGGCATGAACGCTGTCCCCTTGTCGGCGAAGGAGCACACGGCGCAATGGGACAGCCGGGCCGCGGCCTCGATCCAGCAGCGTTTCATCCGAGGCCACATCAACGCCCTCTCGTGCTCGACAACGTTCGAGCTGGGCGTCGACGTCGGGGAGCTTCAGGCCGTCATGCTGCGGAACATGCCACCGAGCACGGCCAACTACCTACAACGGGCAGGCCGGGCCGGCCGGCGAGCAGGCGCCGCCGCGCTCGTCGTCACTTACGCGATGCGTCGATCTCACGACCTGACGCGCTTCGCCGAGCCCGAGGTGATGATCACTGGCGCCGTACGAGCCCCGTACGTACCACTGGACAACGACCGCATCGACAGACGGCACCTGCACTCGGTCGTCATGGCGGCCTTTTTTCGGTGGGTGTTCGAGAGCACCGGACGGATCGACAGGACGGCCGGCGAGTTCTTCCTTGAGCAGGACGGCAACGCCCCCTCGGCACCACGTCTTGAGGAGTACCTCAACCCGGTGCCGGATGAGCTGGTCGAAGCGATCGGTCGAGTGATACCGCCCAGCGTCGCTTCGGGGCTGGATCTCACTGGCAGAAGCTGGGTGCGAGAACTGCTGAAGCTTGTTGAAACCGTTCGCCTGGAGCTGAAGGGTGACGTGGAAACGCTTGAGCAGCTCCTCGACGAGGCCGCCGCCGAGCAGAACTTCACCCTCGCTGATCGGTATAGGAAGGTGTCGAAAACGCTGCGAGAGCGCGACCTCCTGGGCTTCCTGGCCAACCGAAATGTGCTGCCGAAGTACGGGTTCCCTGTCGACTCCGTCGAGCTGAGAACCAACTTCGGCTATGGCAAGGACGCCGGAGCCAACCTCGACCTGAGCCGCGACCTGGCTCAGGCAATCTACGAGTACGCGCCCGACGCCACTCTCGTGGCCGGCGGCCAGCTGTGGACGTCGCGGGGCATCTATCGCATCCCGGGTCGGGACCTGGTCGAGTACGAGTACTACGTCTGCAAGCGCTGCGGGGGGTTCCGTCACGGGGTCGGTGCCGTCGACCCAGCGTGTCAGCACTGCGGGGAGGTGTCGACGTCGACGCCGCGCAAGCTCACCATTCCGGAGTTCGGGTTCGTCGCCGGACGGGAGCCCACGAAGCCCGGTCCGCGCCCGCCGCAGCGGTCGTGGAGTGGGGCGATCCACGTGCTGTCGACCCCGCCCGAAGGCACCTCCCGGGTGCAGACGCTCCGGGGCGGCACGCTCGACCTGAACGTCGGACCACGGGGACGGTTGGTAGCCGTCGCCGACGGCCCGCTGTCGATGGGCTTCTGGGTCTGTGACTGGTGCGGTCACGGCGCTGCGCGGGTGAATCACCCTGGCAAGCCGCCCAAGCACCAGCACCTCCTCAAGAACCAGCCCTGTGAGGGACCTCGGCGGCTCGTGGACCTTGGTCACCAGTACGAGACCGACCTCCTCACGATCAAGCCACACCTCCAGGGTTTGCACGTGTCGCAGGCTGCTTGGAAGTCCCTGATGTACGCACTCGTCGAGGCATCGTGCGAGGTGCTGGAGATCGCTCGGGACGAGTTGGGAGCATCGCTGTCTCCCGTTGGCGTCGACGACTGGTCGATCTGTCTCTTCGACACCGTCTCCGGCGGAGTCGGCCACGTGATCCGGATCGAAGCCCGTTTGGACGAGGTCCTAGAGGCAGCGTTTCGGCGGGTGAGTAGCTGTGACTGCGGGGCGGAGACCTCTTGCTACGGCTGCCTCCGCAGCTACCAGAACCAGCGCGATCACGACGATCTGTCGCGTGGCGCCGCCCAGCAGCTCCTAACCCGCTTGCTCGGTGGCACCGACGCGGCCGCCGCCGACGTCGCGACTGCGTTGGAGAAGTAGCCAATCGATCAGCGTTCGCCGAAGATGGTTGACGGCCGTTACAGGGTCTTGACCACCTCGATGAGGTGTTGCACCTCCGGTGCAGCTGGGGTCAGCTCGAATGCGTGGTGGTGGCATGCCAGCGACAATCTGCTCCATGCGTATTCGGCGCGCAACGCAATCACCGGGGCGTCCTCGTAGGCGACCTGGAGGACGGTGAGCTTGCTGCGCATCGAGGCCTCCGGTGCGTTGCGCTTCCGCTCGTTCAGGAGGACGTCGACCCTTGCTTCCAGGGCTGCCCGAGCGATCCAGCAAGCGGCGCGGTTGCTGTAGGCCGTTGCCTCGCGCAGGACGCCAGATGCCTGTTCGAGCAGCGATGCCGCGTCGTTCACTTGGCTCCTGCCCTGAGATCGTCAACCATCCTCCGGACGTGGTAGACGGCGTCGCTTGGGTCCAGGCCGGCATACATGCCCTTGTGGAAGCCGCTCGTCGCCACCCCCATGCCCTTCTTGCGTGACTCAGTCCGGAGCCAGCCATCAAGTGGCCGAGCCTCGTCGTAGATGGCGAGGCTGACGCGCGGGCTCGTCCCGTGTGCATCGTTCCATGTGGCCTCGACCGTCGTCAGCGAGCTGCCGCGGCTCAGCCTGGCAGCGTAGAAGCGGTCGCGGGCGGCCGACTCGATGGCCATGCGGAGGAGACCCGGAAGGATCCGTCGCAGCGTCTCTTCCGGAACTTTCGCATCCCTGCAAAGGGAATCGGCATCGCTGAGGTATCGAGTTGTTGGGTCCTCAGCCGAGCTGATGCTGACCGCGGAGTTCGGACCGCGGACCACTTCGTAGATCCGGGCCGACGCGTTCATCCGGCGCAGTGCGGCCGGCAGCCGGTCGTCGTGGGAGAAGACCACGACCTGACGGGTCTGAGCGATCTCGGAGAGCAAGGAGACCAGGCCGTCGACCTTGGCGGGATCCATTGCCTGGACCGGGTCGTCGAGGATGACGAATCTGAACGGCGACTCATCCAGGCTCGCGCGCGGCAGGAAGAGAGCCAGGGCGAGGGCGTGCAGCTCGCCCTGGCTCATGACAGGGAGCGCGTTGCCTGCTTCGGTGCCGTCGATGGCGGCCGTGATGGCGACTCGGCGATGAGTAGCCTGGCCTTCGAGCCTGAGGTCGCCGAGATCGACGTTGCTCTCCTGTCGGAGCAGGCTCCACGCGTGCTTCGCCTGCTCGGAGATCGGAGCGATGCGCTCGTTCTTCAGTCTGGTGTCGTTCTCCTTCAGCCACTTCTCGGCGGTGGAGAGCCGATCCACGGTCGGTTTCATGTTGAGCGCGGCATCCCAGGCGTCACACCATCCAGCGATGCGCGCGGCCAGCGGCGCCCAAGCGTCGTCACGCTCGGTGAGCGCCGCCGTTGCGGCCCCACGCAGTGTGCCCACGACCCTCTCGAGTTCCTTGACGTAGACCTCGAGATGATCTGCGAGGTCCAGGTCCCCAGGCGGGACGGCCTGGTAGGCATCCCAGGCTGAACGCACCTCGGCGAGGACGGGTTCGAGCTCGTCGATCGGCGCTCTATCGGTCGGTGCCGGGCGCTGGTGGACAAGGGCGCGCACGGCCTGGCGAGCATTGCTGAGCTCGACACGGGCCTCCGACAGGTCCTTCAGCTCGGCCTCCTCCTGTGCCACGATGTCGCGGCTTGCATCGGCCCAGGCGTCGTCCAGTGTTCCCAGGTTGCAGACCGGACACGACTGTTCACCGTGTTCGGCATGCAGTCGGAGCGCCTGCCGGCGAACGTCGAGCCGTGCCACTCGGCGCGCTGCCTCGACCTCGCCTGCCTTGGCCATTCCACTGACCGCCGTACGAAGTCGGGTCGCTGCTGCCCGGATGCGTTCCGGATCGGGTGACTCGAGCTGAGAGAGGGCGCGCAGGGCTGCGACAACGCCGCGATCGGGAAGGGTGACGCCGATCGCGATGTCACGGATGGCTGCCGTGTCAGGTAACGTCTTCTTCAGCAGCGGAGCAACGGTCTTGGAGCGCTCATCCTCGAGGGCGGCAGCCTCGGCCTGCAGTGCCCTTCGGTCGGCGTTCGCGGTCTTCAGTGGACCAGCCATCTGGCTGAGTCTCGCCTTGATGCGTCCGAGTGCATCCGCCAGCTGCTCGGTTCCGAGGACCTTGGCAATGGCGTCGTAGAGCTTGCTCGGACCGGCCTCGAGCAGTCCGCCGAGCTCGTCGTAGGACAGCATGGGTCGAAAGGTTTCCAGCGCGGGCCCCCAGCCGAGGCTAGCCGCGTCCTGGACTGGCCCTTTGGTCCCGTCGACACTTCGTTGTGCGGTCGTCACGTGGTCGTCGACGTCTGTCGTTCCGGCTGGCCAGCTGGTGCGTAAGCGAATCGGCCCTGCGCCCTCCTCGATCAGTTCGGCAGCCACTCGGATCTCGCCGCCGTGGTGGATGTTGCGCCAGCAGTCAGCCCACTGGGTCGACTGCTTGTTCTTCCAGCGATAGGTGCCGCCTGTGAGCACCATCTCCAGACCCTCGGCGATGCTCGACTTGCCTGACCCGTTGCGTCCGGCCACAACCGTGAGGCCAGGGACAGGCTCAAGTGCAAGCGTCACGGCGGGTCCTATGCCCCGGAAGCCGCGCACCTCGACCGAGCGGAGGAACGCGCCGGTCATCTTTCGAGCTGGATCCACGGGGTCCGGCGCCTCGCGAACGCGTTGCGCCGACCGGCCCGCCTGCAGGTATTCGTCCAGCTCGTGTTCCCCTTCGAGGGCGGCGAGGATCAGGAGACCGACCTCGTCGTCGAGCGTGGGGTCTGCGTCGATGCGCTGTTCGATCCAGCTGATCAGGTCGTTCGTGGCGAGCGGCAAGGGTAGGGACCTCCTGAGAGTGTCTGGCTCATGTTCAGCGGGGCTGGACGGCGACCTCGATCCGACCGCGGGTGAAGGCGCGCAGGATCCGCTGATGCGTCTGTCGGGGGAGCGCCCGAGTTCCGGGCTCTCCGAAGGGGGTGCCGGGGCGAGCCGCGGCCGCGTCGAGCAGGTCGTCGAGGCCGTCGCGGGCGAGCATCAGCAGGCCGTGGGTGGCCCGGGTGCAGGTGACCGCGAGCCGCCCGAAGGCGGAGTTGAAGTCATCGAGCTGGTCGGCCCCCGACAGTGGGTGGATCGCGACCGTGATCCGGTTGGTCTGTCCCTGCCAGGAGTCGACGGTCGAAGCGACGATCACGCCGGACGGGAGGTTGAGCTCCTCGGTGAGGCGCTCGACCATCGCCGCCGCGTCGTCGACCGCCTGGTTGCGGGTCGCGAGCACGACGACCAGGGGGTCGCCGTGCGGGTCGCTGGACTCGACCCTCAGCTCATCCTCGGGCTCCCCGTCCGCGGCGTAGGTGCGCTCGACGGTCGTGAAGCCGCCGGCCAGGAGAGGTCGGAGCAGATCCTCCAGCACGCCGAGCAGCTCCTGGTCGATGTCGGGCGCCTCGGGGTCGGGCAGGCCGGCGACCTCGAGCAGCGTCGGTCGCCCCGACGCAACGGCTGACCAGACCGGGGAGGCCGCACCGTCCAGGGCCGGCAGCTCGATCGAGCGGTCGCCGGGGGCGGCCACGCAGTCGAGCCGGTCCCAGTCGCCGTAGAACGCGCGCCACAGCGGCAGCTGCGCCGCCGTCGGACGCCACACCGCGGGCAAGTCCGCCACCCAGGTGCGCGGGTCGCCCTGCTCGTATGCCGTGGGCCAAG
>ERZ724513.1847-NODE-1847-length-10699-cov-7.939966_pt1 | contig 10699 bp, 10 predicted proteins | sample MGYA00376046_ERZ724513 | MGnify/ENA primary metagenome ERZ724513 (study PRJEB28724, sample SAMN07190883) | activated sludge metagenome | isolation source: activated sludge of sewage treatment plant in Hong Hong | place: Hong Kong | collected 2016-03-17 ... | reverse complement strand
GCGGCGAGGAAGGGTCCCTGCTGGCGGCGTCCGAGAACGAGTTCATCTGGGTGGTCCGCTCCGTGGATCGACACACGCTCACCCTGTATCGATCCCCCGACGGCCGCACCTGGACGGGTCAGCCGCTGGCCGTGGACGGCTGGGCCGACGGTGTCGTGGTCGGCCTCGAAGACGCGCTGGTGGACGGCACCCAACTGCACCTGATGCTCACCCTCGCCAATCGCCTCACTGCCAGCACCGTGGCGCAGACCGTGCCGCTGTGAGTGGTCGGCGCAACAGTTCAACACCTTCGCGTCGCGGACTCGCGCCCATTGCTCAGCAGGTGTCGGCGAGCTCAACCGACGGTGCAGGGCCCGTACCTACAGCGCACCACGCCGACCAGAGGAGCCCACCCACGGTTAAAAGCCACCGCGCAATGCTGACCGGTCTGGTGCTGTCGGGCGTCAGTCGATGGCTTCGCGGGTGACCCGCTGAGTGATCAGGCAGGTCACTTCGTACGGAATGGTGCCCATCAGCTCGGCTACGTTCTCGGCGGTGATCTCGGCGTCGCCCCGCCGTCCGATCAGCACCGCTTCGTCGCCGACCGCCGCCACCGGTTCGGGGCCTAGGTCGATCATGGTCTGGTCCATGCAGACGCGGCCCGCGATCGGGTACGACACTCCCCCGATCAGCACCCGCCCCCGGTTCGACAACAGCCGCGAATAGCCGTCGCCGTAGCCCGCCGGAATGGTCGCGATCCAGGTGTCGGCGGGTGCGGCGAACGTGCGTCCATACCCGATGGTTTCACCTGCGGCTACGGGTTTCACGAACGAAACCCGGGTGGTGAACTCGAGCCCCGGCCGTAGGTCGACGGTGCGCTGGGCCAGCGGGTCGGGCAGGCTGCCGTAGATCATGATGCCGGGACGCACCATGTCGAACCACGTTTCGGGGTGCCCCAGCACGCCGCCCGAGTTGGCCAAGTGCTTGAGTTCGACCGGCCCCACCCCAGCCTCGATCGCGGCCGCCGTGTCGGCGAACAGCGCGGCCTGCTGCCGGGTGAACTCGTCGCCGGCGGGGCTGTCCGAAATGGGCAGGTGGCTGAACACGCCCTGCAGACGCAGGCGTGGGTGGCCGGCGATGGACGCCGCCAACGCGGGGGCGTCCGCCGGCTCGGCGCCCACTCGACGCATGCCGGTGTCGACCTTGAGGTGCACCGCCACGTCGGAAAGGTCGAGGGCGTCGGCCGCCGCGGCCACCTGAGCGATGGACGCCTCATCGACCACCGACAGCGTGATGCCCGCCAGCAACGCGCGAGTGACGTCGTCTACGTCACGGGTGGGTGAGAACTTCAAGATCGGCAGCGACACCCCGGCGTCGCGTAGCTGCAGCCCCTCTTCGACGGTCGCGACGCCCAGCCAGTCGGCGGCACCGGTGCGTTCGATCATCTGCGACACCGCCGCCGCACCATGGCCGTAGGCGTTCGCCTTCACCGCAGCGAGCACCAGACGGTCGCCCACCCGCGCGCGGATACCGCGCAAGTTGTGTTCGATGTTGCCCAGCAGGGTGCGCGCGGTGGTGGGGTAGGTCATCGGCTCAGTGCTCACCGGTGGCGACCGGACGGCTGGGATCGTTGCTCCACGCCGACCACGACCCGGGGTAGAGGGCGATCGAACGATCGAGCGCCGCTCCGGCCAGCACCAGTTGGGCAGCGCTGACCCCCGACCCGCAGTAGGCGGCCAGCGGGCCGGTGCGATCGAGCAGGCCACGCAGCACCTCGTCGTCGGGCAGCCGTCCACCCTCGGCGAAACACTGGGCGACCGGCACGTTGACCGCGCCGGGAATGTGGCCGGCCACCGGGTCGAGGGGCTCGGTCTCGCCGCGGAAACGTTCGGGGGCGCGGGCGTCCATCAGGGTGCCGTCGAACGCGGCCGCCTCGTCGGCGGTGATGGTGGGCAGGTGCCCCACGGTCAGCAACAGGTCGACCGGCGTGACCTGCGCCTCTCCCTCGGCGAGAGGACGCCCCTGGGCGGTCCAGGCGCCGAGACCGCCGTCAAGCACCCGAACGTTGAGGCCGGCCCAGCGCAGCACCCACCAGGCCCGGGACGCCGCGAACGAGCCCGCCTCGTCATACACCACGACCAAGCGGTCGCCGCTCACCCCCAAGGCGCCGAGTCCCTCTTCGAGGGTGTCGACGTCGGGCAGCGGGTGTCGACCGTCGGTGGGTTCGCCGTGGCTGGTCAGCACGCTTTCGAGGTCGAGAAACCGCGCCCCCGGAATGTGCCCGGCCAGGTACCGTTCGCGGCCGGCACCGTCGGCGTCACCGAGCCGCCACCGCACGTCGAGCAGGTCGACCTCGTCGAGCCCGGCGAGGGCCTCCACAGTGATCAGCACATCGTCACGCGCCATGGGTTCACCCTCTCACGCGGCGCCAGAAGCGGGCGCGCGCCGACCGCGACTTGCCGTCAGGCCGCCGAGCAGCAGGGCGCCCCAGAGTGCGAACAGGGGGTCCCACAACGCGGCATGACCGATCAACGCCGGCCGATCGGACGACGTGGTCGACACCACCCCGGCGAGCACCAGCCAGGCGCCGACCGCGTTCGCCGCGCCGTACAGCAGTAGCACCGCGCCACCCAGCCAGCCCGGCACGCGCCACCACCGGTACCCCGGCAGTGGGCGGTGCTCGTTGATCAACGGGCCGAGCGCCACCACGGCCTTCACCCCCGCGATCACCAGCAGCACGGCCATGGCCGACGCGGGGGCCGAGCGGTACCAGTCCAGCGCCCACTGCCCCACCGTCTCGGCCAGCCACAGGCCGCCGAACGCCCAGTACGCACTGAAGGCTGCGTGCACCAGGCCGCACGCGGCAGCCAGCCAGAGCAGGGCTCGCGCCGACGACTTCAGGGGTGACGGTCGGGGTGTGGTCACGTGGTCAGTATGGCTGCTGCCACGAGCGCCGCTTCTGGCGGTAGATGGGGACGGTTCTCAACTCACGCCAAGTCCGTGATGGCGCGAGATAGGAACCGTCCCCAACTCACGCCACTGGCCACTGGGGTCTCGACAAGCTCGACCAGCGGTGGACGCAACGCTGAAGCGGAGCGGGGGCGCCCCTGTCAGGGTGGGTCGGGCAATTGCGCACTGCGAGGCGCTAGCCGAGCAGTCCAGCAAGGGCGGGACAGGGGTGCCCCCGCTGCGCGGCACCAGACGCAACCAAGAAGGGGTCTCCCAAAGCTCGACCAGCGATTGTCGGGTCAGTCGCCGACCGCACCGTCGATGGCCTCGCGCAACAGGTCGGCGTGGCCCAGGTGCCGCGCGTACTCCTCGATCAGGTGCACCAGAATCCAGCGCAGGTTGACCTGCTCTTCGCCGCGCCTGGCACGAATCGCCAACCGGTCGAGACCACCATGCGCCAAGGCCTCGACCATGATGCGATCGGAATCGGCGACCTGCGCGTCGAACAGCGCCCTCAGGTAGGCCGGGCTCTCACCCGCCGCGCTGGTGAACTCCCAGTCGTGGTCGGCGTCCCAATCGACGCTCGCCCACGGCTCGGACGGTTCCTGGCCCAGAAAGAACTCCGTGAACCACATGTGCTCGACCAGGGCGAGGTGCTTCAGCAACCCACCGAGCGTCAAAGCGCTGGGCGGTAAGGCGCGGGCGAGATCGTGGGCGCTCACTCCCTCGGTCTTGCGCCGCAGCACGTCGCGTTGAAAGTCGAGAAACCCGATCAGGGTCTCGACCTCGTTGCCCGCGTTCGGCGGGTCGACGAGTTCGGTCGTCGATTCGATCACGTGCGCCTCAGAACATCATCGCCAGGCCGGGGTCGGCCAGAATCGCCGCCACGTCGGACAAGAACTTGCTGGCCAGCTCACCGTCGACCAGCCGATGGTCGAAGGTCAGTGACAGCGTGCACACCGAGCGAATCACGATCTGCTCATCAGCGCCCTTGCCGACCACCCAGGGCCGCCGGGCGATGGTGCCCAGGCACATGATCGCCGACTCGCCGAGGTTGAGAATCGGGGTGCCGCCGTCAACCCCGAACACCCCCACGTTGGTGATCGTGAAGGTGCCCTTGGTGAGGTCTTCGGTGGGCACCTTGCCGGTCTTGGCCACCTGCACCATGTTGTGCAGCGCCTCGGCCAACTGCAGCAGGTTCATGCGGTTGGCGCCCTTGATGTTGGGCACCAGCAGGCCGCGCGGCGTGGCTGCGGCGATGCCCAGGTTCACGTCTTCGTTGCGCACGATCTCGCTGGCCGCCATGTCGAGGGTCGAGTTCAGGTCGGGGTTGCGGGCGATCGCCAGGCAGGCCGCCTTGGCGAAGATCAGCAGCGGTGATACTCGCAGCCCGGCGAACTCGCGGCGCCCCCTGAGCCGCTCCACCAGCTCCATGGAGGCCGTCACGTCGGTCTGCATGATCACCGTTGCCGTGGGCACCTTGAACGACTCGGCCATGGTGCGGGCCATCTCGCGCCGCACGCCCTTGAGCGGCACGCGCTCGGCCACCCGCGAGCTGGTTCGGGTGGCGCCGCCCCGGGCCGACACGGCCGCGGCGAGCACGTCCTCGGCGGTGATGGTGCCGTCGGGGCCGGTGCCGTCCACCAGATCGAGGTCGAGGCCCAGATCGCGGGCCAACCGGCGCACCGGCGGCTTGGCGAGCGCCCGCTTCGACGCCGAGTGCGACTTGGGCGCCTGCCCCGGCCGTGGCAGCGGGCCGCCGCTCGCTTCGGCGGTGATCGGGCCCGTCGTGGTGGCCTGGTCGATCGGACGCGACACCGGCTGGTCTGCGGCGTAGGAGTCCTGCACTTGGTCGGTGACCGGCCCGATCGGCTTACCCAGGCCCGCGGACGTCTTGCGCGGCCGGCGGGCCAGCGAGGCCGACTTGACCCCGTACCCGACCAGGAACGCTTCGGACTCGGTGGACGCGGGACTTTCGTCATCCCGGCGAACCCCGGGATCTCCGGCTGCAGGTTCGGCGTCGTCAGGTTCGGCGTCGTCCGAGATCCCGGGTCGAGCCCGGGATGACGAATCGTCCACCACGGCAGCCTCGACGGGCTCGGCCTCAGGCGCAGCAACCGTTCCTACGCCGTCGTCGATCATCACGATCGGCGAGCCGACCTCGACGGTCGCCCCTTCGTCGACCATCAGCCGGGCGATGCGGCCCGCCCAGGGCGAGGGCAGTTCGACGATCGACTTGGCGGTTTCGATCTCGACCAGAATGTCGTTGACCTTCACCTCGTCGCCCTCAGTGACGACCCAGCGGACGATGTCGGCCTCGACCAGTCCCTCACCGGGATCGGGTAGCCGGAACTCCTTCATCGCAATCTCCCCTTGTGAGCAAGCATTCAGTAGGTCATGGAGCGGTCGACGGCGTCGAGCACGCGGTCGAGATCGGGCAGAAACGAGGTCTCGACCCGGCTGGGCGGGTAGGGAATGTCGTAGCCGGTGACGCGCAGCACCGGCGCCTGCAGCGCGAAGAAGCACTCCTGCTGCACGCGGGCGGCGATCTCGGCACCGATGCCCAGGGTGAGCGCCGCCTCGTGCACCACGATGGCGCGTCCGGTTTTGTGCACCGACTCGATGACCGTCGCCATGTCGAGCGGCGCCAGGGACCGCAGGTCGATCACCTCGATGTCGTGACCCTCTTCGGCTGCGGCGATCGCGGCCTCGGCGCAGGTGCGCACCATGGGGCCGTAGGTGATCAGGGTGAGGTCGTCGCCGGGCTTCACCACGCGGGCCTGAAACAGCGGCATCGGCTCGATCTCGGTGTCGACCTCGCCCTTCTCGTGGTAGCGGCGTTTGGGCTCGAAGAAGATGATCGGGTTGTTCGAGGCGATCGACTGCTGAATCATCCAGTAGGCGTCGACCGGGTTCGAGCAGGTGACCACCTTCAACCCGGGCGTGTGCGCGAAGTAGGCCTCCGGCGACTCGGAATGGTGCTCGATCGCGCCGATGCCGCCGCCGTAGGGAATGCGCACCACCATGGGCATCTTCAGCGCACCGTGCGAGCGAAAGTAGAAGCGCGACACCTGGCTGATGATCTGGTCGAAGGCCGGGTAGACGAAGCCGTCGAACTGAATCTCGACGACCGGCCGGTAGCCGCGCAGCGCCAGCCCGACGGCTGTGCCGACGATGCCCGACTCGGCCAGTGGCGAGTCGATCACCCGCTCGGGGCCGAAGTCGCGCTGCAGGTGTTCGGTGATGCGAAAGACGCCACCGAGCTTGCCGATGTCTTCGCCGTAGAGCAGCACCTTGGGATCGGCCTCCAGCGCCCGGCGCAGGCCCGCGTTGAGCGCCTTGGCCACGGTCATCGTCGCCATCAGAACGCCTCCTGAACCTCAGCGTGCACGGCATCGCCGGCCGGGTCGCGGGGGTGATCGTCGAAGCCCGCCTCGTATTCGAGGTAGTCGTCGCGCTGTTCGAGCAGCACGTCGCCCGGATCGATCACCACGTGGTCGAACAAGTCCTCCAGGTTGGGTTCGGGCAGCGTCACGGCGCCCTCACGCACCCGTTCGGCGAGCTCCTCGCAGTCGGCGTCGAGGGCGTCCAACCAGGCCTGGTCGATGGCGCCGGATGAGAGCAGATAGCTCTGCACCCGGCTGATCGGGTCGCGCGCGCGCCACTGCTCGGTTTCGTCACGGCTGCGGTACTTGGTGGGGTCGTCGGACGTCGTGTGCGCACCCATGCGGTAGGTGTAGGCCTCGATCAGGGTTGGGCCGTGGCCCTGCCGGGCCCGGTCGAGCGCCCAACTGGTGACGGCCTGGACGGCGAGCACGTCGTTGCCGTCGACCCGCACGCCGGGGAAGCCGAAGCCGGACGCTCGTCGGTACAGCGGAATCTTCGACTGCAGCGCGATGGGTTCTGAGATCGCGTACTGATTGTTCTGGCAGAAGAACACCACCGGGGCGGTGTAGCTGGCGGCGAAGATGAAGGCCTCGTTGACGTCGCCCTGGCTGGTGGCGCCGTCGCCGAAGTAGACCATCACCGCACCGTTGGCGGCCGGGTCGTCGTTGCCGTTCAGGCCGTCGCGCTGCAAGCCCATGGCGTAGCCCACGGCGTGCAACGTCTGGGTGCCGATCACGAAGCTGTAAAGGTGCAGACCTTGTTCGGCGCTGTTCCACGGCACCATCGCAGTGCCGCGAAAGGTGGTGAGCATCTCGACCGGGTCGATGCCCAGGTGCAGGGCCACGGCGTGCTCGCGGTACGACGGAAACACGAAGTCGGGCAGCCGGGTGGCGTTCACCGAGCCGACCTGCGCCGCCTCTTGGCCCAGCGACGGCGGCCACAGGCCGAGTTCGCCCTTACGTTGCAGCGCGGTGGCCTCATTGTCGAACCTTCGGGCCAACACCATTTCGCGCAGGTAGCCCGCGATCTGCTCGTCAGTGCCCTCGAAACTGAACGCCGGGTGCTGCACGCGCTCACCGTCGGGGGTGAGCAACTGCACGAAGTCGTCTACAGCGGGGTCGGACACAACAGTTCCTTTCAAGCTCGTGAGCCTGGGATCGGTCTCTGTCGAAGGGCTAAGTTGTTGGTTACGTAACCGTAGGTCAAAGCTGGGTCGGCTCGCCAATCGGCGCACGGCGAGGGTTGTCGGACGAGTGTGCGGCTCCTTTCGAGGGGGCCTCGACGCCCCCGGCCCATCCTCCACCCGAAGCCGCGGCTGGTCGAGACCCCGCGCCGGATCGCAACCGCGGCCGGTCGGGCGAATCCCAGGGACGGTTCAAAGCCACCCCACCGGGCACAAACCTGGGGATGGCTCCGAGTGAACGGCCACGGGATCGGACCGAGAACCCCCCGTTGCCGCCCGAGCGGTCGAAACCCAGGGACGGTTCCCCAGAAAATCACTGATCGCCGGCCCCGGCGCCCAGAAGCGGTCTCGACACACTCGATCAGCGAAGAGTCATTGCTTCCCCGAGTGAGGGCGCCGGGCGATCTCGAGATGGCTGCACGCTTTCGCCGGAACTGCACGATTTCGTGCTGCAACACGACGGTCGCAAGCCAACCCGACACTGTGAGGGCATCTCGAGATCGCTCAACCTTCTTGACCCCCGACACCGCCTTCTATTGTTCACCTGCACTGAATGGTGATGAAGAAAGCCGCGCTTGCGCTTATTAGTCCAAAGGCCCAGAATTGGTGCCAGGTTCGGCTGTTCGAAAGGCGCCTCTCGCATCATGGAAATCCTGCTCACCCTCGTCTTGTTCGCTCCCCTTGTCTGGCTGCTCGAGCGCACCCATCGCCGCACGCAGGCGCTCCCCCGCGTGCCGTTCGGCGCCGACGCCGCCTCGGAGGCGTCCACCGTCTATCGCGAGCAAGTGGCCGAACTGCGCTACCTGTCACAGGCCCTCGACCACGCGCCGGACGCCTCGACGTCCGTTCGGCCCACCCCCGCCGTTCCGAGCCGACTCGTTCGCACCCTGGGTGCCAGCTTCAGCCCGCTGGGTGGCTGGTCCGGATCCGCCATCATCGTGAAGCCCTGCTGACGCTGAACTGCGCTCTCGTTAGCTCTGCTTGATAACGTGAGCCGCATGGTGGACATCCAACGACTTCGGGTTTATCGCGCGGTGGTGGCGGCCGGGTCGATTCAGGCCGCTGCAGCCAATCTCGGCTACACGCCTTCGGCGGTCAGCCAGCAGGTGTCTGCCCTGTCGCGTGAAACAGGTTTGGTGCTGCTCGGCAAGGCCGGCCGCGGCATTGAACCCACGGACGCCGGCCTCGAACTCGTGCAGGCCGCCGACACTCTGTTCGGCCAACTGGCCGAGGTCGAAGCCAAGGTGGCAGACCTGCGCGAAGGGCGCGCCGGCACGCTGTCGATGTCGTACTTCACCTCGGCCGCCATGGAGTGGATCCCTGAAATCGTGCAGCGGGTACTGGCCGAACACCCGCGGCTGCGGCTCGACCTGAGCGTGCGCGAACTGCCCGCCGGCGAAGCCGAGCGCACCGACGTCGAGCTGCTCGTGGCGCCGCGCGACTTCGCGGCACCGCCCGGGTTTCGCTCCTGGCCCCTGATGGACGAGCCCTACCGCGCCCTGGTGCCCGCCGGTCACCGGCTCGCAGAACGCGGCACGATCGAGCTCGCCGAACTGGCCGACGAGCGCTGGATCGCCCATGACTCCGATCACGCCTGGTGCGTGATCAACCTCAAGCGGGCCTGCGTCGCGGCCGGCTTCTCGCCGACGTACTCGGTGCGCACCGCGAACCACACCACCGCCATCGCCTTCGTGGCGGTCGGCATCGGGGTCGCGGTGATGCCGCGGCTGTGCACCGAATCGCTGCCCGAGAGTGTGGTCACGCTCGAGGTGACCAACCCCACCCCGCAGCGCACCGTGCACCTGATGGTGCGCCGGGCGGTCGAGCACACACACGCCGTCCGACTGGTGATGAACGGTTTGATCGACAAGGTGCGCGAAGCGACCGGCGACATCGTGCCCGACGCCATCGCCTGAGCAAAGTCTGCGACACTCTGCCCCAATCTGCCGTTAGGGCTAGACAGCGCCATACAGTCCGATCATGGACCCGATCAGAAACCCCTACGCCCCCGGCGCGGGCCAGCGGCCGCCCGAACTGGCCGGACGCGACGCGCAACTCGAGGCGTTCCGGTTCGTGCTCGAACGCGTCGCCAAGGGGCGCCCGGAGCGGTCGATCGTGCTGGTCGGGCTGCGCGGCGTGGGCAAGACCGTGCTGCTCAACGCCATGCGTTCGCAGGCCGTGCGGGCCGGCTGGGGCACGGGCAAGCTCGAGGCGCGACCCGACCAGTCGGTGCGGCGTCCGCTGGGCGCGGCCCTGCACATGGCGATTCGCGAACTGGGCCACCCCGACGCCACCGGCGTGCTGTCGACACTGAAGGCGTTCGTCGAGCGGGCAGCGCCGGCCAACGCCAAGGCCTACGACCGCTGGAACTCGGGCATCAGCGCGCCCACGGTGGTCGGACGCGCCGACTCGGGCGACATCGAGATCGACCTGGTCGAGTTGCTCACCGACGTGGCCGGGCTGGCCGCCGACCGCCGGCGGGGCGTCGCGATCTTCATCGACGAGATGCAAGACCTCGGCCCCGACGACGTCTCTGCCCTGTGCGCCGCCTGCCACGAACTCGGCCAGCAGGGCTTGCCGCTGATCGTGGTGGGCGCCGGGCTGCCGCACCTTCCCGCTGTCTTGAGCGCGTCGAAGTCGTACTCGGAACGGCTGTTCGGTTACGCCCGCATCGACCGGCTCGACCGCGACGCCGCCGACCTCGCCCTGTCGGCCCCGGCCGCCGACGAAGACGCCGCCTTCACAGCGGACGCCCTGGCAGAGCTCTACCGGGTCACGGGCGGCTACCCGTACTTCGTGCAGGCCTACGGCAAGGTGGTCTGGGACCTCGCCCCCGGTTCACCGATCGGCCTGGACGACGTCGCGGTCGCAGCGCCCGAGGCCGAACAAGAGCTCGCGGTGGGCTTCTTCGGATCACGACTCGAACGCGCCACGGCCGCCGAGCGCGAGTACTTGCGGGCGATGGCCGACGCCGACCCCGACGACTCGGGCGCCGTGCCGTCCGCTGCTGTGGCCGAGGTGCTGGGCCGTAAGCCGCAATCGGTGTCCCCCGCCCGCGACGCGCTGATCAAGAAGGGACTGATCTACGCCAGCGAACGCGGCCGCATCGCGTTCACCGTGCCGCACTTCGGTCGCTTTCTGCGTGGACGGGTGGCGTTGGCCGACACCGCCTAGAAGTCGTTCGTTGAGCTCTCGAAACCG
>ERZ724513.1844-NODE-1844-length-10710-cov-4.024308_pt1 | contig 10710 bp, 9 predicted proteins | sample MGYA00376046_ERZ724513 | MGnify/ENA primary metagenome ERZ724513 (study PRJEB28724, sample SAMN07190883) | activated sludge metagenome | isolation source: activated sludge of sewage treatment plant in Hong Hong | place: Hong Kong | collected 2016-03-17 ... | reverse complement strand
CCGGGACGACGGGGATCCGGTCCGCGAGGGCCCCCAGATCGACGTCGAGCGGCTCGTCGCCACTGTTGCCGTTCCCCTTATGCGCAAGGCGCTGCGGGTCGTCATGGGGCACTTCCCCTACGCCACCCTCGACCTTCTCGAAGGTGATTTCACCCCGGTTACCGTGCTGCGGGAACCGGTGTCGCGCACCCTGTCCTACCTCCGGCACTACCGAGTCCGGCACCCCGAACTCGTGGACGAACCGCTGGAGGCGCTCTACGAACAGCCGGACGTCTACCGCATCCAGATCCGCAACCACATGACCAAGATGCTGGGGATGAGCGCAGCTGAGATGACGGCCGGGCTGCTGACCGACCTGCAGGTGTCGAACGCTCATCTGACGGCCGCCCTCACTGCCGTGAACACGATGCCCGTGGTCGGCACCGTGGAGTACTACGACGAGTTCCGGGCGGCGGCCCGCCGACAGTTCGGCTGGCGGCTCGGCGAACCGCGCCGGCTCAACCAGACGCAGCCGGAGCCAGTGCCGGACAGTTTCGCCGCCCGGATCCGCGCCGACAACGAGTTCGACATGGCGCTCTACGAAGACGTGATCGCCCGGAGGAACACCACGGAGAACACGGTCAGGCCCTAGGTCCCGTGTGATCCGGCGGCCCTGTCTGTTCCCTTCCCCGTGAGGTACCGTCACGACGAGGTGATGCCAATGTTGGGTCGGCTGCTCAAGCGGGACAAGGGAGCGACGCCCGTCGTAGTGCCCGAAGCCGAGCCGCGCCAGCCGGTCGTGGCGGTGGCTGGGATTCCCGGCCTCGATGCAGCACTGACGGCCGGGGACCTGGCGGGAGTCACCGCCGCCCTCGATCAGGCCGGTACCCGAGACGCCGGCACCGAGTTGCGGTTGCGTCATGAGGCGTTCCAGCGTGCGGCCGCCGCCGAGCGGCCCGACGTCGTGTGGCCGCCCACCACGGACAAGATCCTTGCATCCGTCGGCGGTGTCCCCGAGGTCGCTGCCGGCGACCTCGACCTCGACACCCTCATCGCCGGAGTGCAGGGTCACGGCTGCCTCATCGTCCGCGGCTTGTTCGATGAGTCCACCTGCGCGGGTCTGCGGGAACGCATCGATCTGGCCCTGCAGCACTTCGCGGCTCGGGACCGCGCCCTCGACCCGCAGTGGCACACCCCGCTGAGCGACCTGAACGGGAACCCGGTGTCGCCGGTGTACCGAGCCAACGGCTACGTGTCGTTCCAGGGGCAGGTGTCCGTGGCCGACACGCCCGCCGCTGCGGACTATGTGCTGTCGGCCTTCGACACCGCCGGTGTGCCCGACCTGGTGCGGTCGTACCTGGGTGAGGAACCCGCCCTCACCCTCGAGAAGTGGGTCCTGCGCCGGGTGCCCCCGGATTCGAACACCAGCTGGCACCAGGACGGCGCCTTCCTGGGTGCCGACATCCACACGCTGAACCTGTGGATCGCGCTGTCCGACTGTGGGGAGACCGCCTCTGGACTCGACATCGTCGCCAGGCGGTTCAACGACATCGTCCCCACGGGTGCGTACTTCGACTGGGATGTCGCCGAGGACGTCGTCACCGAACAGCGGGGGGACAAGCCCATCGTCTCCCCGGTCTTCGAACCGGGCGACGCGGTCTTCTTCGACCAGTTCCTGTTGCACCGCACCGGGATCAAGCCGGGCATGACCGAGGACCGGTACGCACTGGAGTCGTGGTTCTTCACTCCGTCCAGTTGTCCGAGCCACTACTCCGGACTCCTCGCGTGACAACGAAGCCGTGACCAGCCCGGACCGATCAAGAGAGGGAGCGACGTAGCCGTGGAAGAGATGGTGTCGGCGAACCACCTGCTGACCGACGAGGAAGCGCTGCGCAGCCAGTTCGATCGCGACGGCTACCTGTTCTTCGAGAAGATCATCGACCAGGAGTTGATCCACGCGCTCCGGAACGACATCACCCAGGTGCTCAGCGACTGCGGCTGGATCGACAGCTCCCGTCCGATGGACGCCGTTCCGATCGGGTTTCCGTACCGGGAGAACGAGCCGGAATTCGGAGCTGTCATGCGCCGGCTCGGAAAACTCGAGAGTTTCCACGCCTTCAAACACCAGCCGGCCATGCAAGGACTGCTCCAAAAGGTGCTGGGCGAATCGGCGTTCCCGCATCCGTTGAGCCTCATGCGGGCGACGTTCCCCGACAACCCAGAAGTCGCGACACCGCCCCACCAGGACTTCCCCAACAACCAAGGGACTCCGCAACTGACGGCCTGTTGGACCCCGCTGGGGGACTGTCCGCAGGTGCTGGGCGGCTTGGCCATCCTGCGGGGATCGCACAAGTTCGGCGTGCTGCCGTTGGAGTACCACCTCGGACCCGGGGCCAGGGCTGCGGTCGTGCCCGACGAGATGGCCGAACTGGAGTGGGTGGCGCGGGACTTCGAGGTGGGCGACACGATCGTGTTCCCCGCTCTGACGGTGCACCGCGCGCTGCCGAACCTGACGGACGGCCAGATGCGCCTGTCAGTGGACTACCGGTTCATGCTGGAAGGCCAGGAGTTGACCGAGAGTTGCCTCCAGCCGCACATGGGCGGCCTGACGTGGCCCGAGGTCTACGAAGGGTGGCAGTCGACGGACTACCAGTACTACTGGCTGGAGCGGGAGTACCAGGTCGTGCCGTGGGACGACTCCTATCACGAACTCCCGGACGAGGACTTCGCCGAGGCGCTGCTCGAGGAGTTCAAGTACAACAAGGAGCGCGAGCGGCGCTACCGTTCCGCGACCGGCGGCCGTTGATCGGAACCCTGCACCCACTCACCGGGCAGGATCATCAGACCGGGCATGACGGCACCGCCCCCGCGCACCTTGAGGGTGAAACCCCGGTCGATGTGGTCGAAGTAGTGACCGGTCTCGGCCAGCGTGGTGGAGACCCAGTAGGAGCCGGGGTTGAGCAGCAGTCGCGGGATCACGAAGTCGACGTACCCCTTCCCGACGCCCGTGGCGAGAGATCCGGACTCCACGGTCGTCGGATGGGCCACCACGATCCCGGACTCGTGGTTGAGCACGAGCCCGACGTGGAATGCGGGCAGTGCCTCGTGTGCTTCGTAGTGGACTCGCAAGGTCCCCGGGGCACCCGTGACCAGGAAGCTCTGGTCCCGGGCACCGTCCGGGCCCAGGATCTCGAAGCCGGTGCACTCGATCTCACCCGAGCCGATCCGGGTCGGGCGTCCCACGGCGCCGGTCACATCCCCCGCATCGGGCCGGCCCTGGGCCTCCGCCTGGTTCACCGTGTCCACGTATTCCCGGACGACCTCCGGACCCGGTCCGTGTGCCCGCACCAGGCCGTGGTCCAACCAGACCGCCTCGTCGCACATGCTCTCGATGGCCGCCATGGAATGGGTCACCAGGACGATGGTCGTCCCTCGTTTGCGCAGGTCGAACATGTAGTCGTGGCAGCGCCGCTGGAACGCCTCATCCCCGACCGCGATCACCTCGTCGACGATGAGGATCTCGGGGTTCATCTTGACCGCCACCGCGAAGCCGAGGCGTACGGCCATACCGCTCGAATACACCTTGACGGGTGAGTCGATGAACCGTCCGATGCCTGCGAAGTCGATGATCTCGTCCATCGAACCGCGGATGTCCCGTTGGCTCATCCCCAGGATGGACGCGTTGAGCATGATGTTCTCGCGTCCCGTCAGTTCCGGGTGGAAGCCGGCGCCCAGTTCCAGCAGCGCCCGCAGTTGTCCGTTCACCTCGACCACACCGGACGTGGGGCGGTAGATGCCGGCGATGATCTTCAGGGCGGTGGACTTGCCCGACCCGTTGTGGCCGACGATGCCGAAGAAGCTGCCGGCGCGGACGTCGAAACTCACGTCCCGCAGGGCCCAGAATTCGTCGGCCTCCCGGGACTTACCGCGGACCGCCCGCTCCTTGAGCGACCCTCTGCGGTCGGGCGCCAGGTAGAACCGCTTCGACAGGTTCCGGACGCGGATCGCGATGTCGTCGCTCATACCGCCTCGCCGATGTCCTGGCCCCAGCGGCGGTAGACCCAGCGGGCGACGAGAGCGGAGGCGGCAGTCCACGCCACTAGGTACGCCACCGACCACCCGGACGGCAGCACCAGCCCGTACATGAGATCACGGCCCACGGAGATGAACTGGGCGGCCGGGTTGAGTTCGATGAGCAGACGCGCGGGCAGGGGACCGACCTGTTCGGGAACCAGCGTGATCGGGTAGATCACGGCGCTGAGGAAGAACAACAACTGCAGCACGAGTTGCATGATCTGAGCCAGATCGCGCCACCGGACATTGGCGATGGCCAGGATGGTGCTGATCGCCGCCGTGCACAGCCACAGCAGTGCGGCCCACAGCGGGATCAGCAGCCAGGTCCACGACACGTTCAGGAACGCCAGCAGCACGCCGAGGACCAGCCCGAGTTCGATCAGTGACTGCAGTCCTACGGACAGCCCCACGGCCAGCACCGGGACGAACGAGGGGAAGTACACCTTGCGCAACAGTGCCCCGTTGCCCAGCAGCGACGACATCCCGCGGTTCAGGAACTGTGCGATGAACTGCCAGGTGACCAGACCTGCGATGAGCCACACGGCGTAGATCCCAGCGCGGCCGTTGCCCATGTCGGGGGGCGTGACCCGGATGATGACGGAGAAGACGATGCTGTAGATCGCGATCGTCGCCAACGGGCCGATGAGCGACCAGGCCCAGCCCAGGGCGGTGCCTTTGAAGCGCGATTTGAGGTCGCGGTTGGTGAAGTTCCAGATGAGTTCCCGGTACTCCCAGGGGGAGTCGGGCCGCCCGGTCCGCAGCCTGGTGGGCGGTCCCTCGACGTCGTGGTCCATCGCCGCCGATTGTCCCACGTGGTCGTCGTCGGGAACGACGAGGTGGGGCAGCGCCGCCGGATTCGTCCGACTGACCCGAGTGCCCGACTACCCGACCACCGCTTGACACGGCGGGAAGACCCAGCGCCTCATGATGAACAGGTTGATCACCGCGAGGATCACGGCCGTGATCAGCTTGGCTGCCACGTACTGAACACCTGCGGCGGTCAGGGCCGTTACTCCCAGCACGTTGGCCACCAGGTTCGCGGCCACCAAGGTGGCGAATCGGATCGCCTGCCCGCGGGAATGGCTCGTGGGCGCGCCAAACGACCAGCGCTGGTTCACCAAGAAGTTGAAGCAGGCGGTGAGGCCGAAGGCCAGAGCGGTGGCGAGCGAGACGGGCCAGGCGAGAAGACCGTGGAACAGGATGAGCAAGCCGGTGTCCACACCCAGGCTCAGGATGCCGGTGAGCACGTAACGGATCGCTGTGCCGAGATCTGGCAAGCTGCCCTCCGAGTGTGCGGTCACCACAGGGTACGCAGTTGGCACTTCACCGGTGACGCCAGCCGTTCGTGACGAGCGGTTCGGTCACGGCGTCGGAAGGAGCCACACCTTGTAGGTGTCGTCCTGCCACGACGGCGTCGGCAGGTCCTGCGCCAGGTCTCGGCCTTCGATCTCGACGTCTTGCGCTTGCGCCAACTGCGCCTGCGCGACGCTGTACGTCACGGCGCAGAAGCCGGCCTGCGCAAGCTGATCCAGTGAGGCAGCGTCCAGCGCCACCGGGACGGCGTTGACCGGATGAGTCGCGGGATCCTGTCCGGGCGCATAGGAGCCGCCGGACCAGTAGAAGTCCGGGAGCTGGGTGTAGGGCGCGTAGGCGGTGTACTTGAGGGGATCCTTGAAGGCAGTGGTCTTGATGCGTTCGACTGGAACGGTCTCGTTGGGGAGCTGCGCCACGGGGCACGGTTCCTTGGTGTCACTGAGGAAGGTGGTCATCGGAAGAGCCGGGGACGTGACCAGCTGGTAGGGGCGTGTGGGGTTGACGACATGGTCGGCGACGAACATGGCAGAGAGCCCGAGCGTCAGCAGCCCGAGGGTGACTCGTTGGACGGCGGGTGATGGTGAGTCCGCCAGCCAACGCCGGAGCAGGACGAATCCCCACATGGCGCCGAGGAGGGCCAGGGGAAGCAGCATCCGGTTCCACGCTCGCGCAGGTGAGACCGCCCCCAGAAGCACCGCGGCTCCCGCCTGCAGGTTCCCCAGTCCGCCCATGAACCAGAACAGTGTGACCGCAACGGTGGCGCCGGCCAGGAATACCGTAGTGCCTCCCACCCGGCTGCGGATCGGCGGCACGGTGAGCACCGCCAGCAGGGCGATGGCAGCGGCCAGGCAGGAGGTGAAGCCCCACCCGCTGTCGGGTGACGCTCCCTCGGTGAGCAACCCGATCCGTGGCAGATACTCCACAGCGGCCGGCGACCCCACGGCGAGATCGACCAAGTGGCCTCCGGAGTAGTTGCTGGCCCACGCCTGGCGGGTCGTATCGTTTCCCGGCCCCTTCCCCAGTGTCAGGAACAGCGCAGCCTGCCCCAGCATGCCCAGCAGCAGGGCTCCCCAGACCCACAAGGTGTGGCCGGATCGCTGCCAGTCGCGGCGAACAAGCGCCGGGAGAACCGCGACGGGCAACAGCAGGACCAGCACCACTACCCACCACAGCGGGGACACCAGCGCGAGCACGAACAGGCCCAGCACCCAGTACCTCGGCCGGTTCAGCAGGCTGTTGTCCCACCGATGGATCACTGCGAACGTCACCGGCAGGACCAGGAACAGCGCCAGGTTGATCTGATGACTCGTGACCCAGATGGACGCGCCGATGGTGACAGCTACGACACCGGTTAGCACGGGCCAACGAGTGCGCAGGACCGAGCGCAGAAGGAAGACGATTCCCGCGGCGTTCAAGGCGGCGCACACGGCCACGAACCAGATGACTGCCGCGCTCGACGGAACGCCCAGCCACCCGACCGTCACCCACGCGAATACACCGGTCAACAGGCCCATCTGCGGGAGGCGCCATCCGCTCATCCCCTCGGGATAGGCGAGGTGATCGGTCGTTCCCAACGGTCCCGCCTGACCGTGGACCTGGAACAGGGCCTGTTGCCAGAGCCAGTCGCCGCCGAACGCGAACGTGTCCGTCATTCCTGCGGAGTAGGGTCTGAGCGCCATCACAACGGCGATGAACGCGAGAGCCGCTGACAGTCCGTAGACGAGCACTCGGGTAGCCGTCGATTCAGCCGAGTGCCGGCGGTCTGGCGCGGCATCGGTCGTCGTGACCACAGACATGGGCTCCCCGAGGTGGACGGCTGACCTCAGGTTACGCGACGGATTCCGGCGTTTTCGTCAGGCGATAGGCGGGACGCGTCGTCGGGTATCTTCGCGCCATGACGGGAACTCAACTGGTGTCGGTGGTGATCCCGTGCCACAACGAGGAGGCACATCTGCGGACCCTGGTCGAGGACCTCACTGCGGTCGTGGACCACGACCGGATGGAGGCGGTGTTGGTGGACGACGGCAGCACCGACGCCACACTTGCCGTGATGCGTGACTTGGCCGCTGCCTATCCCGAGGTCCGGTTCGTCTCGTTGTCGCGCAACTTCGGGAAGGAGGCGGCCATGCTGGCGGGCCTCCGGGCGGCCCGCGGCGATCTCGTCGTGATCATGGATGGCGACGGCCAGCACCCCCCCGAGGTGATTCCGGCGCTCGTGCGGTGTCAGTCAGAGACGGGTGCCGATCAGGTCGTGGCGCGCCGGGATCGTTCCGGAGAGCCGGCCCTCCGCAGTGCCATCAGCAACCTGTACTACCGGCTGGCCAATCGGCTGACCGAGATCGATCTGGTGAGCGGCGACGGAGACTTCCGCCTGCTCACCCGGCTGGCCGTCGACGCGGTGCTCGACCTGCAGGAGACCAACCGCTTCTCCAAGGGGCTCTTCGCGTGGATCGGGTTCCGCACCGAGATCGTCACCTACCCCAATCGCCTGCGTGAGTCCGGCAGTTCGTCGTGGAACCGCACCTCACTGGTCAACTACGGGATCGACGGACTGCTGTCGTTCAACAGTCGTCCCTTGCGCACGGTGATCCACATCGGCTGGGTCGCCGTCGCGCTCGCCTTCGCCTATTTGTTGTGGGTGATCGTCGTCACCTTGGTCAACGGGATTGAAGCCCCCGGGTATGTCACGGTCATCGCCATGGTCGTCTTCATGGGTGGGCTGCAGCTGATCAGCATCGGTGTTGTGGGGGAGTACGTGGGTCGGATCTTCATGGAGACGAAGCGTCGGCCCATGTACTTCGTTGCCGAGACCAGCAGTGACTCGCGCCGAGTCGCTGACGGCGATGGATCCGTGCTGCGCTCAGGTGATGAGCTGGGTCAGATATGACCCGTAGCCGCTCTTGACAAGCGGTTCGGCCAGCTGCAGGAGTTGGTCGTCGTCGATCCAGCCGTTGCGCCAGGCGATCTCCTCGAGACAGTTGACCTTGGTTCCCTGTCGCTCCTCCAACACCCGCACGTAGGTAGCCGCGTCGTTGAGGGACTCGAAGGTGCCGGTGTCCAACCACGCGGTGCCGCGCGGCAGCACCGTGACGCCCAGGCGTCCCTGCTGCAGGTAGGCGTCATTGACGGCCGTGATCTCGAGTTCGCCGCGTGCGCTCGGTGTGACGTTGCGGGCGATGTCGACGACATCGGCGTCGTAGAAGTACAGCCCCGGTACGGCGAAGTGGCTCTTCGGATTCGCCGGCTTCTCCTCGATCGACAGCACCCGGCCGGCGTCGTCAAACTCAACGACTCCGTACTCCCTCGGGTTGGCCACCTGGTAGGCAAACACGTGACCCCCGGACACGTCGTTCAGGGCCCGCAGATGGCTGCCCAGGCCAGGGCCGTGGAAGATGTTGTCGCCCAGCACCAGCGCCGCACCCTGGCCCGCCAGGAAGTCGGCCCCGAGGATGAACGCCTGGGCCAGCCCTTCGGGTCGCGGTTGCACGACGTACTCCAGTGACATGCCCAGGTCGGAGCCGTCACCCAGAAGGCGCTGGAAGGCTTCCTGGTCCTCGGGCGTGGTGATGATCAGGACCTCGCGCAGGCCCGCGACCATCAGGGTGCCCAGGGGGTAGTGGATCATCGGTTTGTCGAAAACCGGCAGGAGTTGTTTGCTCACCCCTCGAGTGATCGGCCACAGCCGGGACCCCGTTCCGCCCGCGAGGATGATCCCTTTCACACCGGTGAGTGTATCGACGCGGATTCCCGCTGCGCGGACGCCGGTATCCTGATCTCCGACATCAGCTTCCGCTCGGTAAGGACGGACATGAAAATCCTGGTCACGGGTGGCGCCGGATTCATCGGCTCGAACTTCGTCAGGCAGATGCTCGACGGGGCCTATCCGGCGTTCGCCGACGCCGACGTCACCGTCCTGGACGCGCTCACCTACGCCGGTAACCTGGCCAACCTGGCGCCCATCGCCGACTCGCCGCGCTACCGGTTCGTCGAAGGGGACATCTGCGACGCCGAACTGGTCGCAGAACTCATGCCGCAGCACGACGCGGTGGTGCACTTCGCGGCGGAGTCGCACGTCGACCGCAGCATCACCGGCGCGGCCGACTTCGTGCGCACGAACGTGCTGGGCACGCAGGTCCTGCTGCAGGCGGCGCTGGATGCGGGCATCGACCGCTTCGTGCACGTCTCCACCGACGAGGTGTACGGCTCCATCGACGAGGGATCCTGGCCCGAGGATCATCCCCTGTTGCCGAACTCGCCGTACTCGGCGTCCAAGGCCAGTTCCGACCTGCTCGCCCGCTCCTATGCCCGCACCTTCGGGCTCGATGTGCGCATCACGCGATGTTCGAACAACTACGGGCCCTACCAGTTCCCCGAGAAGGTCATCCCCCTGTTCGTGACCAACCTCATGGACGGCGCCAACGTTCCGCTCTACGGGGAAGGCCTGAACGTGCGCGACTGGCTGCACGTCGACGATCACTGCAACGGCATCCAGATGGTGCTTGACCGAGGCCGGGCCGGCGAGGTCTACAACATCGGCGGGGGGACGGAGTTGACCAACCGGGAACTGACCGGACTGCTGTTGGTCGCCATGGGCTGCGACTGGGACCGGGTCGACCGGGTGGAGGACCGCAAGGGTCATGACCTGCGCTACTCCGTCGACATCAGCAAGATCAACGCAGAACTGGGCTACTCACCCCAGGTGCCGTTCGACGCCGGCCTCAAGGACACCGTCGACTGGTACCGGGCCAACGAGGCCTGGTGGCGCCCGCTGAAGCAGGGCTGACATGGCCACGTGGCTGATCGCCGGCGGCAACGGCCAACTCGGACGGGACCTGACCGAGGTCCTGGCGGACCAGCAAGTCGTCGCGCTCGACCTCCCCGACCTAGACATCACTGATCCCGCATCCATCGCCGACGTGCTGGACGGCACCACTCCCGATGTGGTCGTCAATGCCGCCGCCTACACCGCCGTCGATGCGGCGGAGACCGACGAAGGCACGGCCAACCGGGTCAACGGGGTCGCGCCCGGGCTGCTGGCTCAGGCCTGCGCGGCCCGCGCCAGCACCCGGCTCGTCCAGGTGAGCACCGACTACGTGTTCGCAGGCGATGCCACGCAGCCCTATCCGGAGTCGGCGACCCCCGATCCCCGCTCGGCCTACGGCCGGTCGAAGTTGCTGGGCGAGGAAGCTGTCGTTCAGGCCCTGCCGGATCGTTCCTACATCGTGCGTACGGCGTGGCTGTACGGGCGGCACGGGGCGAACTTCGTCAAGACGATGCTGCGTCTGGCGGGAGAGCACGACACCCTCGAGGTCGTCGACGATCTCGTCGGACAGCCTACGTGGA
>ERZ724513.1838-NODE-1838-length-10718-cov-9.017725_pt1 | contig 10718 bp, 12 predicted proteins | sample MGYA00376046_ERZ724513 | MGnify/ENA primary metagenome ERZ724513 (study PRJEB28724, sample SAMN07190883) | activated sludge metagenome | isolation source: activated sludge of sewage treatment plant in Hong Hong | place: Hong Kong | collected 2016-03-17 ... | reverse complement strand
GGCGTGCTCGCGCGCAGCACCGGCCAGCCGTGTTCGGCCGCGGCGGCCGCCAGCCCGGCGCGCGGATTGACCGGGCGGGGGTGACCGACCTTGCGCATCAGCGGCAGGTCTTCCGCACCGTCGGCGTAGAAGTAACTGTATTGCAGCTCAACGCCATTGGCGGTACAGAAATTCTCGACGGCCTGCGCCTTGCGGATGCCCCAGATGATCGGCCGGGCGATCGCCCCCGTCAGCCGGCCGTGCTCGTCGACGTCGAAGCGGTTGCAGATCAGGTGCGGGATCTGCAGGGCATCGGCGATGGGCGCGGCGTGCATCGTCATCGCCGACGAGCACACCACCAGGGTGTGGCCGGCCGCCCGGTGCGCGCGGACGATGTCGCGCATCTCGGTATGGACCCGGGACTCGATGTGCTGGGCGTAGAGCCGGTGGCCCAGCTCGTCGAGCTCACTCAGCGATTCGCCGCGCAGATAGCCACCCGCCCGGGTCAGCAGGTGCTCGAACTTCATCCGTCCGAAGCGGTAGCGCAGTGCCGCTTCGAGCGTTCCGGTCAACTCGCCGATTCGGGCCTGCCGGTTCCGGATTCGATGACCGAGGTGCACGGCGGCGGTGAACCCCTGCACCAAGGTGCCGTCCAGGTCGAAAAACGCCCCGACGTGCGCGCCCGCGGTTCCGGCGAGAATCTCTGCGACGGTCTCCATTTCGGCCCGATGCTACCGTCGCGGGGCCTGCCGGGATGGGCCGATGGCCGGGTTGCCGGTACGGACCGCCATACTCGACAGCATGAAACACGTCTTGGTACTCGGCCTGGCCGCGGCGACGGTCGTCGGCGGCGCTCTCGCCGGCTGCTCGTCCGCCAAGGACGGCGACGAACACGCCGACCACTCGACCACGGCATCGACTCCCGCCGAGACGAGCACCAAGGCATCCTCCGAGGCACCCGCCGGCGAGGGCGCCCAGCCGGGAACCGGCCACGTCACGCTCGACAACGCCGAGCTGGGCCCGGCGGCGAACGTGAGTTGTCAGACCGATGCGGGCGTCGTCACGATCAGCGTCGAGTCCACCCCGAAGACCACTGTGGTCGTCACCGACGAGGCCACCCCGGCGGTGCGGTCGGTCACCATCGGCGAACTGGGGTCCCCGGGCCCGTCGATGGCGTACGTGGACGGCGTCTCCGGCAAGGCTCAGGCGACCCGCACCGGCGGCACGTTCACGGTCGGCGGCACCGGCACCGGGGCCCGGGCCGACGCTCCAGACAAGCCGGTCGAGTTGCCCTTCGAGATTGCGGCCACCTGCCCCTGACCGGAGCGCTACATTCATCGCGTGAGCAGGGCAGCACTTTCCCGGGTTAGGCGTCTCGCGGGAACGACACTGGTCGGGCTGGCCACGGTCGTCACCATGGCCGCGTGTTCGTCGGGCTCGGCCCCGGCGCCGCCGACACCGGAGGGCTCACTGGTCGCCGGGACGGCGCAGATCACGGTCAACGACGACGACCTCGGGGAGTTCCACGCGGTCAAATGCACACCGGCCGGCGAATACCTGACCATCAGCACCGGAACCGACCAACAGGGCAGCACGGTGGTGGTCTCCAACGCCGACGGACTGGTGGCCAAGTCCGTCACCATTCATGACCTCGGCAATTTCACCGGCAGTTTCAACGAAGGCCTGGGCGGAAAGGCCGAGGTGTCGCTGAACGGCGCCACCTACACCATCAGCGGCACCGCCGAAGGCTTCAACACCGACAAACCGAGCTTCCGGTCCAGCGGCACGTTCACCATCAAAGCTGCCTGCTGACCTGCGGCGATGAGGCCGCTCGCGCACGACGACGGGCGACCAGGGTACACACAGTTTTCGTATTCGACGCCCGTTCGGGCAATGACGAACCATACTTCTCCGTGAAGTCCGACGGTGTCGATATCGTCGGGCACCAAAAAAAGGAGATGCAGGGGTGAAGCAAGCTTTCGTGGTCGCGGTAGGCGGTGCGGCCATCGTGTTCGGCAGCCTCGTCGGCTGTTCCAGCGACAAGTCGGCGAGCGATGTGACGTCCTCGGCGAAGGAGACCGCCAAGAGCGCCGCGTCCGAGGCAAGCAGCGCGGTGACGTCGGCCACCGATGCGATGAAGGGCAACCCGGAGCCGGGCAAGGCCAAGGTGAGCATCGACGGCAAGGATCAGAACGTCGAAGGCACCGTCGTGTGCTCCGCCATGGGCGGCAACGTCCAGATCGCGATCGGCAACGCGACGACCGGCATCGGCGCCCAGGTCAGCGAGGGTGATTCGCCCACGGTGCACCAGGTCGGCCTCGGCAACGTCAACGGTGTTGCGCTGGGCTTCACGGAAGGCGCCCCGGGTGGCGAGGCCACCGCCACCAAGGACGGCAACACCTACACCATCAAGGGCACCGCGACGGGCGTCGACATGGCCAACCCGATGCAGCCCATGACCAAGCCGTTCGAGATCGCGGTCACCTGCCCGTAGTTCTCGCGCGACACCGACGGCGGCATCCCATCCGGGGTGCCGCTTTCGGCGTCTCAGGGCAGATGTTCGCGGAGCCGGTCGAGGAACGCGGTCTGCGCCGCCAGCAGCTTCACCCGGGCGACGCCGAGCGGCATCCACTCGACGCGGTCGACCTCGGGGAACACCTGTATTCGTCCGGACCCGCGCGGCCACTCGAGTTCGGCTGTGTTGCAGCAGGTTTCGGTGACGTCGAAGTCGGACCCGACCGCGAAGGCGGTCACCACCTTGCCGCCGGACTGCCGGACCTCGCCGAGGTCGATGCGGCGCCCGGCGGGTGCGGGCCGGCCCAGTTCCTCGGCGAACTCGCGGTTCGCCGCCAGCCACGGGTCCTCGTCGGGCTCGTACTCGCCCTTCGGGATGCTCCAGGCGCCGTCGTCCTTGCGGGCCCAGAACGGTCCGCCCGGATGGACGATCAGCACCTCCACGGCGTCACCGGCCCCGCGGTAGAGCAGCAGCCCGGCGCTGCGTCTGGCCATGGAGTCAGACGCCGAAGGCGCGTTCGAGGTCGGCGAGCGCGTCTTCGAGGTGGCCGAGCAGTCGCTGCAGCCGCGGCACACTGCGCCGGCATCCGATCAGCCCGAAGTCGAGGTTGTCGGCGTTGCTGACGAAGGTGATGTTCAACGCCAGGTTGTCCATCACGATCGACGCCGGGTAGTCGCCGGTCATCCGGGCGCCGTTCCAGTACATCGGCTTGCGTGGTCCGGGCACGTTCGAGATGACGACGTTGAACGGCGGCGGTGCGGTTCCGACGAAGCCCGGCACCGCGCCCAGGCCCAACGGCGCGATCATGAGCCCCGACAGGGCCAGCACCTCCAGTCGCGGCAGGTCGCCCAGCACCTTCTTGTTGCCCCGCATCGAGGTGGCGATGGTGTGCAGTCGGCGTTCCGGGTCTTCGATGTCGGTGCCCAGATTGCACAGCACGGAGCCGACGTGGTTGCCGCCGGTGTTGGCTTCGGCCTCCGATCGCAGGTTGACCGGCACCATCGCGATCAGGGGCGCGTCCGGCAACGCGTCGTTCTCGATGAGGTAGGCGCGCAGTGCGCCCGCGCACATTCCCAACACGACGTCGTTGACCGTGACGCCGGCGGCGGCCTTGACGTTCTTGACCCGCTCCAGCGGCCAGGACTGTGCGGCGAACCGGCGGGCGCCGCCGATCTTGACGTTGAACATGGTCTTCGGCGCCCCGAACGGCATCGTCAGGTGCTGTTCACGCAGCGCCGCGTTGGCGATCCTCAGCGTCGACGGCGCCAGGCCGAGCACTGATCCGACGGTGCCGCTGACGGTTTCGAGCAGCGCCGGTGCGGGCCGGCCGGCCTTCGACTTGCGGGGCGGCAGCGTCCACGGGGTCCGGACGGTGGTGTCGTCGGGGTCGTCGGACAGGGCGCGCATCGCGAGCTTGACCGCCGACACCCCGTCGATCAACGAGTGGTGGATCTTGGTGTAGAAGGCGAAACGGCCGTCCTGCAGCCCTTCGATCAGGTAGGCCTCCCACAGCGGCCGGTGCCGGTCCAGCAGGGTCCCGTGCACGCGGGAGATCAGTTCCAGCAGATCCCGGACCCGGCCGGGCGACGGCAGGGCAGAGCGGCGCAGGTGGTAGTCGAGGTCGATCTCGTCGTCGACCGACCACGCGCCGAAGCCGGCCACCCCGCCGAGGATCTTGGCCGGATGCGTGCGGAACGTCGGCTGGATGTCGGTCTGGGCGGCGATCTGCTCGTAGAGGTCGACGACGAACTCCGGGCCGGCACCGGACGGCGGTTCGAACAACTGCAGGCCGCCGACGTGCATCGGGTGCTCGCGCGATTCGCCCATGAAGAAGATCGCGTCGGTGGGAGACATCAACTGCATAGCGTCATTCCTACCCGCATGGCGCCGCGCTGATGCACGGGATGGCTCAGGAGCTGACGAACCGCTGCCGGTAGGCGTCGAGTCGGCGGCCGATGTCCCCGACGTCCAGGCCGAGATCGTCGGCGTCGTAGCGGACGCCGCCGTGCCGGCCGCGGGGATGCTCGACCCGGAACCGCGCCATCGCATCGCGCGCCGCGGACGTCAGCGGCTGGCCGGCCAGCTCGTAGATTCGTGCGACGGTGCCTTCCTCGTCGGCCATGAAGTCGTCGAACCGCACATCGAGGGACTGCCCGGCCGGAAGCACGTCACGATCGCGCAGACACCCGTTGAGCAGATCCTCGGCACGGGCCAGCCAGTACCGGGATATCGCCACCGGATCCGGATGCGCGGTCGCCATCCGGGACGCGTAACTGATCATCGTCGCCATCGACAGCGTCACCTCGACCGGATCACGATGTGTCACAACGAAGGTCGCGTCGGGGAAGGTCTTCAACAGTGTCGGGAACTGTTCGAGATGCTGAGGGGACTTGAGCACCCAACGGGTTCCGCCGCGCAGCCACTGCATCGCCTGCAGTTGCAGCTTCATGTGGGCGTACGACGCGGACTGGTCGTGCGTCTTGTAGTGGGCGGCGAAACTCGGTATCCGGTAAGTGGTTTCGAACAGCATGCCGGAGATGTCGTTGGCCAGCAACTGGATCTCCTCGTGCGCGTGGTCCACCGTCATGTCGTGCATCCGCTTGAATTCCGGCATCGAGGTGTTGACGATGTCCAGGCCGGCGGCGCAGCGGTCGCGGCGCGGTTGCTCGTCGGCCTCGTCCGGCGCGGGGAACGGTTCCAGACTCTCCCAGTACGGCAGGTGCCGCAGTGCCGGGTCGGCGGCCAGCAGGTTGTGCAGGTGCGTCGTCCCGGTTCGGGGTAGCCCGCAGATGATGATCGGGCGCTCGATCGGGATGTCCGCGATCTCCGGGTGTTCGGTGACGAGTGCCTGCAGTCGGAGTCGGTTGATCAGGTTGCCCACCAGTTGCTCGAACACGACGGCCACGCCGGTGTCGGAGAGTCCCGCTTCGGTTTGCAGTGCGGTGCAGAGGATTTCGAGGCGCTCCCGGAACGCCGGGTCGCCGAAGTCAGCCAGGCCGGTGCGGGCGCGGGCGGCGTCGAGCAGCGCCGCCGGATCGAGTTGCAGGGTGGCGCCGTACCCGGCGAGGCCGTCGCGGATCGGTTGGGCCGCTTCGGGATACACCGGGTCGGCGAGGTCGGTGAGCCGGATGTCGGCGGGACGCTCGCTCATTTCGCTTCTCCGATTTCAACGACGCGACAGTGCGGGCGGGCCGGGGTCTCGTCGGGCAGGAACCAACGCAGCCAGATCAGGCCCTTGCTGCGGCCCGCGGTGGACACCCAGTTGGGGTGGCCGGGATCGGTCTGGCTGACGACGATCCGCCAGGAGCCGTCGGGCTCGTAGGCGACCTCCGCGCCGTTGATTGTCACGCGTTCGCGGCTGAAGTCGTAGGTGTGCAGGAACGGGTTCCACAGGCACAGGTTCCAGAACACGCACGGCGGCGACGTGCCCTCGATGACGAGGGCCTGGTCTTGTTGGAGGTCATAGGCGCCCATGGCGTAGGCGGCGTCGCCGGCGGCCCAGCCGTAGGTCTGGCTGGGCACCGGATACGGCTCGGCGATCTCGTTGGGCGGCTCGAGTTTGATTGGCACCATGGCGAATTGCTCGCGGAGCCAGGTGCGGGCGGCCCGCAGCCGGCGGCTCAAGTCCTCGGGGGTGTCGTTGCGCCGCAACGGCGGGTCGACGGTCTCCACCTTCCAGACCGGGCGCCGGTCGGTGTCGCGGGCCGTCACGTAGTCGCGGGTCAGGCCGAACACCGCGTCGGGTTCCAGCTTGAGCCACGGCCCCGGTTGCGGGTCCGGGCTCATGGTGAACTCGAAGTTGCCGTCGGCGTCGAAACTCAGTTGCCGGTCGTTCAGCGTGCCGACGATCCGGTCGCTGTAGCGCCCGTCGTCGGGGCCGCCGTAGACCGTCATCGACAGGTAGACCGCGTCGCCCCGGTTGCCCGACACCCGGTAGGTGCGGGCGGGGTCGACGGGCATGCACTGGTAGTAGGCGTCGGAGTTGTCCCCACCCCATTTCAGGTAGGGACCGATGACGTCGGACAGAATCGGGTTGTCCTTGTCGCCCCACACATAGGCGTCGACGGCGACCCGGAGCAGTGAGAAGCCCAGCCGGTAGCCGTCGAGCAGATCGGCCTCCGGCAGCGGCGGATCGGCATCGCGCAGCTTCTGTTCGAAGGCGCGTAGTTCGTCCAGCAGGTCGTTGTATGCCTGGGAGAGTTCGTCTTTCACGGCATGTCCTTTCTCTTGGCTGCGTGCAGGACCAGTGCGCACAGCTGCCCGACGAGGTCGGCGGTGTCGGTGCGGTGCTGAACCTGGACCGCGTAGAAGGCGGTCCCGATGACCAGTTCGTAGAGCGTGCCGATCTCCAGGTCCGGCCGGAACACTCCCCTCTCGATGCCGCGCCGAGCCAGTTCGGTGAATGCCGCGCGGGTCTGTTCGTCGAGCAGTTGCTGGGTCCGGATGTGTAGTTCGGGATCACGCGCGCGGTCGGCCAGGATGCCTAGCGCCGCCGCCTGGACCACCGGCTCGTTCCAGAATTCGACTGTGGCGGTGACGAATTCGCGAATCTCTGTCTCGACGTCGCCGGGCGCTTGCGGGGTGCGGTCGCCCCGGCCGCCGAATGCGGCCTCGAACACGACGTGCGCCTTGGACGGCCAGCGCCGGTAAACGGTGGGACGGCTCACTTTGGCTGCTTTGGCGATCGCGTCGATGGACACCTGGTCGTATCCGTCACGGGCGAGCAGGCGCCGGGTGGCGGCCATGATCGCGTCGTGCGTGCGCGGATCGCGGGGGCGGCCGCGGGCCGGCTCGGTGAGCGTCACGGGACTATCTTTACATGATGTAACGTAATTACGGGGTGGTTACGTGAAAGAAAAAGCCCGAACCCTGAATGAGGGTCCGGGCTATTCCGATGTCCTGAGACCCGCCTCCATTGTCTTCATGCGTTCAGCCAACCCGGTCGGCAGCGCCGGCCTGACGCTCGTCATCAACCAGACCCGGTCTGGGGGCACTGCGGGTACCTGCAATGCCCGACACTCCCGGTCCACTGGTCCCACGGCTAGAAATGAGCCATGACCGTTCCCACCATCACACTGAACAATGACGTAAAGATCCCAGCCGTGGGGTTCGGCGTCTATCAGACGCCGCCCGACGACACGGCCACCGCCGTCGAGGTCGCCCTGCAAACCGGTTACCGCCACATCGACACCGCCGCGGCGTACGGCAACGAGCGTGGAGTCGGCGAGGCGATCCGACGCTCGGGTCTGACGCGCGACGAGATCTTCATCGAGACGAAGGTGTGGATCTCCGACTACGGGTACGACGCGACCCTGCACGCCTTCGACAAGGCCGCGGGCAAGCTGGGCGTCGACACGATCGACCTCCTCATCCTGCACCAAGCGCTGCCCGACGAATTCAATCTGACCATCGACGCCTACAAGGCGCTGGAGAAGCTGTACGCCGACGGCAAGGTGCGCGCTATCGGAGTCTCGAACTTCATGCCCCAACACCTCAACCGGCTGCTGGCAGAGACCACCGTGGTGCCCGCGGTCAATCAGATCGAGGTGCACCCGTACTTCCGGCAGTCCGAGCTCCTCGCGCTGGACGACCAACACGGCATCGTCAACCAGGCGTGGTCACCGATCGGCGGCATCACGTTCTACCGCGACGGCAAGCACGGCTCCACCCTGAGGGACCCGGTGATCACCGACATCGCGGCAGCACAAGGAAAGTCGCCTGCGCAGGTGATGTTGCGCTGGCACGTGCAGCAGGGCCGCCAGGTCATCCCGAAGTCGGTGACCCCCTCGCGTATCAAAGAGAACCTCGATATCTTCGACTTCGAGCTGACCGACGACCAGCTCGCCGCCATCGACTCGCTAGATACCGGCGTCCGCGGCGGACCCGAGCCCGACGTCATTACCCGCGAGACATTCGGCATGGCGATCCCGGAACCCTGAGGCGAATCATGGCTTCCGGTGATGCCGCCCGGCACCGCACGGTGACGCGCGCATGCAGCTATAAAGAAAGCCCCTCACCTGCGAGAACAGGTTCGGGGCTATGGCGGTGGCGGAGGGATTTGAACCCTATTCAGCAACCACGTCAGAGGACCGAAACAGGGCTCTAGCTGCTAAATAACATCACGGTTATTTACACCAGTTATCGCCGTTCTACGGCAGTTTGTGTCCAAAGCGGGTCCAGAAGTAGGGGCCCGTACCCACCGCGCTCGGGGCATGGGGAACCCGGCGCGGTGGGCACGGTGGGCGGTCCTGGCGCAGGTCGCAGCTCTTGCCACTACTCACGGCCATCATGGCCACGCCTTGCCCGTAAGAAAGGAACAAATGACCGGGGTTGACGCCAGGGCCGCCCGTTTCTACATCGCCGTAACCCTGTAGCGGTTGAGGACCGCGAGTTCAGCGAGAGTCCATCCGAACGTTGAGGCCAGCGAGTACCGGACCTCGACGTCGTCGACGCGTTTGCCGGCGAGCTGTTCGCCGTTGGCGGCCAGCCGCGCCGAGGCGGTGGCGATGACGGCGGCGATTTCTTCGTTCGGCTCGCTCTCCGTGAATCCGCGACCGCGTGTGTACGCCTTCGCCATCGTGGTCACAATCGGGACGACCGTGGCCGCGTCCCCCTCTCGGAGGGACGCGACCGTGGTCGGACTGACGGCCATTGCTAGCTGCCGGCGGTCAGCAGCGTGACGGCCTCGGGCTGGAGCAGCGCCACGTCGTAGCGAGTGACAACACGGATCCCTACGGAGTCGTACTCGGCCCATCGCTGGTCGATGATCTTGACCTGGCTGTCAACGTCGCGGGCCACGACGACCTTGCTGAAGTCGACCAGCGCGGCGGCGTCCTCCCCGACGTTGTCCGTGATTATCACCGGCAGGCCGAGCAACTGGAACGCGGTGCCGTTCTGCACGGTCGAAGGATCGAATACGTAACGTGCGTCAGACGTTCCGACCTTGATCTTGCGGAAGGCGTTGAACGTCGTCGCCGACATGGCCCAGCAGCTCGGCCGAACTTTATTCGCCATCGCGGCGGCGATGCCGTCGATCAGCGAGTCGATGTCGTCGAGGTCGAGTTCCCCGGTGGCGATGTCGTCGGCCTGCAGGATGCCGGTGATGGTGTTGCTCGACCCGTCGCCGTCCCAGAGCGCGGCGTCGAGGGCGTTGCTGACGTCGGTGATGAGTCGCTGCTGAAGCACGGCGTCGAGGCCGACAACGGACTGCCGGATGAGTTCGTTGGACACCCGGACCAGCACCTTGAGCGACTTGAGGGTGCTCGGCAGGAGGGTGACCTCATCGAAGGCGACATTGCCGTCAGTGATTTCCTGGCCCTCACCAACGAACCCGGCCGTGACGCCGTTCACGATGCGCGGCACCCGCACAGCATCCGAGGAGTCGATGATGACGGGGCCGGCCGACAGGAACGTGCTGGCCTGTTCCAAAGGCTGGACGAGAAGCTGCGCGACCTGGCTCTGCAGGAGAGTGCTGTTGGCACTGGTTACTTCGATAGACATGAATGTCCTTACGGTTGTGTCTGATTGGGGAATCGACACGCCGCCAGGACGTCAATCGGGTTGGGCGCCAGGCCCACAAATTGAGTCTATAGCACTCAGGCCCGGTCCCGAAGCATCTGCAACAGGCTCACGGGTTGCGGTGCGCCGCCCCGGTTTCCCTGTCCGACGTCCCCGGACGGCTTGCGGGTGGCCAGGTGTGGTTTGGCGTCGAGCAGTTCGTCGATGGCCGCGACCATTTTGACGGCGTCGGCAAGATGGTCCTCGTCGAACGGAAGGTCTGACGGGTCCGCGAGTCGTCCTGTGGCCCGGACCAATTCGGTGTGTAGGCGCTGGGCGAGTTCGTCGGCCTGGCCGGCGCGCTTACGGTACTTGGCGTTCTCTTTGCGTAGGTCCTCGACGGCCTCCCGCGGGAACGTCTCGGGGTCGCTTTGCGATTTCAAATCGCGATCTTGGTCGGATTTCAAATCGGTACTTTCGGCGGGGTCGATCTGATCTACCCCATCCTCGGTCGTGTCGTCCTCGATCAATTTCCCGGCTCCGGGAAATTGGTCTGCGACTTCGGTTGTCGTGGTGGTTTCTTCGCTCATGATGGGTTCTCCTGTTCCTTGAGTGCGGTTACTACATCGGCGATTCGGGTGGCCAGGTCGATGGCCTCGGCGGGTTCCAGGCAGTAGGACAGGCCGCCGATCCGCAGCCGCACCGGGCGGGCTGTACCCGGTGCGGC
>ERZ724513.1833-NODE-1833-length-10730-cov-8.359157_pt1 | contig 10730 bp, 9 predicted proteins | sample MGYA00376046_ERZ724513 | MGnify/ENA primary metagenome ERZ724513 (study PRJEB28724, sample SAMN07190883) | activated sludge metagenome | isolation source: activated sludge of sewage treatment plant in Hong Hong | place: Hong Kong | collected 2016-03-17 ... | reverse complement strand
TCGACAGCCAGCCACGAGAGAATGTGCATCGTGAAGGCGAGATCGGCCTTCGACTTCGGTGCCAGAACGCCCGCGGGAGCGAAGCGGGGGTCGTTGATCAGCAGGGGGTTCGCGTCGCCTTCCCACTTCGTCGAGTACGGCGGATTTGACACGATCGCCTCGAACGGCTCGTCGTCCCAATGGGCTGGATCCAGCAGGGTGTCACCGTGGGCGATGTCGAACTTCTCGTAGTTGATGTCGTGCAGGAACATGTTGATGCGGGCCAGGTTGTAGGTGGTCAGGTTGATCTCCTGCCCGAAGAACCCCTGCCGCACGTTGTCCTTGCCCAGGACCTTCGCAAACTTCAGCAGCAGGGAACCCGACCCGCAGGCCGGGTCGTACACCTTGTTCACCGCCGCCTTGCCCACGACGGTGATACGGGCCAGAAGTTCGCTGACCTCCTGCGGAGTGAAGAACTCACCTCCCGACTTCCCGGCACTCGACGCGTACATCGTCATCAGGTACTCGTAGGCATCCCCGAACGTGTCGATGGTGTTCTCGCCGAACTCCGAGCCCAGATCCAAGTCACCGATCGCATCGAGCAGCTTCACCAGCTTTGCGTTGCGCCTGGCAACCGTGTTGCCGAGCTTGGCGCTATTGACGTCCAGGTCATCGAACAAGCCCTTGAGGTCGTCCTCGCTGTCACTGCCGACCGCAGACCCCTCGATGTTGCGGAACACCTGCTCGAGCGTCTCGTTCAGATTCTCATCCCCGGCCGCGCGCGCCCGGACATTGAAGAACAGCTCGCTGGGCAGGATGTAGAAGCCCTTCTCGTTGGTCGTCTCTACCCGGCCGAACTCAGCGTCGGCGTCGGATAGCCGCGTGTAGTCGAAGTCGGCGTTGCCGGCCGCGCGCTCCTGCGTGTTGAGGTAGGCAGTGAGGTTCTCGGAGATGAACCGGTAGAAGAGCAGGCCGAGCACATAGGACTTGAAGTCCCACCCGTCGACGCTTCCGCGCAGATCGTTGGCTATTCGCCAGATGGTCTTGTGGAGCTCGGCGCGCTGCAGTTCCTTGCGGACGGCGGTCTCAGCAGTGCTCACCGCACCCTCCCCTTCGCGCCTGATCCCGACTTCCCCGAAGTTAGCGGAATTGGGGTTATCGGGGCTCAGGAAGGGTGGCCCTTGAAGACGTCAAACGCTGTGGATCGTGCTGCCGCAGTTTTGTCAGACCCCTATGCGAACCTGTGTTCGAGGAGGTGGTCACGTGTCAATGGAGATCTCGCAGCAGGCGCAACGCCGGCGCCGCATCCACGACTCTCTGCCGACCGACCACCCTGCCGTGCTAGACCAGATTCTTGCCCTGATGGATGAGTTGCCTGACCCTTCCGAGTTGTCCATCAACGAGACAGCTGGTTCTCTGAGCCCCGCTGCGACCGCTCGCAACCGCATGGAAGCGTGGCTGACAGCTGTGGCCGCCGAGGCGGACGCCCGCGGGACGGCCAAGATGCTGCTCGCGGGGACCACCGGAACTATGGTCGGGGCGGCCACGAACTCCAATCCAGCGGCTGGTTCGGGGCTCGTCAGTACCGGCCGCGATCTGCGCGACCTACCTGCGGTGGCGGCGGCGTTTCGGGAGGGTCGGATCAGCTCCTGGCACGTCACGGCGCTGGCCGAGGCCGCACCGCGAATCGACGGCTTCCAGCAGATCGAGGACTCCCTGGCGGAACTGGCTTCGCAGGTCGAGCCCAAGGAGTTGCGCCGCATTCTCGACGTCCTGATCTGCCAATCCATTCCAGAGGGCGCGGACATCGACCACGACAAGCAGCGCACGCGCCGCGGCCTCAAGCTGGGTGAGCGCCAGGACGGGATGTGGAAGCTGTCCGGGCTGCTGGACGGGATCACGGGCCAGAAGCTGCATGACGCACTGCAACCCCTGATGGCGCACACCGGGCCGACCGACAACCGGTCAGCGACCCAACGGCGGGCCGATGCCTTGGACGATCTGATGAGCATGGCCCGAGCCAACACCCGGCCATTGGGGGTTTCGGGGCTGACCGTGCTGATCGATGTCGAAAATCTGCCCGAGGGGATCAAAGCCGCGCTGGAGGACGGCACGCTGCTCGGCCCGGACACTTTCGACTGGGTCAGTTGCAGTGTGGCGCTGGCAGCCGTCTTCGGGCAGAAGACCCCGAAAGGCTTCCGACCGTTGGCGCTGGCTCGGTCCAAGCGCCGCGCCACCCACGACCAGTGGCTGGCGCTTGTGGCCCGTGACCGGGGCTGCATCCGGTGCGGCAAGCCGCCTCGCTACACAGAGGCGCACCACATCATCCACTGGCGGGACGGCGGTTTGACTGATCTGTCGAATCTGTGTCTGTTGTGTTCGCGCTGTCATCACGACCTGCATATGGGCGACTTCGACGTGTTGATGGGCGCCGACGGCATACCCACACTGATCTCGGGAAGAGGGCCACCCAAGAGCCGGACTGGGTGAGGCAGCGACCGTCAGACCTCGAGTACCAACTCCACGAACTTCTGCCCGCCAGGTCCGTCGAAGGTCCGCACGGGCTGGAAACCTGCAGATCGCCCCACTCGCTGGGACCGGGTGTTGAACTGCGCCACAACCGCGCGGATACGCTGCGCCCCGAGCTGCTCGCGCGCGAACTCGACGACTAATGGCATCAGAGCGGTTCCCACCCGTTGCCCGAGCAGGTCAGGACGCAGACCGGCGCCCACATCCACGACGCCATCCTCGTGCTCCTGCCCGAGGACGCGCGCTTCTGCACCGAAACACACGAAACCGACCAAGTCGTCGCCGTCGTAGACCGGACGGTAGTCCGGATGCAGGAAGACGTCGCGAGCCGAGCCGTCGTACAAGTCAAACGGCGCCTCATAGCGCCAGGCCGCGACAGCATCAGCCTCGCGGGGCACCAACGGCCGATCCAGAACGCGCAAGCCGTCCGGATGTGCCGTCACAGTTGCCGCGCAATGATCATCCGCTGGATCTGGTTCGTGCCTTCGAAGATCTGCATCACCTTGGCCTCGCGCATGTACCGCTCGACCGGGAAATCGCGCGTGTAGCCGTAGCCGCCGAGCACCTGCACCGCGTCTGTCGTCACCTTCATCGCATTGTCAGTGGCCACGAGTTTGGCGATGGCTGCCTCGCGGGTGAAGCGCTGCCCCGCATCCCGCAACCGGGCCGCCGACCGGGTCAACTGGCGCGCCGACTCCACGGCTCCGTCCATGTCGGCGAGCAGGAATGCAAGCCCTTGATGCTCGATGATCGGCCGGCCGAACGTCTCCCGCTCCCGGGCGTAGGCAACCGCATCGTCCAGCGCCCGCTGGGCCAGGCCGGTAGCGACGGCGGCGATGCCCAGGCGACCGGAGTCCAGACCCGTCAGCGCGATCCGTAGGCCCTGACCCTCCTCCCCGAGAAGCCGGTCGGCGCTCACACGGACGTTCTCGAAGCGCACCGACGCCGTGGTCGAGCCCATCAGACCCATCTTGCGTTCGGGAGGATCTGCCGAGAGACCGTCGGCGTCCGCCGGGACGAGGAAGCACGAGATCGTCTCGCCCGTGCGGGCCATGACCTGGTAGAAGTCCGCCTGCCCGCCGTGCGTGACCCAGGCCTTGGTGCCGTTGAGCACATAGCCGTCGCCGTCGCGCTCGGCACGCGTGCGCATAGCCGCGGGGTCCGAACCCGCGTGCGCCTCCGACAGGCAGTACGCCCCCAGCAACTCACCGCCGAGCATGTCGGGCAGCCACCGCTCCCGCTGCTCATCGGTGCCGAACTGCGCGAGCCCGAAGCAGGACAGAACGTGCACGGAGACACCGACCCCGACACTGGCCCACGACCGGCCGATCCGCTCCAGCACCTGCAGGTAGACCTCGTAGGGCACGCCACCGCCGGAGGGGTAGGGCAAGCCGAGCAGCCCCGCTTCTCCCAGCGTCGTGAAGACGTCGCGCGGAAACTCCCCCGTCTCCTCGGCGGCGACGGCGCGCGGGTCGAGCACTCTGGTGCACAACTCGTCGGTCAGCGCCAGCAGATCTGCGTACTCGGTGTCCACGGGCTCAACCTACGCGTCGTACGGAGACTGCGGGATGCCTTCTGGGCGACGCATTAAAGCCTCCAGATCCGGACGCCGCGAGTCGTCGTGGCCGGACGCGTCGAAGTAGATGCCATTGCGCTGACTGGGCATGCGCTCGTCCATCAACGTGAGCAGTGCATAGGCCCGCTCATCAGCCGGGAACAGGTTGTTGATGTCCAGCCCGCGCGGCCACAGGCGCCAGGCCCAGACCACCGACGCCTCATACGACAAGACGATTACGTTGGAGGCCAGGAACAGCACGGAAATGAAAGCGATCACGGTCGCCATGGCCCCATACACAGCAGACGAGTTCTGCAGGAACCGACCCACGATCACCCCGGCCAGTTGCAGGATCAGGGAGATCGCAAGAGCCCCGGCCACTGCTCCGGGCACGATCTCGCCGGAGCGGACCGGCCGTCGGCACAGCAGCTTCGGAGCGACGAACAAGGCGACTCCGACCACGATGAACCGGCTGACCGCTTGCACCAGCCCCTGCCATTGCGGCGGCAGGTGCTGGCTGGTCCACAACGATGCCGAGGCGAGCAGCACGATGCCGATGCCGAGCATCCCCAGCATCGACAGCACGCGAAGATATCGCGGCCCGAAGCCGTAGCGGAAGCGGTAGGGCACGCAGAAGATCTGGTTGACCATGGCATAGAACGCGAACGCCATACCGGTCCCGGCCAGCAGCAGACCGAGCAATGCGATGACCAACGCCGGACCGCTGCCCGGCAGCGACGAGTAGGAGTCGATGATCTGCTGCTGGAACGACGGTGGCACGACCTGCCGCACGAGATCGTTGACGAGATCCGGGTTGTTCTCGGCGATCATCCGCAGGATCGCGTAGCCACCAATTGCCAGCGGGAAGATCCCGAACAGGGTGTAATACGCCAACAGCGCGGCCAGCCGGCTGCCCTCGTCGTCGGCGTACTTCTTGAACACCGCGTACCCGAATGCGACAGGCCGGAATCTGGCCTGCGCACGATCGACCAGCCGACTCGTTGCCAGTACCACCTTCTCGACGGCCAGGGCGGGACCGCTGTGAGAGGTCTCCGGTGCCGCAGCGCCGTAGTCGCGTTCGCGATCCTCCCACGGCCGGTAGAAGGGGTCTTCCGGGCTGGTCACCAGATGCGCACGCGCTCGTCCGGCGCCCGCCACATGCCGTCCCCCGACTCGACGCCGAACGCCTCGAAGAACGCGTCGGTGTTGACCAGCGTGCCGAACACCCGGAACTCCGGCGGGGAGTGCGGGTCGATCGTGATGCGGCGCACGGCCTCTTCGGGCCGGGTCTTGGCGCGCCAGACATGGGCGAAACCCACGAAGAACCGCTGCGCGCCGCTCAGGCCGTCGATGACCGGCGGCTCCTGGCCATCCAGGGACAGCAGGTAGGCACGGTAGGCGACGGCCAGGCCCGAGACGTCAGCGATGTTCTCGCCCAGGGTGAGTTCGCCGTTGATCCGGTGCCCCTCGACGGGCTCATACTGCGCGTACTGGTCGACCAGGATCCGGGTGCGGTTGCGAAACGCCTCGTGGTCGGCGTCGGTCCACCAGTTGCGCAGGTTCCCGTCGCCGTCGAACTGGCAGCCCTGGTCGTCGAAGCCGTGCGAGATCTCGTGCCCGATGACCGCGCCGATCGCGCCGTAGTTGACCGCGTCGTCGGCTTCCATCGTGAAGAACGGTGGCTGCAGAATTCCGGCCGGGAACACGATCTCGTTGAGCTCGGGGTTGTAGTAGGCGTTCACGGTCTGGGCGTTCATGTGCCACTCGTCGCGGTCCACCGGACCGCCCAGCTTGTTCACCTCGTAGTCGTGGTGGAACTCTCGCGCGGCGCGCACCGACGCGATCAGGTCGCCGGGGACGACCTGCAGGCTGGAGTAGTCCATCCACTTGTCGGGGTAGCCGATCTTCGGGGTGAACGCCGCGAGCTTCGCGTGCGCCTCGCGTTTGGTGGCTTCGGTCATCCAGTCCAATCCATCGATGGACGCCTCGAATGCCTTCTGCACGTTGCCGACGAGCTCGAGCATCCGCGCCTTGTTCTCCGGTGGGAAGTGGCGCGTCACGTACTCCTGCCCGACGGCTTCGCCCAGCAGCCCCTCGACGAGGTCCACACCCCGCTTCCATCGCGGACGCATCTGCGGTACACCGCGCAGGACCTTGCCGTAGAACTCGAACGATGCCTGCACGGTCTCTTCGCTGAGCAAGCCGATGAAGGAACTGAGAATCCGCCAGCGCACATACGCCCGCCAGTCGTCCAGCGGGACCTCGTTGATGGCCTGGGCCACGGCCTGGGCATAGTCCGGCTGCCCGATATTGAGCGTGTCGATCCGCTCGAGTGCGCCCGCTTCGGCAAGGTAGGCCGGCCAGTCGTATCCGGGCGTGAGTTCGGTGAGCTCGACCAGCGGGTACTGGTTGTAGGTCTTGATCGGGTCGCGGTTGGCAACCGGCGTCCAGTGCGACTGCGCGAGCCGGGTCTCCAGCGCGACGATCCGCTCCGCCTCGTCGTCGCCACCCAAACCGGTGCGCTCCAGCATGGCGGCGACGTGTTCGCGGTAGCCCTTACGCTGCTCCGCGAACTGCTCGGCGAGGTAGTAGTCGCGGTCGGGCATGCCCAGACCGCTCTGCCACATGTCCAGCACGTAACGGGTGGAATCCCGGTTGTCCTGGTGCACCGCGCCACCCAGCGGCGCTGCGATGCCTGCGCGCTCAAGGCGGCCGAACAGCGCGGGCAACTCGGAGGCATCCTTGACCCCGGCGACCTCCTCGAACAGGTCCCGGATGGGGTCCAGCCCGGCGGCGTCGATGGCGTCGGTGTCCATGAACGCGTTGAACAGCACCGCGATCCGTCCAGCATTGGTTGCCGGGTCCGGCTCGGCTGCTGCGAGGTCCTCGATGATGGTTCGCAGTTGGTCCTGGGCCTTGTCGTGCAGATCGGTGAACGAGGCGAACTCGGCCTTGTCGTCGGGGATCTCGAACGTGTCCAGCCACTGCCCGAGCCAATGCCGGTAGAAATCGTCCTGCACACGCACGGACGTGTCCTGCCACGAGGGGTTGAAGACCATGGGCTTAAGCCTATGTAAGGGGTCCGACGCGTGCTAGCGACGTGTCCTACCCGGGCCAATCCGTGAGCATCGAGGGCATCCGTGAGCACCACGGGCGGGGTTTCGGCGCCCATTGGGCTAACCGATGCCCGGCATGCTCACCGATTTGCGTCTTGCCTACGGACTAACCGACCAATCTCGCCGCCAGCGCCCGGAACGCCCGCCCCCGGTGACTGATCGCGTGCTTCGCCTGGCTGCTCAACTCGGCTGTGGTGCGCGGGCCGTCGTCCGTGGCCACCTCGAAGATCGGGTCGTAGCCGAACCCGTTGTCACCCCGGGGTTCGAACGTCAGCACTCCGGTCACCGACCCCAGCTCGACCGCCTCCCGGCCGTCCGGCCACACGGCGACCGCGGCACACACGAACTGCGCGGAGCGGTACTCGGCGGGCACGTCGGACAACTGCGCAAGCAGCAGGTTCACATTGGCCTGATCGTCACCCCCGGACCACCGCGCACTGAAAACCCCTGGTGCCCCGCCGAGTACGTCGACGGACAGTCCACTGTCGTCAGCAATAGCCGGCAGTCCGGTCGCCGCCACGACCGCGCGGGCCTTCAATAGCGCGTTCTCGGCGAACGTCACGCCGGTTTCGGGGGTGTCGGGGACCTCGATGTCATCCAGAGTCAGGATCTGCTCGGTCACGCCGGCGTCGGCCAGGATCGTCACCAGTTCGGCAAGTTTGCCGCGGTTGCGCGTGGCCAGCACGTAGGTCACGCGCTGCCGCCTGGCTGCGCTCCGGAGGCGACCGTGGCCGGACCACCGTCGAGCAAGCGGCCGACTGCCGGACCCTGCCCCGCGAGTGCGGCTTCCTGCAAAGCGGTCAATTGCGCGCACCCCTGCTGCGCCAGGCCCAGCAGGGCATCGAAGGTCGCCCGGTCGAACGGCTCCCCTTCGGCCGTCCCCTGCACCTCCACGAAATGTCCCTCGCCGGTCATCACGACATTCATGTCGGTGTCGGCGTTGACGTCGTCGTCGTAATGCAGATCCAGCCGCGGCTCGCCGTCCACGACTCCGACGCTCACGGCAGCCACCGACGAACGGATCGGCCACTGCTTGAGTAAGCCCTGCTCTTGCGCCCAGCGACAGGCGTCCACGACGGCGAGGTAAGCGCCGGTGATCGCAGCGGTCCGCGTTCCACCGTCGGCCTGCAGCACGTCGCAGTCCACCTGGATGGTGTTCTCCCCCAGAGCGGCATCGTCGATGGCGGCACGCAGTGCCCGGCCGATCAGCCGGCTGATCTCCTGCGTGCGCCCGCCGGGGCGGCCCTTGATGCTCTCGCGGGCGCCCCGGGTGTCGGTCGAGCGCGGCAGCATCGCGTACTCCGCAGTGATCCAGCCCTTTCCCGAGTCCTTGCGCCAACGCGGAACCCCGGCCGCGAACGTCGCCACGCACAACACCCGCGTGCGGCCGAACTCGACCAGGCAGGAGCCTTCCCCGTTGTCCTGCCAGCCACGGTGGAAACGGATGGGACGCAGATGATCGGCGGCACGGCCGTCGGAGCGGGACATGGCTTCGACTCTACGGGTCGGCCGCCCCCGCGGTTTTGTCGCATTGTTGTCGTTAACCTCGGCGTGTCGCGAGCACTTCACGACAGCGCGGGCAACTTCGCGACAAAACGCGCGGCTAGACCTCGAGCACCAATCCGCTGTGCGCCACGGTCAGATCCCCGTCGTAGGTGGCCGCGGCCTCGGCCTGTACCTGCGCGACGTCGTTCCAGGCCACCAAGTGGGTGAGCACTAAGCGCCCGACCCCGGCAGCCATCGCGTGCTCGGCAGCCTGACCTCCGGTGAGGTGCAGGTCGGTCGGGTTGTCCGGGCGGTCGACGAACGACGCCTCGTACAGCGCGAGATCAGCGCCCCGGGAGATCTCCACCAGCGCCGGCGTGGGCCCGGTGTCCCCGGAGTACACCACGCTGCGACCTCCCGCCGTCACCCGCAGCGCGTACGTCTCCACCGGATGCACGACCCGGATCGTGGTCACGCTGAACGGGCCGATTTGCGTGGCCTGCGGGGCGTGGCGCATGAAGTTGAACTCGTCGTTCATGCCCGGGTTCTTCGACAGGCCATAGGCCGCGGCCATTCGCGCGCCAGTGCCGGCCGGCCCGAAAACCGGGATGCGTGGCGCCGGACCCTTCGGGTGGTACTTGCGCGCCACGTAGTAGGAGCACAGGTCGATGCAGTGGTCAACGTGCAGGTGGCTCAAGAACACGGCGTCGATGCCGTAGATGTCGGTGTGATTCTGCAATGCCCCCAGCGAGCCGTTGCCCAGGTCCAGCAGGATGGAACACCCGTCGTGTTCCAGCAGGTAGCAGGAGGCAGGGGTGGTGGGACCGGGGTAGGACCCGGCGCATCCCACAACTGTCAGCCTCATGACACCACCTCGACCGCGGACTGGACGTGACGCACCTCGGGGCCGAGGAAGCGCCTTCCCATCGTCGCAAACGAAGCGGGCTCTCCGGTCGCTAGGAACCTGTGATTCGGCTCACCGTTGTCACGCAGCAGATCGTGTGCAGCCAGGGTCTTATAGACGTCCTTGGCGGTCTCTTCGGCGCTGGAGACCAGCACGACGTCGTCGCCCATCACCCACTGGATGACGCCGGTGAGCAACGGGTAGTGCGTGCACCCGAGTACCAGCGTGTCGACCTCCGCTTCCTTGAGCGGCACCAAGTACTCCTGGGCGATCCGCAGCAACTCCGGACCGCCGGTGATCCCGGCTTCCACGAACTCCACAAAACGCGGGCAGGCCTGCATGAACAACTCGATCGACGGCGCCGCGGCGAATGCGTCCTCGTAGGCACCCGACGTCACAGTGGCCTGGGTCCCGATCACGGCCACCCGGTTGTTGTCGGTGACCCGCGCGGCGCGGCGGACCGCGGGCTGGATCACCTCCACCACGGGCACGTCGTAGCGCTCGCGGGCGTCACGTAGGACCGCTGCGGAGGCGGAGTTGCAGGCGATCACCAGCGCCTTGACGCCGTGGTCGACGAGGTGGTCCATGATGTCCAAGGCATAGGAACGGACGGTGGCCAGCGGCAGCGGCCCGTAGGGCCCGCGCGCTGTATCACCCACATACAACACCTGCTCGTGCGGGAGCTGATCGATGACGGCCCGGGCGACGGTCAGCCCCCCGACGCCGGAGTCGAAGATGCCCAGCGGGGCATCGGGACTCACGCCCATAACTGCCCCATCAGCGCGGATTCCGCCTCCTCCAGCGTGCCCTCGTACGCTCCGGTGGACAGGTACTTCCAGCCCCCGTCGCAGACGATCAGGCAGATGTCGGCGCTCTCCCCCGACCCGGCTGCCCGGTCGGCCAGACCCAGCGCCGCGTGCAGGATGGCCCCGGTGGAGATGCCCGAGAAGATGCCCTCCTCATGCAACAACTGCCGGGTGCGCAGCAGCGCGTCCTTCGGCCCGACGGAGTAGCGGGAGGTCAGCACCGACGGGTCGTAGAGCTCGGGCACGAACCCTTCGTCGAGGTTGCGCAACCCGTAGACCAGCTCGCCGTAGCGGGGTTCGGCGGCCACGATCTGGATGTCGGGCTTGTTCTCCCGCAGATAGCGACCGGCTCCCAT
>ERZ724513.1828-NODE-1828-length-10743-cov-7.537612_pt1 | contig 10743 bp, 9 predicted proteins | sample MGYA00376046_ERZ724513 | MGnify/ENA primary metagenome ERZ724513 (study PRJEB28724, sample SAMN07190883) | activated sludge metagenome | isolation source: activated sludge of sewage treatment plant in Hong Hong | place: Hong Kong | collected 2016-03-17 ... | reverse complement strand
CTGCCGATCGGAGCGCAACTGGCCGCAGGCTTCGGGCAGGACGCGTTGCTGTTGCAGGTCGCGGCCCAGGTCGAGCAGGCGCAGCCGTGGGACGGTCTACTTCCCACCTCGGCGTGACGCACCCTTATCTCGACTTCCCCACCCCCGTGGTCCTGGCTCACCGCGGGGGCGCACGCGAGGCGCCGGAGAACTCGCTACGCGCGTTTCGGCACGCCGTGTCACTGGGAGTCACCTACATCGAGACCGATATCCGGGCTACGGCCGACGGAGTGCCGGTGATCTTCCACGACGAGCGCTTGAACCGGGTCACCGACCGCGTCGGCCGCATCCGCGATCTGCCATTCGCCGAGGTTCGTAAGGCCCGCGTTGGCAACGCCGATCGGATCCACTCCCTGGCCGAGATCATGGACCACTTCCCAGACGTGCGCTTCAACATCGACGTCAAGGAAGACAACGCGGTCGAACCGGTGATCGACTTCTTGCGTCGGGGAGATCACCTCGATCGGCTGTGTGTGGCCTCATTCGCGTGGTCGCGGTTGCGCCGGATCCGGGCGGAGTACGGCTCCGCAGTCTGCACAGCCCTGGCACCACAAGAAGTCGCTGCACTGGTCAGCCGCAGTCGGCTCGGCCGCCTGAGTTTCGCGTCCCGATTCGCCCTGCCGCAGGGCTCGATGTGCGTCCAGGTGCCACCGCGCAGCGCGGGCACGAAAGTCGTGACGCGATCGCTGATCTCGCTGGCACACCACCGCGGCTGGCCCGTCCACGTGTGGACCGTCAACGACCCCCAGCAGATGAACGACTTGCTCAACTTGGGCGTCGACGGGATCATCACCGACCGGCCCACGGTTGCGCGCAAGGTGCTGGCCGAACGGGTGAATCGCGGTGCATAGCGAACTTCTTTCCTCACGACTATGTAAAGGGTGTGTCAGACACCCGTGCCGGAGTGGCAGTCTGGGGTCCGACTTCGCCACTGTGGGGGTGGAGCTGGTGTGAAACCCCCGGGAACGGGGAATACCACACGTCACAAAGGCGTTGAGCCAGTGAGCACAGATGCACCGGCGGTGCTCATACGGAAGGAAAGAAGGCAGCATGAGTGAGGCCCTGCGTGGCACCCGTCTCGGAGCGACCAGTCTGGAGAACGACCGCGACGTGGAGTTCGCGCCCCGGATGACCGTGACCTACAACTGCCCGGCGGGACATGTGATCAGTCTTCCCTTCGCAGCGGAGGCCGAGGTACCGATCGAGTGGGAGTGCGATTGCGGGGAACTCGCATTGCTGACCGATGCCACCAAGCCCGAGCCGAAGCCCACTAAGCCGGTACGCACCCACTGGGACATGCTGCTCGAGCGGCGCTCCATTGCCGAACTCGAGGAACTCCTGCAGGAGCGGCTGGCCCTGCTCGAGGACAGCAGCGCGAGCCGACGTAGCGCTTAAGACCTATCGACAACCCCGCGACCTCCGTAGGTGGCGGGGTTGTCGTGTCTCCGGCCCCGGACCTGCCCATCCGTGAGTGCTCACGGATTGCGAATTCCGCGCACATCGGTGGCCCTAGCCCTGCCGGCGTTGCGCGACTGCTTTCTTCACCGTCGCCACCCGCTCCCGGGCGCCCCACACAGTGACCCGCCACAGCGCCTCGCTGACGATCTTCCGGTTCATCTTGCTGTCGCCGATCTCTCGCTCCACGAACTCGATCGGCACTTCCCGCACCCGTAGCCCGCGCGCCAGCACCCGGTGCACGAGATCCACCTGGAATATGTAACCGGCACTGCCCACTCCGTCCAGGTCGATGGCCCGCAACGTCGAGGCCCGGAACGCGCGGTAGCCGCCGGTCGCATCCATCAGTGGGATCTTCAGGGCCTTGCGCGTGTACCAATTGCCGCCGCGGGACAGGATTTCCCGCGAACGCGGCCAGTTGACCACCGATCCACCGGGGACGTAGCGCGATCCGAGCACGAGGTCGGCGTCCTCGAGCGCTTCGAGCAGCAGCGGGAGTTGTTCGGGCTGGTGGCTGCCGTCCGCGTCCATCTCCACGACCACGTCGAAGTCGTTCTCCAGCGCCCAGGCGAAGCCTGCCAGATAGGCCGCGCCCAGACCCTCCTTGCCCAACCGGTGCATCACGTGGATCTGCGGGTCGGAGGCGGCCAGTTCGTCGGCGATCTTGGCAGTGCCGTCCGGGCTGTTGTCGTCCGCCACGAGAATGTGCGCCTCCGGCACGCTGGAACGCACGCGGGACACGATGCGGGGAAGGTTCTCGACCTCGTTGTAGGTCGGGATCACCACGAGGATGCGGCCCAGTTCAGTCACTCTGTCAACGGTATCGGCTCGTGACGCCGAATCCGCCTACGACCCCGTAGCGCCAAACCGAGCGCTAACAGCCCTGTGATGCTCAGGAGAGCATCCACCCAGCCACCGAACCGCACCGCCGGCGTCCAGGTGTCCTTCAGGTCGACTGTGGTGTTCAGCCAGCCCGACTGCAACTGCGGAATCGCCCGGTACTGCCCGTCCGGGGTGACCACCCCGGTCACGCCCGTGGTGGCCGCGATCAGCACCGTGCGCCCGGTCTCCCGAGCCCGCAGCCGGCTGATATCGAACTGCTGCTCGGGTTGCGCGCTGGTGGCGTACGTCGCATTGTTCGTCTGCACAACCAGCGCCCGGCCGCCTTCGCGGATCCCGGTTCGCACTATCTCGTCGTTGGAGACCTCGAAGCAGATGACGTCGGCGATGCGTGCGGGCCCGAGTTGCAGGACGCCCGGCTCAGTGCCGGCGATGAAGTCCCGCGGCACCCGGTCGAAGCGCGAGATGAAGCGGGTGAGCAACGACCGGAAGGGCAGGAACTCGCCGAATGGCACCGGGTGCTGCTTGACATAAGCGTCCGTCGGGCCGAGTTGGGGATCCCAGACCAGACCGACGTTGGCGACGCGATCCGGCCGGCCCGGCACTTGCTGCACCGTCCCCACGAGAATCGGCGCACCGATCGCGTCGGCCGCAGCAGCCACCAACTCGCGGGCCGTGTCGTCCGACGTGGGGTCGATGTCGGCGGAGTTCTCCGGCCAGATGACCGCCTCCGGCGCGGGCTCCTCCCCCGCCGTCACTTTCTGCGCCAATTCCATGGTCGTCCGGCTGTGATTGCTGAGCACTGCCAGCGGCCGACCCAGGAAATCGATGCCCGGCTGTGGTGTGTTGCCCTGCACCACCGCCAATTGACTGCCGCTTGGTTGACTCAGCGCTTGCGTGACCGGGGCGACCAGCATTCCGACAAGAACCAATCCCGCGGCGGCCGCGACCGAGACCAGGGCCGAACGCCAGGAAGAGAAGGCCAGCACGAGCACGCAGCCCAGAAATGCGACAGCGAAGCTGAGCAGCGGCGCACCCCCAAGCGTGACCCACCCGGTCAGAGGGCTGTCCGGCTGGCCGAATGCCAGTCGCCCCCAGCCGAGACCACCCCAGGGGAACCGACCGCGCAGCCACTCCTGTCCGACCCAGACCGCCGGCACCGCCAGCACCCACCAGCGCAGGATCAGCACGCGGGCGATCGCCCAGCCGAGGGCGGCATACCAGGCGATCATGGCCGCCGACAGCGCCAACCAGGCGTCCAGACCGAGCACTGTGATCCAGTGCAGCAATGGCAGGAAGAAGGCGGCCCCGGTGGCAGCGCCGAGCCATGCCGGTCGCTGCGCGTCACGCAGCGCCCACACCATCAGGGCAACCCCCAGCGGTGCGGTCCACCACCAGCCCACGGGGGCGAAACTGAGGACCTGCAGAATGCCAGCGGCGACCGCCAGCAGCAGTCGTCTCACTATCGGGTTCCCCCGAGCCACGCTTCCACGAACTCCGGCAATGGGGCGTCGTCTTGCAGTGCCGGCAGGCCTGGCGTCGCCGAGCGCGGGTCGGTGGACCAGTTGCTGATCCGTGTGTCAGGACTCTCGACGACTAGATTCTCGACGTGCCACCGGATGAACGTGGCCTCTGCTCCCACCCGCAGGACGCCCTTCTCCGGCCTGCCCAACAGGCGCCACGCTCCCCGGGTCAGCGCCGAGAAGGCGCCGCGGGCGGTCAGCCGCTCAGCAGGATCGACGCCATACACGGCAGCGCGGATGACCTCCCATCCGCTGCCGCCGGTGTGTGGGGGCAGCAGTGCGGTCGGGACGCCGGCAGCGATGCGTGAGCGCAGCCGGCACGGATCGGCAGGGACCACGGCGAGGGGTTTGTCCGCGTACTCGTCCCAGACCTGCACCGGCCAGCGATCGGCGGCCATGCCCGCTCGCTGCGCGTGCACGAAGCCGTCGGAGACTGCCGCTTCGTCCACTGCCAGATGCACAAAGCCAGGAGCGATCAGGTCTCCGTGGAGTTCGACGACCTCGTCGACGTCGGTGGTATGCATCGCGGCCCCGCCCTCGGCGCCGATCCAGGCGATGACGCCATCCTCGATCAGCAACGCCGTCGCGAAGTTCTCGGCTGGCGAGTAGACATGGCCGTCGACCAGCAGGGTGCGCACGCCGCTGAGTCTAGGCGTCCACCACGATGAGGTCGTGGGGGCGGTTGTTGCACCGGATGGGTCCGTCCGGCCCGCACACCACGATGTCCTCGATCCGCGCTCCGTGTGAGCCGGACCGATACACGCCGGGTTCCACGCTGAACGCCATGCCCGGTTCCAGCGGCCGGGCGTTGCCCTCGATGATGTAGGGCTCTTCATGCGTCTCCAGGCCGATGCCATGCCCCGTGCGGTGGATGAAGAACTCGGCCAGGCCGGCGGCGGCCAGGTGATCGCGAGCAGCGGCGTCGATCTGCTCGCAGGTCACACCCGGGCGCACAGCGTCGACCGCGGCGGCTTGCGCGGCCTTCAGCTGCTCGAACTCTGCTCGCACGTCGGGCGCGGGCTCGCCCAGGGCGTACATGCGCGTCGAATCGCTGCAGTACCCGTCGGGCATCGTCCCTCCGATGTCCACGACGACCGTGTCGCCGGTCTGCAAGACCCGGTCGGACAACTCGTGGTGGGGACTGGCCCCGTTTGGTCCGGACGCGACGATGACGAAGTCGACGGTCGCATGGCCGGCGGCCAGGATCGCATCGGCGATGTCGGCACCCACCTCACGTTCTGTGCGACCGGCGCGCAAGAAGCCGGCCACCTGCTCGTGCACTGCGTCGATCGCCGCTCCTGCCCGCAGCAGTGCGTCGATCTCGGCCTGCGACTTGCGCATCCGCAGTTCCTGGATGACCGGACCGGCAGCGACCTGATGGGCGTTCGGCATCGCGTCGCGCAGTGCCAGCACCTTGCTCGCCCACATGTGGTCGTCCACGGCCACGTTGCGCGCATCGGGCAGCAGCGAGCCGGTTAGCGCGAAAGGATTCTGGGTCTCGGTCCAGGACACGATCTCAAGGCCCAGCCCCTCGACCGGGCTTGCCAGAGCAGCCGGCACCTCGAGGGTCGGGACCACGATCCGGATCTCACCAGCCGCCGGCACGACCAGGCATGTGAGCCGCTCCAGCGGTATCGCCTCGTATCCGGTCAGGTACCGAAGGTCGGGTCCGGGCGAGACCAGGACGGCATCGAGGCCCGCAGCGGCCACGGCGTCCCGGCAACGATTGAGGCGGTCGCGCAGATCCGCCACGTCGACGTCGGTCACTCTGCGACACTACTGCGTGTGCCGCCCCCACTTATGGTTCTGGACACCGCCTCCCTGTACTTCCGCGCCTTCTACGGAGTCCCCGACACCCGCAAATCCCCGCAGCACCCGCCGACGAATGCAGCCAGTGGTCTGCTGGACATGACGGCCCGGCTGATCCGCGACCACTCCCCCGGCGCGGTGGTGGCGTGCTGGGACGACGACTGGCGCCCGCAGTTCCGGGTCGATCTGCTGCCCAGCTACAAGGAACATCGCGTTGCCACCGGGCACGAGGAGCAGGTGCCTGACGCGTTGCAGGAGCAGATCCCGCTGATCGAGGCACTCCTAGTCGCGGCCGGGATGCCGCCCGTCGGGGTGCCGGGTCACGAAGCCGACGACGTGATCGGAACCTACGCGACCATTTGCAGTGGCCCGGTCGACATTGTCACCGGTGACCGGGACCTGTTCCAGCTCGTCGACGACGCGTCCGGCGTTCGGGTCCTGTACACCGCACGTGGCATCCGGCAGCTGCAGATCGTGGACGAGGCGCATGTGATCGAGAAGTACGGCGTGCGCCCACAGCAGTACGCGGACATGGCCACGCTGCGCGGGGATGCCAGCGACGGCCTGCCCGGAGTCGCCGGGATCGGTGAGAAGACTGCGGCATCGCTGTTGAGGTCGTTTGACGATCTGGCAGGCGTGCGCGCCGCCGCGGTGGACGCGAGCAGTTCTCTGGCCCCCCGGATCCGGGCTTCGCTCACTGCCGCCGCCGACTACTTGGACCGGGCGCCGGGGGTTGTGCGCGTCGTGTGTGACCTTCCGGTGCCGCCGGTGCCGGATGCCGCCCCGCAGCCCGATCTCGAACTTCTCAACGCGATCGGTGAGGAGTTCGGAATCAGCAGTTCGGTGGGTCGATACCTGAGTGCCATTTCGGCGCTCTGACCTGGACTTCACCGTTCGGGCGATCTCGCACCGTTCAGAAAGGTGCAAGATCCGCCAAACGGTGATTCAGACCTCTGAGGAGTAATCCACGACTCCCCTGCGCAACGAATCGGCTGCGCGATCGGCGACCTCGCGCACCGGGTCGCCCGGAGCAGCGGCGGCGGCGATCTGGCCGAGACAGTCGATGACCTGCTTGCACCAACGGACGAAGTCTCCGGCGGGCAGATCGCTGCCAGCCAGAACCGCGGCCAGCGACTGCTTGCTGGCCCATTGGTAGACCGCCCAGCAAAACCCAAGATCCGGCTCGGCCGTGGGGTTCACCTTGAACTCCCGCTCCAGGGCTTCAATCTGAGCCCATAGGTGCACCTGCTCGGCGAGCACCTCGCGGACCGGACCCTTCGGCAATCGCGGCACCACGTCCTCGTCGGTGCGCGAGTTGAACACCAACGCTGAGACGCAGGCGGCGAGTTCCGGTGCAGTCAGGCTCTGCCACAGCCCGCGCCGCAGGCACTCGGCGATGACCAGCGAGCGATCGGTGTACAGCCGGCCCAGCATTCGGCCGTCAGCTGTCACCTGCAGTTCCTGCCCCTCGGCGTCCAGGTAGCCCAACTCCACCAGCACGGCACAGATCTGGTCGAACTGGCGGGCGATGGTGTTGGTGCGGCCATCGACCCGCCTGGCTAGGTTGTCGTTCTCGCGCTGCAACTTCGCCGCCCGCTCCGCCCAGCGCGCGTGCAGTTCCCGGTCCTCGCAGCCGTGGCACGGGTGCTTTCGCATGCGCGCCCGCAGCCGGGCGATCTCCACGTCGTTGCCGCTGTCCCGGATCCGTGGACTGCGGACATTGGTGTGCCGTCCGGACAGCTCGCGCAATCGAGCGCTCAACGCCTTGCGGGCGTTCGCACTGCGCGGGTGGAAGTCGCGTGGGATGCGAAGCCGGTCGACGACGACAGCCGGCGCCGGGAAGTCGACCACGCTCAACCTCCGCACCTGACGGTCGACGGTCAGTACCTGCGGCCGGGGTTCCCCACCCTCATCGACCCCGCTGTCCAAGACGACGGCGAGACCCGAGCGGCGACCGGTCGGGATGGCGATGACGTCCCCGGGTTCGAGCCGCTCCAGTGATTGCGCGGCGTGCGCACGACTCAACCGCGCCGACTCCCGCGAGGTGTTCTTCTCCAGCGCGGACAACTCGGCACGAATCGCTGCGTACTCGCCGAAGTCACCCAGATGGCACTCCATCGACTCTCGGTAGCCGTCGATGATCTGCTCGTTGCGCTTGATCTGCGAGGCCAGCCCGACGACCGACTGGTCGCTCTGGTACTGGGCGAACGACGTTTCCAGAAGTTCCCGCGCGATCCGCCGCCCTACCCGGTGGACCAGATTGACCGCCATGTTGTACGTCGGACGGAACGAGGAGCGCAGCGGGTAGGTGCGGGTCGAAGCCAGACCCGCAACGTGGTTGGGCTGCACGCTGGGCCCCCACAGTACGACCGCGTGTCCCTCGACGTCGATCCCACGCCTGCCGGCGCGGCCGGTCAACTGGGTGTACTCCCCTGGCGTGATGTCGGCGTGGGTCTGCCCGTTCCACTTCACCAAGCGCTCGAGCACCACTGTCCTGGCCGGCATGTTGATGCCCAGCGCCAGCGTCTCGGTCGCGAACACCACCTTGAGCAAGGCATCCTGGAACAGTTCCTCGACGACCTCCTTGAAGATCGGCAGCATGCCGGCGTGATGGGCCGCGATTCCCCGCTGTAAGGCGTCACTGAAGTCACCGAAACCCACCGCCAGCAGGTCGGCTTCGGGGATCACCGCGCAGCGGTCGGCGACAACCTGCGCGATTCGATGGCGCTCATCCGGGGCGGTCAGCCGCACCCCGGCAGTCACCAGTTGCCGCACGGCGTCCTCGGTGCCGGCGCGGGAGAAGATGAAGTAGATCGCGGGCAGCAGGTCCGCGCCCTCGAGTTTGTCCACGACGTCGATGCGGGCGGGCGGGCGTATGGGACGTCGGCGCTTACTGTGCCGATCCGGGCGCCGGCCGCCGAAGTCGCGATTGTCATTGGCGAGCCGCACCAATTCCGGGTTCACCCGCTGCTGGGCGTCGTCGACGAACAGATCGTACAGGCGATTGCCGGCCATCACCTGCTGCCACAGCGGGACCGGCCGGTGCTCCTCCACCACCGTTTCGGTATGCCCTCGCACGGTCGAGATCCAGGCCCCGAACTCCTCGACATTGCTCACGGTCGCCGACAGCGCGACGATGTTCACCGACTCGGGCAACTGGATGATGAGCTCTTCCCATACCGCGCCCCGCTCCCGGTCGGCGAGGTAGTGAACCTCGTCCAGCACGACGTAGCCGAGGCCGGCCAGGTCTGGTGAGGACTCGTAGACCATGTTGCGCAGGACCTCGGTGGTCATCACGACCGTGCTCGCGTGGCCGTTGATCGACACGTCGCCGGTGAGCAGACCCACGTCCTCGTCGCCATACGCCGCCACAAGATCCCGGTACTTCTGGTTGCTGAGGGCCTTGATCGGGGTGGTGTAGAACGCCTTGCGGCCGGTCGCCCTTGCCAAGTGCACGGCGTACTCGCCCACCACTGTCTTGCCGCTGCCGGTGGGTGCGGCGACCAGGACGTCACGGCCGTCCTCCAGCGCCTCACACGCCGCCACCTGGAAGTCGTCGAGGGGGAAGTCGTAGCGCTGCCGGAACGCGGTCAGGTGAGAGCTCCGGCTCCGCCGCCGGGCTGCTGAATACCGCTCGGCGGGAGAGGCCATAAAGTCACCCTACGGTGTGCTGCGGTTATGCAGCCGCAACCCGACTTCCTCGCGATGTGAGAGTTGTGCCCGAGCCGGACCCCCGGCACGACCGATCCATGAGCATTCCGGGCATCGGTTAGCACCACGGGCGGGTTTTCGGCGTCCGGCATGCTCACCGATGCCCAGCGTGCTAACCGATTGCCAGGCAACCCGCGCTTGGTCTACCCAACGCTGGCGAAGACCCGCAAACCGCGTGGCACCACGCCGACGTCCACCGGCAGCGGACCCACTCGCTCGCCGTCGGCGAAGGCCGTCTGACCCTGCGCCTCAACCCGGATCGTGGCTCCCCGCAGGGACCGTACCGACGGGTGGTGGATGTGAGTGCCTTTGAACACCCTCGGGAAGATCGTGAGAAATGTCGCCCGGTTCGTCTTGGTGAGGAACGTGAGGTCGAGCTTCGCGTCGTCGAGGTCGGCGTTAGGGCACACGAACATGCCGCCCCCGTAGCTGGGTCCATTTCCGATCGCCAGCATCATGCCCGGTTCGCTGGTCTGGACCCCATCGACTGTGATCCGGAACTCCACCGGCCGGTACACACCGAGTTCTGCCATCGTCGCCACCAAGTAGCGGCTGGAACCGGTGGGCCACTTCATCGAGTTGGCTCGCGCGTTGACCTCGGAGTCGAACCCCGCGCTCATGACGGCCAGGAAGGCTCGCTCGGTACCGTCGGCCGCGGCCACCGTGCCGTAGTCGACCATGCGGGTGCGACCGTCAGCGATGACATCGGCCGCCGCCAGTGGGTCCTTCATCGGAAGGCCGACGGAACGCGCGATGTCGTTGCCGGTACCCATGGGAATGATGCCGAGGGCGGTGTCCGACCCGGCGACCGCCTGCAGGGCGAAATGCACCGTCCCGTCACCCCCGCATGCGATAAGCGCTTGCGCCCCTTCAGCAACGGCACGTCGCGCGAGGTCCAGGCTGCCTTCGGCGCTGCCCCCCTCGAGAACGGCCAGTTGCATTCCACGATCGCGAAGTCGTTGGATGACGGCGGGCGCGTGCTTGCCACTGCGGCCCTTGCCAGAGCTCGGGTTGACCAGGATGGCGGCGTTCAACACGCCGATCAGGTTACCGTCGGGCCTTGATCATCGACCGGTTGGATGGGTGAGACCTGATCGTCGTCCCACTGCTCGTAGTCCGGCTCCCCCTTGCGGGCCCGGCGGCGGTCGTTGAGCAGGCAGAACGCCACCGCCGCCACCACCAGCAGCAGGATCGGCGTGGCCAGCAGCATCATGTTCACCGGGTCACCAGTCGGCGTCGCCACCGCAGCAAACACGAACACGGCGAAGATGATGTACCGCCAGGCGGCTGCCAGTCGCTTCCCGCTCAGGATGCCGACGATGTTGAGCCCCACGATGAACAACGGGGTGAGGAACCCGACGCCGAA
>ERZ724513.1826-NODE-1826-length-10751-cov-4.880703_pt1 | contig 10751 bp, 14 predicted proteins | sample MGYA00376046_ERZ724513 | MGnify/ENA primary metagenome ERZ724513 (study PRJEB28724, sample SAMN07190883) | activated sludge metagenome | isolation source: activated sludge of sewage treatment plant in Hong Hong | place: Hong Kong | collected 2016-03-17 ... | reverse complement strand
AGAGGGGCAGGACGCGCACCCACGGCGGGCGAATGGGCTAGGGGTGTTCGTGCGGTGCGCGACCTTGGCGGTCAAGTGCCGCAGTCGGCAGTAAATCAGGCTGATAGGATTCTAGCGAGTGAGGCACCTAAGGCGGCTCCATCTGGCAACACTATCACCCGCAAAGAACTCGCCGCGCTAGAAAAATCAGGGCGTGCTGTTACGATTTACAAAAAGAAGGGTATCGCCGTGGTTGACGGCTTCAGGCGTTACAAGTTGAGCCGCTAACCTATGCCTAGATTATTCGAGCCACGCCCAACTATAGCGCCGTGTAATGTCACTAATGTTTTTCGGGTTGGTGTTGAACATGGCGGCTATGTCTTTCTGCATCATGCCCTGGGCGCGGAGTTCTCGAATTTTGCGAATGTCGGACTCGGTAAACTTGGCGTTACCGTTCCTCTCCCCGCGGACGTTGTTGCGGGGCGGCTTGCTGAAAGTGCCGTGATTGACGCAATCGATGTGGTTGGCTTGCGTAGTATCCCACCGCAGATTTTCAAGGCGGTTGTCGGTGCGATTGCCGTTCTTATGGCACGCTTCGTTGTGCAGGGGACGCGGGCCGACAAAGGATTCGAGCACCAACTGGTGAACGTAGGTAGAACGAATCTTGCCGTCACGGAATATGGAGACAGCTTTGTATCCGTTTTTCATGGTTTGCAGTTTGACAAAGTAAGCGCAGTTTGGGTCAAGGCGGCGCGCTTTGCTGCCACGCACATAGATGGAGATGACCGCGCCGTCGTTGGTGACGTAGTAACCGGGATACGGTGTCTCTCTGACTTCGCGCCCGTTCGTAATCTGTTGGATTTGTTCAGGTATCATACATCCTCCATGTATACGTTCAGTATATCATAGATTATGAGCAATGCAAAGCTGAGTGACCTAACTACAGATATAAACAACATAAACGCCCATTCTGAAAGAGGGCGGTTTATGACCGAAGCCAGCGTGCGTAAGTTCGGCGCGCGCCTGCCTGGTGTACTCGACCGCAACCGCAAGATTATCGACGGTAACGAACGCAGCGAAGTATACGCCGATGTTGGGCTGAACGACGTGCAGATTATCAAGGCCGACCCATCCAAGCCGCTGTTTGTGCAGTATGACGACCTCGACCTGTCTGACCCCGCCAACCCTGCGCGGGAGTTGCAAGTGGCGCTGCATCGTTCGGCGGTGACATCGTTCCGCGAGGACGGGGACGCGCTGTTGTCGGCGTTGGAGAATGGGCTAGACGTAAGCGACTGGTATCGGCAAGAGGAACTAGACGCCATGATCGCCGCGTTGGATGCGCCGCTGTTTGATGACGGCGACAGTGCAGGCGAGGACGGCGAGGGCAAGCCGGAACCGTTGCGGCGTAATGACGTGCCTGATGCCGTTTGGCCGACCGACAATGATTGGGGCGTGCCGGTACTCGACATCAACATGCAAGCGTTAGCGTTTGACCAACCGTATGCCATTTGGGGCGCGGGCGGGCGCAAGGCGCGCATGAATGGCACTTGGCTATTTTACACCGAGGACTATCGCTACACGGCGCTGTGGGATGACCCTTCGCCCGTGCTCAATACAGGCGCGGTGTCTGCGGTGGAACCCAACTTCAGCGTGTATCGCAACATGCCCGCGGCTGTGGCGCTGTGGCAGGTGTACCGCAAGCGATGGATAGCGCGATGGTGGCAATCCTACGGGCTGCGGATTTGGGTTGACCTGAACGTGGCGAGCAACCATTACGGGCTGAACGCGCTAGGGATTCCGCAGGGGTGGCGGGCATTTGCGACGCGCGGGTATACGGATAGGATAGCCGAACTCAATCAAGAGTACGAACAAGCGTGCGAGTTTGCGGGTGAGGGCGTTACGCCGCTGTTCCTGGTGGTAGGCGGCGGCAAGGTTGTCAAGGCTGAGTGTATGCGGCACGGTTGGTTGTGGGTGACTGAGAACATGGACGCGGCAAAAGGTAGGGAGGTGTAGGGTGGCGAAGGGTAGCGGGAGTGGGGGGCGAACTAGTGGGGGCGGCGCGTTCCGTGTTGGGCAGCGTATCACTGATGGGCTTGTGGTAGGGCGCATTACGTCTGTCGGTAGTATTCGGTATGGACGGGGCAACTTGCCCGCTTATCGAGTGCAGACCAGTAATGGCGGCTCAACGCTGATTATCGCTGACCAGGCACGGCGGGCAAGACGCTAGTCCTGTTCAACTGGACGTAACAGGTAATGGCTAAGAAGCCGGGAACATTCCAAAAGGGCGACCCCCGCATTAACCGCAAGGGCAGACCGCGGGATTTTGACGCGTTCCGTGAACTCGCGCAGCAAATCGCCCATGAGGAACTAACCGACGCAAGCGGCAATCCGGTACTGATTGACGGGCATAAGGTCACGGTGACGGAGGCGATACTGCGCAAGTGGGCGCGCTCGAATGACCCGCGCTTGCAGCAGGCGTTTGTCGAGGTGGCGTATGGTAAGACGCCGATTGTCAGCCAAGTAAGCGGTAAGGACGGCGGGAGTCTGGAAATACTGATTAAGTATGCAGACAGTGACCTTGACCTTACCTAGACGGCATGACGGACAAGAAACGGTAGCAGGTCAGGCGCAACGTTTCAACGTCTTGGCGTGTGGGCGGCGTTTCGGTAAGACGACGTTTGGCATTGACCGCTGCGTTACGCCTGACGTGCTCCGTCACCCTGTTGGGTGGTTCTCACCAACCTACAAGATGTTGCTTGAGGTTTGGCGCTATGCGTTGCGCGTGTTGAAGCCTATCACGGTGAGAGTGAGCGCGTCTGACCATCGTATCGAGAACATAGCGGGCGGCGTGTTGGAGTTTTGGTCACTCGACAACCCCGACAGCGCACGCGGGCGCAAGTACAAACGTATCATCGTGGATGAAGCCGCGATGGTGCCTGACCTCATGGACGCATGGCAATACGTGTTGCGCCCTACGTTGGTTGACTATTCCGGCGACGCGTATTTTCTCAGTACACCGAAGGGGCGCGGCGGCTTCTGGCAGATGTGGCAATGGGGGCAAGACCCGTTGCAGAGCGAGTGGGCAAGCTGGCAAATGCCAAGCAACGTCAATCCGAAGATACCGCAATCCGAACTGGACGCCATGCGCGACACCATGCCGGAACGGGTATACCAGCAGGAGATTAACGCGCTATTCCTTGAGGACGCGGGCGGTGTGTTTAGGGGCGTTGCTGATGCTGTGACCGCACAGGCGCAAGCACAGAGGCAGGACGGGCACTCCTACGCGTTTGGCGTGGACTGGGGGCGGTCCAACGACGCAACAGTTATTACCGTGCTCGACATGGAGCAGCGCGCCGCCGTCGCCATTGAGCGATTTACGCAGGTAGAGTACACGCACCAGCTAGGCCGGCTGCGCGCCATGTGCGAACGGTTCAACCCCGTCACCATCATAGCCGAGACAAACAGCATGGGCGGGCCATTGGTGGAGGCGTTACAGCGTATGGACCTGCCTGTAGTGCCATTCAACACGACGAACGCAACCAAGGCGGCGGCGATTGATGCGTTGGCGTTGGCGTTTGAACGGCGCGAGTTGCGCATACTGAACGACCCGACGCTTATTGCTGAGTTGCAGGCATACGAGATGGAGCGTCTACCAAGCGGGCTGTATCGGTACTCTGCGCCTGACGGGATGCACGACGATTGCGTTATCAGTTTGGCGCTTGCTTGGCAGGCGGTTGCGAACTACACGCCGTTGCTATTCTAGGTGGGGGAATGGGCATTATGGCACAATTGACAGAGCGCGAACGTGAGGCGTTACGCCTGCTGATGGCGGGCAAGCGGCGCGGCGAGATTGCAGCCGAGATGTGCATAGAGCGCGGCACGGTGAAAGCGTACCTGCGGCGGGCGCGGGATAAGGCGGGCGTCGGCTCGACGGTGGAATTGGTGGCAAAGGTGGCAAGGGAGGGGGAATGAATACAACCTATTTGCAACTAGCAGACGGCACGCAGTATCAGGTTAGCGACTTCTGGCAGCAGCGCGGCGTTATCGAAGTTAAGTTATCACTACTCGGCATCCAGTACCCCACTACGGAGCGTTGGGAAAATTGCACGCTCGTCATTGGCGAAAAACGGTTTGAGCACGTCACGGCGGGCATTACCGCCGTGCGAATCGATAACCCTCTGAACGGTATTGACCCGTGCACGACGGAGTATCACATCAATGTGATAGTGCCGCGAGGGGGGTAAAACAGGCGTTATGCAATCGTGTGCATGATGAAAGTAAATGATTGTTTTCTTGCGTCATAAATAAGCCGCTGCTTTTATTGTACCCCCATAGGGCACTAGAACACGCGTCCTAAACCCGCTATGCTATCCGTAGCGGGTTTTTCTTTTGCGCACCTTTTACGGGGGCGGGCGCGTGGCAAATCGGCAGCTATTGTTAGGTGCTAACACAACCGAGATTAAGTCCATCGACTCGTTCTTGAATGAGTCGCTTTTGGGCGTTGCGCCTGCCCCTACATCGAACCCCCTCCACATCTACGCTACAGTCGCATACCTGTATAGGTGTATTGACGTTCGCGCCAATGCGCTGTTGGCGATGCCGTGGAGTATCTACCGCGGCGACACCGAACTGGTGCGGCACGACGTTGACGAATGGCCCAAGGAGTTGGCCGCGTTTGCATCGCTTGAGGAACTACTCTGGCAGACAGAGGCGGCGTTGTGCCTTGTGTCCGAAGCGTACTGGTACAAGCGACGTTCCCGCCTCGGCGTGACCAACGTGCGTTGGCTGGACCCTACAACCATGTCGCCCATTTGGGGCGTTGACAGCATCACGGCATTTAAGCGCCAGGTGGGTGTAGCGGTGTCTACGCTGTCAGTTGAGGACATCGTGTATCTCCGCATGGCGGGCGTCAGCGAAACCATGCCACGGCCCGCACCGGCCCATGCTGCACTATCTGCGGCGGGCGTGCTGTACAACGTCAACGAATTTGCGGCGGCGTTCTTCAAGCGTGGGGCGATTAAGGCAACGTTGCTCACGGTGGAAGGCAACCCCCCGCCGGCAGAGCGTGAACGGCTCAAAGCATGGTGGCAGCGGTTCTTTACGGGCATAAACAAGGCGTTTGCCGCTGAGGTTGTCAGCGCAGCCGTTACGCCCGTCGTGATTGGCGAGGGCTTGAGTGAACTCACCAACACCGAACTGACCGCGACCGAACGCGAGGAAATCGCCACGGCGCTAGGTGTGCCGCACTCGTTGGTAATGAGCAACGCCGCCAACTTTGCGACGGCAGAAGCCGACCGGCTGACGTTCTACGATATGACGGTAGTGCCCCAGGCGAACGCCATTGCGCGGCAGTTGAACGCGCAGCTATTTGCCCCTGCGGGGATGCGCTTTGAGTGGCACCCGCAGGAATTGCAGATTTATCAGACTGACGAGAACGAGCGCGCATCGGCGTTCGCTACCTACGTTAACGCGGGGATTAAGCAGTCGATTGCGGCGCAAATGTTGGGGCTGAACCTGCCTGAAGGCGTAGAGCCGGAGGACCTCGACCCCGAACCACAGCCGGTACAGCTACAGCAGGCAGCGCAGGACGCGCAACAGCAGGGGGCGAACAATGGCGTGCAAGACACCCAAGGGCAAGGGCAGCAGGGGCAGCAGCAAGGGCAAGCGCCGGTAGCACCCGACGCACGCCAACAGGAGGCGCGCAAGTTTTTGCGGTGGGCAAAGGGCAAGCGGAACCCGCACGAATGGGTGTCCGATTTTGTGTCGTTGGTGCTGTCTGACGACGACAAGCGGGCGTTGTTGCTGGAACACGCCGACGTGAGCACCCGTGACGGCTGGCAGGCGTTTAAGGCGCTCATGCTACAGCACGACCCCGGCGACGACAACAGCGCAGAGGAACGGATGCTGCTGGAAATCGAAGCACGGGCACAGCGTGACATTGCCAAGGCGTTACGGGCGCAGTTCCGCGACCTGTTGCCGCCTAATGCCGAGGATATGGACATTGTAGAGTTGCAGGCGTACATAGAGCAGCGGCTAGGCAGCCAAGCCGTGCATGACGCCATCGACGCCACCGTGCGCCGTGCTGTTGACGCGGGCGTGAACCTTGCCGCGGACCAACTGACGACGTTGGGTGTGGGGTTCGACTACACCATGATCCACACGGCGGCGCGCGAGTGGGCACGGCAGTACAGCGCCGAATTGATACAGGGCATCGACAACACCACACGCACAGCGGTACGCGAGAGCGTTGCGCGTTGGTACACGAACGGCGAACCGTTGAGCGCATTGACGAACGACTTGAGCAGCATCTTTGACGAACGACGGGCGCGGCTTATAGCTCAAACTGAGACAACGAGTGCTGCGTCAAACGGAACATTGCGTGGGTATGAGGCAAGCGGCGTTGTAACCGAAATGGTGTTTCTAACGGCTTCCGACGAGCGCGTATGTGCCTGGTGTGGTTCTTTGGACGGGCAGACAGTATCACTTAGCGGCAATTTTAGCGACAAGCTACCGCCCGAACTGCAAGCCAAACTAAGGGGACGCGCGATTAAGGTTCCTCCGATTCATCCTGGGTGCCGTTGTCGAATTGGTGCCCGCGTCTTGGAGGTGCCTAATGCCTAGCCTAGAAATCGACGTTACCGGCATTGCCAACACCGTCAAATCACTGAACCGCATCGCGGCGTCTGACGTGCTCTACAAAACGATGTCGGCGTCGGTAATCGAGATTGAAACCTACATGAAAAAGTACCCGCCCAAGGCGGCACCCGTGCAAGGTACGGCAATGTCTCCGGTGCGATTCACGACACGCGGCGGCAAGTCAGCTGATTTCATGGCGCGCTCGCGTGGGTGGACTAAGGGCAAGGGTTCTTACAACGAAGGCTACAGGCGCACGGGGAAGTTGGGGCAGGCGTGGACTACGAACGTGCGACAGACGGCAAACGAGACAATCGGCAAGGTGGGAAATAACATCCGCTATGCCAAATGGGTGCAGGCGGCGCAGACGCAGGCATGGATGCACGTTGGCAGATGGCGCACTGATGCGCAGGCAATCACGCAGTTTCAAGCCAAGATTGTCGCGCGCTTCCGTGATGCGATAGAGAGGGCGACATGAAAAGGCGAATTGCGCGGCTGCTAATCGCAAACGAATTGCTTGTGGACCTGATGCTAGGTGACATGAACGCTATTCGCACCACTAGCGACGCGCCTAAGGATTTGCGTATTCTCGGCACGGTGAACGAATCGCCGTTATACGTAACTTTGTGGGTGGAAAGTGAAACGTTTAAGCCTGTCAACTATGGCGACGAAATCCCTATAGTGACATTCACGTTCACTAGACATAGGGGGGAGGCATGACGACAGACACACTACTCGCCATTGGCGGGACAATCAAGGCGCTAGGCGACGGCAAGGTGGCGGGCTATCTGGTGCGCTACACCAGTCCTAGCGAACCCGACCTGACCGGCGACTACTTTGACGCTGGCACCGACTTCGATGCCGAGGACGGCGACCGTGTAACCGTGTATTACGGGCACGGGTTCGACCCCGTGCTGAAGCACCGCAAGTTGGGCAAGGGCACGCTGCGATTTGATGACGTAGGCGTGTGGGTAGAGGCACAGTTGCAAATGCGCGACGAATACGAGCGCGCCATCTACGCAATGGCAGAAGCGGGCAAGTTGGGGTGGAGCAGCGGCACCCTACCGAACCTTGTCGAGCGCGAGGACGAAGGCACTGCCAAGCGCATCACGCATTGGCCGCTAGGCAAAGACGCATCGCTGACACCGACACCCGCGGCGGGGCTTGTGGCAACACAGGTGCTACCGCTTAAGGCGTGGTTGGCGCAGCAGGAACAGCCGGAAACGGCAGACGAACCAGAAGTCAGTACCGACACGGCAGACGCCGAACCTATCTCGGAGGCGGGCGAACAACCCGCGGTAGATGTGGAAGCGAAAGCCGCAACGGTTGACGATACAGTTGAGGACACACAAGACAACGTTGCGGGCGACATTCCCGCAGAGGAAACGAACATGAGTGAGCAGGCTATTGCGGACCTGTCCGCACAGTTGGCAGAAATCAAGGCGGCACTGGCGCAGCCCGTGAACCCGCCTATCCCGGTTGCCAAGGCCCCCGTCGTGCTGACTACGGGCTTGGGCGACAACGAAACCAAGGCGCTGTCGGCGTGGTACAAGCGCGGCGACATCGGCGGCGTGCGGCACATGCTTGAGGGCGACGGCGCTATCTCGTTGGCTGTCAAGGCGTCGAACGACACCGATATGAACATCGGCACCGCGGCAGATGGCGGCGACCTGGTTCCGACCGGTCACTATCAGGGCATCATTGCCAAGCGCAACGAGGGTATGCTTAACCCCAAGCTGCGCATTATGAACATCCCCGGTAAGGGCACGACCGTCAATGTCCCGGTTGACAACGAGGCAGATGGCGAGTTCGTCAGCACCAACGAGGCGGCTGCTTTCGACCGCGACGCCCCGGCTGTGACTAAGGTCGCAATGACCCTTGTCAAGTACAGCAAGAAAGTCGAACTCAGCGTCGAATTGCTTGAGGACGAGGATAGCAACCTGCTTTCCTTCCTCAACGATTTCGTCGGGCGCGGTCTTGCCAAGACCTATAACTCCCTGCTGCTGACGGAAGCCGCCAACGGCACCAAGTTGGCTGATTTCGCCAACACCTCGATTGCCGCCGGCAAGCTTGAAGAAATGGTCGGTAATTCCACGCTTGACCCGTACCTGGACGATTCCGGTTCGGTGGCGTGGATTATGCAGCCTAGCACCAAGTGGGCGATTAACGTCATCAACACCTCTGACCGCTTCTATACCGGCATGGAGAACGTACCGCCCCGGCGTGGTGGCGACCTGCTTGGCTATCCGGTGCACACCTCGGCTAAGGCGTCGGCAATCGGCACGGGCAACAAGAGCGTGTTCTTCGGTAACTGGTCGTATATGGGCTTCCGCGAGGCTCCCGGCTTGACCGTGATTCGCGACCCGTACACGCTGGCGGCTAACGGGCAGATTCGGTTCGTGTATATGTTCCGCGCCGTGTACAAGATTTTGCAGGCGACGGCTATTGGCTACGGGCAGCACGCCTAGTAGGAGGCACGATGCGCAAGTACATTGTACTTTCAGTAGCAATTGGGGTGCTTGTGCTTGCCGCGTTGTTTGGTGCAATGAACGGGGGCGGGGTAACACCCGCCCTTGCCGCACCGCCAACGCCGGTAAGTATCACGCAGCCGGTTGGGTTGAACCCGCAACTGTACACGCTCTACAACGGCACGGCGATTACTGCCAGCGTGCAGGGTTCGTGTTGGGAGTTGGGTAAGTGGGCGGTTGCGGACGTACAGACGAATATCGACGTGAGCGACACGCAGACCGTTACCGTGAAAATCCAGTACTCCAACAATGGCACAACGTTGGTGGACGGTGCGAACGTGGCGACGGGTTCCGCAGATGCGAGTACGTTCTATCAGGCTCCATTGTTCGGGCGCTTTGCCTGCGCATACGTCACGTTGGGCACGTCGGCACCTGTGACCGTCAACGTTACGGCATGGGCTAAGTAGGTGCAACTATGAACGCAAGCGCACTACAGACGTTCGTAGCGGTAATCGATGGCGCTTATGTGATTGGACGGGCGGGGCAACCGCTGGAAGTCACCGAACACCAAGCGCGCGAACTCCTGCGCGACGGCATGATCGTGTTGGCAGAGGGCGAGTACCTGCCTGAGAACAAGCCGCAGGCGACACCGAAACCCAAGCGCGAGACAACCGGGGGCGTGTTGTAGTCATGTACGCAACGCTGGCAGACCTAACCGCATACCTAGGGATTGACACTAGCACCGCCGACGATGGGCTGCTGTCGCAATTCCTGACGCGGGCACAAGCGGCGGTAGATGGCATCTGCCATCGCACGTTTGAGGCGTCAGCGGACAGCACGCGTCACTACGATTATCGTAGCGTAGACGACTACACGCTGCACCTCGACACGGACCTGTGCGCTATAACAAGTGTAGTGAACGGGGACGGCATCGCCATCGGCGCAGCGTCGTACACGACGGAGCCGCGCAATATGACGCCGTTCTATGCGTTGCGCCTACGTAGCGTTGTCGGACTGGCGTGGGACGGCTGGAACAGCGACATTGCGGTAACGGGACGGTTCGCCTACAGCACGCAGGCACCCGCAGACGTAGCGCACGCGACGGTGCGTTTGGCGGCATGGATGTATCGCCAAAAGGATAACACCGGCAGCGATGCACCCATGATAGCGGGCGACGTGACGATTCTACCGGCACGCATCCCTAGCGACGTAGAGGCACTACTAGCACCGTACATAAGGCGGCTGGCATGACCTACACCGAGTACGTCGCAACGCTGGCAGGGCTGACGGTGACGGGCGTGGTGAAAGCCTACAGCGCGCCGCCTACGCAGTTGAGCACGGCACAGCTACCGGCACAGTGGGCACGTTTGCCGCAAGGTGAAACAACCGTTGCCAGCATGGGCGGGCAGATGGGTTTGCCGTCGTTTACCTGCGACCTGGTGATTGCTGTAGAGGCAATGGGCCAAAACACGCAGCCGGCCAACTACGCGCGGGCACTCGCCATTATTGACGCGCTACAGACGACGTTGGCAGACGAAGCACTCAGCGGCGTTGTGGATAGCTGGCAGATGCGCTTAGACGGCGAACAGATAGGCGACACGGCGTATTGGGTTATCGTCGCCACAGTCACGGGGAGCGAATAGCATGTCAGGCACTAAAGGCAGATGGTCG
>ERZ724513.1821-NODE-1821-length-10762-cov-5.213318_pt1 | contig 10762 bp, 8 predicted proteins | sample MGYA00376046_ERZ724513 | MGnify/ENA primary metagenome ERZ724513 (study PRJEB28724, sample SAMN07190883) | activated sludge metagenome | isolation source: activated sludge of sewage treatment plant in Hong Hong | place: Hong Kong | collected 2016-03-17 ... | reverse complement strand
TCCGGCTGCCCCTACAAGAAGGTCTACTTCAACCACAAGACCGGCAAGGCCGAGAAGTGCACCTTCTGCTATCCGCGGATCGAGGTGGGCATCCCCACCGTGTGCTCGGAGACGTGCGTCGGACGCCTGCGCTACATCGGCCTGGTCCTCTACGACGCCGACCGGGTCCTCGAGGCCGCGTCGATCGAGGACGAGCACCGCCTCTACGACGCCCAGCGGGCCTGCTTCCTCGACCCCGAGGACCCCGCCGTGCAAGCGGCAGCCGAGGCGGCCGGCATCCCCGGCGACTGGATCGAGGCCGCCAAGCGGTCGCCGGTGTGGGCCCTGATCAACAAGTACCAGGTCGCGCTGCCGCTGCACCCGGAGTACCGCACCATGCCCATGGTCTGGTACATCCCGCCGCTCTCGCCGGTCGTCGACGTCATCAAGGAGACCGGCCACGACGCCGAGGACCGGGGCAACCTGTTCGCCGCCATCGAGGCGCTGCGTATCCCGGTGGAGTACCTCGCCAACCTCTTCACCGCCGGCGACACCGCCCCGGTCGACCAGGTGCTGCGCAAGCTCGCCGCCATGCGCTCCTACATGCGCGACATCAACCTCGGTCGCGACCCCGACGACTCGATCCCCGAGGCCGTCGGCATGACCGGCGAGTCGATGTACGAGATGTTCCGGCTCCTGGCGATCGCGAAGTACAGCGAGCGCTACGTCATCCCGCCCGCCCACGCCGAGCAGGCCCATGCGCTGGAGGAGCTCGCGACCGAGTGTCCGGTCAGCGAGTACGGCGGCGGCCAGCAGGACCTCCTGGGCGAGGGGTCGGGCTACCCCACGCCGGTCGCGGTCGAGAACTTCCGGATGCTCCAGGACCGGCAGACCGCCGACACCGGCGACGAGCTGGTCGGCGGCGGGTCCAAGGCGGGCCGGGTCAACCTGCTCAACTGGGACGGCCGCGGCACGCCGGCGGGCCTGTTCCCGCCGTCGGCCGACGAGCAGCAGGGAGACCGCTGATGCGCGGCTTCTCCCGCAAGCGCACCCCGTCCGCCTGCGTACGGGACACGTGGGCGGCGTGCTCGGCGCTCCTGGACTACCCGACGGCCGAGCTACAGGCCGACCTGGACGCCATCGAGGCCCTGGCGCCGGACGCCGGGCTCGGCGGCCTGCTCGCACACCTGCGCGACCACGACCTGCGGGTGTTGCAGGAGGAGTACGTCGAGACCTTCGACCACACCCGCAAGTGCGCCCTCTACCTCACCTACTACGCGTACGGCGACACCCGCCGTCGCGGGACGGCACTCCTGCGGTTCAAGCAGGCCTACCGTGCCGGCGGGATGCAGTGGGACGAGGCCAGCGGCGAGCTGCCCGACCACCTGTGCGCCGTGCTCCAGTTCGGGGCCACCGTCGACGCCGGGGTCGCGTGGGAGCTGCTGATCGAGCACCGCGCCGGCGTCGAGATGCTGCGCATCGCGCTCGCCAACTGGCGCAACCACGACGGCACCGCCGGATCCCCGTGGCATGACGCGGTCCGCGCGCTGTGCGACACGCTGCCCGCCCTCGCCGGTGACGAGGCCGAGGCCGTGCGCCGCCTCATCGAGCAGGGCCCACCCGCCGAGGAGGTCGGGCTCGGTGGCTACGGGGCAGACCCCGCGGTCAGCTCGCTCGCCGGCCCCGCCCTGATCTCCGGATCGACCATCCCCGTAGGAGCTCCCCGATGAACCACCCGACGACACTGCTCGCTGCGCTCGCATCCCGGCGGGGTGCCCGGTGAACACCTTCCTTTGGGTCATCGTCCCCTACCTGTGCCTGGCCACCTTCGTCGTCGGACACGTCTGGCGCTACCGCTACGACAAGTTCGGCTGGACGACCCGCTCCTCCCAGCTCTACGAGGACCGCCTGCTCCGCCTGGGCTCGCCGCTGTTCCACTTCGGCATGCTCGGCGTCGTCGGCGGCCACATCATCGGCCTCCTCGTGCCCCGGTCCTGGACGTCGGCCCTCGGGATCGACGACCACCTGTACCACGTCGTGGCCGTGGTGGGCGGCCTCGTCGCCGGCATGATGGCACTGGTCGGCATGGTCATCTTGATCTACCGCCGCCGCACCGTCGGGCCGGTCTTCAGCGCCACCACCTCGATGGACAAGGTCATGTACGCCTTCTTGGGCACGGTCATCGTCCTGGGCATGTGGAACACGATCGCCGGCTCGGTCTTCGCCCTCGGCGGTGAGTACAACTACCGCGAGGGCGTGTCCGTCTGGTACCGCTCGTTCCTCGCCTTCCAGCCCGACCCCGAGCTCATGGCCGACGCGCCGCTGGGGTTCCAGGCGCACGCGCTGGTGGCCTTCGGCCTGTTCGCGCTCTGGCCGTTCACCCGACTGGTGCACGTCTTCTCGGCGCCCGTCGGCTACCTGACCCGCCCCTACATCGTCTACCGCTCGCGCGACGAGCAGCTCGGGAGCCGGCCCAGCCGCCGCGGATGGGAGCGCGTGGGCTCCTGATCGGCGCGAGCCTTCGGGCTCGACCAGGCTCTAGTCAGGCACGCCGGACGACCGCTTCTCGGCGGTCCCGGTCAGCTTGCGCCAGAGCCAGCCCGACGGCACGAACCGTCCTTCGAGCACGTAGGCCGCGGTGGGCTGGTGGGTGAGTGTCACGTCGAGCTCGCGTCTCGTGGAGCCCCGGCCGGCGAGGAGCATCCGGTCGCCCTCTCGCAGCAGGAGGTCGTCGTCCGGCGCCACCAGCGTCTCCCCGTCGCGCAGCAGCGCGAGCACCACGACCCCGAGCGGTGCGTCGCGGTCCTGAGGGCTGCGGAGCAGGTCGCCGAGGCGCACCTCGCGCTCGGCGAGCGCCGCCACGACCGCAGGGGCGTCCGCGGCCGCGAGGTCGACCCGCCACAGGTCGGGCGCACCCGTCCCGCACCGCCCGGCCAGCCGCGCGACCATCTCCTGCGCCCACGCATCGCCCTGGCGGGGGACCTGCGGCAGGAACCTCATCAGGGACGGGTTCGCGATCCGGGCGAGCACCTCGTGGGCGATCAGGTCGGAGGGCACCATGCCGAAGTCGACGTCCACGGCGCGGAAGAGCTCGGCGTTCGCGGGACGGTTCTGCAGGCAGGCGACGAACAGGCGCGGGTTCGCGTGGCGCGCTGCCTCGACGAGCCACAGGTTCGTCATGTCGTCGTCGGTGGCGACCACGACGGCCGACGCGCCCGCCAGCTCCCCGGCGGCCACCTCTCCGTCCTCGCGCTGGAGGTCCTCTCCGGCCCCCTTCACGTGTACGGCGCTCACCTCGATCCCCTCGGACCGTAGGTCCTCCAGCAGCTCCTGCTCGAGCCTCCCCGATCCGAAGACGACCCAGCGCCCCTTCGGCAACGGCGCATGACGCTTCGGCAGCGGCGTGCCCGGCGCGCTCGTGAGCCAGATCATGAGCTGGTAGGCGGCCGGCGACCTGAGCAGGATGCGCAGGTGGTCGCCGAGCCGGTCGAGCGGGTTGACCACCTCCGGCCGGCCGAAGGTGGCCATCCGCCGGGCCATGGTCCGGCTCGACGCGCGGCAGATCACCGGCATGTCGGGGCGCAGCAACAGCGTCGTCATGGTCACGTCGAGGTTCACCTCGTCGCTGCTGGTCAGGGCGAGCACGCCCTCGCAGTACCTGTGGCCGACGCCGGCCATCGCCAGCCGCCCGGTGTCCCGGGCGTCCCCGAGCAGGGTCGGCGTGTCGGCCCGGTAGTTGTCGAGGTCGACCGTGGCGGCCCGGTTCTCGTCCCGCTCGATGACGACGAAGCGGCGCCCCATGTCGTCGAGCGACCGAGCCAGCTTGCGGCTCGCGTTGCCGTAGCCGATCAGCACCATGAAGGGCTCCCGCATCGCCGCCACCTTGCGGACGAAGTGCCGCCGGGCCAGCGCTCGCCGAAAGGCGACGTCCTGGGTCAGGGACAGCACCGAGCCGATGGCGTAGGCCCAGCCGACGACCGACAAGAAGATCGCGCAGGTGACCCACATGCGCTGCTCGGGTGTGAAGCTGTACGGGATCTCGCCGAAGCCGATCGTGGTGGCCGTGTAGGACATCACGTAGAACGACTCGAAGAGGGTGAGGTGCATCCGGTGTCCTGACGGGTCGCGACCCGGCGTCAGCGACAGGCCGAGCACGCTGATCGCGAAGACCAGGATGAGCACGATCAGGGGTGCGCGCATCCGCCGCAGCACCAGCAGGATGCCCGCCGACGGCTGGTCGGGCATCAGCTCGGGCACCGGCGGGGAGTCGGGCAGCGACCTGTCGATGTCGTCCTGGTCGCCGAACATGCGGGTCCAGAGGAGGAGCAGCGGGTTGCCCACGGTTCTCCCTCCGGCTAGCGGCGCTGGAAGGACACGGTCTCCACCACGAGCAGCACGACCGACACGACGTTCGCGAACAGCGCGCCGCCGGACAGCGACACGACGCTGGCGGTCATCTCCTGGTCGAGCCCCGACCCGACGTTGCTGGCCCACGCCCACACGAGCGAGGCGGCGATGAGCTGGAGGCTCGCCACGAGGCTCGTGGCGAGATGGACCGCGCCGATCTGGGTCCGGTCGCCGAACTTCAAGACGGTGGCGATCAGGTTCACGACCACCGCCGCGAACAGCTCGTAGACGTTGTGCATGTGCGGGTCGCCGAGGTCGCCGATGAAGAACCCGAAGTTCAAGGTGGCGGCAAGGAGCACGAAGAAGCCGAAGATCACCTTCTCGAGGTTCATCGCCCCTCCCGTCCCTTCCGTCACCCGCATCGTACGGCGCGCGCGGCCTCGTGGCCCCACGACCCGCGGCGGGGTCAGGGCGTCAGCACGCGCTCGAACAGGTCGACGTACTGCGCGAGGTGCCGGTCGCCGAGGTACTGCTCGCGGACCCGCTCCCTGGCCGCCGTCCCGAGCCGGTGCGCGAGCCCGTGGTCGCGCAGCACCTCGAGGATCCGCTCGCCGAACTCGTCGAGGTCGGTGGGGTCGTCGAGCAGCAGGCCGCTCTGGCCGTGGACGATCTGGTCCTGGATGCCGCCGACGCGGGACGCCACCACCGGGCGGGCCTTCCACATCGGCTCGGTGACCGTCAGCCCGAACCCCTCCACCAGGCTCTTCTGCACGACGACCGCCGCGTGCTGCTGCAGGGCGTTGACCAGGTGCGCGTTCTCGTCGATGTCGTCCATCGGGAGGCTGCACAGGTGGACCCGAGCGCGGACGACGTCCGGCTGGGCGCGCCAGGCCGTCAGGCACTCCTCGAGCACCTCCTGGCCCTCGGGGTCGTCGGTGACCCCGGAGACGTCCGGGCCGACCAGCATCAGGTGCACGTCGGGCGGCAGGTCCGCGAGCCGGGCCACGAAGCCCTCGAGCACACCGGGCATGTCCTTGAGCCGGTCCCACCGGCTGACCTGGAGCACGACCGGGGCGTCCGCCGGCAACGAGCCGCCGGTGAGGATCAGGTCGTGGTGCCGCCGCAGCATCCCGGTGCTCCCGTCGCGGCGGGTGAAGGCGACGTCGGGGTGCCCGTCGGGCGCGATCAGGCCGGCGTAGGAGAGCGTCGCCTCGACGTCGGCGGGGGCCAGGTCGCGGTTCTTCGCGGTGAAGGGGTCAAGCGACGGGGGGATGGACCACAGGCGCCCGGGGTCGGTCCACGCCGGCGCGTAGACGGGGCGCGAGAAGATCATTGCCTCGCTGGGCTCGACGTAGGGCCGCAGGAACTCCCACGCCGCCTCGGTCAGCGCGTTCGGCGTGTCGCGCCCGACGTGTGAGCGCCAGACCGGGTGCAGGCCGGCCGCGCGGAGCGCCGGGACCAGGCCGGCAGTCTGCGGGTCGTGGAGCAGCACGATGTCCTGCGGGCGGACGACCGCGAGCAGGTGCTCGAGGTTCGGCGCGAGCGCTGCCTCGTACGCCGCCCGCTCGGCCGCGCCGAGGGGCCCGCCGTCGCCGGGCGAGCCGTGCAGGAGGTTGTGCACCCGTTTGGTGATCCGGAAGAAGTCCGGCGTCGCGTCCAGCACCAGCCAGCGCGTGTCCACTCCGGCGCCGCGGCCGTAGGCGAGCAGCGCCTGCAGCATCTCCGCCACGCCGCCACCGGTCGCGGTGGCGTTGACGTTCCAGACGATCCGGTCGGCCAGCAGCGTCCGCGCCCGGACGGCGTAGTCCATCAGCCGCTCGGCCCGCTCCTTGTCGACCAGCGAGGCCAGGCGGTCCAGAGGGATGGAGCCGACCTCCACGCCGCGCACGGGTCGATCGTGACACCGTTGGGTCGGCCTCGCAGCGTTACCGGGCCAGGCGGGACCATCGGCACCTCGGCGGGTGACGCTCGGCCATCGCCTGCCGGATGTGATCCAGCAGACAGCGGATCCCCCGGGTGGGCGGGCGTCGCCGGCGAGATACTGCGAGTATGACGAGGCCGTGCGGCGGGTGCCGCCCGTCGTGCGACCGTTCACGAGGGGACTCGAGATGGGTGCATCCGGTGCGGGGAAGGAAGGTCTCGGACTGACGGTGAGCCGCCGCCGGCTCCTGGCATGGCCGGGCGTTGCGGCCGGCGGAGCGGCGATGGCGACCCTGCCCGGCGTGGCAGTGGCCGAGGGGGCTCGGCCCGCCAAGCCCAAGGATCCGACGCAGGTGAACACCTTCTTCGAGCGGTTGAAGCCCTTCCGGCCGGGCACGCCGCTCGCGCCCGGGAAGATGCGCATCACCTTCCTCGGGACGTCCCCGCTGCCGCGCCTCGCGCAGTCGTCGTCCAGCGTCTTCGTCGAGGTCGGCAACAAGGAGCGCGACTGCTTCATCTTCGACGCCGGCACCGGGGTCGTGGCGAAGTACATGGCCATGAAGATCCGCTACGGCCAGATGGACAAGGTCTTCCTCACCCATCTGCACGGAGACCACACCAGCGACCTCACGCACATCTACTGCTTCGGGCCGGCGGCCGACCGGAAGTCGCCGCTCTACGTCTGGGGACCCTCGCCGTCCCAGGTCGAGGATCCGGCGGAGCCGGGGCACTACTTCGACGACGGAACCACCGCTTACTTCGAGCGGTTCCGCGAGGTCCACCGGTGGCACACCGAGGCGTTCAGCTTCCTGCCCACCGCGTACGCCGGGTACACCCCGCCCCCGTTCGACACGGCCGGACAGGAGGATCCGACGGGACACACCGACGGCTTCGACATCGTGGCGACCGAGCTGGACTGGAGGACCGTCGGCGGGGTGGCCTACGACTACAACGGCGTCAAGATCACGCACTTCCCTGCGGTCCACGACCGTCAGGGCGCGATCAGCTACAAGCTGGAGTGGACCTACCGTGGCAAGACGCTGTCGATGGTCTACAGCGGGGACACCAAGCCGAGCAGCTATGTGATCGACCAGGCCACCGACGGCGTCGACGTCTTCATCCACGAGATGGTCGTCCCGCCCGAGGTGTGGGCGGCGAAGAACTCCGGGCTGACGCCCGACGACGGGGCCGCGTGGGACCAGGCGCTGTTCGCCGCGGAGCAGATCGAGACGAGCTCGCACACCCCGGCCAAGGCCCTGGGGTACATCCTCCATCAGCTCCAGACCCGCCCCCGGCTTGCGGTCGCGACGCACTTCCAGGCGACCGACGACACGATCGTCCCGGCCGTGCGGGACGTGCGCTCGTGGTACCGCCGGGGCGACTTCGCGGTCGCGACCGACTTCATGGTCCTCATCGTGGACCAGGACAAGGTCCGCCAGCGCCGGGCCGTCGTGTCCGAGTACGACTGGCAGACGCCCGCGCAGCTGCGCACCGACCTGGCCCTCGCGACGCCGAAGTACCACGACGCGGACGGTGTCGGCGACCCGCTCATGCAGCTGGACCCGGAGGCGCTGGCGACCAAGGTGATCTCCGCGGACGTCTACGACCCCGCGACCTGAGCCTAGGCCGTCGAGTCGCCTGCCTCCGGCTGCGCGGCGTCGAGGCGAGCGAGCACGGAGCGGATGGCGTCGATGGTCTCGGACTCGTCGTGGCCGAAGTCGTGGAGGAAGGCGGTCATGCCGCGCCGCGCAGTGGCGAGCTCGTGGTCGGTGAGCTGGATGGTGTACATACGCCGAACCTAGGGACCATCGGGCGACCTCGGAAGTGGCTGAAGTCCCACACCGGCCGCCGGCTGGCAGCGGCTGGGGAGCCGGGGCTCCGGGCCTCCCGCCGGTCGCGCCCCGGGCCTACCCTGAACCCATGGCGAGCAGTGGCAGCAGCGCGATGAGGTCAACCGACGCGTTCACCTGGCACATGGAGCGCGACCCGTCGCTCCGCTCCACCGTCGTCGCGCTCGTCTGGCTCGACCGGGCCCCCGACTGGGCGGTTCTGCGGGACCGGATCGACCGGATGTCGCGGGTCGTGCCCGGCATGCGGCAGATCGTGGTCGAGACCGCGGTCCCGCTGAGCACCCCGCGGCTGGTGGTGGACCAGCACTTCGACCTCGACTGGCACCTGCGGCGGGTCGAGGTCGCCCCGCCCGGGGACCGCGACGCCGTGCTGGAGCTTGCTCGGCGGGCGGCGATGGACGCCTTCGACAAGGACCGGCCCCTGTGGGAGTTCACGGTGGTCGAGGGGATGGGGGACGGCGGCGCGGCCTTCTTGATCAAGATCCACCACTCGCTCTCCGACGGTGTCGGCGGCATGCGGCTGCTCACGGTCATGTTCGACCTGCAGCGTGACCCCAGCGACCCGGGGGAGATGCCGGCGCTGCCGGACGGCCGTCCGCCGGGTCGCGGCGCCCTGGCGACCGACGCGGTGCGGTCGATGCTCAGCGGGACCGGCGGACTGGTCCGCCGCGGCGTCGGGCAGGCGTTGCCGGCCCTCTGGAGCACGGTGCGCGACCCGATCGGGGCCGCACGGGGCTCGGTGGCCATGACCAGGTCGGTGTACCGCACCGCCGGCCCGATGCTCGAGACCCGCTCGCCGGTGATGCGCGAGCGCGCGATGACCCGCCGACTCGCGATGCTGGAGGTGCCGCTCGACGACCTGAGGAGTGCCGCGGCGACGGTCGGCGGCACCGTCAACGACGCCTACCTGGCGGCGCTCGCCGGGGGGCTGCGGGAGTACCACCACCGGCACGGAGCACCCGTGGAGAACCTGCGCGTCACGATGCCGATCAACCTGCGGGCCGAGGGCGACGACGACTGGGGCAATCGGATCACCCTCCAGCGGCTCACCATCCCGGTCGACGAGGCGGACCCGGCCGAGCGCATGCGTGGGATCCGCGCGGTGACCCAGGCCGTCCGCGACGATCCGGCCCTGGGCGCGACCGACCTGATCGCCGGCGCCTTGAACCTGCTCCCGCCGGCGTACGTCGGCGGGGTGCTCAAGCACATCGACTTCCTGGCCAGCAACGTCCCGGGCAGTCCGATCCCGATCTACCTCGCGGGGGGCGAGGTCACCGGGTTCTTCGCCTTCGGGCCCACGATCGGGTCGGCCATGAACGCCACCTTGATGTCCTACCGGCGCCGGTGCGACATCGGGGTCAACGTCGACACCGCGGCGGTCCCGGACAGCGACGTGCTGCTCTCCTGCCTTCAAGAGGGCCTGGACCGGGTCTGTGCGCTCGGGGACGGCACCGAGCCGGACTAGAATCTGTTCTAATTCGGGTCCTAGGACTCCTGACAGCCGATCATCGGTCTGCGTATCGTGATCGGGCCGCCCGGGAGCGGCAACGGTGCCCGCCAGGCGGCGGGACCCGTCGCAGGGCGTGTTGTCCAGCAAGCCGAGGGAGCCCCCATGGGTCTGATCAGGTCAGCGACCCAGCCGTACGCCCGCACCGGCGGGTACTACGCCAAGTCCTGGCGGCGCTACCTCAGCGGCGACTACGACGGCGACCTCCCGGTCGTCCGTCCCACCGTGGCCCTGGCCACGCAGGCCTTCATGGACGAGGTGGTGCTGGCCGGCTTCCGGCTCCTGCGTCAGGACCCCGACGAGGCCACCATCGCACGCGTCGGGCAGGAGGTGGCCGCGGCGCATGCCCTCTACGAGGACCAGGGCTGGACGAGGGAGCCGGAGCGCTTCCACCCCGAGCCGCCGCCGATGGAGGAGGTCGGCATTCGCACGGTCACATCCGGGAAGACGTCCTACGAACGGCTCTCCTTCACCAGCGGCTACCAGCCCTGGCCCGACGAGCCGGGCCGGGACCGGTGGCTGGGCTATCGATCCAACCAGCAGGGCTGGGCGACGATGCTGCGGCACCGTGAGCCGCGTCCCTGGCTGGTCGCCGTCCACGGTGCGGAGATGGGTCGCGGCGCTCTGGACCATGCGCTGTTCCGGGCTCGGCACCTCCACGAGGAGTTCGGCATCAACGTGCTGATGCCGGTCCTGCCGCTGCACGGCCCGCGGAGGCGGGGGATGACCAAGAGTGCCGGGTTCCCTGGCGAGGACATGCTCGACAACGTGCACGCGGCCGCCCAGTCGGTGTGGGACGTCCGGCGGCTGCTCGGCTGGATCCGCGCCGAGCAGGACGACGCCGTCGTCGGCATGACCAGCATCTCCCTCGGCGGCTACATCACGGCGCTGGTGGCCAGCCTCGACCGCGGCCTGCGCTGCGCGATCCTGGGGGTGCCCGCGGTCGACCTCGTCGACCTCATCGACCGGCACGCCGGCCCGGCCCCCAACCCGCGGCAGCGCGAGGTGATCGACCTCGCCAGGCAGGTCGGCAGGGTGGTCTCGCCGCTGGCGATGACGCCCCAGCTGCCCCTCGAGGGCTGGTTCTTCTACGCCGGGCTCGCGGACCGGTTCGTGGACCCCCGCGAACAGGTCTCGAAGATCAGGACACACTCGGGGC
>ERZ724513.1819-NODE-1819-length-10766-cov-4.191672_pt1 | contig 10766 bp, 7 predicted proteins | sample MGYA00376046_ERZ724513 | MGnify/ENA primary metagenome ERZ724513 (study PRJEB28724, sample SAMN07190883) | activated sludge metagenome | isolation source: activated sludge of sewage treatment plant in Hong Hong | place: Hong Kong | collected 2016-03-17 ... | reverse complement strand
TGTTCCTGCTTAGGATCCAACGCGCGAAGAATGGTGCGCACCGGCTGATCGGCCGCCTGGTTTTGAAGATCACTGTCGATGGGGGGATTCTGAATTTCCCCATCGGGCCCTCTGATGATGCGGATACGCGGACGCAGACGGTCCTCATGATTGAGGCCGATGACGACCGCGCATTCGTTCGTATTGAGCTTGATGAGGCTTCCCAGGGGATAGACGCCTAACATCTTGATGGCGACTTCGACGAGATTCTTATCGTATCGGCCTTTCGCGCCCAACACAAACAGTTGACGGATGGCATCGTGAGGCAACAGCGGTGCGCGGCCATAGCGCGAGGTCACGAGATCGTCATAGGTATCCGCCAGGGCCATCAACTGCGCCAGCGGCGAGAGTCCGCCCGATTTGACCAACTTGGGGAATCCGCTGCCGTCCTGAAACTCATGGTGTTGCGCGATGATTTGGGAGACCGTTTCGGGGAGCGAGTCGATTTTCGATAACACCGTGGCGGCCAACTGCGGGTGTTGCCGCATCAGGACTTGTTCCTGCTCCGTCAAGGCCGAGGTCTTCCGGTACAAGTTGCGGGGCAGCCGAACGAAGCCGATATCGTGCAGCAGCGCGCCGAGGCCGAGCGACTCCATGTCGCTTTCCGTGCAGCTATTTTCCACGGCCAGAATGAGTGTCAACACGCAGACATCCATGCCATGATTGGCCAGCGTGCCGTCGAAGCGACGCATCTTATCCAGACAAAACTGGATCATCATCGCTTCCGGTTGTTCGATGATCTGCTTCAACAATTTGCTCACTACCGGTTTGAGCGCCGCAATCTTCGGTGGCTGGCCGGCTTCAAGGTCGGTGAACACGCGTTCAACCGCTTCCATCGCTTCCCGGTATGTCGCGGCCGCTGCCGCGGCATGCGAAGAATGGCCGTTCGTCGACGCATCGACGGATTCTGCAGAAGCGGGCGACGGCTCAGGAACCGGAGCAGTGGATTCCGGCGCGGCCACTGGAGCTGCGCCTACATCCAACCCGCGATCCGTATCAATGGTGACAATCTGAATGCCGTGCCGTTTGAGTTGCACGATGTCGTCGGGGTTGGATACCAGCCACTTGTGAAGGAGAAAGGGCGTCCTGTACCAGGGTTGGTCCAAACCTGCGATGAACATGCCGACGGTGAGCTGATCGATAGGGATACGTTTTGTCGATGCCATGTCAGAGTTATGCCCAATCCTCAAAAGGCCTGTGCTGAGTGCGCCCAGGGTGTGGTTTCTGTCTTGTATCTATCGGTCGATGTGAGAACGGTCTTTACTGAGAAATATGTCGCGAGCGTGACACAGGCTTCAGATTCTGAAGGCATCTGCCGATAGGGCTGACAGGGGTGTGTCTATGCCTTGCATGACTCGCGCGGGGAGACTTCATGAGTGATCTCATCGTCCATCGTCATCCAGCTTCGTTCCTCGAAGTGGGGCTCTCGCTGCAACTCAGCCTTCCGGCGGAGGGCACCGGAGCCCAGTACGGCGCCACGGTGCTGGGATGGAAAGAGCGCAGCTGGATCGTCTGTGAATGGCCGTTTCATTTCGGCCAACCGATTTCTTGCGCTGCGGGAACTCCCTGTCTGTTGCGATACATCTATAATGGAAAAATGATCGGATATCGTACGGACGTCCTCCATGCGCAGTTGCAGCCGTTTCCATTTTTACTGCTGGCTTTTCCCGCCACGCTGGACGAAGTGCCGCTCCGTAAACATGGACGCGTGACGGCGCAGGAACCCATCGTTCTGTTACAAGCGGATCAGAACCTGCGCAATCAGCCAACCGGTAGTCCATGCCGCATCGGCGGATTGTTAACAGACCTCAGCGCGTCCGGATGCGCGGTACTGGTGCAGCGGCCGATGCAGGACTTTTTCCCCGGCATGGTCATACGCGCAGAATTCGAAATCGTGGGGACGGGCCACGTCAACAATCTGACAGGGGTCGTCCGAAACGTGTCAATGCAGGCAGACGGAACGCATCTCGGCCTGGAATTCCGGTTCGACGGGAAGGAAACCATCGAGTACCGGGGGTGGGGAGGATCGGTCAGAAAAGCGCTGGAATCGTTCGTCCTTCAGAAACATTCCTTCGAGTCCGCCTAGACTACAGCGGTTGCCGGGGACTGGGAATTTTTTGCCCGGTTACAAAGCCCGCAGCAGTTCTCCAACTAAGAAATCCTACGGTTTCCCATCCTCCCTCTGCCATCCTCAGTGGCATACATCTTGATTAGTATCCTGGTGCGGTGCCTGGTCTGTTGACAGACGCAGGCCTCCTTTTTGGCGCGAGAGGGACTACTACCATGACGCTTCACGCACACAGTGCCAAGCTCAACCCGCGATGGTGCCTGGCTCAGGATACGATCGACCGGCAGGATATTGATCATTTGATCGACTGGCTGCGGACCTATCCGCGACTCACCAAGGGCGCGGTGACCGTCGATTTCGAGCAACGCTGGTCGCAGTGGCTGGGACGCCCCTATTCGGTGCATTGCAATTCAGGATCATCGGCCAATCTCCTCATGTATTACGCCTTGCTGCGATCGGGAAAGTTGCGCAATACCAATGTCATCGTCCCGAGCGTCGGATGGGTCACCTCCATCGCTCCGGCTATCCAATTCGGATTTACTCCGTTCATGTGCGAGGCCGATCCCGACACATTCGGCCTCGATCTCAATCATCTTGAAGACCTCCTGAAGCGTCATCACGCGCAGACGGTCCTGCTGGTTCAGGTCCTTGGTGTGCCCCACCGGATGCGTGAGCTGCAGACGTTGAAAGATCGATATGGCTTTTATCTCCTTGAAGATGCCTGCGCCGCCATCGGAGCCGAATACGACGGCAAAAAGGTCGGGACATTCGGCGACATGGCGAGCTTTTCGTTTTACTTCGGGCATCAAATGTCCACGATCGAAGGCGGGATGGTCTCATCCAGCGACAAGGAGCTCACGAATCTTCTCCTCATGTTGCGCAGCCACGGGTGGAGCAAAGATGTAGACCAGGCGCGCCACCAGGAATTGGTGGGCCAGTATCAGGTGGACGACTTTCATTCGCCCTTCGTGTTCTACGAACCGGGATTCAATCTGCGATCCACCGATCTGAACGCATTCATCGGCCTCGAGCAATTGCGTAAGCTGGATTGGATGACCGGCCGACGGCAAGCCAATCACGATCGCTATCTCGAGCAGCTGGGGACGCGGTTTTACACGCAGCGGCCGCCGAAAGGCAGCAAAGTCGCAAGCATTTCTTTCGGCTTACTGGCCGAGAGCCCGGAACAACGGAAACGCATCGTCCGGGCGTTGGTGGCCGAGGGAGTCGAGACACGCATCTTCTCAGCCGGCAATCTGGGTCTGCATCCGTTCTGGATGAATCGCTACGGGAAGGCCAGTTTCCCTGTGGCAGACCGAGTCCATCATTGCGGATTTTTTCTGCCGAACCATGCCTCAATGACCGACCAGGATGTCCTGCACATTTCCCGTATCGTCCTGGAGGCTGCATGAGCAGGGGAGTAGGGCAGCACGAGTGGCACAGCCAGAAGGAGCGCGTGTAACTATGACGACAGGCTCGACACATGTCCTCATCACCGGGGGCGCCGGATATCTGGGTTCAGTGCTGACCAGACGATTGCTTGACCGGGGGTATGCGGTCACCGTTCTCGACAATTTTATGTACCGGCAAAACAGCTTGATGGATTGCTGTGCCGAGGAGAAATTTCAAGTCGTGCGCGGCGATTGCCGGGATGAGCGGCTGGTGACAGACCTGCTGCGCAAAGCCGATATCATCATTCCGCTTGCCGCCCTGGTCGGGGCCCCCTTGTGCGACAGAGACCGTGTCGGGGCCTACACGGTGAACTTCGAAGCCGTGCAACTGCTCTGCAAACTGTCCTCTCCGCGGCAGCAGATCATTTTCCCTGTGACCAACAGCGGGTATGGCATCGGGCAACCTGGTGTGCCCTGCACCGAAGACTCGCCGCTTCGTCCCATCAGTCTCTATGGCGAAACGAAGGTGAAGGCGGAACGCGTCGTCCTGGACCGTGGCAATGCGATTACGCTGCGCCTGGCGACGGTGTTCGGCGTGTCCCCCCGGATGCGCATGGACCTGCTGGTCAACGATTTCGTCTGGCGGGCGGTGCATGATCGAGCGGTGGTGGTGTTCGAAGGCCACTGCAAACGCAATTACATCCATATCCGGGATGTCGTGCGCACCTTTCTCCATGCCATCGACCACTTCGACGATATGAAGAACAGGCCGTACAACGTCGGGTTGGACGACGCCAATCTCTCGAAACTGGAACTCTGCCGAGAAATCCAGCGAGTCCTTCCACAGTTCGTGTCTTTCGAAGCCCCGATCGGGGAGGATCCGGATAAGCGCGATTACATCGTCTCGAACCAGCGACTGCTGGAGACCGGGTTCAAGCCGGAATGGTCCTTGGAGCGCGGGATCCGTGAGTTGATCAAGTGCTACACGGTCGTCAAAGCCGGTCAATATGCCAATGTCTGAGCGCAGCGCAAGCCGGCAGGGAGGGCGAGGATGATCATCAGCCGAACGCCGTTCCGTATCTCGTTTTTCGGTGGCGGTACCGATTACCCCGTCTGGTTCCGGGAACATGGCGGAGCGGTGCTGGCAACGACCATCGATAAGTATTGCTATATCAGCTGCCGTCAGTTGCCGCCCTTCTTCGAGCATCGCACCAGAATTGCGTATTCGCGCATCGAACTGGTGAACAACAATCAGGAGATCGAGCATCCCGCGGTTCGCGGCGTGCTGAAGTACCTCAATATCGACGACGGGCTGGAGATTCATCACGACGGCGATCTGCCGGCGCGAACGGGCTTGGGATCCAGTTCCTCCTTTACCGTGGGCTTACTCCACACGCTGTACGCCTTGCAGCACATCATGCCCAGCAAAGCGCAACTGGCTCAGGCTGCGATCCATGTCGAGCAGGATGTGCTCGGCGAGGCCGTGGGATGCCAGGACCAGGTGCTTGCGGCACATGGCGGCTTGTGCAAGGCCACGTTTTTTCAGAACGGTGACATCGGGCATGCGCCGATCATTATGCGTCCGGAGCGGCTTGCGGCGTTTCAAAACCATCTCCAATTGTACTTCACCGGCTTTTCACGCATTGCATCGGAAGTGGCTCGCGAGCAGATCGACCGCACCAACCAACGCCGGAGTGAATTATCGACGATGCTGCAGATGGTCGATGAAGGTGTATCGATTCTTACCGGAGACCGCGATCTGGCAGACTTCGGCAGCATGCTGCACGAGGCCTGGATGCTCAAACGGCGACTGACCTCGCGCATCACGACGCCGGCTATCGACGCGATTTATGCGGCGGCCAGAGAAGCAGGCGCGCTCGGAGGAAAACTCCTGGGTGCCGGCGGGGGCGGATTCATGCTGCTCTTCGCCAGGCCGGAGGATCATGAGCGAATTCGTCTGGCGCTTCCCGGATTGCTGCAGGTGCCGTTTAAGTTTGAGGGCCTGGGCACTCAAATCGTGTTTTACCAGGAAGATCAGCTGATGCTGGATGACGTGTGGGCGCAAAGCTCCGCGCAGACCGCAGCCCGGCTGAAGGCCACCCTCATCGGAAAGGCGGCTTGATGGCTCAGTTTGCCGATTGTGATGTGATCATTCTCTGCGGGGGATTCGGAACGCGACTGCAATCCGTTGTCTCGGATCGTCCGAAACCGATGGCGGAGATTCACGGTCGACCGTTCGTGTCATTACTGGTCGAACATTTCCTGCGTCACGGCGCGCGCCGCTTTATTTTCAGCACGGGACATTTCGGCGAGATGATCGAGGACTGGTTCCTGCGCCACCGCGGGGCCTATGAAACGCTGTTCGTGCGTGATCCTGTCCCCTTGGGCACCGGTGGGGCACTGGCGCATGCCATGCCATTGGTGCGCAGCAACCCGTTTCTTGTGCTGAACGGCGACTCGTTCTGCGAGATCGATCCTGAGCGGCTGTTGCGATTCCATACGCGCAAGCGGGCTGGCGCGACGATTGCCGTCACCCACGATGAGAGCCGCGAAGACACCGGTGCAGTGGCGTTGGGAGAAGGTGACCGCGTCTTGTCGATGGTGGAAAAACCGCGAACGCGGACAGCGAACTATCATAATGCCGGCGTCTACCTGTTCGATCGCGCCGTGACCACACTCTTTCCGGACATGCCGGTCTGGTCTCTGGAGCGGGACCTGCTGCCGCGTCTCGTCACGCATCAGTGTTACGGATTCGTCACCGCCAGTCCGTTGCACGACATCGGGACGCCCGAACGTCTGGCCCATTTCCGTGAAATCTGGAAGGACACCTCGGCCTATTTCCCAACCTCGCTTCTTCATCAGACACAAGGATCGATCGCACGATGACCCAGCAGAGAGCGTCGATGCCGCAGTTCAAGACCCGACCGGCTTTCTCTTCACGCGGCGAACGTTTGATCGGACAGGAAATGTTTCGTGTTTTGGATCAGGCGCAGGCGCTGGAACGCCAGGGCCACCGCATTTATCACCTTGAACTCGGCAATCCGCGCGTGGCTCCTCCGTCTCAAATTCTTGAGGCCACGATCGGGGAACTGCAGGCCAAGCGCGTCGGATATGCGCCGATGGCCGGCTTACAAGAATTACGCGCGGCAGTTGCTGAACGCTACGCCTCGTTGAGCGGGAAACCGATTGCCGCCTCGCAGGTCGTCATCAGCCCGGCGAATATGCTCATTCACCAGTTTCTGGATATCACCTGCAATCCCGGCGAGCGGGTAGTGCTCTTCACGCCGGCGTTTCCCTCCTATTGGGCCGCAGCCGCACATCTCGGACTTGATGTCGTACCCGTGCCACTCCCGGCACGCGACGGCTTTTCTCTGTCACGGCAGGCTATTGATGCGGCTCTGGCGGCAACACCCAAAGCGATCATCGTCAACAGTGCCAATAATCCCACCGGCGCCGTCTATGAGCCGGCGATCCTGCACGAGCTGGTGGCACGGTGCGGCCAGGCAGGAATCTGGCTCCTCAGCGATGAAACCTATGCCGATCTGACCTTCGCTGGTTCGCATGTCACCCTCGCGGCTCCGCAGGCCGGGCATGTCGTCGCGATGTCGTCGTTCTCCAAGGTGTTGTCCGTTCCTGGATTTCGCACCGGGTATGCGCTGGCGCACGAGGCGGTGGTCGCCAAAATAGCTCTCTCCAATTCCACCCTCTATTCATGCCTGCCCGGTTTTACCCAGAGCGGCTGTCTCGCAGGATTGTCTGTGCTTGACGCCTATGCTGTCGAGGTGCGCGCTCGTAATCGGCGTCTCATTGCAACCTGCCATGACCGCATCACTCACGACGGTGTGTTGCAGTGCCGCCGTCCTGATGCGGCGTTTTATCTCTTTGTCGACATCAGCAGGACCGGGCTCGACGATATGACGTTTTGCCGGCGCCTGCTTGAGGAAGAACATACGGCGGTGACGCCGGGCCGCAGCTTCGGCGATGCCTACGCGTCCTGTATCCGACTTGCGGTGTGCGGACAGGAAGAAGATGTGCTGGAGGGGGTGTCGCGCACCATCGCGTTTGCCAAGAAACTGGGAGGTTGCCATGTCCAAGCCGCTTGACGTCTTGCTGGTGACACCACCCAGCCGCGTCCAGGTCTACCAGGAACTCAGCCGGGACTTCGCCGCCATCGAGCCGCCGGTCTGGTCGGGCTTGATCGCCACCTACCTCCGGCAACACAGTTGCTCCGTGGCCATTCTTGATGCGGAGGCTCAAGGGCTGACCCATCAGCAGACAGCCGAGCAGATCGCGGCCATCGCCCCCAGGCTGGCGGTCTTCGTCATCTACGGGCAACAACCGTCGGCGTCCACGCAGTGCATGCCCGCCGGCCGGAAAGTCTGCGAGATCCTGAATACGCTGGCCGATATTCCCACATTGGTGATGGGCACCCATCCATCGGCGCTGCCCAAACGCACCTTGTTGGAGGAACCCTATACGTATGTCTGTCGAGGGGAGGGGCCGGCGACAATTCTCGGCCTCGTCGTCGCCTTGCGCGCCCCGCAGCATTCACTCCGCGAGATCCCGGGACTGTGGCATTTGGAGGAGGGGAATGCGGTCGGCAATGTGCCCGCGCCGCTCTTCACGAATCTCGACCGCGACCTGCCGGGGCAAGCGTGGGATCTGCTCGATATGAGCCGCTATCGCGCCCACAATTGGCACTGTTTCGGAAACCCGGAAGCCAGGAGTCCCTACGCCTCGCTTCAGACCAGCCTGGGATGCCCGTTTACCTGTTCCTTCTGCTGCATCAACGCACCCTTCACCACCCCGATGTTGCGTGTCTGGAGTCCCGACAATGTCATCGGCCAGATCGACCGTCTCGTGCGCGAGTACGGCGTCTCGAATATCAAGATTCCCGATGAAATGTTCGTCTTGAACCGCCGCCATGTCATGGGTATCTGCGACCGCATCATCGAACGGGGCTATCGCCTGAACATCTGGGCGTACGCGCGGGTCGATACGGTGCAGGACGAAGTGCTGGAGAAGCTGGCGCGCGCCGGCTTTACCTGGCTGGGGCTCGGCATCGAATCCGGCAGCCAGCATGTCCGTGACGGGGTCGAGAAGGGCCGCTTCGGTGAACGGGAGATCGTCGCCACGGTGGAGCGCATCCGCTCTCACGGCATCCATGTCGCGGCAAACTATATTTTCGGTCTTCCGGACGACACCCTCGAGAGTATGCGCGCCACGTTGGATTTAGCGCTGACCCTCAACACCGAATGGGCGAATTTTTACTGTGCTATGGCCTATCCCGGCTCGGCGCTCTACGGTCTTGCCAAACAGCATCATTGGACGTTGCCGGATGATCAAGGCGGCCCCGGCTGGATCGGGTATTCGCAACATGCGTACGAATGCCTCCCGCTGCCGACTGACAGCCTGACCGCCACCCAGGTCCTGGATTTTCGCGACCGCGCCTTTCAGGAGTACTTCGGCCATCCCAGCTATCTGGCCATGTTGCAACGAACGTTCGGCTCGCACGTCGTCGCTCACGTAGCGGAGATGTGCCGGCATCAGGTGCGCCGTCGTCATCATGATCAGGCGTCGCATCAGGCGGCGTAGATGAGCGCAGGGAAAGGAGCATCCATGATCAAGGTGGCAGACTTCATCATCAATACGTTGGCGGAACGGGGCATCGACAAGATGTTCGTCGTGTACGGCGCGGCCAACGGCGATTTGATCGATGCGTTCACACGGACCGCCGCGACCCAATATGTCGCCGTCATGCATGAACAGGCCGGCGGGTTCGCGGCCGAAGCCTATGCCAAAGTGAAGGGCATCCCCGGGGTTGCCATCGCGACCAGCGGGCCGGGCGGGATGAATCTGCTCACCTCGATGGGCAATTGCTTCTACGATTCGATCCCCTGTGTCTTCCTCACCGGTCAGATCAACTCGCGGTTTCTGCGCCCCGATCCCTCAATCCGGCAAATCGGGTTTCAGGAAACGGACATTGTCGCGATGGCGTCGCCGGTCACCAAATACGCCAAGATGATCCTGAATCCTGAAGACGTACGGTTCGAGCTCGAAAAGGCCCTGTGGATGTGTCAGGAGGGCCGACCGGGACCGGTGCTGCTCGATATACCCCTCAACGTGCAAAAAGCGATGGTCGACGCCAAACAGCTCACGGGCTTCGAGCCGCCCGCAGCCATGAGCTTCGACCTCACGGTTGTCGATCAGCAGATCGCCCGTTTCATCAGCGACCTCCAGCAGGCGGAACGCCCGGTGATTCTGGTGGGAGGCGGCGTGCGCCTGGCCGATGCACAGGACGATGTACGGGCCTTGGGGCGCCGGTTGAACGTACCCTGTTTTCCGACCTGGAACGCGCTGGATGTGATCAGTTCCGATTATGAGAACTACGGCGGACGGGTAGGGACCTATGGTGGCGCCGGCCGCAACTTCGGCATTCAGAACAGTGACCTGCTCCTGTCCATCGGCAGTCGCATTTCGGGACGCATCACCGGCGGCAACGTTCAGAGTTTCGCTCGACAGGCCAAGAAGTATCTGGTCGAAATCGATCCGGCCATGGTCCAGCGGAAATTTCAACAGGTGCCGTTCGATGTCAACATCCTGTGCGACGCCAAGGCGTTTACACAGCGTGTCTTGATCGCGCTCGATCGACGCAGCAAACCCTTGCCGGATTTCTCAGCTTGGACGGGCCGCGTCATGGAATGGAAGCGGCGGTACGATCCGGTTCGTCCGGAGTTCTTCGCCCAACGTGAGCGCGTCCACCCCTATGCGTTCATGCGCCGTCTCTCAGAAAAGATGGGAGCGACGGACGTGCTGGTAGGCGACTGCGGCGGCAATATCGTCGTCAGCAACCATGCCTTCGAGACCAAGTACGGCCAGCGCAACCTGACCAACAATGGCAATTCTCCGATGGGGTTCTCCTTCGCGGGAGCAATGGGCGCCTGGTTTGCCGATCCAACGAGACAAGTGGTCTGCACGATCGGCGACGGCGGCTTCAACATGAATCCGCAGGAGTTGCAGACATTCGTCAACTATGGAGTCAAAGTCAAAACGTTCATTCTGAACAACCATATTTACGGCATTACCAAGGCCTACCAGGAAACCAATTTCCAGGGACGTGCCGAAGCCTGCGGGCCGAAGGGCTACCATCCGCCGGATTTCCTCAAGGTCGTCCAAGCCTATGGCATCAAGACCGTCGCCATCGCGAACCATGCCGCGATGGATGCCAAGATCGACGAGGTGCTGCAGTTTGACCGACCGGCCCTCTGGGC
>ERZ724513.1816-NODE-1816-length-10772-cov-4.813101_pt1 | contig 10772 bp, 12 predicted proteins | sample MGYA00376046_ERZ724513 | MGnify/ENA primary metagenome ERZ724513 (study PRJEB28724, sample SAMN07190883) | activated sludge metagenome | isolation source: activated sludge of sewage treatment plant in Hong Hong | place: Hong Kong | collected 2016-03-17 ... | reverse complement strand
CCTCTGGCCTGCCCAGCCTGCCCATGGGCACTTTGGCGGCGATTTCCGCCCTGCCCGCCGGATCGTCGATGAACCGAGCACGCGGATAGTAGGCTTCACTGTACAGGTAGTTGGGCGCCACGACATTGACCTGAATGCCGTCCGGTGCTGCCTCCCGGGCCAGCGATTGGGCAAATGCGGTCGTCGCCGCCCGGATCGTCGTCGCCACGGAGAAACCCGCCTCGGGCTGACGATAGCGAGCCGAGGTCACGAATACAAAGCGCCCCAGCTTCGCCGCTTTCATGCCGGGCAACAGTCGCTGCGTGAGTTCGATCGGAAAGAGAAGCAGGACGTCGACCGACTGTCGAAACATTTCGAGCGGGATCTGCTCGATCGGCACTGGCGTGTTGGGGTGTACGTCGTTGTGAATCACCGTTTCGATGGCGACTCCGAGCGCGCTCAGTTCGGCCACGAGCCCTTGCGGCGTCTGGGCGCGCAGGGCCACCGCGCCGGCATGGCTTGCTTCGTACTCCTCGGCTGCGCTCGTTTCGGCAAACGAGATGTCGTGGCAATAGACCGTGCCACGGTCACGCAGCAAGACAGGGATGCAACCCGGACCGGTGTATTGGCAGACATGCGTCATCAACAGGCTCACGGAAGTTTCCTCAGGCGGCACGAGGCATGAGCCGGACAAGTGTCTGCCTTGCCGAATCAGTCAATGGGTGAGAGCGACGACTTCCTTCGTCCATCTGCACGATGACGGTCCGGGCGGTCGCCACGCAGCAATCACCCTGGAACAGCCCCTGTTCGAGGGTCAGCGAGCTCTTTCCCACGGCGGATACGCGAGTGCCGATATCGATTTGCCCGGGCCAGGTGATTTCGCCGTGGAAGTCCAGATGCAGGCTGGCGATGACGAAGGCGCAACCCGCCGCCGACAACGAGGAATCAGGCGCATAGAGCAGCTCCACCCGGCCCGTCTCCAGCATTGTCGAGAAGACGGCATTGTTGATGTGCCCCTGCCGATCGGTATCGGCATAGCGAAGCTTTTCGTAGGTCTGCAGCGGATAGTTGGCAAGAAATGTTTCGATGGATGGCATGGCTTCGCTGGTCAATCTCCATTCAGTCTTGTTTGGTAACGGAGGCGATCCGACCCGCCGCATCACCGCAGGCGCGAAGGATTCGTGCTGAAAGCTCCTTGTCGGCAACTGCTCTGGACAAGGAGATGCCGCCCACGCACAGGGCCATCAGGGCAATCGCATCGTCCAGCCGGAGGTCGGTGGGCACCTGCTCCTCCTGCGCGCCGTTGCAGATGCCGTGCAAGGACTTGAGCAATTCCTCATCGAATGCTCGCCGGATAAGCTCGTCGCCGCGTCCGGCTTCCGTCGCCAGAGCAGCCAGGGCGCAGCCCTCCGCGGGACGATCACGATGGATCTGCGTCAGGTAGCGATGCGCCAGTCGTCGCAGACGTTGCTTCCACGTTTCGTCCTTTCGCTCGCCAACCCAACGCTCCCTGTTTTCGAGCAGGGCGTGTCGCAAAGCGGCGGCAGACAACTCGGACTTGTTCGCGAAATGCGCGTAGAAGGCACCATGCGTCAGCCCGGCATCCTTCATTACGTCCGAAATGCCGGCGCCGGCAAGGCCCTCGACGCGCAGACGCGTCCCTGCGGCCTGCAGTATTCGGTTCCGGGATTCAGCCTTCAGTTCAGCGCGAGTGGCCATGAGTTCACATGTTACCTATCATGCGGCGATTATTTCGCATGATCGTCATCATGTCAACTGCCGCACTGCTCGCGCCTTGCCGCCCTTTGCCTTCGCTCGCGGTGGCGGCCACTCGTCGACTACTCCAGCTTCTCCAGATGCCCCAGCGCGATCGCGCCGTCCGCGCGGCCCTTGAGGTAGGCGTAAAGGTTGTCGATGTTCTGGTCGACCTGCTTGATTCCCGCGAAGCGCGGCATCCCTCTGTCCTGTCGTCCATTCAGGACGGTAATCCTGAACTGCTCCTTGCTCAGGCGCTGCAGCCGGTCGACCAGAGGAATGGCCCCGTCCTGTTCCTCGCCATGGCATCGGGCACAGCCCATCGCGCGCCAAGTGCGCCAGCCCTCCAGCGTCCCGGCATCGACCCTGCGGCCGTCCTTGACGACATAGGGTGCATCCTTGTCGCCGGCGCCGGGCGTATGCATCGTGCCGGACAGCAGCAGGACGGCAAGCAAGTGCCTCTTCATTGCACGGCGGAGGTCAGGTGCGCAAGCAGGCCGGCCGCACTCAGACGCTGACGGGCGATACCGGCTGGAGTCGGCGCCAGCCGCTGTTGGCGCAACGGCTTGCGGGTATCGACGCGCCGGCTGACCTTCGCTCTGCAAAGGCTATCGAAGACCGATCGCCAGCGTCTGCTGCACGGAAACGGCGAGCCCCCTCGCGGTGGTGGCGCCGCTCAGTGACGCGTGCTCGGAAAGCGACCAAACAGGAAATCACGCCTGCTGCGATCTCTTGATTCGTCACGCGACTCCTTCGTGGCCGGGGCATCGATCTTCTCGGCCGTATCCGGGTCGACGAGCAAGGCCAGCGCCGCCTTGGCGATGCTCCGCGCCTCGTCCTGCGACGCGAAGCCCGCCATGGGAGAGAAGAGCGAGAAATAGTGATACTCGCCCACGCCCTCCTCCGTGCTGCCGAAAACCTCGTACGTCCCTGATGGCAACGACTGCCAGCGCTTGGCGCCGAGCAACATGTGCGTCCAGTGGGCGCCGCGCGCCGGCAGCAGCATGACGTTCATCGACCACGGCGTGACGAGAACGCCCAGCCAGCCATCGTCGGTGCGTCGAAAGCCGACTGCCTCCACCCGCAGCGCGTGGTTGCAGAGCGGCACATCCTGCATGCGATGCAGGTGGATGTTGCCAAACGCGCGCTCGAGAGTCGGGCCAGGGTCATCCTGAAACCCGAAATCGTCTGCCCGGACCGACGGCCCCTGGTGACGGAGAAAACGACCGGCCGTGGTCATGCGCCACGTCCCGTAGTGGCGCCGCCAAGCCTTTGCTCGCTGGCCGCCTCCGCTTCGATTGTTGTCAGGAACTGCTCCATGACGGACAGTACGTCGAGCGCGCGGTCACGGTCGATACGCTCGATGGCATGGCGTCCGGAACGAACCAGCACATAATCGCCCACCGCGATTGGCTCGCCCATGAGTGCGACGCTCACTTCGCGCTCGATGCCGAAACACTCGACGGTGACAGTCATGCCACACAACCGGGTCACCCGGGACGGAATCGCGACGCACACCCTGCCCGCTCCGTCAGGCTGCCGCGCGCAGCACCGGACGCACACCCTGCGCCTCGAGCTCGCGCACGACGCGCGCGACGATGGTCGGCACGATGGCCGCGACTCGCGGCGAGAGTTGCATCGCAAGATCGAGCGATCCCGGCTGCACGCCGATCAACAGGAGATTGGCCGGGCTCTCGTCCGTGAGCTTGAGTGCTGCCAGGACGTCGCACAGGCCAAGCTGGTGCGGCGACAGCTTGGCCGTGAAGAAGGCCGGGACGTCGTCGTCGCGCAGCTCGAGCAGAGTCGCCGGTGGCAGGTCCGCCTGCACCGCATCGACGACGATCACGTGGTCTGCTCGGGCGAGATCGTCCAGCATCTCCATACCCGAACAGCCACCGTCGATCACCGCGACTTCCGGCGGCAGGCGGTAGCGGCGTGCAAGTTCGTCCACCACCATTACCCCCACGCCTTCATCCGACAGGAGGATGTTCCCGATCCCGAGCACGACGATGCGCATCGACGCCGCGTCTCCCCTTGCGTGTGCTTGAATCGCCAACGAACCGCCAGTTGCCCTAGCGAACACTGACGCGCATGATCTCGCGGCGTCGCGGATCGACCATGTGGATCGCGCAGGCGAGGCACGGATCGAACGAGTGCACGGTGCGCAGCACTTCCAGGGGGCGCTCCGGATCCGCGATGGGCGTGCCCACCAGCGACGCCTCGTACGGTCCGGGCGCGTCCTTTTCGTTGCGCGGGGCCGCATTCCACGTCGTCGGCACCACGGCCTGATAGTTCTTGATCTTGCCATCGGCTATCACGACCCAGTGCGACAGGAGGCCGCGCGGCGCTTCGTGGATGCCGAATCCCTGCTGCTCGCCTTTCGGGAACACCGGCTTGTGGAAGGTCTTGAGATCGCCCCGGGCAAGGTTTTCCATCAGCATCGTCCACTGCGCGTCGAGGACATCCACATTGACCGCGCACATCACGGCCCGCGCCGCGTGGCGACCGATGGTCGAGTGCAGTGCGCTGGCGGGCACTTCGATCTTGCCGACCGTGGACACGATCTCGACGACGCGTTTCAGGTGCTTCGTGATCGGCTCGTGCTTGGCCGCCACGGCACACATCACCCGCGCCAAGGGACCGACTTGCGCCGGCTCGCCGGCGAAGGTGGGCGACTTCACCCACGAGTACTTGCCGTTCTCCTGCCAATCGGTGTAATCGGGAACCGTCTCGCCCTGGTAAGGATGCAAGGCGCCGCTGCCGCCCTTGTACCAGGAGTGCTTCACCGACTCTGCAACGTTGTCGCGCAGCAGCGCATCGCCGAACTGCGTGATCGGCTGGAAGCTGTCGAGGTTGCCAGCCTTGATGTAGCCACCTGGCGTCACGAACTGCGTCCCTCTGGGGTCCAGCGGAAAGTCCGGGGCGGCAAGATAGTTGGTAACTCCCGCACCGTATTTGGTCCAGTCTGGATAGAACGCGCCGATGGCACCGACATCGACCAGGTAGACGTTCTGAACGAAATCCCGGAGTTCGTCGATGTCGCTCTTGACGGCCAGTAGGCGCTCGATCGACAGTACGGATTGGCTGTCTACCGCAATCGGATTGGAAACGCCGCCCACCGCGACATTCTGGATGTGAGGTGTTTTCGAACCCAGAATGGCGACAATCTTGTTCGCCTTGCGCTGAACCTCCAGTGCCTGCAGGTAATGCGCGACGGCCAGCAGGTTCACCTCGGGTGGCAGCTTCATCGCCGGGTGGCCCCAGTAGCCGTTGGTGAAAATCCCCAACTGCCCGGTATTGACGAACCCCGCGAGCTTCTCCTTCACCTTGCGCATCTCGTACTTGCCGTTTCCCCGCCAGGTGGACAGACTCTCGGCCAGCGCCGCCGTCATGTCGGGGTCGGCCTGGAGCGCCGAAACGACGTCCACCCAGTCGAGCGCCGAAAGATGGTAGAAGTGCACGATCTCGTCATGGACTGCATGCGCGGCAATGACCATGTTCCGGATGTACTGCGCGTTGACCGGTATCTCCATGTTGAGCGCGTTTTCGACCGCGCGTACCGACGCGATCGCATGTACGGTCGTGCACACACCGCAGAATCGCTGCGTGATCGCCCACGCGTCGCGCGGGTCGTGACCGAGGAGGATGACTTCGATTCCGCGCCACATCTGGCCCGAAGCCCAGGCTTTCCTGACGCTGCCGCCGCCCACCTCGCAGTCGATGCGAAGATGCCCCTCGATACGAGTGATCGGATCGATAGTGATACGTTTCGACATTTCCTTGGTCTCCAAGTCGCACTAGCTCGCCGGAGCCGAATTCGGCGAAGGCTCTGGCGCGGGCAGCACGGGCAGCAGGCGCACAACGATGACGAAAGCGAGTATTTCCATGGCGATGAAGCCGAGAGACACCATCACTTCGGGCAGGGACGGGAAATAGTTCCACCCGTCGCCCGTGTCATAGGCGGTGTAGTAGCAGTTGATGCGGTAGATGATCCCCTGCAAGGCCATCGCGACCGCCGCGAGAAAAAGCTTCTGCGGACTGCCGCGCCAAGCTGGCGTCCACAGCAGGAAGAGCGGAATCGCCACCAGGATGTTCTCGATCCAGAACATGAGCGAACGGGCGCCCGGTACGAAGGCCGGATCGAGCGCCCCGCGCCAGACCAGATCAGCGAAACGTGCGATCAGCCAGGCGATCAGGAACCACTTCAGCACGAGACCGATGCTGCCGAGAATTTTCCTCTCCAGTGGTCGCCGGAAGCCCACCGAAGTCACGGACGCTTCGAAGATGACCATCGAGTAGCCCATGGCAAGACACGAAATCAGGAACAGCAGCGGCAGCAGCGGCGTCTGCCAGAGTGGATTGATCTGCGGACCGAAGATCACCAGCATCGAGCCGAGCGAACTCTGGTGCATCACCGGCAGCAGCACCCCGAGGCCGATGAAGACGTACAGCCATTTCTCGAATTTCCTCCGCAGGCCCTGCATTCCGAGTTTGTCCATGACCGTCGGCGTGAACTCGATCCACATCACCAGTATGTACGCGGTCATGCACACCGCGAGTTCGAAGATCACGGAGTTCGCCTGGGCGTAACGGGGCCAGAAGACATGCCAGAAGTTCCAGTAGCGTCCGAGGTCGAAGAAGAGCGAAGTCGCCGCCAGCGTGTAGCCGAAGGCCGATGCCAGCAACGCCGGTCGCACCAGCGAATGGTATTGCCCCTTGTTGAAGATGTAGACCATCAGCGCCATCGCGAGGCCGCCGCACGACAGTGCCGCGCCAATGACCAGGTCGAAGACCATCCAGATGCCCCACGGGTATCCGTCGTTGATGTTGGAGACGGCGCCGATACCGAAGATCAGCCGCTTCCCGATGAAGAACACGGCAATCAGCGCGAGCAGTCCGAGAAAGACCGTCCACGGCGTGATCAGCCTGCCGCCCATCGGCGCCGGCGCGGGATGAGCATCCGAGCCTGCCATGTCACTCTCCCTTGCGGTCATCGCCCGCGTCCGTGCCGCCCGCTTCGCCTTGTTCGCCGAGCGCCTTCGCGCTGCGCTTGGCGGCAAACACGAGTGCACCCAGGAAGGCAAGCGGAGCGATCATGCCGTGGTAGATCCGTCCCTGCAGCGACTCCGACACGTTCGCGGGAGCGACATCCGGAAGCGGCTTCTTGTCCAGCCTGTCAAAGGGAACGGCAGACAAATGCAGGACCTGAGTGCCGCCGATTTCCTTTTCGCCCCAGACGTGATCGACGTAGTTCGCAATCGGGGCAATGTGCGTGTCGCCGGATCCGATGTGCCCGCGGGGAAACTCCGTTTCCGTTCCCGGCGCGAGAGCCCTGCGCCGCGCGATTTCCTTCTTCAGCTCTTTCACCGGACCGTAAATGGTCGCCCCGGTCGGGCACACTTCCGCGCACGCCGCGAATTTCCCTTGCGCCATGCGGTGCCTGCAGAGCTGGCACTTGGCGATGTGCGGGAAGGTTTCGTCGTAGGTGAAGCGCGGCACGCCGAACGGGCAGGCCGCCACGCAATAGCGACAGCCGATGCAGGCTTCCTTGCTGTGGCTGACGATGCCGGTGACCGGGTCCTTCGTCATTGCCGCGACCGGACAGCACGAGACGCACGAGGCGTCGACGCAGTGGAAGCACGACAGTTTGGTGAAGGCGTAGCCGTCGAGGGTGTCCTTCCTGTCGCTGTCGCCGCCGACGTAGGCCTTGATGATGTTTATCGTCCGACCCGAGAGGTCTAGCGGTGCGTCCCAATAGGCGCTGCCTTCGATTTCGTTGAATTCGGGTGGGAGATCGTTTTCCGCCTTGCAGGCGGCCATGCACGCCCGGCAGCCGATGCACAGCGTGCCGTCGTACAGCAGTCCCACCGCGCCCTCCGGCATGGTTCTCGTTTCGCGGGCCTGGACGGAAGGTACGCAGCTTGCCGCGAGCGTTCCACCCGACGCAGCCTTCAGGAAGTTGCGCCGATCCATGCCCATCTCTCACCCTCCCCTCTGCTCGTCCGGCGCAGCGACGTCCGCCTTTGCCTCGGGCACGCTCTTGCCCAGGTTGCGCGCGAGCATCGCCGTACCGCCGGCAGCGGCACCGGCAATCGCGGCGAGCGCGGCTGCCGCGGCGAAGGTCACGCCCGTGCCGCGCTCTTCCGCAGGACGCGCGAAGAAGATCGGCGGCGTGACCGTCTTGAGTTCGGCCAGCGCGTGGATCGGCTTGGTGAAAACGATGCCCTTTTCGGTGCAGCCGATACAGGGGTGACCCGTGCCCACCGGCCAGGACGCGTTCGAGACGTCACCAAAGAGTACCGCCGGGCAGTTGGCGTGCGTTTCCGGGCCCTTGCAGCCGAGCTTGTACAGGCACCAGCCCTGACGATGGCCTTCGTCGCCGAATTCCCCGGCGAAGCGCCCGGCGTCGAAGTGCGCACGGCGCTCGCAGTTCTCGTGAATGAGACGTCCGTAGGCGAACTTCGGTCTGCCCTTGGCATCCAGCTCCGGCAGCTTGTTGAAGGTGAGATAGTGGACCACTGTGGATATCAGGTTGTACGGGTTCGGTGGACAGCCGGGAAGGTTCACCACCTTTGCGCCGAGCACTTCGCCCGCGCCCTCGGATCCGGTAGGGTTCGGCTTCGTCGACGGCACGCCACCCCACGAGGCGCAGGAGCCAATGGCGACCACCGCCGCCGCGTCGGTTGCGCACTCCTTCAGCAGATCGACCGCCGTCTGCCCGCCGATCCTGCAGTAGATGCCCTTGTCCTTGGTGGGGATGGCGCCCTCGACCACCAGCAGATACTTGCCCTTGTTGTCCGCCATCGCCTGCCGGCGCGCCGCCTCGGCCTGGTGCCCGGCAGCCGCGAACAGCGTTTCGTGATAATCGAGCGAGATGATGTCAAGAATCAGCCGCTCGAGCGTCGGGTGGTTCGCGCGCAGAAGACTTTCCGTACAGCCGGTGCATTCCTGGAAGTGCAGCCAGATGACCGACGGCCGCCTTGCGCTTTCCACTGCTTTCGCGATCGCTGCGTCGGCGCCGGCCGGGAGGCCCATGGTGCTCGCCAGCCCGGTGCAGAACTTGAGAAAATCACGACGCGACAGGCCCAGTCGGCCTTCTATTGCGTCGAAATCCAGCGAGCATTCCTCTTCGCTATGCGCAAGCATCGAAGTCCCCCTCCGCAGTGTGGCCGCCGTCGCATCACAGTGGACGGTCATTTGAAATCTCTTGGACGCAAACTGCGCAAATTCCGTGCCGGCCGCCGACGCCATCCATTCTCACCATTAGATTATGGACTTAAGGACGCGGCTCAGCATCCGCACAACGCCACGCTGATCACGGGCTTGACAAATCGCCTGCAGAAATGGAATCTCGCTTTCCACTTGCAACCTGTTTCCGAATCGCGCGATGTGGACATCGAAGGCAGCCTGCGGATAGGCGTCGACTGGGATGGCGAGCGCATCTGCGGAGTCCGCGTGTTCGCCTCGCGCCCGGATGTCGCCCAGGCTCTGGTTGGCGGGCGGCGAGCAGACGAAGTACAGGTACTGCTGCCGCGAATTTTCTCGATCTGCAAGCGCGCGCAGGCCGCAGCCGTGGAGGCGGCGCTGGATGCCGCCCGCGGTGCCCCGCCAGCGGCTGCCCGGCACCGCGAGATGGAGGTGCTCGCGGAAGTCGCTGTCGAGTACCTGTGGCGGCTGCGGATCGACCTGCCCGGGCTGCTCGGGCTGCCGCAGCGGCCGGCCGCCGTCGCTCGTCTCAAGCACGAGCTGGAGCGCAATCGTGGTACCGGCGAAGACTGGTCGCGTTTCCTCGTCGCGCTGCAAGCGGCAATCGAGGAAGAGTGCGGCGGCGAGCCATTCGCTCAAGGCGACCCGGAGGCGCTCCGCGAATGGCAAGCCGCATGCGACGCGCCCTTCGCGCAAATCCTGCGGGCGCTGCACCTGGCTGCCCTGGGGCACGGCGAGAAGCCGCCGTACCTGCCGTGTCTGAGCGACGCAGGCTTGCGGCAGATCGGCGATGCGCTGGAGCGCGACGTCAATTTCGCGAAACTTCCCCTGCACCAGGGCGCGCCGGCCGAATGCGGGGCGCGTGCGCGGCTGATCGGGCATCCTCTCTGGCAGGCCCTGCCGTCCGGCACCAGTCGCGCGTATCAGCGCGTCCTGGCACGCTGGATCGAACTGGCCGAGATTCCGCCACAACTCAGCAGACTGCTGGCAGGGGAAACGCCACGTTGCCGCATCCTGGGCGTCACGCTCGCACCGGGACACGGCATCGCCGGGGTGGAGACGGCGCGAGGACTGCTGGTGCATGCGGCCGAGCTGGTAGGCGAGCGTGTGGCCCGCTATCGCATCGTCGCTCCGACCGAGTGGAACTTCCACCCCGAGGGAGCACTGCCGGCGGACCTGATCGGACTACCCGCACGGGCGCCGCGAGAACTTGCGCAGCGCGTGGATCTCGCCATACAGTCGCTCGACCCGTGCTTGCGCCATGACGTCGAGCTTGTGCAGTTCCATGCATGAGATGTCGATCGCGGAGAGCATCGTAGAGATCGCCGAGGAAGCAGCGAGACGCGAAGGCGCGTTCCGCGTGCGCACGGTCTTTGCCGAGATCGGCGAGCTGGCCGGGGTCGAGATCGAGGCCTTGCGTTTCTGCTGGGAAGCGGTGACGCGCGAGGGCCCGGCGGCAGGAGCTGGCCTGGACATCACGCGAATTCCGGGTCAGGCATGGTGCCTGCACTGCAGCGAAACGATCGCCCTGTGTTCTTCGTTCGCGCCGTGCCCACGCTGCGGCGGTGATCAGCTCGCGATCACGGGCGGAACGGAGATGCGGGTGCGTGAGATTGAGGTCGAATGAGCCCCCCGGCGAGCTTGCTGGGAAATCCTGCAGGCCACGGTGCGAACCACCGTGAAGAGGCCACGGAGAGTAACGAAGCAAGCTGTGTCGGGTCGTCCCCAGCCTTCTCATTGATGTGGATCAACATGGACGCCCCGGTTTGCTCCGAAAATGGGCGGAAATAAAAAAATCCGACCCGACAATGGCGAGGAGGGGACCAATGTGT
>ERZ724513.1811-NODE-1811-length-10785-cov-3.668779_pt1 | contig 10785 bp, 10 predicted proteins | sample MGYA00376046_ERZ724513 | MGnify/ENA primary metagenome ERZ724513 (study PRJEB28724, sample SAMN07190883) | activated sludge metagenome | isolation source: activated sludge of sewage treatment plant in Hong Hong | place: Hong Kong | collected 2016-03-17 ... | reverse complement strand
GCCTCGTGCTGGTGAGGACGGAATTCCCCTCGTGGACAAAGCGTTTGCGGCACACTACTGCATCGACGCTGGCACAGCCAAAGCGCTCAAGAAGGCGGATGGCTATGTGAGCCAACACCTGCGCCTTTCGAATGCCGCGTACGAGGGAAAGCAAGGAACCGTCCTCGTTCGTGTCACCAAACCGAGCCTCGACTTGGCCGTCAGCCTGTGCGCCGACGGGATCCAAAAGCTCAGCAAGACGGTGTTTGAGCTCAAGCTGCCTGCGAATGCGCCGTTCCTCCCCACTGTGCGAGGAGGCCACCGTCTGTCCGTGCTGTTTGGTCTGCGCATCTGATTGGCACGGATCGCAGAAAGGCTCATCCGCTACGGATTGGGAGGTAACAGCACACTGCGAAAGACAGCACGGCGAATGTCTCGGAATGGAAGCTTGGGATTCACATCAACATTACAGAGACATGCCACAGTTGTCTGTGAGCCCATGTGCGTTGCCAGATAAGCAGAAAATCCAGCAATAAATCCGGTGTGATGCACGATCAAGCTCTTGTCGCGTGTGGATGTATGATCCAAATGAATACCCAAGCCATATTGAGCATCACCCATGGCGCGATCTTGTTCACTAAAACGATTGCTACTCGCTGGTTTTCCATTTCGTAGCCGTGATGGCTCCAGAAACTCAGCGCGCTCTGTCGAAGTAAGCAGTGTCCCAAACAAGAGTGCTTGAGCCAGTGTCACCAGCTCCGCTGCGGTCGATCGCATGGCCCCCGCTGCACCGGATTGAGCAACATCGATCCAGGCCGCATTGCGAAAGGGCTCTTTTTCGGATGCTGTTTGTGAATAGCCTGCGGCGCGACCGATCAGAACTTGCCCCAGATCGTCATAACCAGTCGCGGCCAGCGCCAGCTTTCCCGTCAGATACCTTTCGACCGCTTGCCCAAGGGTTTGCTTGGTGACTGACTCGATGATTGCGCCGAGTAGGATGTAATTTGCATTGCTATACAGCCACGCACTACCCGGTGGAAAATCGAAGAATTGCTTTTGCTCTGCGAGCGCCTGAGCCAAACGGTATTGCGTGATTTCACCGCTAAGCAAAGGTGGATCTTGATCTTCATGAATGCCCGCAGTGTGTTGTGCCAGTTCTTTGATGGTACATGCTGCATGTCTGCTCAGAAATGGCAGATATTTCGCAGCTGGATCTGTCAGTGATAGCTTCTTTTCTGTCTGTAGCTTGAGCAGCAACGCACCCGTAATCTGCTTGGTGAGCGAACCAATGCGAAAGACTGAGCGCGGTGATGCGGCTGTCAATGATTCCAAATTTGCAGAACCAAGTGCGATGCTCTCTGTCAATACACCGGCTTTCATGACAGCAATCTGGATCGCTGGACTTGATTTGGATTGAACAACCTGCTGTGCAATCGTCATCAGGGCGGAAGACGACGAGGGACTGGCGAGGCCGGATGTAGCGCGAGCAGCCGTCGCCAACAGGATCGTGCTGCCTAGGAACTGTCGTCTGAGCATTGTCTATCGAATATAGGCGCAAACCGATGCGCTGTCGAGCGTACAACCGACAGCGCTCCACATAAGAACGCATCTGCCGGAAGGCGCATGAAAAAGACGCCCCATCTGACCCTCATCATGTAGCCAACAGGTTCACGTTTCCGACGGTAGGTCAGACAGCACAGATGTCCAATGGAAAGACCACCCTGCGCGAGGACAAGTAGGGCTTCTGTATGTGCTTTCCCGTCTCGATTTTTGCAGTGACTAGACCACTGTTCATCGATACCCTAAAGCGCGGTCGCTGCATTAGACGAGGGGGAAGTGCGAGCACGGGACGTTCGGAGTCGCTGGGCTCGCTGGTTTTTGATTCACGGATTCCTTGCGGTATCGCCCCCCAACGAGCTTGGTTCTCAGAGGAGATCACAGAGTCCATGACATTGACGATCCACCCCACTGCGATTGTTTCGCCCACCGTTGAGCTATCCGAAGACATTGCGATTGGACCTTACTGCGTGCTCGACGGAGCGATCCGCATCGGCGCAGGAACCAGACTGATTTCCCATGTCTCTGTGAGCGGAAACACGACCATTGGGAAGCGCTGCACGATCTATCCGTTCGCATCGCTTGGACATCCACCGCAGGATCGCCGATATCGCGGAGAGCCTGTCTCTCTCATCATTGGCGACGACAACATCATCCGTGAGTACGTCACGATGCACGCGGGCACCGCAGATGGCAGCCAGGTCACGAGGGTCGGAAACAGCTGCTTCTTCATGGTCGGCGCGCATGTGGCCCACGACTGCAAGGTAGGGAATCATGTTGTCCTCGCCAACCACGCCACGCTGGGCGGCCATGTGGAAGTCGGCGATCACGTCTTCATCGGCGGTCTGAGCGCCATTCATCAGTTCGCGCGCATCGGCAAGCACGCCATGGTCAGCGGCGCGGCGGGCATTCAGCGCAGCGTCATTCCGTACGGCATGGCCATCGGCTTTGGCGCGTCGCTGGATGGGCTCAACTTTGTGGGTCTGAAGCGACGAGGGTTCAGTCGCAGCGCCATTCAGACCTTGCGGCGCGTCTTTTCTCGACTCTTCCGAGACAGCGACGGAACGATGGCCGAGCGGATCGAGCAGATCACCGAAGAGAACGCAGACAGTCCCGAAGTAAAAGAGCTGATCGCGTTTATCGCAGAGAATGAAGAGTCTGGCCGGGGTCTGTGTATGCCAAAGTCACGAACCCTCGCCAGCACTGGAAAAAGCGAATCAGCGACGAAAGATGTAGCCCAGGACGAGCCGCGCAGGGCCGCTCGCATTCGCACCGGAATCATCACGGAGGGTGGACAGTGAGCTACGTAGACGATCTGCGCGCGCTGGTAGGGAATCGCCCGCTCATTGTGGTCGGATCCTCGGTTGCACTGATTGACGAGGCAGGCCGGCTGCTGCTACAGCGTCGGCTGGATGGACGCTGGGAGCTGCCCGGTGGCGCGATGGAACTGGGCGAGTCCTTGGAACAGACCGCGCGCCGCGAGGTGGAAGAGGAGACCGGACTGCGAGTCGGAGCCTTGCGGTTTTACACCGTCGTATCGGGTCCCGGTTGCTTTGAGACGTACGACAACGGCGATCAAGTGTATACGGTCACTGCGGTCTACATCTCGACGGAGTTTACGCAGACGCTGCGCCCGAATCCTGTCGAGGTCAGCGATGCGGCCTTCTTTCCACTGACCAGCCTGCCAGAGCCGATGCTACCGATGCTCCGTCAGTACCTCGATCGCTTCGTTGCCAATCCGAGCCTCAGCCCGCTGTGGCAGAAATGATTCGCAACATCCTGTTTGACCTCGGCGGCGTGCTGTATGACATCGATCCGGCTCGCACAAGGGTCGCGCTGACGCAGCTTGTCCGCTCGCAAGGCCGTCGAGAGGGCGCAGGTCAAGATGCGGAGCTGCGTGCGGAGCAAGCGCTCAGGACCCTCGCCGGACGCTATGAGCGAGGACAGCTGACGACGCCGGAGTTTTTTCAAGCATTCCGTCGTGACCTTCAGGTGCAGGCGTCGGACGAAGCGATCACACAGGCCTGGAATGCAATGCTGATCGGACCCAGTCCAGCGGCCCTCGCGCTGTTTGAATCGCTGCCGGATGATCTGCGACTCGCGCTGCTTAGCAACACCAACGAGCTACACCACCGCACGTTCCTTCCCTCGTGCGATGTGTTGTTTCGTCGCATGGAGCGCTGCTTTTATTCGTTTCAACTGGGCCAAGCCAAGCCCGATCCGAGCCTCGTGGCGCGCGTGCTTGCCGAGCTGCGTGTTGTCCCGCAGGAGACGCTGGTGGTCGATGATCTGGCCGAAAACCTAGCCGCTGCGCAGGACTATGGCGCGCAGGTGCTGTGGGTTCGTTCCCTCGCGTGGCCAGGTGAACTCCTCTCGCGACTTCGCTCGTCGAGCCAGGATGGCGCGTAATCGACAGATCTTCCGTCACGAGACTGTCCGGCGATTCGTCCTGACCTTGCGCTACTGCGTCGCGGCGACTACGATCCCGCCGATCGTCTGATGGAAGCCCAACCACGCAGCAAACGGACGCCGGATGATGCGGACCCTCGCCAGCGAGTGCTCGCGCTGCTGCGACGCCATGGCCGATCGACCACGTCGTTTCAAGTGCTCGAGCCAGGCTTTCACTACTGGTTTGCCCACGACGATGCGTGCGTGGCCTATGCGGATACGGGCGCAGCGTGGATTGCTGCGGGACCGCCCATTGCAGCCCCGTCGGACATCGCTGCGACCGCACGCGCCTTCGTGGCCCATGCCCGCAAGAACCATCGTCGGGCCTCGTTTTTCGCCGTTCACGCTGAGTTTGCCCACCAAGCAGACCTCGCGACGCTGGCCATTGGCGAAGATGCGGAGTGGGATCTTGCCTCGTGGCCCGAGACGCTTCGTCGCAGCCGCAGCCTGCGAGAACAGCTTCGCAGAGCCAAGGCCAAAGGCCTACACGTCCGCGTGGTCCCAAGCGATGAGGTGACAGAAGGTCAGCCGCTGCGACAAGCCCTGGACGCGCTGATTGCAGGCTGGCTGGCGTCGCGTCCCATGGCCGCGATGGGCTTTTTGGTCGATGTGTGTCCGTTTGATTTTGCCAAGGAGCGCGTGTATCTGGTCGCCGAGCGAGACGGTCGGCTCGTCGGCTTTCTGGCGGCGGTTCCCATCTATGAGCGATCGGGCTTTTTCGTCGAAGACCTGCTGCGCACCCACGATGCACCCAATGGCACGGCGGAGCTGCTCGTCGATCTCGCCTTTCGGACGCTCTTGGCGCGTGGCGTTCACACCGCGACCCTGGGCCTTGCGCCGCTGTCGGGACAGGTGAGTCCGGCCTTGCGCTTCATTTCGCGGATGTCGAAGCCGCTCTACAACTTCGACGGGGTGCGTGCCTTCAAAGCGCGGCTTGGACCCTCGCGATGGATCACGCAGCACCTGGCGTTTCCTCGCGGGGTGCATCCCTTCTGGCCGATTCGCGATGCCTTGACCGCGTTTGCCACGGGCGGTTTTTGGCGATTCGGACTGGAGACGCTCAGCAAGCAGCGACGGCTGGTGGTGCTGGTGCTGGGCGCGTTGCTGCTGCCGTGGACGCTGATGCTGGCGATGGCTTCGGTCGGAAGCACTTGGTTTCCCTCTTCAGCGGTGCGCAGCGGGTGGCTGGTCTTTGACCTGCTGCTTGCCGTCGCGCTGCTATCGCTGTTTTGGACCTGGCGACGCGGGCTGGTGCGCGTGCTCACGGTCGCGATCGGGGTGGATGCTGCGCTGACGATGGCACAGGTTGTGTCGTGGAACGCGCCGCGCGCCGAAGGAGTCCTCGGCTGGCTCACGATCGTGATTTCGCTGATCGCGCCGCTGGCTGCCAGCAGCTTTCTGGTCTACGCGCAGCGCCGTGACAAAGAGCCAAAGCACGGATCCTTGTAGCACGCAGCGACGGGACGAAGGGCTTGGCGACCAGCTTCCCTGCGGATGGGTTCAGCAGTCAATCGCTGGAACCGCCTGTGGATCGAAGAAACTTGGCGCGCTCCTGGGCAATCCACGCCCGGGCCGCTGCTTCGTCAGACACCAGTGCCAGCGGGAGCGCATCTTTGCGAAACACGCGAATCGCCGAAAAGATCATGCTCATGACGGTGCGTGTGACGTGTCCGTGCTCGCCAAACACCGCGACGCCTGTGGCTCGGTGACGTCGATTCCATTCGGCAATGAAGCGACGGACTTCGGGCTTGCTGTTGGCGCGTCCGTCCCCTTTTCGACCATCGACCACGACGAACAGTCGGCCTTGCTGTTTCAGAATCAGCGCAAGCTGGTCATGGATGGCGACGGCTTCTGGAAGTTCCAGCGAGCCGGTCAGGATGAAGAAATACGTATCCTCTTCCTGATAATAGGAGTGCTTCCCCACCGGACGTAGCTCTCGGTTCACAGCGCCCCTCCAACCGCTCATCGTATCAGGCCTTGTCGCTTTCGACACGCGGAAGTGCGCGGTCAGGGGCGAGCGTCGCAGCGTCAGCGGTGCAAGCTGGCGCTGGATCGCGCTGTGCTGCGGTGGACACCGATGGATGCGCGCAGATTGAGCAGTTGGGTCCGCGCGCCACAGCCTCACGCACCGTCGGCGAGCACCCAGCGGAGCAACTGAAATTGAAAATGGACTTCTTGGATGCGGGTTCGCTATATACAAGAATAGGACCGACCGCCTTCACAGATCCTCGCTGTCTTTTGTCCCAGAGGCTCCGACATGCCCACAAATCAGCCCCAGTCGATCGCCGCAGCCGACGTCACCCAGCTTGCCTACGGACGGATCGCGTTCAACCTGCTTGATGCGATGGTCGCCTACTGGGACAAAGACAAGATCTGTCGGTACGCCAACAGCGCCTACCTGGCCTGGTTTGGACGCACGCCGGAGCAGATGATCGGAATGCACATCCGCGACTTGCTCGGCCCGCTGTACGAAAAGAACCTTCCCTACATGGAACGGGCGCTGGCGGGTGAGATCCAGGTGTTCGAGCGAGCGATCCCACGGCCTGACGGAACGACCAGGCACAGCCTCGCGACCTACATTCCTCACATCGCCGACGGGACGGTCCATGGCTTTGTCGCGCACGTCGCGGACGTCACCCAGATGAAGGAATACGAGCGGCTCATCGAGTCGCAGCGTCGTGGGCTCGCGCTGGTCAACAATCAGCTGCAAGAGGAGATCTCGGCCCACATTGCAGCGAGGGCGGAGCTTGCTGCCAGCACGAGGCTGGTCAACGCCATCTACGATCACGCGCCGACCGCGATGGTGACGTATGACTCCACGGGACAGTGTACGTCGGCCAACGCTGCGGCCTCGAAGCTGACCGGAGCGACGGTGGCGGAGCTACTTTCGCAAAACTATCACCAGATCGAATCCTGGAAAGTCTCTGGAATTTACGCGCTGGCCCAGCAAGCCGTGGAAACCGGCGAGCCAGCGATGCGCGACATCTTCATGCGATCCACCTTCGGTCGCGAGTTCTGGGTGCGCGCTGCGTTTTCGGAGTTTATGTCAGGCAGCGAAAAGCGCCTGCTGCTGATGGCCGAGGACATTACCGACCGCAAGCGCATCGAGATGGAGCGTGAGCGTCTCATCAAAGAGCTACGGGCCGCACTCGACAACATCAAGACGTTAGAGGGAATCCTTCCCATCTGCGCATCGTGCAAGAAAATCCGTGACACCGGCGGCTGCTGGTCGAGCGTCGAGAGCTATGTCTCCAGTCGCTCGAAGGCCGAGTTTTCGCACGGCATCTGTCCCGACTGCGTCAAGAGGCTCTATCCGCAGTACGCCGACCGGCTTCCGAAAGTCTGAAGCGCGAGGGGAATGGTCCTCACCCAGCCACCCTCGCAGCCCTCGCACATGGACCCTGATCTTGGCCGACTGAAAATCAGCGCACCGACAGCTCGTCGGAAACCGACAGCTCCGTACTGTGCTGCGGAAGTGTGAGGGACCGCGCACTGTGCGGTGATCTTCCTTCCCTTTTCGGTCGCGACCGCCTGCCCGGCTTTCGTCTAGCTGCTTCAAACCCCTCGCAAAATGCACCCGCGCGACTATCACCGTGACAGATCGCAAGCGCTGAGAGAACATAGTCCGCTGAATCAAACGGGGGATAGGTTCAATGTCTTTGTCCAAGCGAATGGTTGCAGAGTTACTTGGCACATGTTGGTTGGTGTTCGGCGGCTGTGGAGCGGCGGTGTTTGCTGCCGCGTTTCCGCAGGTTGGCATCGGCCTGCTGGGTGTATCGCTGGCGTTCGGTCTGACGGTCCTGACGATGGCCTACGCAATCGGTCACGTCTCGGGCTGTCACCTGAATCCGGCGGTCACGCTGGGGCTCGTCACAGGGGGACGATTTCCTGCCAAAGAGGCCGCACCCTACATTGTGAGCCAAGTCATTGGCGGAGCCATTGGCGCCGCGATTCTGTACGCGATTGCGTCGGGAAAGTCGGACTTTTCCTTGGCCGGTGGCTTTGCATCCAACGGCTTCGGCGCGCACTCTCCCGGTGGTTACACGTTTGCATCTGCCTTTGCCGCAGAGACGTTTTTGACCTTCATCTTCTTGGTGATCATCCTGGGCTCGACGCATGGACGCGCTCCGTCGGGATTTGCCCCAATTGCGATCGGTCTGGGACTGACCCTGATTCACCTGATTGGGATTCCCATCACCAATCTCTCTGTCAATCCCGCTCGCAGCACGGCCACGGCGCTGTTTGTGCAGGGCTGGGCGCTGTCGCAGCTGTGGATGTTCTGGGTGGCTCCCCTCATCGGAGGCGCGCTCGCTGGCTTTTTCTACCTGTGGCTCCAGCCTTCCTCGACGGACAATCCTGATGTCCGGGGTCGCGCAGAGGACAAGTAATTCCGCAAGGGCGTGATCGCCCCTTCACTCCCTACTTCGGTGCGGACGCCATCAGCTCATCCGCGACGCGCCCAATCTGCGCCAAGACGTCGTTCTGTTCGGCATCGGAGAGATCATGCGCGACCCCAGCGTACTCACGCAGCTCTGCCGAGTAGCCAGCGCCCCGAAGCTCAGCAATTGAGTCGCGCGCCCCTTTTGTCGGCACCGCAAGGTCGTCGGCACCGTGAAAGGCAGAAACCGGCGGGAGCTTCGAGGGGCGAGGCCGAGAGCTGAGGGCCGTCGATGGATAGAGCGAGGGTGGAAGCAGGCCACCGATGGGAAAGGCCGCAGCGAGAGACTCTGGGTGCGTAAGCGCGAGGGCGAAGGTCATGATGCCTCCCTGAGAAAAGCCAGTGACGAGGGGCTTTCCGACCGTGGGACGCGCAGCGACAAGGGCAGCAAGGAACGCTGCGATTCGATCGGCTTCCCTCGTGACCAGCGGCGCAGCGACGTCCTCGCGGACAGAGTCATACCAGATGTACATCCCACCGCTTGGGTGGCCATACGGAAGGATGAGACGAGCGCGGCGACGGTAAGCTTGGAGCAGCGGAAGAAACTCCGCTGGGTCACCTCCCATGGGATGCAGCGCCACGATCATCGGCACCCGCTCGTCCGGTCGTGCGCCTCCCGTCATGTACTCAAGGTAGCGCACGCCTGCGATCTCGCCTCGGGTCGTTCGCCCTGGCTCATTCACCACGGACACAGGTGGCACCACCGTCGGTGCAGATGGAGCAGCCTGCTTGCGGTTGCATCCAGACGCAAGCAGCACGCCCACCAACGCAAACAGACGCAGGGAAAGTCGATGAGCGGACGGATGATGCATTGCCATTCAAAGCTCCGTGACCAAGGACCAGGCTCAGCTTCCAGTCCCATACTAGGAGACGCCGCATTGTCGTCAAGTCAGCGGCCTTCGCTGCGCGGGTCTTCATCACACCGATCGAGCGAGTCCGTGACGAAGTGGCTGCCGAGAGTCGTGGCGGCGCGCGACTTGTCTACAGAGCGCTGGGCTTGGTGAGGACGTAGTCCAGTCCGGGAGCGTGGCAGCTGGCGCAAAAGTTGGCGGTACCGCGAAAGTAGTAGGGTGAGCTGTAGCCAGGGGCGAAGCCCTCGTAGAAGACCCACTCGCCGGTCTGTTCGTCTTTGATGTCGATGGCGTGGCCGGTCAAGCTGGACGTGCCGCTGCCGTATAGCTCTTTGACGACGATGCTGCCTTTGGGATGGCTGGTGTTGCCGGCTTTGAGGGATGCGTACAGCACATCGTTTACATAGGTTCGGACGTTGCCACCGTGCGGTCCCGTCGAGGCATGGATCGCAGGCTCGGCCTTCCACGTCCTGTACGAACCGGCTTTGACAAAGGCAGTCAGCGCATCAGCAGTGGTGTTCGCGCTTGAAGATCCACCGTCGGTGCCGGACATCGAAGTCATGTCCATCACAGAGGCCGCCAGATCAGCGATTGCAGAAGGACCGGAGTCCGTCTCGCTGCACGCGCCGCTCATCAGCGAGATCAGGGCCAGAAGAGTCGTCAGAAGCGGACCCTCGTGATGAAGCCAGCCATTGCGACGCGACAAAGTACCGTGGACACTCGTTGATCCTGTGCGCATGATCATCCCTTCTTGATGGTAAGAGGATAAGAGGGTTCGAGGGTGCATTCAGTGCCCGATCGCCCGGGCGGCTTCAAGCAGCGGCTGCCACTCCTTGTGACGCCACTTGTTGAGGGTTAGCGCTTTATCCAGCGACTCCTGCGCGGAACGGGCCAAGGCTCCCCGGAGGGTCGGATTGGATTCCCACTGTGCCTGCTGAGTAAGGATCGCGCCACGGTTTGCGTACGCCAAGGCCAGCGTCGGGTTGAGGGTCAGCGCAGCGGCACACGCCTTGATTCCTCGCTCGCTCTTCGGACGTAGCTGCTCGGGCTTTCCCGCCGCGAGATCGGGCTTACTTCCCATCGCCGAGGCTGCATAGCGCAAGGACTCACAGAGCCGGGCCTGTGCGTCTGCATCATCGGGACCAAGTGCCACCGCTTGCTCTGCCGCCGTCACTGCACGCTGCCAGTGCGGCGCAGCCTCTGCCGAATGGACGTCCGCGAATCGACCAGCAATCAGGTGCAGCGCCGCTTCCGCAGTATACAGAGAGACGAGGGAAGGCACCTTCTTGCGAATCTGTAAAATGGTGCGTAGCCCCTCGTCAATGATGGGACGAGGATCGCGTCCCGCATTCAGCTCATTGGCTGCGCGCAACACCGAGAGGTGCGGTGCATAGAGATCCTCGGTAGCCTCTGCGGCTTCTGCTGCCTGAAGGATTGACAGCTTGTTCGATAGCTGTTCGAGGATCTGCGCGGGGACTTCAGCAGACCAGCTCAGCAGCTCCGCTTGATACA
>ERZ724513.1807-NODE-1807-length-10790-cov-5.008197_pt1 | contig 10790 bp, 11 predicted proteins | sample MGYA00376046_ERZ724513 | MGnify/ENA primary metagenome ERZ724513 (study PRJEB28724, sample SAMN07190883) | activated sludge metagenome | isolation source: activated sludge of sewage treatment plant in Hong Hong | place: Hong Kong | collected 2016-03-17 ... | reverse complement strand
CGCAGCATCTCGACCGCGACCGTGGTGCGCGGCATCTGCATCAGCGAGAGAATGCCCTCCTGCATGCGCGCACCGCCCGATGCCGCGAACATGATGAACGGCGTGCCGCGTTCGACCGCGGTCTCCAGCCCCTTCACCACCGCCTCGCCCGCCGCCATGCCGAGCGAGCCGCCCATGAACTCGAAATCCTGCACGCCGATGACGACCGGCAGGCCTTCGAGCTTGCCGAGGCCGAGCTTGATCGCCTCGGCGAGGCCGGTCTTGGCGCGGGCATCCTTCAGGCGCTCGGAGTAGCGGCGTTCGTCGCGGAATTTGAGCGGGTCGGCAGCCACCCCGGGCACGCGGATATCGAGCCACGTCGCGCCGTCGAACACCGATTTCAGGCGGGCGGTCGCGCCCATGCGCATGTGGTAGTTGGAGCCGGGAATGACGAACTGGTTCGCTTCCACGTCCTTGTAGAAAACGAGTTGTCCGGTCTCCGGGCATTTGATCCAGAGGTTTTCCGGCAGGTCGCGACGGTTGAGGAAATTACGAATCTTTGGCCGAACGACGTTGGAGATCCAGTTCATGGCTCCGTTCTTTCCATTTGCTCCTCGGGCCCGCTCCGACCGCAAGCCAAACGCCGACAAGACGAGGGGAGGATCACCGGCGCGCGAGCGCCGTCAAGCATGGCCGGCTTCGCTCGACAACATGCCGAGATCAATGCCGATCTTCCTGAGCGCCTTTTCGTATTTGTTGTCGATATCGCTGCCGAAGATCAGTTCGAGATCGGCGGTGCAATGCAGCCAACCATTGGCCTGTATTTCGCTCTCGAGCTGTCCGGGCGCCCATCCCGCGTAGCCGAGCGCGAGCACGGCGCTGAGGGGGCCGTCGCCGCGCGCGATCGCCTTGAGGATATCGAGCGTGGCCGTGAGGCAAATGCCGTCGTCGATCGGCAGCGTCGAATTCTCGATGAAGAAGTCGCTTGAATGCAGCACGAAGCCGCGCCCGGTCTCGACCGGGCCCCCGCGCAAGACGGGCACCGAGCCCGCCTTCGGCGGCAACATGATAAGGTCGGCCGCCGGAATCACTTCGAGTTGCACCAGCAGATCGGCGAAATTGATGTTCGCCGCCGGATGATTGACGATGATTCCCATCGCGCCTTCGGACGAATGGGCGCACACGTAGATCAGGCTGCGCACGAAACGTTCGTCGCGCATGCTGGGCATGGCGATCAGCATCTGTCCGTCGAGATAGCCCCGCTTGGGCGGACCATCTCCCGAGGTTTTCCTGGTAATTCTCATCAGTGCAAGATTACCTCGATCCGGTCGCATTCGGCAACGCATGTGTCCGGGAGCGCCGCCTCGCTCACGACCATTTCAGTAGCAACCTACTGGTTGCGTCGATAAACGATCGCTTATGATTGCACCAGGATTGCGGCGACGTATCGTCCTTGTCTGCGTCGTAGCGTCTGTCTCCGCCCCATGCGCCGGCCTCGCTCGCTCGGACGCGGCCGACGTATCCGCCTGGGTCGGCAATTCGCGCTCGTCGCTGCGCCTCATTGCGGGAACGCAGACGACCGGCCAAGGTTTCCTGCGCGCCGGTATCGAAATAAAGCTTGCGCCGGGCTGGAAGACCTATTGGCGTTATCCTGGCGATTCAGGCATCGCCCCCCGTTTCGATTTCGCCCGGTCGACGAATGTCCAGTCGGTCGCGGTCCAGTGGCCGGCGCCGCATGCCTGGCGCGACGATGCAGGAACCGCGATCGGCTATAAGGGCAACGTTATCCTGCCCCTTCGCGTCGTCCCGCAGAACCCGGCGCAACCGGTCGAGCTCGCGCTCGCCTTCGACTACGCGATTTGCGAGCGCGTCTGCATTCCGGAGTCCGGAAGCACGCACTTGCGGCTCCCGGCTTCTGCCGCGGACCACGACGCCGCGCTCGCGGCTGCGGAGGCGAGCGTGCCGAAGCAAAGCGCGGTGGGCGCTGATGCGAACCTGACGATCCGCGCCGTCAAACGCGAGGGCGAATGGCCGCACCCGCGCATCGTGGTCGACGTGGCGGCGCCCGCCGGCGAAAGCGTCGACCTGTTCGCGGAAGGGCCGTCGGCGGACTGGGCCTTGCCGTTGCCCGAACCGGCCGGCGAAGCGCGCGAGGGCGTGCGCCGCTTCGCATTCGACATTGACGGCGTTCCCCCCGGCGTCGATGCAAAGGGTGCGACCCTCAGGCTCACCGCAGTCGCAGGGTCAAACTCGGTCGAAGTCCCCTTCCGTCTCGACTAGCTCACCGGGCGCGCGCTAGGGTGATGCAGGTCCATCTTCGGCCCGGAGCGATCCACTCAATCGTATATCGCGATGTCCTAACCGGGCTAATCGCTAACAAGGAATCACATTCATGCCCATCAAAGTCGGCGACCGCATCCCCGAGGCGAAATTCCGTGTCATGAGCGAAAGCGGACCGGCCTGGAAAACGACCGACGAAGTTTTCAAAGGGAAGAAGGTGGTGCTGTTCGCCGTGCCCGGCGCCTTTACGCCGACCTGCCACATCAATCATCTTCCCGGCTTCCTCAAGAACGCCGATGCGATCAAGGCGAAGGGCGTCGACACCATCGCCGTCACCGGAGTCAACGACGTATTCGTGATGGACGCCTGGAAGAAGGCGACCGGCGCCGGCGGTGCGATCGAGTTCCTCGCCGATGGCAACGGCGATTTCGCCAAAGCGGTCGACCTCGCGCTCGATGCGAGCGGCGGCGGCCTCGGGCTGCGCTCGCTCCGCTACTCCATGCTGGTCGAGGACGGCGTCGTCAAAAAGCTCAACGTGGAGGCCGAGCCGGGCAAGGCCGTCGCATCGACCGCCGAGGCCATGCTCGAGCAACTGTGAGGCTGGTCGGTCACTGGCGCATTGTCAGGCGTAGCATGCCCCCGGACTTGATCCGGGGGTGGACTCCGGTTCGCTGTCAGACAATGCGGCAGCACAAAGAAAAATAGAGCGAAGCGCGATTCCATCGAACCGGGATTCGCTCTCGGGACGGCGCGAGAAAAATTTTGCGCCGCCGCCATTGGCGGATGCAGCGGAATGCTGCGCGCCGGCGCCGCGCTCGCGACAGGCCGCCCATCATGGGCCGCCTTTCATGGGCGCCCCTTCATGCGCCGCCCTTCGCGTTCGCAGCGCGCATGTCCTTGATTGCTTCGCGGGCGAGTTCATCGGCGCGTTCATTGAGATCATGGCCGGCATGGCCGCGCACCCAGTGCCAGCGCACTTTGTGGTGCACGATCGCTGCGTCGAGGCGTTGCCAGAGGTAGGCGTTCTTCACCTGCTTTCGGTCGGCGGTCCGCCAGCCGTTGCGTTTCCACGCCATGATCCAGCTCGTGATGCCCTGCCGCAGATACTGGCTGTCGGTATGAAGATCGACCGTGCACGGCCGCTTGAGCGCCTCGAGCGCCATGATCGCCGCGGTGAGTTCCATGCGATTATTGGTCGTGTGCGGATCGGCCCCTTTGATTTCCTTGCGATGGCCGTTCCATTGCAGGATCGCGCCCCAGCCGCCGGGCCCGGGATTGCCCGAACACGCGCCGTCGGTATGGATGGTGACGCAGCCTTCCGACATGAAACTCTCGCTCAGTCGATGCCGTAATCGCGCGCGCCGGCGACCATCTGATGAAAGCGGAGCTTGCGGTAATATTCGAACGGGTCCTTCGGGCGGACGAGCGCGCCGGGAGGGGTCGCGAACCAGTCGACGAGCCGGGTCAGCAGGAAGCGCAGCGCCGCGCCGCGGCAGAGCAGCGGCAATACCGCTTTCTCACGGTCGGAGAGCGGTCGTTTGCGCATATAGGCGAGCAGAAGCGCACGCCCCTTGGTCACGTTGTACGAGTGGTCGGGCTCGAAGCACCACGCGTTGAGGCAGATCGCGACGTCATAGGTGAGCATGTCCGTGCAGGCGAAATAGAAGTCGATCAGGCCCGAAATCCGCGTGTCGAGAAAGAACACGTTGTCCGGGAACAAGTCGCCATGAATCACGCCTTGCGGCAGCTCGCGCGGCCACGACTTCTCCAGGTGCGAGAGCTCGGTTTCGATCGTTTCGGCAAGCCCCGCGATCACCGTGTCGGCGCGCCCCTGGGCGCTCTCATACAGCGTGCGCCACCCGTCGACCGACAGCGTATTGCGCCGCTGCAACGGAAAATCGAGGCCGGCGAGATGCATCTGCGCGAGCGCCCAGCCGACCCCCCCGCAATGATCGACGTTCGGCCGCCTGATCCACATCCCGTCGAGAAAGGAGAAGATCGCCGCCGGACGGCCGGCTAGCCGCCCGAGCGCCGCCCCTTGGCGGGTCTTGATCGGCTGCGGACAAGTGAGCCCGCGCGCCGCGAGATGCTCGAGCAGGCTCAGAAAGAACGGCAGATCAGCCGCGGCGACGCGCTTCTCATACAAGGTCAGGATGAAATTGCCGCGGGACGTGTGCAGGAGATAGTTGGAGTTCTCGACGCCCTCGGCGATCCCCTTATAGGCGAGGAGTTCCCCGAGGTCGTAATCGCCCAGATAGCCCTGCAGTTCCTCGACTGCGATATCCGTGTAGACCGCCATCCCGCGCCCGGACGGCTTATTCAGCCGCCGTGCCGGCCGCTTTGTCGAGCTCTCTGAGGTGGCGCGGCAGGGGGAAGAACATGCTCTCCTCGACCGCCGATACGGTCTCAACGCTGATATCGTAGCGGGTGGCGAAGGCGTCGATGATCTCCTCCACGATCACCTCGGGCGCCGAGGCGCCTGCGGTGATGCCGAGGCGCGCAATGCCCTCGAGCCGCGACCAGTCGATCTCATGGGCGCGCTGGACGAGTTGGGCGCGCGGACAACCGTTGCGCTCCGCAACTTCCTTGAGGCGCTGCGAGTTCGAGGAGTTGGGCGCCCCGACGACGATCAACGCATCGACGATCGGCGCGACGCGCTTGACCGCCTCCTGGCGATTCGTGGTGGCGTAGCAGATGTCCTCCTTCTGCGGACCGACAATGTCCGGGAATCGCTCGTTCAGCACCGCAATGATTTCGGCGCAGTCGTCGACCGACAGCGTGGTCTGGGTGACGTAGGCGAGCTTGGCCGGATCCTTGGGGGTGAAGCGGGCCGCTTCCGCCACGGTCTCGATCAACGTGATCGCCTCCGCCGGCAGCTGGCCGATCGTTCCGACGACCTCGGGATGGCCGGCGTGGCCGATCAGCACGATCTCGCGCCCGCGGCGAAAATGAATCTCGGCCTCGCGGTGCACCTTGGTGACCAATGGGCAGGTCGCGTCGAGGGCGAAGAAATGCCGCTTGGAGGCTTCCTCCGGGACCGATTTCGGCACGCCATGGGCGGAGAACACCACCGGCGCCTGCGTATCGGGAATTTCATCCAGCTCTTCGACGAAGATCGCCCCCTTGGCCTTGAGGCTCTCGACCACATAGCGGTTGTGGACGATCTCGTGGCGCACATAGACGGGCGCTCCGTAGAGCGCGAGCGCGCGTTCGACCGTTTCGACCGCCCGCACGACGCCTGCGCAGAAGCCGCGGGGCGAGCAAAGAAGAACCTTGAGCGGCGGCTTTCCGCCGGGCATGGGTTGTGCGGTCATAGCTTGCCTTATGGTCCTCGCGGTCTGTCGCGCCGGTCGGTCTTGAGCTTCGGCCTACCGGCTGTCAAGCTGGGTCACGGGTTGCCTCGGTTACGGCTCGTCGCCTATATAGGGTGCAACTCCCTCTTCCTCAGACAAGAAAAGGCTTCGCCGTCGGACGGCGGGCGGAGCGCCAAGGAGGCTTTACCATGTCGGACCAGCCGCTGATGCCCAAAGCCACCGCCGTGTGGTTGGTCGAAAATACGGCGCTGTCGTTCGATCAGATCGCAGATTTCTGCAAGCTGCATCCGCTGGAGGTAAAGGCGATCGCCGACGGCGACGCCGCCCAGGGCATCAAGGGCCTCGATCCGATCCTGACCGGCCAGCTGAGCCGCGAGGAGATCGAGCGCGCCGAAGGCAATACGAGCTTGCGGCTCCGGCTTGCCCAAACGAAGCTGCGCGTCCCCGAAGCCAAGCGCAAGCGCGGGCCCCGCTATACGCCGGTGTCCCGCCGCCAGGACCGTCCCAACGCCATTCTCTGGCTGGTGCGCAACCATCCGGAACTGAAGGACAGCCAGATCATGCGCCTGGTCGGCACGACCAAGGCGACCATCGCCGCCATCCGCGACCGCACGCACTGGAATGCGCCGAACCTCACCCCGCTCGACCCGGTGACGCTCGGCCTGTGCTCGCAGATCGACCTCGACATGGAGGTCAGCCGCGCCGCGAAGGAGAAGCCGCTGCCCGTCGAGCAGTCGGTCACCTTGCTGCCCGCCGATGTGACGACGGCGGCGGAGGCTGCGGAAGATATTGAAGAGTCGGAGAAAAAGCCTTCCGAGGAACTCGACGTCGAGGCGGTCTTCGCGCGCCTCAAAAAGATCGGCGGCGGCGGCAAGCCGGAGGAAGAGTAGCCGCACCGCGTGCCCGGTCACGCGCGACGGCCTGCCCCACCGGCGCCGGCGGGTCAGGCATAGAGCGGCGTGCCGGGAACGAAAGCATCGAACGCAGCCCAGAAGAGCTGCCGGTACTGGTCCTGCTCCATCAGCAGTTCGTGCATGGCGCCGGGAACCATGAGATGCGAACCGCCGCGCAGGTTCAAGCTGAAGTCCTCGATCGCCGGAAGCGACATGATGTGGTCGTTCGCGGCCGCCATCAGCAGCATCGGCTGGTGCAGCCGGGCGACGAAGGACGGCTGCTGTAGAGCCGCCATGGCCTGGAACGCCGCGCTGACCCAGCCGACCGTCGGGGCGCCGACGCCGAGCGCGGGCTCGGCTTCGAGCACGGCGGCCGTCCGCGCATAGCGCACCGGATCGGAGGTCATGAGGTTGCCGGCGAAAGGAGCGGTGGCCATCGGCGTCGGCCCGCCGCCGGGCACATAGAGGCGGCCGAAACCACCCAGCTTCAACACGCGCACGATCGCGGGGCCGGCGCCCAGAAGCGAACTCTGACCGAGCCCGATCATCGGAGCGCTCAGGACGGTGCGGTCGAACCAGCGGTGGCCGTATCCAGCCGATTGGATCAGCACCGTCCCGCCCATGCCCTGGCCGAGGGCGAAAAACGGCGGCGGGCAGTCGGGCAGCACGACCTCTTTCATGAATGCTTCGAGGTCGATGAGATAATCCGAAAAGCGGCGCACATGCCCCTTGAAGGGGTCGCGGCTCAAGCGCTGCGACAAGCCCTGGCCGCGCCAGTCCAATGCGGCGACGGCGAAGCCGCGGGCGCGCAGGTCGCGGACCACTTCGAAGTATTTCTCGATGAATTCGGCGCGCCCCTGAAACAGGCAGACCGTGCCTTTGCGCCCCGGCGGAGGCGGCCAGCGCGCGAAGCGGAGGGTAACGCCGTCGGGCGTCTCGAGCGCGCCGACGACCCCGTCGGCCGGGGCCGGATTGGCAGGAATGGAGACAAGGTTCATTGCGAGGGTCCGCGCGGCAAAAGCCCGCTTATATCAGGCGGCAGGGTCCGCTCAACCCGAACGGACAGCCCGGCGCGGCGAACACTGCCGGTCTTGAAGCGTGAAGACCCCCTGCCCATATCACGAATGCGCCGGCCAAAGTGCGGCGCGACGAAGTGGTCTGGCCCTGCGGCGGACCGTTTCGCATGTCGCTCAGCTCTAGGAGGATATGCTATGCGCACGACTTTCGATCTTACCCCCCTCTATCGTTCCACCGTTGGTTTCGACCGTCTGGTTTCGCTGCTCGACCAGATGGCGGGTTACGATGGCCAAGGTTCGGCCTACCCGCCCTACAACATCGAGCGCACCGGCGAAAACAGCTATCGCATCACGCTCGCCGTCGCCGGCTTCGCCGAGCCCGAGCTGTCGATCGAAGCCAAGGAAAACACCCTGACCATCCGCGGCGAGAAACCGCAAGGGAAGGTCGAGGAGAACCGGGGCGAAGTGCTCTACCAGGGCATTGCCGCACGCGCCTTCGAGCGTGTGTTCCAGCTCGCCGATTTCGTCGAGGTGAAGGGCGCTACCCTGGAGAACGGGCTCCTGCATGTCGATCTGGTACGCGAGATTCCGGAAAAGATGAAACCGCGCCAGATCAAGATCGCCGGATCCGGCGACAGCGTCGTGGTCAATTCCAAGGCCGCCTGACAACTGGCGATCCTTGTGCCTTCCGGAAGCGCTCCCGCAAGGGAGCGCTTTTTTGCTGCGGCCGAGGCCCCTGTTTGGCGCGACCTAACCGTCGCGGGAAAGCGAAATAAATAACATTCGCGCGCGCGTATGTGATACCGCTCGCATGTGGCTGTCATTTTAGCCCTGCATAGTGCCTGCGCAGTCGTGGGGGCTCACACATGAGCTGGAAAGTTCTGCTTACTCTCCTATTTTTTGCGATCTTGGGCGCGGCGTTGATCGCGGTGCGCCCGGCGGTTTCACCCTGGTATTTCGCCGATTTTCGCTTGGACCGTTCGGTTGACGACACGGTCGAAGCCGCCTACGCCGCCGCGCGCGCAAATAAAACCGTAACGCGGGCGCGGGACGTCGAAACGACGGGTTTCGCCAGTAAGTGAGATTGAGCATTTCCGGCGAGGCATGCCCGCGGACCTGATCCGGGGGCGGGACCGGTTCGCCGGAGAGAATGCGACCAATCATGGATAAGCGGAGCGAATTCCCGTTCCGTCGGAACGGCGTTCGCGCAGGGATCGGCTGCGGCGCCGGTTGCGGCGCAGCCCGCCGGCAGGGCGTCCCGGTTATTCCAGCGGCGCCACCGGGACGATCTTGATCGAGCCGGTGATGTCGCCGGGACGGGGACGCGGCAGCGGAGCCTTGGCTTTCTGCAGCTCCCGCGACCGTGACAAGGGAGCCGAGGGAATTGCCCGCGGCGGGACCGGCCGGCCGTCGCGCCCTCGCCGGAACGGCCATTGGGCGTAAATGCGGCCGCCAGCCGGTGCAGTGTGACGGGATGCAGGGCCGCCGGAGCGAATGCCGGCAAGAATGCCGGGCGGCGACCGCGTGCCGCTTGCGGCCTCCGGGATCGGTGAGTGCTCCGCCTGCGCGGCAGCGAACGGCGCAAAATTGAGCAGCGCCGCCGTAAATAGAAGGCCGCGCCGGATTGTCATCACCCCGCTCCGCCTCTAGGAAGGTTAACAAATAGTGTACGAATAGGGCGATGCCGGGGCCTCTGGCGCGCTAAATGCCTGCCCGCTGGGCAGACTCGGCGCCGGTGCAAATCCGTGCAGCCGGGCCAATGCAGCCGGGCTTGCGTTGCGCCTTCGGTGGCCTAGGATTTGAATAAGAAAGGACAGCGGGACAGCCGGCAGTTTCGAGCGTTTCAAAAGCTTGAACGCGGGGCCAGACTTTGGCATTCTCATTTAGGACAGCATTGCTGTCCTGTTGGCGGGGCGCGACTTCCTTCCGGGGTCGTTTTTCGCCCGGCGCTCGCAGCGAGCGGCGCGCGCCCAACTGGAGCAGCCACGGCCGGCAGGGGGGTCGGCGTGAAGGCTGCCCGCCACACATGAAACCCATCGCGTCGCGGCGCTAGCCGGTGCTGCGAACGAGGTGGGTACGCCGGCAGATATGGATGTGCCGAGTAAGCGAGGATTTGAGGATGAGCGCGACAGAGTTCGGCATCCGGTCCGACGAAGCGACGGGGTTCGATGCGGCGGGTGAGGCGCGCGGATTGTACGATCCGGCGTTGGGCAAGGATTCCTGCGGGGTCGGCTTCATCGCCGACATCAAGGGCCGGAAGTCGCATGCCATCGTGCAGGACGCACTGACCATCGTGCGCAATCTCGAGCATCGCGGCGCGGTCGGGGCCGACCCGCGCGCGGGCGACGGCGCGGGCATTCTCGTCCAGATTCCCCACAAGTTCTTCGCCAAGAAGGCGCGCGAGCGGGGCTTTTCGCTTCCGGAACCCGGCCGCTACGCGGTCATCGTGCTGTTCCTGCCGCACGATGATGACAGCTTGCGGCAAGAGATCATGGACCTCTATGCCGAGCAGAGCACCGCCGCCGGCATGGAATTTCTCGGCTGGCGCGATGTCCCGACCGACAATTCCACTCTGGGCGAGTCAGTGAAGCCGACCGAGCCGGTCCATCGCCAGCTGTTCATCGGGCAGGGCGCGAACGACCTGTCGGAGGACGACTTCGAGCGTCGCATCTACCTGCTGCGCAAGTCGATTTCCGGCATGCTCTATGGACGGCACGGCCGCAATACCGCGCTGTATTATCCCGTTTCGTCGTCGTGCCGGACGGTGATCTACAAGGGCATGTTCCTCGCGGATCAACTGCCCACCTACTATCCTGATCTCCACGACCCCGACTTCGAGAGCGCCCTCGCGCTGATCCACCAGCGCTTCTCGACCAATACGTTCCCGGCGTGGTCGCTGGCGCATCCGTACCGCTACATCGCCCACAACGGCGAGATCAACACGCTGCGCGGCAACCTCAACTGGATGGCGGCGCGCCAGGCGTCGGCGCGGTCGCCGCTGTTCGGCGAGGACATCGAAAAGCTGTGGCCGATCTCCTATGAGGGGCAGTCGGACACCGCCTGCTTCGACAACGCGCTCGAATTCCTGGTGCAGGGCGGCTATTCGCTCGCGCATGCGGTGATGATGATGATTCCGGAGGCATGGGCGGGCAACCAGCTCATGGATGCGGAGCGCCGCGCCTTCTACGAATACAACGCCGCCCTGATGGAGCCGTGGGACGGGCCGGCCGCGATCGCCTTCACCGATGGGCGTCAGATCGGCGCCACGCTCGACCGCAACGGCCTGCGTCCGGCGCGCTACATCGTCA
>ERZ724513.1799-NODE-1799-length-10813-cov-13.992935_pt1 | contig 10813 bp, 8 predicted proteins | sample MGYA00376046_ERZ724513 | MGnify/ENA primary metagenome ERZ724513 (study PRJEB28724, sample SAMN07190883) | activated sludge metagenome | isolation source: activated sludge of sewage treatment plant in Hong Hong | place: Hong Kong | collected 2016-03-17 ... | reverse complement strand
CGGGCCGTCGTTGGTCGCCACCAGCAGGTCGCCGGTGACGACACCGGCGCGGACCAGCGGCCGGTCGGGCGCGAGCTGGGCGCCGGTGCGGGTGTGGAGGTCGGGTGTGGCGGCCGACCCCGACTGCCGGGCGTACTCCTCGGCGACGTCGGCGGCGGAGGCTGCGGCAGGCACGACCAGGTCGACGACCCCGGCCGGCCCGTGCACGGTCAGCGCCAGGAGGTCGGGGTGGGTGAGGCTGTGCACCTGGGTGTTGGCGGCCACGCGGACACCCTTCCCCCCGATCGGCAGGCGTCAACCCCAGCAGCCAGGGGTAGGGACAGCACGTGACGACGACGCTCCGCGGCGCCCGGCTGGACGCACCCGAGGTGCCGACCGGCCAGATCGTGCTGCAGCCACCGCCGCAGCTGGAGCCCAACGAGGGTGCCGGCGGCGTGCTGATGAACGCCATCCCGATGCTCGGCAGCCTCGGGTCGATCGTGCTGGTCGCGACCATGGGCCGCTCCACCGGCGGCCGCGGGTTCATCGCGGCCGGGATGTTCCTCTTCGCGACCCTCGGCTTCATCGTCGTCCAGCTCGACCGGCAGCGGAAGCAGCGCGCGCAGCAGGTGACCGGCTCCCGCACCGAGTACCTGCGCTATCTCGCCAACGTCCGCAAGGTCGCACGCGAGGCCGCCGACCAGCAGCGCCGGGCCCTCACCTGGCACCACCCGGACCCCGCGTCGCTGCCCTCGCTCGCGGACGAGCGCTCCCGCGTCTGGGAGCACGGCCCGTCGGACCCCGACTTCCTCCACGTGCGCTACGGCCTCTGCGCCCAGCCGCTGTCGCTGGAGCTGGTGCCCCCCGAGAGCACCCCCATCGACCAGGTGGACCCGGCGTCGGCCTCGGCGCTGCACCGGCTCCTGGTGGTGCACCGCCTGCAGCCCGACCTGCCGGCGTCGGTCGACCTGCGCGCGTTCGACCGGGTCGAGGTGTGCGGGGCCGAGGAGCCGGCCCGGGCGCTCGCCCGGTCGCTGATCTGCTCGGCGACCGCGTTCCACTCCCCCGACCAGCTCGTGGTGGCGGTGCTCGCCTCCGACCAGCACCTGGCGCACTGGGACTGGGTCAAGTGGCTGCCGCACGCCCAGAGCGCCCAGCAGTCCGACGCGGTGGGGCCGATGCGGATGGTGTCCACCTCGCTCTCCGACCTCGCCGCGCTGCTGCCGCCTGACCTGGGCGAACGGCCCCGGTTCGGCGCCGACGAGCGGCCCGCCACCCCCCACCTGCTGCTGGTGATCGATGGTGGGGAGCTGCCGCCCGGCAACCACGTCGTACCTCCCGACGGCCTGCACGGCGTCACCCTGCTCGACCTCCCCGAGCGGTGGGACGAGCTCGAGGACGCCACCCGGCTGCGGATCCAGCTCGAGGGCGAGCCGACCGGCGGCCGGGTGCCGGTGCTCGCGCTGCGGCTGCGCGAGGAGCCGGTGCGTGCCAGCGCCGACCAGTGCTCGCTGGCGACCGCCGAGGCGTTCGCCCGGCGCCTGACGCCGCTGCACACCATCGCCAGCGGGGTGGCCGAGCCCGGCACCGGCGAGATCGCGGGGCCGGCGGACTTCATGGAGCTGCTCGCGCTCGGCGACGTGCACTCCTTCGACCCTGCCGCGGCCTGGCGCCCGCGTCCCGCCCGCGACCGTCTCCGCGTCCCGATCGGGCTCGGCGAGGCGGGGTCGGTCGTGCACCTGGACATCAAGGAGTCCGCCCAGCAGGGCATGGGACCGCACGGCCTGGTGATCGGCGCGACGGGCTCCGGCAAGTCGGAGTTCCTGCGCACGCTCGTGCTCGGCCTCGCGCTCACCCACTCCCCCGAGCAGCTGAACATGGTGCTCGTCGACTTCAAGGGCGGCGCGACCTTCGCCGGCATGACCGACCTGCCGCACGTCTCCGCGGTGATCACCAACCTGGCCCAGGAGCTCACCCTCGTCGACCGCATGCAGGACGCGCTGTCGGGGGAGATGGTGCGTCGGCAGGAGCTGCTGCGCGAGGCCGGCAACTTCGCGTCCGTGCGCGACTACGAGAAGGCCCGCGCCGGCGGTGAGGACCTGGCGCCGCTGCCGTCGCTGTTCGTCGTCGTCGACGAGTTCTCCGAGATGCTCTCGGCCAAGCCGGAGTTCATCGACCTGTTCGTGGCGATCGGCCGGCTCGGCCGCTCGCTCGGCCTGCACCTGCTGCTCGCCTCGCAGCGGCTGGAGGAGGGCCGCCTGCGCGGCCTGGAGTCGCACCTGTCCTACCGCGTGGGGCTGCGGACGTTCAGCGCCGCCGAGTCGCGCACCGTGCTCGGCGTCCCGGACGCCTACGAGCTGCCCGCCGACCCGGGCCTGGGCTACCTCAAGCCGGACCCGACGACCATGCTGCGGTTCAAGGCGGCGTACGTCTCCGGCCCGCCGTCGGGGCGGGTCCGCGTGCGTCGCGACGAGGGTGGGCACGTGCAGGGCATCTTGCCCTTCACGATCTCCGAGGTCGTCAAGCTCGACCCGCTCGAGCCCGCCGAGCCCGAGCCGGACCCCGTCGCGCTCGAGGCGACGGCCGACGACCAGGAGTCCCTGCTCGACATCGCGGTGCGGCACATGACCGGCCAGGGGCCGGCCGCGCACCAGGTCTGGCTGCCGCCGCTCGACGTGCCGGACACCCTGGACACGTTGATGACCGACCTCAACGAGCACCCTGACCTCGGGCTGGTCTCCCCGCGGTGGCGCGGCGCCGGCGGTCTGGTGGTGCCGCTCGGCACCGTCGACCGGCCCCGCGAACAGCGCCGCGACACCCTCACCGTCGACCTCGGCGGCGCCGGCGGCCACGTCGCGGTCGTGGGCGGCCCGCGCAGCGGCAAGAGCACCCTGCTGCGCACCATCGTCACGAGCATGGCGCTGACCACGACGCCGCTGGAGTCGCAGTTCTACGTGCTCGACTTCGGCGGCGGCACGTTCGCGCCGTACACCTCGCTCCCCCACGTGGCCGGGGTCGGCACGCGCTCCGAGCCCGACGTCGTGCGGCGGATCGTGGCGGAGGTCCAGAACGTCGTCGATCGGCGCGAGGCGTACTTCCGCGCGAACGGCATCGACTCGATCGAGACCTACCGGTCGCGCCGGGGCGAGGGACGCGTCGACGACGGGTACGGCGACCTGTTCCTCGTCGTCGACGGCTGGTCCACGCTGCGGGCCGACTTCGACGACCTCGAGGTGGAGATCCAGCAGCTCGCGACCCGCGGTCTCACCTTCGGCCTCCACGTGGTGGTCGGGGCGGCGCGCTGGGCCGACTTCCGGGCGGCGATGCGCGACCTGCTCGGCACCCGGCTCGAGCTGCGGCTCGGCGACCCGATGGACTCGGAGATCGACCGCAAGGTCGCGGCCCTGGTCCCCGCGGGGCGGCCCGGGCGGGGCCTGGTGCAGGGCCGGCTGCACTTCCTCGCGGCGCTGCCGCGGGTGGACGGGACCCCCGACGTCGAGAGCCTGGGCGACGGCGTCGAGGACGTCATCAAGCGCATCTCGGCGGCGTGGACGGGCCCGACCGGACCCAAGCTGAGGCTGCTGCCCGCCCGGATCTCGCTCGAGGAGGTCAGGTCGATGGCGCCCGCCGACGACCGGCGGCTGCTGGTCGGGGTCGACGAGCGCGAGCTCGCGGCCGTGGGGCTCGACGTCGACACCGAGCCGCACCTGCTCGTCTTCGGCGACGGGCAGTCGGGCAAGAGCTCGGTGCTGCGGGCCTATGCGCACGAGGTGATGCGCACGCACACCCCCCAGGAGGCGCAGCTGGTCGTGGTCGACTACCGGCGGTCGCTGCTCGGCGAGGTCCCGGAGGAGTACCTGGTCAACTACCTCACCTCCGCCACCCAGGCCCAGCCCGCGTTGCGGGACCTGGCGTCCTACCTCGAGGGCCGCATCCCGGGCCCGGACGTCACGCCCGACCAGCTGCGCAACCGCTCGTGGTGGAGCGGCGCGGAGGTGTTCGTGCTCGTCGACGACTACGACCTGGTCGCCACCCAGCAGAGCTCGCCGGTCGCGGCGCTGGCGCCGCTGCTGCCGCAGGCCCGCGACGTCGGTCTGCACGTCGTGGTCGCGCGCCGCTCCGGGGGTGCCTCGCGGGCTCTCTACGAGCCGGTGATCCAGTCGTTGCGCGACCTGGCGATGCCCGGGCTGCTGCTCTCCGGCAGCCCGGACGAGGGTCCGCTGCTCGGCACCCAGAAGCCGCAGCCCGCACCGCCCGGCCGCGGCCGGCTCGTCACCCGCGACCGGGGTGTCGACGTCGTCCAGATGGCGTGGTGCGAGCCGACGCTGTAGCCACGCTGTAGCGACGCGGTGCGCGAACGGGCCGGCGGCCTGCGCCGGCGGGGCTCCGGGGCCTGCCGGGCGGACGTCTCCGTTCAACGGAACGCCCAGGAACCGTTACCCGCGGGACGGATTCCGATGCGGGACGACAAGACTTCGTCGTCCCGGGTCGGATTTCGTCGGCCGGCCGACAAAACTCGCCCGCCGCCGCCGCCCGCCGCTACACGTGCGTGTGCTCGCCGGGACCCTTCACCTGGGTGCCCGGGAGGTCCTTGAGGTCGTACGTGATCTCGAAGGTACGGCGGTAGCCGGTGTGCGCGACCCGCCAGCCGTCAGCGGTGCGGACGTAGCGGTCGTCGTAGAAGGCGGCACCCTCGAGCATGAACGAGAACGCCGGCACGATCACCTTGTCCTGCAGGTACCAGCGGGCCCGGGCGCCGTCGCCCTCGACCGTGATCTCGGGGTGGTGCACCTGGTGCATGGTGAGCAGGCCCTCACCGAGGTTCTCGCGCATGTAGGCGACCAGCGCCTCCCGGTCGGCGAAGACCAGGCCGTTGTAGTCGCCGGTGGCCTCGGGCACGAAGCAGTCCGCGAACTCCTCCCACTCCTTGGTGTCCAGGGAGCGCAGGTAGCGGTACTTGAGCTGGCTGATCGCGGTGATGTCGTCCACGGAAGGAGAACGTATTCCACTTCCGTGAGGCAGGTCACCATCCCCACGAGCCCGTTGACCTGGTGGTAACACCGGGTCAACCTCCCCGCAGCCTGACTTCGGCACGCTGAGGACCGAAGTGACGACCGACGCTCCGCCCCACCCGGCGGACCCGACGAGGAGGCCGAGATGGACGACCCCACCGCCACCCTGCACACCCCGGACACCACCCCGGACACCACCCCGGACACCCTGGACCGGCTCCGCAACCAGCGCGCGGAGCTGCGGCTGCGGCACACCCAGGCGCTCACCGCCCTGATGGAGGAGCGGGTCGACCTGCGCGGCGTCCACGCCCTGGCCGACTACTTCGACGACGCCGTCCGGTGGTCCGCCTGAGCGAGCGCGCGCACCGTCCGCCGCCCACCCGTCAGGGGTGAACCCGGCCGGGGTGGGCGTCGTTACACTCGCCGCGTGATCTTCAAGCGCGTGGGTGTCGGGCGGCCCTACCCCGACCACGGCCTGTCGTCCCGCGCGTGGGCCGCCATCCCGCCGCGCCAGGTCCGCCTCGACCAGCTGGTGACCACCAAGGACACGCTGCAGCTCGCCGCGCTCCTCGACGAGGACTCCACGTTCTACGGCGACCTGTTCGCGCACGTCGTGGAGTGGGAGGGCGAGCTCTACCTCGAGGACGGCCTCCACCGCGCCCTGCGCGCGGCCCTGCAGCAGCGCAACGTCCTGCACGCCCGCGTCCACACGCTGGAGAGCTGATGCCGGCGCGCACCCGGTCCGCCGTGACGCTGTCGGTGCTCGCGCTGCTCCTGCTCGTCGCCGCCCTGTGGGGCTGGCAGGCCGCCACCGCCCCACTGCCCGGCAAGGTCGACACCGCCCTGTGCGTCCAGCGCACCATCGACGCCGGGGAGAAGGTCTACCCGCAGGACGTCACGGTCAGCGTCTACAACGCCGGCACCCGGGAGGGTCTCGCCGCCCGGGTGATGCAGTCCTTCAACGACGCCGGCTTCCCCGAGGGCAACAGCGGCAACGCGACCAGCGCCAGGGTCCCCAACGTGCAGATCTGGTCCACCGAGCCGAAGAGCCCGGCCGTGCTCCTGGTCGCGAGCCGGCTCGGTGGCGATGTCGACGTCGAGCGGCGCGACGGCCCGGGGGTCGGCGTCAGCGTGATCGTCGGCGACGGGTTCACCAAGCTGACCAAGGGCCCGGCCGGCGTCGTCGCCCAGGAGGACGTCGAGATCTGCAGCCCGCCGGTCGACTAGCTCGACGAGTACGCCGCCGGCCGGCTCAGCTCGGACGCCGGGGCTTGCGGCCGCCGAGCCACTGGGCCAGGCGCCCGTGGGCGCTGACCTGGCGCAGCCGCTCCTCGGTCCGCCAGCGCAGCCGTCGTGGGGTGACGACGAGCAGGTCGTCGCCGTGGCGCAGCACGGTCCGCCGCTCGGGGACGAAGGTCTCGTGGTCGCGGACCACCATCGAGACCGAGGCGCCGGTGGGCAGACGCAGCTCACCGACCTCGACCCCGTGCATCTTCGAGCCCGGACTGATCGTCACCTGGAGCAGGTCGGCGGCCACCCGGTCCAGCGGGGCCACCTCGACCTCGAGCCCGCGCGGCTCCGAGCGCCGGGCCACCTTGAGCAGCCGCGCCGCCGTCGGCAGCGTCGGGCCCGTCAGCAGGGTGTAGATGACGACCATCACGAACACCAGGTCGAACAGCTCGGTCGAGTCGGTGACGCCCTCGGCCAGCGGGATCGTCGTGAGCACGATCGGGACGGCGCCGCGCAGCCCGGCCCAGGAGATGAAGCCGAGCTCCCGCCACGGCATCGGCTGCACGACCGAGCTCACCAGCACCGACAGCGGCCGGGCCACGAACGTCAGGATCAGCCCGGCCCCGATCGCGTATCCGACGATCTCGAGGTCGATGCGCCCCGGCGACAGCAGCAGCCCGAGCATGACGAACAGGCCGATCTGGGCCAGCCAGGCCAGCCCCTCGGCGAACGACCGGGTGGCGGTGCGGTGCGGCAGGTCGGCGTTGCCGAGCACGAGTGCGGCGACGTACACGGCGGCGAACCCGGACGCGTGGACCGCCGCCGCGGCGCCGTACCCGAGGAACGCCAGGGTCAGCACGGCGAGCGGGTAGAGGCCCGAGGAGGGCAGGGCCGCCCGGCGCATCACCCAGGCCCCACCGAAGCCGGCCGCGAGTCCGAGCGCAGTGCCGGCGAAGAGCTCGTAGACGATGATCCCGAGCACCGCGAGCACGCCGTGCTCCGCGGCGGCACCGGTCGAGACCAGGGTCACCAGCACGACCGTCGGGGCGTCGTTGAGCCCGGACTCCGCCTCCAGGGCCCCGGTCAGCTTCTTCGGCAGCGGCACCACCCGCAGCACCGAGAACACCGCGGCCGCGTCGGTCGGTGACGTGACGGCGCCGAGCAGCAGGGCGAGCTCCCAGGGCAGCCCGAGCAGGTAGTGCGACCCGACCGCGACCACGGCCACCGAGATCGCGACGCCCACGGTCGCCATCGAGACGCCGAGGCGGACCGCGGGACGCATGAGCCGCCAGTTGGTGGTCAGACCACCCTCGGCCAGGATGACCGCGAGCGCCGCGAAGCCCAGCGAGTGCGCCAGCTCGGCGTCCTCGAACGGGATGCCGATCCCGGACTCGCCGAGCGCGACGCCCATGAGCAGGTAGATCAGCAGGCTCGGCAGGCCCGCGCGTGAGGAGACCCGCACCGCCAGGATGGCGATGATCGTGACGACGGAGCCGATCAGCACGAACGTGTCGAGCTGGTGGACGTCGAGCACGGGTCACCTCGGCGTTCGTCGGGGCGCGGGGCCCGAGTCTATCGGTGGGGTCGGCCCGCCGACGGACCGGCCACGCGGACCAGCCAGCGGACCAGCCAGCAGACCAACCAGCGGACCAGCACACGGTCGACGTCGCAGGAAACTGGAACTTGTTCTAGATTTCTCGCATGAGCTCCAGCGGCACCGCCCTGCCCGACGTCCTCGGCTCCGCCGCGCTCGGCGCGGATCCGGAGCGGTACGACGTCGTGGTGGTCGGGTTCGGCATCGCCGGCGGGTGCGCGGCGCTGGAGGCGGCGCGCGCCGGGGCGCGGGTGCTGGTGCTGGAGCGGGCCGCGGTGCACGGTGGCACGTCGTCGATGTCGGGTGGGCACTTCTACCTCGGCGGCGGGACGGCCGTGCAGCAGGCGACCGGCTGGGAGGACTCGCCCGAGGAGATGTACAAGTACCTCGTCGCCGTCTCCAAGGAGCCCGAGCACGACAAGATCCGCGCCTACTGCGACGGCTCGGTCGAGCACTTCGACTGGCTGGAGTCGCTGGGCTTCGAGTTCGAGCGCTCCTTCTACCCCGAGAAGGCGGTGATCCAGCCCGGCACCCAGGGGCTGATGTTCACCGGCAACGAGAAGGTCTGGCCGTTCAAGGAGCAGGCGGTCCCCGCGCCGCGCGGGCACAAGGTGCCGGTGCCGGGCGACACCGAGGGCACCCGCCTGGTGCTCGACCTGCTGCGCGACCGGCTCGAGGAGGCCGGGGTCGAGGTCAGGTACGAGACCGCCGCCACCCACCTGGTCACCGACGACGCAGGCGCCGTGGTCGGCCTGGCGTGGCGACGGTTCGAGGAGACCGGCGTCGTCGCGGCCGGCGGGGTCGTGCTCGCCGCGGGCGGCTTCGTGATGAACAAGGACATGGTCGCCGAGTACACGCCGGCACTCGGCTCGAAGCTGTTCACCCTCGGGTCGACGTACGACGACGGCCTGGGCATCCGCCTGGGCCGGTCGGTCGGGGCCGACCTCAAGCACATGACCGAGCCGTTCATCACCGCGCCGTTCTACCCGCCGTCGATCCTGATGACCGGCGTCATCGTCAACGAGGACGGCCAGCGCTTCGTCGCCGAGGACAGCTACCACTCGCGGACCTCGCAGTTCGTGATGGAGCAGCGCGACTCCGCGGCGTACCTCATCGTCGACAGCGAGCACGGCGAGCTCGCCAGCTACTCCATGCTGGTGCCGATGATCGACGCCTACGACACGATCGACGAGCTCGAGACCGCGCTCGGGCTGCCCGCGGGGTCGGTGGCGGCGACGCTGGAGCGCTACAACAAGATGGCGGCGGCCGGCGAGGACCTCGACCTCCACAAGGGCGCGGAGTGGCTGGCGCCCCAGGACACCGGGCCGTGGGCGGCCTTCGACCTGCGCCTGGGGCACGCGATGTACGCCGGCTTCACCCTCGGCGGCATCCGGGTCACCGTCGACGGCGAGGCCCAGCGCCCCGACGGGTCGGTCATCCCCGGCCTGTACGCCGCCGGCGCCTGCGCCTCCAACATCGCCCAGGACGGCAAGGGCTACTGCTCGGGCACCCAGCTCGGCGAGGGGTCGTTCTTCGGGCGGCGGGCCGGGCGGGCCGCTGCTGCCACCCGAGTTTCGTCGGCCGGCCGATGAAATCCGCGGCGGGACGATGAAGCTTCGTCGTCCCGCCCCGGAAATCGTCGGCCGCCCGACGAAACTCGCAACCTCCGCCCCTAGGCTCGCCCCATGACCAGGTGGGAGGTGGCCAGCCGGGCGAACGTGCCGCCGTTCCACGTGATGGACCTCCTCGCCGCGGCGAGCACCCGGCAGCGCACCCACGGCGACCTCCTCGACCTCCTGGCCGGGCAACCGTCCACGGGGGCGCCGGCGCCGGTGCGCGAGGAGGCCAAGCGGCTGCTCGACTCCGGTGACCCGCTCGGCTACACGCCGGCGGCCGGGATCCTGGAGCTGCGCGAGGCGATCGCCGCCCACCACGAGCGGACGCACGGCATCGACGTGCACCCCGACGAGGTGGTCGTGACGACCGGCAGCAGCGGCGGGTTCCTGCTGGCGTTCCTCGCCGCCTTCGAGGTCGGCGACCGGGTCGCCATGGCCCGACCCGGCTACCCCTGCTACCGCAACGTCCTCGCCGCGCTCGGCTGCGAGGTCGTCGAGATCCCGACCGGGCCCGAGACCCGGTTCCAGCCGACCGTCGAGCAGGTCGCCGAGCTCGGTGACGTCCAGGGACTCGTCGTCGCCAGCCCCGCGAACCCGACCGGCACGATGCTGCTGCCCGGCGAGCTCGCCGCGCTGGCGTCGTACTGCGAGACCGAGCGGATCCAGCTGATCAGCGACGAGATCTACCACGGCATCGAGTACGCGCCGCTCACGCACGGCGGCGCTCCGCTGGCGCGCAGCGCGTGGGAGACCAGCCGCGAGGCGGTGGTCTTCTCCAGCTTCTCCAAGTACTTCTCGATGACCGGGTGGCGGATCGGCTGGATGCTCGTCCCCGACCGGCTGCGCCGGGCGACCGACGTGCTGACCGGCAACTTCACGATCTGCCCTCCGGTGCTCGCACAGCGGGCCTGCCTGGCGGCCTTCGACGACGCGTCGTACGACGAGCTCGACGGCCACGTGCGCCGGTACGCCGCCAACCGGGCGCTGCTGCTCGACGGCCTGCCGCGCCTGGGCATCACCCGGCTCGCGCCCGCGGACGGCGCCTTCTACGTCTACGCCGACGTGGGGCACCTGACCGACGACACGATGGCGTTCTGCCACGACGTCCTGGCCCGCACCGGCGTCGCGATGGCTCCCGGGATCGACTTCGACACGGTCGACGGAGGCCGCTTCGTCCGGCTCAGCTTCGCCGGCCAGGGACCGGTGATCGAGGCGGCGCTCGAGCGTCTCTCCACAGTCGTCGACCGCTGACGTTTCTCCACAGCGTCGCTCCGGCGACGCTGCCGGCATGTGGGGAGACACCGCCGCCATCCGGGCCCTCGCCGGCCGGCTCCGCGAGCGCGCCGAGGAGGTCCGCGACCTCGCGTCCCGGCTCTCGGCCA
>ERZ724513.1795-NODE-1795-length-10825-cov-12.929805_pt1 | contig 10825 bp, 10 predicted proteins | sample MGYA00376046_ERZ724513 | MGnify/ENA primary metagenome ERZ724513 (study PRJEB28724, sample SAMN07190883) | activated sludge metagenome | isolation source: activated sludge of sewage treatment plant in Hong Hong | place: Hong Kong | collected 2016-03-17 ... | reverse complement strand
GACCCCGCACGCAACGCCGGCCACGCGCTGGCGGTGCTGGCGGGGCAGTTCCCGCTCGACCCGGCGCGCACCCACCCGATGCCGGCGGCCGACGGGGTCGCCGACAACGCGGCCGCCGCGGCGACGTACGCCAAGGAGCTGGGCGACACCGTCTTCGACATCTGCCTGCTCGGCCTCGGCGAGGACGGCGACGTCGCGTCCATCTTTCCCGGGCACCCCTCCAGCGAGCCGACGACGCACGCCGTCATCGCGGTCAACGACGCCCCCAAGCCCCCGCCCGAGCGCACCAGCCTCAGCCTGACCACGCTCGCCCGATCCCGCGAGGTCTGGTTCCTCGTGAGCGGCGCCGAGAAGGCGGACGCCGTGGCCCGCGCCCTCGCCAGCGACCCGACCATCCCCGGGGGCGTCCTGCGCGGCACCCAGCGCACCGTCTGGTTCCTGGACGCCGCCGCTGCCGCCCGCCTGCCCTATTACGACTGCGCCTTCTGAGCCCGGACGCCGCGGCCCCCGCCCGCCTCGGGGCCGTCCCCCTCGACCCGAAACGCCAACGGCGCCCTCCCCCTCCGGGGCGGGCGCCGTTCGGCGTCAGTTGCGCGGGGCCGTATCAATAGATGACCTCGCCGGCGGCGCGCCGCGCGCGCAGCTGCGTCAGCGCCTCGGACAGAATGGCGGCCGCCTCGACGTCGGAGCGCCGCTCCTTCACGTACGCGAGGTGCGTCTTGTAGGGCGTGATCTTGGGCGGCGGCGGCGGGTTCTCGGAGTCGAGGTTGGCCGGCAGCCCGCAGCGCGGGCAGTCCCACGTCTCGGGGACCACGGCGTCGGCCGCGAACGCGGGACGCGTCTCGTGCCCGTGCGCGCAGTAGTAGGAGACGTAGAGCCGCGGGGCGGCGTCGCCCCGCTCGGCCTCGCCCATCGGGCCCGCACCCACGCGGCTGCCCCGGATCGCACTTCCACCGACCACGAAAAGTACTCCTTGTTGAAACGATCGGATCCGCTGCCCTCAGGCGGCGGGCTGGCCCAGAAGGCCGAACTGCGGGAAGTAGCGGTAGAGGACCAGGAGGCCGATGATGCACCCGAGCCAGATCAGGCCCACCGTGATCGTCAGCCGGTCCAGGTTGCGCTCGGCCACCGACGTGCCACCCATCGAGGTGGACATGCCGCCGCCGAACAGGTCGGACATGCCGCCGCCCCGGCTCTTATGCAGCAGGATGAACAGCGCGAGAATCACGCTGGTGATGATGAGAAGGATCGAGACCGACAGGATCGGCCAGGTCATCAGGGGGGCCACACTCACCGCCATATGTTAGACCAGCGCCGTCCCCCAGTCCCAACCGGGGCCGGGGGACGCCGCTCGTCGGGCACGCTCAGGACGCCTGGTAGAACAGGACGATCTTCGCGAACTCCTCGGGGTCGAGGCTCGCGCCGCCGACCAGGGCACCGTCGACGTCCGGCTCGGCCATGATGTCGACGATGTTGGACGACTTCACCGAGCCGCCGTACTGGATGCGCACGCGGTCGCCGGCCTCCGGGCCGAACGTCTCCGCGATGCGGCCGCGGATGGCGCCGCAGACCTCCTGCGCGTCGGCCGGGGTGGCGACCTCGCCGGTGCCGATGGCCCACACGGGCTCGTACGCGAGCACGAGCGAGCCCACCTGCTCGGGCGTCAGGCCGGCCAGGCACTTGTCGACCTGGGCCAGCACGAAGGGCACCTGCTGCCCCGCCTTGCGCACGTCGAGCTTCTCGCCCACGCACACGATGGGGGTCATGCCCGCGTCGAGGACGACCTTCGCCTTGGCGTTGATCAACTCGTCGCTCTCCGCGTGGTAGTCGCGGCGCTCGGAGTGGCCCACCACGACATACGCGCACTTGAGCTTGGCCAGCATGTCGGCCGAGATCTCGCCCGTGTACGCGCCCTTGGCGTGCACGGACACGTCCTGCGCGCCGTACGCCAGGGGCAGCTTGTCGCCCTCGATCAGCGTCTGGACGGTGCGCAGGTCAGTGAACGGCACGATGACCGCCGCCTCGGCCTGAGCCGCGTCGTAGCGCTTGTCGGACAGGGTCCACGCGAGCTTCTGGACGACGCCCGTCGCCTCGACGTGGTTCAGGTTCATCTTCCAGTTGCCCGCCATCAGCGGGACACGCTTCGCCAACGCTCAGCCCTCCAGGACCGTGAGACCGGGCAGTTCCTTGCCCTCGAGATACTCCAGGGACGCCCCGCCACCGGTCGAGATGTGGCCAAACTGGTCGTCGGAGAAGCCCAGCTGGCGAACCGCCGCGGCGGAGTCGCCGCCGCCGACCACCGTGAAGGCATCCGTCTCGGCGAGGGCCTGGGCGACCGCGAGGGTGCCGTCGGCGAACGCCGGGTTCTCGAAGACGCCCATCGGCCCGTTCCAGAACACGGTCTTCGCGCCCTTGATCGCCTCGGCGTACTCCGCGGCGGTCTTGGGGCCGATGTCGAGGCCCATCTGGTCTGCGGGCATCGCGTCGGCGTCCACCGTCGACTTGTGCTCGGCGTCGCCGAAGGCGGGGGTGATGACGGCGTCCACCGGGATGAGGATCTGCTTGCCGGCGGCCGCGGCCTGCTCCAGGTAGCCCTTGACGACGTCGATCTTCTCGGCGTCCAGGATGGACGTGCCGACCTCGTAGCCCTTGGCCTTGAGGAAGGTGTAGCCCATGCCGCCGCCGATGACGAGCGTGTCGGCGACCTTGAGGAGGTTGTCGATCACGGACAGCTTGTCGGCGACCTTGGCGCCGCCCAGCACGACCACGTACGGACGCTCCGGGGTCTCGGTCAGCTTCTTGAGGACCTCGACCTCCTTCTCGACCAGGTGACCGGCCGCCGCGGGCAGCAGCTTGGCGACGTCGTAGACGGACGCCTGCTTGCGGTGCACCACGCCGAAGCCGTCGGAGACGAACACGTCGCCGAAGGCGGCGTACTTCGCGGCCAGCTCGGCCCGCTCGGCCTCGACCTTGGACTCCTCGGCCGGCTCGTAGCGGACGTTCTCGAGCATGGCGATCTGGCCGTCGGCGAGCCCGGTGACCGTCTCGTTGGCGGACGGGCCGACGACATCGGACGCCAGCTGCACCGGGACGCCGATCAGCTCGCCCAGCCGCTTGGCGGCCGGGGCGAGGCTGTACTTCGGGTTGGCCTCGCCCTTTGGGCGTCCGAGGTGAGCCATGATGACGACCTTCGCACCGGCGTCGACCAGTTGCTTCAGCGTCGGCAGCGCGGCCTTGATGCGTCCGTCGTCGGTGATGGTGTCGCCGTCGAGCGGCACGTTGAAGTCGCAGCGGATCAGGACCCGCTTGCCCTTCAGATCTCCCAGGTCGTTGATGGTCTTCACCTCGGACTCCTTCCGGGTCTGGGCGTCAGAGCTTGCTGGCGACGAGCTTGGTCAGGGACACGAGCTGGTTGCTGTAGCCCCACTCGTTGTCGTACCAGGCCACGACCTTGACGCAGTTGCCGATGACCTTGGTGAGGCCGGCGTCGAAGATCGAGGGCGCCGGGTCGGTCTCGATGTCCTTCGACACGATCGGGTCCTCGGTGTACTTCAGGCACGAGCTCAGGGCGCCCTCGGCGGCCGCCTTCACGATGGCGTTGACCTCTTCCACCGTGGTCTCGCGGGCGGCCTCGAAGGTGAGGTCGGTGGCGGAGCCGGTCGGCGTCGGGACGCGCATGGCGTAGCCGTCGAGCTTGCCCTTCAGCTCGGGCAGCACCAGGGCGACGGCCTTGGCAGCACCGGTCGTCGTGGGCACCATGTTCAGGGCGGCGGCGCGGGCGCGGCGCAGATCCTTGTGCGGGCCGTCCTGCAGGTTCTGGTCCTGCGTGTAGGCGTGGATCGTGGTCATGAGGCCCTTGACGATGCCGAGGCCGTCGTTGAGCGCCTTCGCCATGGGGGCCAGGCAGTTGGTGGTGCAGGACGCGTTCGAGACGATGTTGTGCTTCTCGGGGTCGTAGAGGTTGTCGTTGACGCCCATCACGATCGTGATGTCCTCGTTCTTCGCCGGGGCGGAGATCAGGACCTTCTTGGCGCCGGCCTCGATGTGGGCCTTGGCCTTCGTCGCGTCGGTGAAGAAGCCGGTGGACTCGATGACGACGTCGACGCCGAGGTCCTTCCACGGCAGGGCCGCGGGGTCGCGCTCGGCGAGGGCGCGGATCTTCTGGCCGGCCACGGTGATGTACTCGTCGTCGTAGGTGACGTCGCCGTCGAAGCGGCCGAGGATCGAGTCGTACTTGAGCAGGTGAGCAAGGGTCTTGTTGTCGGTGAGGTCGTTGACGGCGACCACCTCGATCTCGTTGCCACCCTGGGCGAGCAGGGCTCGGAAGTAGTTACGGCCGATGCGGCCGAAGCCGTTGATGCCAACCTTGACGGTCATGGATGCGTCTCCTTCTGCAGGCAATGCCACACAACTGTGACAGACCGGACATCTGCATCCTAGGGCTTCGGGGCCCCACCGCGACCAGGTGTGCGCCCTTTTGGTGGCATGTGCAAAAAGTCAATCGGCGTCGTCCAGCAGCTCGGGAGGCAATCCGGCGTCCGTGCCCGGGATCCCCTGCTCGGCGGCCACCCGGTCGGCGGTGGCGAGCAGGCGCCGGATACGCCCCGCCACTGCGTCCTTGGTCAGGGGTGGGACGTGCAGTTGGCCCAGTTCCTCCAGGCTCGCCTGCTTGTGCTCGAGGCGCAGCAGCCCGGCGACCCGCAGGTGCTCCGGCACGTCGTCGCCGAGGATCTCCAGGGCGCGCTCGACGCGGGCGCCGGCGGCCACCGCGGCTCGCGCGGAGCGGCGCAGGTTGGCGTCGTCGAAATTCGCCAGCCGCGTGGCCGAGGCGCGGATCGCGCGCCGCATGCGGCGCTCCTCCCACGTCAGCAGCGTCTGGTGGGCGCCCAGCCGGGTCAACATCTCCGCGATGGCGTCGCCGTCGCGGATGACCACGCGGTCCACGTTGCGCACCTCGCGGGCCTTGGCCTGGATGCCGAGCCGCCGGGCGGCGCCGACCAGCGCCAGGGCCGCCTCCGAGCCCGGGCAGGTGACCTCCATGGCCATCGACCGGCCCGGCTCGGTCAGGGAGCCGTGGGCGAGGAAGGCCCCGCGCCACACCCCGGTCGCCACGTCCAGTCCGCCGCCCACCATGGACGCGGGGAGGCCGCGCACGGGGCGTCCACGGCCGTCGACGAGGCCCGTCTGGCGCGCGAGCGACTCGCCGTCGCGGATCAGCCGCACCACGTAGCGGGAGTTGCGGCGCAACTGCGTGGGGGTGATCACGACGAACTCGCAACTGAAACCGTAGAGGTCGTAGATGGCCGTCTTGAGCCGGCGAGCCGCGCCGCCGGTGTCCAGGTCGGCCTCCACGACGATCTTGCCGCCCGCTACGTGCAGCCCGCCCGCGAAGCGCAGCAGCGCCGCGACCTCGGCCTGGCGCACCGCCGGCTTGGTGATCTTGACCGCCGCGAGTTCTGCCTTCACGTCGGTCGTCAGCGCCATGCGGGCCACCCTACAAGCCCCAGCAATTCGGCATACGCCGCCGCGAGCCGGTTGGTGTCATGCCGCGGCGCCCCGTCGACGCTGCGCACCGGCGCCCGGTGGACCCGCGCGCCGAGGGCGGCGGCGACCCGCTCGAAGCGCGCGTCGCCCCTCACGAAGGAGGGGTCGACCAGCACGGCGTCCAGGCGCAGACCGGGCGCGTGCGCCGCCAGCAGCTCCAGGTGGGCCGAGGGCGGGTAGCCCTCCGTCTCCCCGTCCCCCGCCAGGTTCATGGTCACGCAGCGCCGCGCGTTGGTGGCGGTGATCGCCCGGGCGAGGTCGGGCACCAGCAGGTGCGGCAGCACGGACGTGAACCACGACCCCGGCCCCAAGATCACCCAGTCGGCGTCCTCCACGGCGGCCAGGGCCTCGGGGCAGGCGGGTGGGGCGTCCGGCACGAGGCGGACGGCCTGCACGGCGCCCGGCGTCTTCGCGACCGAGGCCTGGCCACGGATCAGCGCGAGCGCCGACGGATCGCCAGGATCGAGCCCCGCGACGTCCGCCTCGATCTCGAGCGGCACGGTCGACATCGGCAGCACCCGACCCTGGACGCCCAACAGCCGGCCCACCATGTCGAGGCCCTCCACCGGGTCGCCCAGCTGCTCCCAGATGCCGGCCAGCAGCAGGTTGCCGATCGCGTGCCCCGCGAGCGGGCCGTCGCCCCCGAACCGGGACTGCAGGATGTCGGCCCACAGGCGTCCGTCGCGGTCGTCGCCGCACAGGGCCGCCAAAGCCATGCGCAGGTCTCCCGGCGGCAGCATGTCGAACTGGCGCCGGAGGCGTCCGGACGAGCCGCCGTCGTCGGCCACGGTGACCACGGCCGTGATGTCGCTGGTGACGCGGCGCAGGGCTTGCAGGGAGGCGAACAGGCCGTGCCCCCCGCCGAGAGCCACGACCCGGGGCAGCCGGGGCGGGCGCATGCGCGTCACTCCCGGCCGAGGTCGCGGTGCAGCGTGTGGCAGTCCAGGCCCGCCGCGATCAGCCGCCGGGCGAGGGCCTCGGTGAGCGCCGTGGAGCGGTGCTTGCCCCCGGTGCAGCCGATGCCGACGGTGGCCTGTCGCTTGCCCTCGCGGAGGTAGCCGGGGGCCATCACGGTGAGCAGGCGCTCCACGGTGTCCAACCAGGCGGACGCCTCGGGGGCCGCGAGCACGTAGGACGCGACGGCGTCCTGCAGGCCCGTGAGCGGCCGCAGCTCCGGCACCCAGTGCGGGTTGGGCAGGAAGCGCACGTCGAGCACCATGTCGGCGTCGAAGGGCAGGCCGTTCTTGAAGCCGAACGACATCAGCGTCAGCCGCAGCCGGTCGTCCGAGCGCAGGTCGAAGGCGTGCGCCACCCGCTCGGCGAGCTGGTGGACGTTCATGTCGGAGGTGTCGACCACCATGTCCGCGGACGCCCGCAGCGTGGCGAGGAGGCGGCGCTCCCGGCGGATGCCGGCGAGCAGCGGGCCGTCGCCCTGCAGCGGATGGGGACGCCGCACGTGCTCCTGGCGACGGACGATGACCTGATCGGACGCCTCGAGGAACAGGATGTGCGGGTAGACGCCCTCGGCGGCCAGGTGGTCGAAGGCGTCCGGGATGTCCTCGAACTCGGCCCGCGTGCGAACGTCGAGGATGATGACCACCTTCTCGATGCCGCGGGCGCGGATCGTGGCGAACAGGTGGGGCAGCAGGCTCGGCGGCAGGTTGTCGACCAGGTACCAGCCGAGGTCCTCGAGGGTGTGCGCGGCGGCGCGCTTGCCGGCACCGGACATGCCGGTGATCACCACGAGTCGCACGTCCCGCTGCTCCATGGCTGCCATTGTGGCCCTCTACGCCTGCTCGATCTCGCCCGTGGCCAGGTTGATCGCGTCGCCCGGCGCCTGCGCCTGGAGCGCCGCCTTGATCGCGGCCGCGGTCTTGGCGCCGATCCCCGGCACCTGGGCGATCGCCTCGGCGTCCGCGGCGCGGAGTTTCTTCAGCGAGCCGAAGTGGTGCAGCAGGGCCTTGCGGCGCAGCTCCCCCAGCCCAGGCACGTCGTCGAGCAGGGACTCGACCATCGACTTGCTGCGCCGGTTGCGGTGGTGGCTGATCGCGAAGCGGTGGGCCTCGTCGCGGGCGCGCTGCAGCAGGTAGAGCCCTTCGGACGCCCGCGGCAGGATCAGCGGGAACTCCTCCCCCGGCAGCCACACCTCCTCCAGGCGCTTGGCCAGCCCGATGAGGGCGACGTCGCGGATGCCCAGCTCGTCCAGCGCGCGCCGCGCGGCCGCCACCTGGGGCGCGCCGCCGTCGACGATGACGAGGCTGGGGGCGTAGGCGAACCGCTTCGCGACCCCCGTCGTCGGATCGATCAGGACCGCGTTCTCGCCCCGCGTGGCGGCCTGGTCCTCGAGGTAGCGGCGGAAGCGGCGGGTCAGCACCTCGTGGATGGCGCCCACGTCGTTGCTGCCCTCGACGGTCTTGATGAGGAACTTGCGGTAGTCGGACTTGCGGGGCAGGCCGTCCTCGAACACCACCATGGAGCCCACCACCTCGGTGCCCTGGAGGTGGGAGATGTCGTAGCACTCGATGCGCAGCGGCGGGGCGTCCAGGCCGAGCGCCTCCTGGATCTCCTCGAGGGCGCGGTTGCGGGTCGACAAGTCGGACGCCCGCTTCGTCTTGTGCAGGGCCAGCGCCTCCTGGGCGTTGCGCTCGACCGTCTCGAGCAGGGTCCGCTTGTCGCCGCGCAGCGGCACCCGGAGGTTGACCCGGGCGCCCCGGACGTCGGACAGGAGGGCTTCCAGGGCGTCCGCGCTGGCGGGGCGGAGCGGCAGCAGGATCTCGCGCGGGATCGTGCCGGACGCGTCGGAGTCGGCGGCGGCGTCCGCGTAGAGCTGCAGGAGGAAGGTGTCCAGGATCTCGGGCAGGTCGGAGTCGTCGCTGCGGTCGGCCACCAAGCCGCGCTCGCCCCGCACGCGGCCCGCGCGCACGTGGAAGATCTGGAACGCGATCTCGAGGTCGTCGGCGGCGAAGTGGACGACGTCCGCGTCGGTGCCGTCGCCGAGCACGATGGCGTTGCGCTCGGTGACCTGCCGCAGCGCCCCGAGCCGGTCGCGCAGCACGGCCGCCTTCTCGAACTCGAGGTTGTCGGACGCCGTGAGCATCTGCCGCTCCAGGCGTCGCGTCAGCCCCCCGGTGTGTCCGGACAGGAAGTCGCACATGTCTTGGGCGAGCTCGCGGTGGTGCTCCGGGGTGATGCGGCCGACGCACGGGGCGCTGCACTTGCCGATGTAGCCGAACAGGCACGGGCGTCCGGACGCCTTCGCGGTGCGGAAGACCCCCGCGGTGCACGAGCGCATGGGGAACACCCGCAGCAGCGAATCGACGGTGTCACGGATCGCCCAGGCCTGCGCGTAGGGGCCGAAGTAGCGGACGCCCTTGCGCCGAGCGCCCCGGCCGACGAAAACCCGCGGGAACTCCTCCGACCAGGTGACCGCCACCCACGGGTAGGACTTGTCGTCCCGGTACTTGATGTTGAAGCGCGGGTCGAACTGCTTGATCCAGGTGTATTCGAGCTGGAGCGACTCCAACTCGTTCTGCACGACGGTCCACTCCACCTTGGCCGCGGTGCGCACCATCGTGCGGGTGCGGAAATGCAGCGCCGCCGGGTCGGCGAAGTAGGAATTGAGCCGGTTCCGCAGGTTCTTGGCCTTGCCCACGTAGATGACCGTGCCGGCCGGGTCGCTGAAGCGATAAACGCCGGGGTCGGTGGGAATCGTGCCGGGTGCCGGACGCGGCGGCGTCATCGCGCCCGCCCCGGACGCCGCCCCAGGCCAACGCGGGTCGAGAGGGGCGCGGACATGCCGGTCAGTCTAGGTCGGGGCTCCGACAGTCACCGCGGGCCGGGACCGGCGCCGCCGGTCCGTGCTGGGGCTCCGGCCCGGGCGGGCGTGACCGGCGTCCCGGCGAGGGCGTCCGGCGCAAGGTCAGCGGTCGCGCAGGGACTGCAACTCGCCCACGCGCACCTCGCGCTGCGCGGTCGCCCGCAGGGGCAACGAGCCGCTGTACCCCATCGCCGACCAGTCCACCACCCATTCCGCGCGGGCCGTCACGGTGAACGTGCCGGCGGGCAGCGAGGGCCGCGCGAACGTGTGACCGCACGACGGCGACGCCGCTCCCGCAGCCGAGGGCCCCGGGTACGGCTGCATCGCCGTGCAACGGATCGCCGGCGAGCCGTCGCCGAAATCGTACGCCACCGATTGCCGACGACCGCTCAGCGCGAACTCGTAACCCGCCACGCTCAACGACGCCGAGCGGGACGCCGACTCCGACGACCACACCCACACCGGCAGCCCCACCACGGCCATGTTCCACTCGTTGACGGACGGATCCGGCCCCAGCCGAATCTCCGGGTCAGGAATGCGCAACTGCACCACCACCCGCCGCGCCACCTGCTCCACCTGCGAGAAGCTGGGCCACGTGGGCGACGCCGACGCGACCGGAGCCGCGGCTGGGCCCGCGGTCGCCGGACCCGAGAAGCACACGCCGCTCAACAACTGCGCCGAGGAACTGCCCGCCACCGCCAGGCAATCCTCATAACCCGCCCCCAACGACGTCCGCAGGAACGCATTGATCTCCTCCGCCGACATCACCTTTACATAGGGTTCGTTGCGTGACCCGCCGTTCCCGCCGGTGGTCCAACTGATGTCAGCCCCACTTGAGCCGGACGTGCTGTCACCATCAGGATTTCCTGCCTTACTCTCACCATTCCCACCCTGGATGATCTGACCCTGAAGGCTGACGGTGTTCGAACTCGTCGTTGCACTGGGGACACCGGTCAGCGCGCCCTCAGCGTCGGCCCGAGCTACCCCGACAACGGTAAGGCCGATTACAGATGTGACGACGAGCGAGGACACCGCTCGACATGCGGTTCGCCTTAGCACTTCGCGAGCACCTCAGTTTCTTGACTTGAGATCTTCATTTCACTGCCCACTCGCTTCAGGTGGGTCCAATCGTGGGACGCCTTGCCCAGCCCGAGGCTCTTTCCGGCCTCGTACGCCATAACGTGGGTCGCATCCACGCAGGACTCGAGCACGACTTCCTCACCGCCCTGAGCCCTCTCCGGGGCCGGGCGCACATAGGCCAAACTGAACGGCCCAGTGCCGGTCAACCCTCGATCGTGCTGCCGCTGACGAGCCGCCACATAGGACTCGCTCATCGGTGACGTGAGCAAGCTCAAGATCGACGAATCGGCCACCCTCCCGGAGGCAACAAGGGCCGCGTCCGCTTCTGCGAACGCGCGATAGACGCGCTCGGCTTCGGCGTAATCCGCGCGGCGCTGCTGCAGT
>ERZ724513.1792-NODE-1792-length-10834-cov-4.899898_pt1 | contig 10834 bp, 10 predicted proteins | sample MGYA00376046_ERZ724513 | MGnify/ENA primary metagenome ERZ724513 (study PRJEB28724, sample SAMN07190883) | activated sludge metagenome | isolation source: activated sludge of sewage treatment plant in Hong Hong | place: Hong Kong | collected 2016-03-17 ... | reverse complement strand
CCGGGCTGGCATCGAGAGTTACCTGCAGACCAAGACGGTCTACGCGCAACTCTGATCCGGGGCACAGCCAAACGCAGTTGTAGTGCGTCACGGTGGACTGCTTGGATGACTGACATGCTCATCCACCCCTGGGATGCCGCCCTGGACCCCGCCGAATGGCGGGACTGGCTGGCCTCGACCGACCGGTTCGGGATTCTCGGCGTCAACAACGTCGACCCCGGGCAGGCGCCGCTGATGCTGCCGACGCACTTCACGCTGGCCGGTGATGAACTGCTGATCCACCTGGCCCGGCCCAACCCGGTCTGGCCGCATCTGGAGGCGGCCGCCGAGGTGCGGATGGCGGTCATCGGCGACTACGCCTACATCCCCACCTACTGGCGGGCGAAGGCCGCCGGTCCCGACGAGGACGGGGTACCGACCAGCTACTACTCTGCCGTCCAATTCATCTGCAGCCCAACGGTCGTCGACGACCCCGAGGGCAAGGCACAGATTCTCACCACGCAGCTCGGCGACTTCCAGCCGGAGGGCCGGCATGCCGACGTCGCGGTGGGCGAGGACCCGTACGGACGCATGCTGCCGGGTATCCGCGGGGTGCGACTGGCCGTGCTGCGGGTCGAGGCGAAGTTCAAGTACGACGACGCCAACCCCGTCGACCATCGTGAGCGTGTTATCGGCCACCTCGAGGAGCGTGACCACGGATTGGACGCCGGGGCCGCCGCCCAGCAGCGCCGGAGGCTGGCCGCGATCGGCGATTGGCGCACGCACCGCGGTGATTCATCGTACGTCTTGCCTGTTGGTGGTTCACTTAATCAGGATCGAGCCGGGTAAGTTCCGCTGGGTTCACGCAGGCCGAAAATGCTGAGCGATCAACGCCGGGTGAGTCGGATCGGAAGATCCTTGATTCCATACGAAGTCATGATATGGATGCCGCCGGGCCGGTACTCCGGTTTACCCACCAATTCGAACTCGCCGACACGCGACACCAGTTGTTCGAGCATCACTCGTATTTCCTGCTTGGCGAGGTTGGCGCCCAAACAGTAGTGCGCACCATGCCCGCCGAACCCCACATGCGGATTGGGATGCCGCGTGATATCGAACCGAAATGGGTCATCGAAGACCGCAGCATCGCGGTTCGCCGACGGATACCACATACTGACTCGATCGCCTTCACTGATCTCCACGCCTTGCAGGACAGTGTTTCTGCTCGCGGTGCGCCGAAAGTAGGCAACCGGCGAGGCCCATCGGACGATCTCGTCGACCGCGCTCGCGATGACGGATGGATCTGTGCGCAGCAGCTGCAGTTGTGCAGGATTCTCGAGCAGTGCGAGCATGCCGCTGGCGATAGCATCACGCGTCGTCTCGCTGCCCGCAATGGTGAGCACCATGAAGAACAGGTCGAGTTCAAACTCGCTGAGTTGGGTCGTCGAACCGTCAGGTTGATCAACCTCGACGGTGGTGAGTTTCGTCCATACGTCGTCTTGTGGATGCCGCCGCTTCCGATCTGACAATTCGTGCGCATAGGCGAACATCCCACCCAACGATGCAGCCATCTCCTCGGGTCGCGGTTTGTCGCTTTGCGTCTCGATCGCTGTCTTGATGATCGCAAAGAGCGGACCGCGGTCTGACTCAGGAATGCCAACGATGTCGGCGATCATGTGCATCGGAAGCTGGAAAGCGACCTCCTCGACGAAGTTGCACTCACCTTTGTCCAGCGCGCGCTCGATGATGCGGGCGGCCCAGCCGCGGGCCTGCTCCTCGAGCATGGCGGTCATCCGTGGGGTGAAACCGGAATTGACAAGGCGGCGTAGTCGGGTGTGGTCGGGAGGGTCCATCGTGATGAGCATCATGCCGCGTGCGTTCGGGTCCCAATCGGGGATAGTCGGCCCTTCGAAGGACCGAAACACCGTGGGGTCACGGCTGACCTCTTTGACACCGGCGTGCGATGACACCACCCAAAATGGGCCACCGAGCTCCTTCACGCCAGGAGTGTCTGGGTGGCGCCACACGGGCGCATTCTCACGTAATACCGTGAACACATCGTGGGGAAATCCGCGGCGGAAGTCCTCTTGGGAGAGGTCGATGGTTTCAAGCCGCGGCTCAGCGGGTCTCACAATCATGGCTTGCTCCTTGTCTATCGCGGTGGGGTCTGCTTGGAGTTAACCGGACGAGCGGCCCGCGTCGGGCTGGCGGCGATCATTGAGGGTGCTTCAGGCATCTACCGGTGCGATGGGGACGGAAGCCGGGTCGTAAGTGGGTGATCCTCCGCTGCCTCGGAACAGGATTGAGTCCTCGTTGGCGAATGCCATGAGCGTCTGTGCCTTCTCCCGCGAAACTGTCTGCACGTGGTTCGCCCGAGTCTTTCTGGTTGCCTCGTAGCGCCCGAGAGCCTCTGCGACATCTTCAGCGACTTCGAAACTTCGGCCTAGCACGGTGCCGTCCTCGATGGCCATGTTGCCGCCCTGACCGAGAAAGGGCAGCAGTGGATGGGCGGCATCACCCAATAGCGAAACTCGCCCCCTGGTCCACTGACCGAGGGTGGGCCGGTCACGCAGTGCCCACTTGAAGATTCGGTCTTCGGGAATCGCCCGGATGACGTCGAGAACCTCACTGGAGAAGTCCTGGTATAGAGCGACCAGCGATTCCTGGTCGGCTGGAATCGACCAGCCCTCCTCCTCCCAGCCCGGCTGCCTGGCATGGGCGACGACGTTCATGAATTCGGTGCCGCGCACGAAGTACATCAAGAACATTCGGTCCGGACCGACGTAGAAGCTCCCGTTTTCTGCGCACACCTGGTCGGTAACTTGCGCGGCCGGAATGAGACCGCGGTAGGACACCATGCCCGAGTAGACCACTGGCTCCGGACCGAACATCGCTGGTCGTACAACGGAGGCCACCCCATCACAACCGACCAGCGCATCAACTGTCGCCGATTGCCCCTCGGTGAAGCCCACTCGCACGCTTTTCCGGCCCTCGCTGAATTCGCTGAACTCGTACCCCAGGTGCAGACAATCCGGATCGACGGCAAGCACCGCGTCCAGCAATATGCCATGCAGATCTGCGCGATGCAGCGCATAGGCCAACTCCTGACCGCTCACATCGGCGGGCTCCTGAAGTGTCGCTCCCGATGCGTAGTGCTTCAGAGTGAAGTACCCCGGCGGCCTCTTGCCGGCCTTCGCCCGGATAAGGTCACCTACAGCCAGATAGTCGAGGGCCCGCATCGACGGCCCCGCCAGTACCAAGCCAGCACCAACTTCGCGGACTTCGTCTGCACGCTCGAACAATGACACGCGCAGACCGCACCTTTGGAGAGACAGCGCTGCCGTCAGACCGCCAATGCCGGCGCCGATGATCCCGATGTGGCCCGTCGTCATGGTTCACTCATCCCCATGTGATTTCCAGGTGCCGAGCCGGCGCTCGGCGGGGCTCCGATCCGTCTGCAAGGTGTGCGGCATCACTATTGAGCCGCTGGCTGCCCGACAAAGTCCGAGAAGCGAGACCTCCATTCGGTGACGCTCGGTGCCAAGGGGTTGTTGGATGCAATATCGGCCGCTGGGGCCAGACCCCCATCCTGTTCTGCGGCCTCCTTGATGCGAAGCAGATCTGCTGTTGCCTGATCCACAATCTTGGCATCCTCGGCTTCTGAACGATTGGTTGTCCAGAGCACCGTGGTGACTACCGACGTGCGTCCGCCGCCGGGTGTGCATGACACGAGACGATGATGCATCGCACCGTCTTGGGACTTCAACGTGCCTTGCAGAAAGAACGGAACATCGACCTGCGCATCGCCAAACGCTGAATCAGATTGGGAGAGTAGTGTTTCGACAATACGTATGGCGTTCGCCTGCCACACTGATGCGCTAGTGAAGATCCTCCGGAAGCGCTCGTCGGTGTCCCAATCGATGTCGATGATCGGTGCGGTTGGTTCATCAAGTGACACCCAGATCAAGCCGTACCGCTCGGCTGAGGGATGGGTAGTGAGGTGTGCTCTCTCCGATATCGGGAGGTTGGAAGGTTTGGCGACACAGCGGCCAGCATCGCCGAAAGTCCACCCGTGCTTCGGGCAAACCAGGCAGCCGTCGTGCACCTCGCCCTTGGACAGCTCCCACTTGCTGTGCGTGCACCGGTCTGGGGCGGCGACCACCGCGCCGTTGGGACTACGCCAGAACACCAGATCTCGGCCGAGGAGCCGGGCTGACGCCGGTGCATCACGAATGTCAGCCTGAGTCGATGCCGGAAACCACTGACGGCCCAATGGTCCGGAAGGCCTCAAAGCCATGATCGCATTCGTCATTAGGTCAATTCCTTTCTCCGAATACGTAATCGGCGAGGATGAACCGCACCGCGCCGATGAAACCTTCGCTGGAGGGCTGTCCAGTGGCCAAGCGAGATCTACCGGAAGGCATCCGGGTTGGTTGTGGTTGAGCGGTCACATCTCGATGCAGTTGTCGGTGATGGTCTTGTACTGCGTGTACTGCAAGAGGCCGTACTCGCCACCCTCCTGACCCACGCCGCTCTGCTTGTACCCACCAAATGGGCCTTCGGTGTCGATACTGGCGAAGTTGTGGCTGTTAACCCACGTGCAGCCAGACTCGAGACGGGACCCGACGGCGAAGGCCCTGTCGATATCTCGCGACCACACCGAACTGGCCAAGCCGTATTCGCTGTTGTTCGCGCGTCCGATGGCCTCATCGACACTCGAAAACTTCATCACCGGCAGAATGGGCCCCATTTGTTCGCAGCTCACCACTGCTGCCTCGTCGGGCGGATTGAGTACCAGATGAGGCAGCATGAAGTAACCATTTGCGGGGTCGGTGCCTTCGGCATACGAGCCGAGTTGCACTGCAGACAGCCCGGATTCCTTCGTTTCGGCGACCAGCGCCGTGACCTTCTTGAATTGACGCTCGTTGTTCAGCGGTCCCATCGTCACTTCGGGGCGCAGGCCGTCGCCGACGACGAACTTGTCGACCTCGGCCTGCAGCTTTTCGACAAGTTCGTCGTATCGTGCTTCGTGGACGTAGAGCCGTTTGATGGCAAAGCAGACCTGCCCGGTGGCGGCGAATCCGCCACTGGCTATCCGCCCGATAGCGCGATCATCGAGTTCGGCATCGTCGAGCACCAGGGCGGCATCGTTACCGCCGAGTTCGAGAAAGACGCTCGCAAGATGCGTCGCGGCGTCGGCCATCACCGCTCGCCCGGTCTCCGTGCTGCCGACGAACGCGACCTTGCGCACCCGCCGGTCCTTGACCAGTGCCGAGCCCACTTCCGGCCCCACCCCCGAGACGACGTTGAGGACGCCGGGCGGGAAGACTGCTGCGATCGCGCCAAGCGCCTCAAGTGTTGCCAGCGGCGCGAACTCGGGAACCTTGAGAACCATGGTGTTGCCGGCCATCAGAGCGGGACCGATCTTCCCGCACGCAAGGCCCACCGGGAAATTCCACGGGATGATGGCGGCGACCACTCCGATGGGTTGGCGTTCCACGCGCATGCGTCGGGACTCGTTGTCGAGCACCGTGGGCTCCAGCCACTCGGGATGGGACGGGTAGTAGCTCAATGTCATTGCTGCTATAGCGAAGTCGATGTATGACTCCGTGATCGTCTTGCCGTTTTCGCTTGTGAGTACCGGCGCGAGTTCATTGGAGCGCTCGCCTGCTACCTTGGCGGCTTCGAGCAGTAGTGCGCCTCGCTCGGCGGGCGGCACCATGCGCCAGGCAGGGAAGGCTTCGGCCGCCGCTTGTACGGCCGCGGCTGCGTGTGTTGCGGTTCCGTTTGGATAACGGCCGACGACCGTGCCCAGGTCGGCCGGGTTGCGGACCTCTATCCAGTCCTCGCTGGTGGCGGGTTTGCCGCCGATGGTCATCGTTGGCTGCAGAGGCATGGATTCCCCTCTTCTTTCGGATGAGTGCTGGGCGGGGCGTGTTCGAGGTTGGGCTACGAAGCTGAATTGGCTTCGCACTTCAGCGGGTCTGGGAGTGCCTCCGTGTCGTGCCTTCCGGATTCCCCAGAACCTAGAGTTATGATACTTTATCAAAATGAGGGTGTCCACCATCGAGTTCGGAGCATGGAGCGCCGACGCCGGCGCCTGGCTGTCGGAGCCCAATCGAACTGGGCCGCAGACGTCGCCGGATTGCTATATCTTCGGCGGAGGTTCACCGATGGAGGCGGGTCCGCAACGATCTCGGACGGCGCAATGCGGTCAGCGTATGGCGCTCCAAGCCAGTCTGTCGGTGCTCGACTACTGGCGTCCCACCCCCCGGCGTCTGGCCGTACAGCAATATATGATATCTCGAATCTCCTCCTGTCTGGCGTCAACTGGCGCCGGGTGCCGGGAGCTGGTTGAGGGGTTGGTGTGACAGACCGACGGCCTCCGGCCACCGAAGGGATTCAGATCGGGGGGATGACTGTTACAGCGGTCATCGACAGCGAAGTGCGCTTGGTGCCGACGCAGGCCTACCCAACCACGTCCGCGGCAGACTGGTCACGCCATGCTGAACTCCTCGATGACGAGGGTCTGCTTCGACTGACACTCGGGGGATTCGTCGTGCGATTCCACGACCGCGTCATCCTCATCGACGCGGGTGTCGGGCCGGAGGACCGTCCTGGCAAGACCGCGAAGATGCCCGGTGGCAGGATGCTGGACAATCTGTGGGCGTCCGGTACGGCCGCCGAAGAGATCACCGACGTCGTCTTCACCCACCTCCATCTCGATCACATCGGTTGGGGCGCAGTCGGCGATCGGATCGTCTTTCCTAATGCGACGTACCGGTGCCATGAGGCTGATTGGGACCACTTCACCAATGGCGGAACATTGAGCGATCCGCAGAAGCTGGCAGCGATGGCCCCGGTGATGGAGTGCTGGGACTCCGACACGACGCTGGCACCGGGCTTGGACGTGGTCGCCGCGCCAGGGCATACGCCCGGTTCGTCGATCATCGTCTTGTCCAACGATACTCAACGCTGTGTTCTGCTCGGCGACGTCGTGCACTGCCCTGCCGAACTCGTCGAGGACGAATGGGAAACAATCGCAGACGTCGACCCGGATCTTGCCCGCCGCACCGCGACGTCACTTGCGCGCGAGTACGAGGGAACAGACAGCGCACTGGTTGCAGCACATTTCAGCGATCTCAGATTCGGGCGGCTGCTCGTGGGTGAGCGACAACGGAAGTGGGTCATGGTATGACAGGGGTCCGGTCCGATGTCGAGCGCGCTGTGGGTGCCTACGGCCCGCAGGCAGACGTTTACCGTGCGGCAGGCGAGTGGGGCGGCCAGACTCTGGTCGGCGTCCTGCGGAGCCATGTCGAAAGTCGGCCGGCAGCGGTGGCGATCGCCACCATCGAGGGCGAACTGACCTATGACGAGCTCGACCGGCGTTCGGACGCTATGGCGCTCGGTCTCGTCGACGCCGGCCTGCAGCCGGGCGATGCGGTCATCTTCCAGACGGGAAACGAGCTGGAAGCTGTCGTCGCGTTGTACGGTGTTCTCAAGGCGGGGCTTGTACCAGTCTGCAGTATCCCGAACCACCGATTGCACGAGGTTGCCCACATCGCCACGGCGACAAGGGCGCGCGCCCACCTTTTTCAGGCGGACTACCGCAACTACGATTTAGCAAGCCTCAGCGCCGAATTGGCGCAGCGTTGCCCGGAAGTCGCTGTGCGGATCGTTATCCGCGGCGAGTCCTCCCCGGGAACCATGTCATTCGACGGACTGGTCGGCCACGCTGACCCGCAGCGCGCCCGTCGAGTGGTGGACGAGATCCAGCGCCAAGTGTCGCCGGAAGGTGTTGCGTTGTTCCAGCTTTCCGGGGGTACCACCGGTGTGCCGAAGGTGATTCCCCACACCCATGCAGGCTATCTCTCCATCGCTGCCCGCTGGTCGAGGAACCTGGGTTGGGATGCATCGACCGTTACGCTGCACTTCTTGCCTGTCATGCACCACGCCGGGCTGGGCACAGCATTGGTCCCGACTCACTTCGTGGGCGGCACTGCTGTCTTGGGTCGTTCGATCGATGCCGAGCTGCTGGTCACACTCATTGAGCGCTATCACGTGACGTGGATGCACTTCAATACCGCCGCGTTTCGACCCTTGAAAGAACACAGCGAACGAGTGAAGTGCGATTTCAGCTCGCTCAGGCAATTTATGTGGGTGTTCGTCCGACCCGAGATGTCCGCTCAAGCGGAGCAGATGTTGGGCGCGACCGCGATCGGGAGCTTCGGGATGGGCGAGGGGGTCCATCTGTCGTGCCGGCCGGATGATCCGCCGGAAGTCAGGCGCTACACCTGTGGCACGACGATTGGTGAGTATGACGAGGTCGTCGTGCGGGATCCCCAGACTGAGCAGCCGTTAGCCGATGGGGAAGTGGGGGAGTTGACCTTTCGCGGCCCGAGCGTGATCCGGTCGTATCTCTCCGAAGACCACTCATCGGCAGCGTTCACGTCGGATGGATTTCTGCGTAGTGGCGACCTCGGCCACGCCGAGGTGATCGCAGGACGGCGCTGCTATGTCATCGACGGGCGGCTGAAGGACCAGATCAGCAGGGGCGGAGAGAAGGTGATGGCCCCCGAGTTGGAGTTGCTGTTGCACGACCATCACGAGGTTCGTGAGGTGGCGGCGATTGGCATTCCGGATCCAATGCTCGGCGAGCGTATCTGCGTTGTCGTGGTGGTCGAGGCCGACAGAGCCGACATCGATCCCGAGGAACTGCGCCTACGGCTGGTCGAATTTCTCGACAAGCGGGATGTCGCCAAGTTCAAGTGGCCCGAGCACCTGGTCCTCGTCGACGAACTACCCAAGACCGGGGTGGGCAAGGTTCGCAAAGACGTCCTGCGAAGCTGGGTCGAAAGCCGTTCCACAACAGAGAGAGTGAGGAATTAGCCCATGGTTACGAAGATCGCGGGAGGCATGCGTGGCGTCGACCACGTCGCGTACCCGACCTGGAAACTCGAAGAGACGGTGAACTTCTACCGCGATGTACTCGGGTTCCCGCTCAAGCATTGCATACTTGCACCCGGCTGGGGCAATGACCCGCACCCTGACTTCGCGCACTTCTTCTTCGATGTCGGCGCCAACGCAACTATCGCGTTCTTCTATTACTTCGGCGTCGAACCGTATGTCGACATTAACGTGCCGGACCGTATCAACAAGTCGCGCCACCTCGCCTTGGCGGTTGACACCGAAGACGAACTCGACCACTACCAGCACCGGATCGAAAGCGCCGGCTACGAGCTTCGGTTCCGGGTCATGCACGAGTTGATCGAGTCGATCTACGTCTTCGACCCCAACGGGTACAGCATCGAGATCTCCCGCCCGTTACGTCCCTTGCAGGAAGCCGACAGCATCGACACCGAGCTCAGCATCGCCGCTCTCATCGATGTCGTCCGGGATCCTGAACCGAGCCTGGCGAAGGTCTGGGAACGCAAGGCCGAGCTCATCGCCGACAGATTAGGAGTCAGCCATGCCTAGCGTGTACTTTCCCGATATCCCAGAGACCGAACCCATCTGGCGAGCCGCCGTTGGCGACAGCGAAGTCGAGACGTGCCACACAGGTCCCTACGTGGAATTGCGCTTCCCGGATGGGATCACGATCGATCGCGCGAGCACCGGCGCGCGGCACGCGGTGTGGTATAGCTGTCTGGGTGCCCTCGACCACGCCCGTGTGACGCAGTTTGACAAGAACGCACTGCGCATCGTTGCCGACAACCAACCGTGAGTTCACCGACCAAGCAGCGACTGGGTTACCGCCCACGGATGGAACCGGCGCCCATGCCAGATGGCGTGGTGACCACAGTCAGCACAGTCAAAACCGTCGATGACGCGTCCGTGCCGGGCGTCTTGTACAGCGTCGAGGGAGCTACGGCGGTCGTAACCCTCATGCACCCCCGGCAGGATCTCGCGCGGCACTACCTGATCCCGGTACTCCTGGAGGCGGGATTCGCGGTGTGGGCGCAAGGTTCCCGCACGGTTAACAACGACCTGACTCTCGTTCACGAGGAAGCCATCCTCGATCTCGCTGCCGGCCATACGCACCTCCGCGACCGCGGTTTCGAGCATGTCGTCGCATGTGGGCCATCGGGCGGTGCCACCCTGTCTGCCTTCTACACCCAGCAGGCAAGCCGGAGGCCAGAGGACCGCATCAGGGTCACTCCCGGCGGAAAGCCGACGGTACTGAACAAGGCGACAATGCCGGTTCCGGACGCGGTGGTGTTTCTGGCGCCCCACCCCGGCCAGGGTGACCTTCTTCTGCACTGCATTGACGGCTCAGTAGCCGACGAGGGCGACCCGCTATCGACCGTTCCTGAACTTGATATATTCGCTGCTGCCAACGGGTTTCGCGAGCCACCTAACAGTTCGGAGTACTCGTCTGAGTTCCTTGATCGTTACCGCCAAGCGCAACGGGATCGGGTGGCCCGCATCGACGCCCACGCACGGTTCCTGATCGCCGAGCGGATCGAGGCCAAGAAGCGCCTCAAGGCGAGCAACCGGACTGCCGATCTTCGCGCGAGTGTGATGTCGAAGGTCATCACGGTCTACCGTACCGACGCTGATCCACGAACGTTGGACATGGCCATCGACCCGTCGGACCGTCCGTATGGCTCGATTCATGGGCGGCGCCCGGACATCATAAACTTCGGCATCACAGGCTTCGGGCGCCTCACGACTGCCGACGCCTGGCTGTCGACGTGGTCAGGTCTGAGTTCCAACGCCTGTTTCGTCACCTGTGCGCCGGAGGTGACCGTCCCGAGCCTGTTCATCGAGTACACCGCTGACCAAGCTACCTTTCCGTCGGTCGCCCGCGAGATGTTCGGCAGCAAGGTGGACGTGCGCCTCCGGCCGAGCTTCT
>ERZ724513.1784-NODE-1784-length-10855-cov-4.439074_pt1 | contig 10855 bp, 8 predicted proteins | sample MGYA00376046_ERZ724513 | MGnify/ENA primary metagenome ERZ724513 (study PRJEB28724, sample SAMN07190883) | activated sludge metagenome | isolation source: activated sludge of sewage treatment plant in Hong Hong | place: Hong Kong | collected 2016-03-17 ... | reverse complement strand
CTGATTTCGATATACATATTGCATAGCTGTTTACCTTTGTGGTATGAGATTATTCACTCCTACGGTCAGCTATTTACGCAAAGGATGCCTTGTCTTGGTCATGGTGTGCTTACAAATGTACTTATTTGGCCAATTGAACTCGATCCAGCATATATCAAAGCCAGTGGTGGTAGATGGTCAGTTGACTGAGTGGGATGATTTTCAAACTTTACCCATCAGCTCGCTCCCTCGATATGCTAATCAAGTCAAATATGCTCTTGGCTGGGATAAAGAACATCTGTATGTTGCTTTGGATATTAGGGATGCCAGACTTTGTGTCAACGAAGTGGGAGATGATAACCCCAAATTGTATTTTTCGGATGCATTTGAAATTTACATTGACAGCAAGGCAGATAGCGAGCAGTCAATGGATTTGAATGATTATCAATTCCTGATTTCCATCTCAGGTGACAAGACTATTTTTAAAGGCAATAAACTCCTGATGCTTGATGGTGCCAGGGTTCCGAAAGATTATGAAGGCACCAATATTGTGGTACACACCGGCATTGACATCCGGGGAACCCTCAATGATGAGCGTGATATTGATGCAGGTTATACGGCTGAGATGGCCATACCCTGGAGTGCAATAGGAATCGAAGCAGCTCAGGGTGTAAACATCAAAATGGATCTCTGTATAGATGATGTGGATACACTATCTTCCATTAGGCAATGGCCTGAAAATCTGCACCCACCCTGCCTCAATTACTCCAGTGTGACAGGCCACAATGACTTTGGTTTTCCGCAGTACTGGTTGCGTTATCAGCTCGCTGGAAAGCCGGGTCTGGCATTTTCCGTTAGAAAGGTATGGCATGACTTACCGGTTATTGTAGTTTTGGCTTTGGCTATGGTTTTTGCTCTTATGATCTATGCAATTATAATCCAGTATCGCAAAATCACCTTTCTCAAAGCCCTGCCTGATAAAACATCATGGCAAAACTGGAAAGAAAATCATCCGACAATTTCCAAAGAAGAAAAGACAAACAACCCCCTTGATATCCAGATTGAAAATGAGACCATGGATACCATCAGATCCTTTGTTTCTGCCCATTTGGATCAGGATATATCAGTCGCTGAGCTCGCAAACCACATGCATAAAAGCGTGCGTCAACTGCAACGCATTTGTAAATTAGATACAGGCCTTACCCCCCTTCAACTGATCACCATTTTGAAATTGGAAAAGGCAGCAGAACGCATCCTCAAAAGCAACGCCACCATTGCAGAAATCGCCTATGAACACGGCTTTTCTGACCCTTCGTATTTTGGCAATGTGTTCAGGAAATACCACGGCATTACACCCATGGAATTTCGCCAAAAAAATGGAGTTGGCCGTTAAAGAAGAACTTGATAGGGTCACCGATTGTGGCTTTTTTAATGCCCATCTCACACGCACTCAAAAAGAATTTTTAAATTTGAGACATAAAAAATATGAATCTATGGCCTTACCCAATATTTTTTCTCCGGAAATCGCCAATGCGGTAATTGGAAGAATCCAACAGCTTACCCCCCAAACCCAGCCGCAATGGGGTAAAATGAATGTGGCCCAAATGTTGGCTCATTGCAATGTAGCCTATGAAATGACTTTCGAAAACATCCACCCCAAGCCCGGTATTTTTATGAGGTGGATGCTCAAGGCTTTGGTAAAATCCGGAGTGACCAATGAAGTGCCATATAAAAAAAATGTGCGTACTGCTCCGGCATTTCTCATTACAGACGAAAGGGACTTTAACAAAGAAAAAACCAGATTGATCCAATACATTGAAAAATGCGTAAGCCTGGGAGCTGCTCATTTCGATGGAAAAGAATCGCACTCATTCGGAAACATGAATAGCACAGAATGGAACAATATGTTTTATAAACACCTCAACCACCACCTGGGCCAATTTGGTGTTTAACCGCATAGATTAGCTGCGCAGTTAAGGACAGGCCAAATTGTCGTATATTTGCTCAAAATCACTAGAATTGTATGGCAAAGCCGGCTCTACCCAAGGGAACCCGAGATTTTTTACCCGCCGAGGTAAACAGAAGAAATTACATCTTTGGTGTCATTGAAAAAGTATTTCGCAAGTATGGCTTTTTGCCCATTGAAACTCCTGCTATGGAGGCACTGGATACGCTCCTTGGCAAGTATGGAGATGAGGGAGATAAGCTGCTTTTTAAGGTACTCAACAATGGCGATTATCTGAAAGATGCCAATGATGAAGCAATAAATCAAAGGGATTCCAATGCCTTGGTTAGGTCCATTTCCAAGCGAGGACTGCGCTATGACCTTACGGTGCCCTTTGCCAGATTTGTGGTGATGAATCAAAATGAAATTCAGTTGCCATTTAAGCGCTACCAGATTCAGCCGGTGTGGAGAGCTGATAAACCCCAGAAAGGAAGGTACCAGGAATTTTACCAATGTGATGTAGATGTGGTTGGCAGTGAATCTTTGCTCTACGAAGCTGAACTTGTATCCATCTATCATGAAATATTCAAAACACTGGGCATTGGTGTAAAAATACTCATCAACAACCGCAAAATCCTTTATGGCATCGCCGAAGCAGCAGGCATCGCTGACAAGTTTTCAGACATGACCGTGGCCATTGATAAATTGGATAAAATAGGCTTAAACGGAGTAACCGCTGAATTGCAAGCCCGGGGACTCAATGAAAAACAAATCCAAACAGTAGTCGAGCTTATCAATATACCAAGCTTTGAAGCATTGAGTTACCACCAGGCCTTTTCTGCCAGTGAATCGGGAAAATTGGGCTTGCATGAAGTCAATCGCGTTTTTGATTTCCTAAAGAACACAGCGGTTGATGACCTGGTATTTGACATCACCCTTGCCAGGGGATTGAGTTACTATACCGGCTGTATCTTTGAAGTTAAAGTGGATACAGAAAGGCACCCGGAAATTAAAATGGGTTCCATTGGGGGAGGTGGCAGATACGACAATCTCACAGGATCCTTTGGCTTACCGGGTGTTTCAGGTGTTGGGGTTTCTCTTGGTGCAGAGCGCATTTACGATGTGCTGGTAGAACTCAATGCTTTCCCCAAGGATGTAGATGAAGCCGTAAAATTGATATTTCTGTGCTTTGATGCAGAAGCGCTGGTCTATGCATTTGGACTCGCTTCTCAGCTACGATCTGGCGGCATCAGCTGTGATGTTTATCCCGATCCCAAAGCCATGAACAAACAAATGAATTACGCCAATAAAAGGGGTATACCGTATGTGGCCATCATTGGCGCAAATGAAATAAACAGACAAACGGCGATGCTCAAAAATATGATTACCGGCGAACAGGAAGAGGTAAATGCCGGGCAATTGATCAACCGCATGCAGGCATGATAGAAGAAGTTAAAACCCGCATTTCAGTAGGCAAAGACGATGCAATCAGTTTGGAGGTCTGGGTAGAGCAGCATTTGCAGATAGCAGAAAACTATGCCCACCTCAATGCATTTGTTCACATTTTCAGGCAACAAGCTTTGGCGGACGCTCAAAGGATCGATCTGGAAATTGCATCTGGACGAAAAAAAGGTTTGTTATACGGGATTTTAATATCCGTAAAAGACAATATTTGCATAGCCGATCGCCCGGTGAGTGCTGCCTCAGCAATACTCAAAGGTTATATTAGCCCCTTCAGCGCTACCGCAGTCGAAAGATTGTTGCTTGAAGATGCCATCATCATTGGAACCACCAATTGTGACGAGTTTGGTATGGGTTCAGCAAGTACCCATACCATTTATGGCCCCGTCCGAAATGCTGCTGATCCCCAAAAAGTGGCAGGAGGATCGAGTGGGGGGGCTGCTGTATCCGTACAGATAGGGGCATGTCACCTTGCTTTGGGTACCGATACAGGCGGCAGTATCAGACAGCCGGCAGCATTCTGTAATCTTTTGGGGTTCAAGCCGGGTTATGGTAAGATATCAAGACATGGACTCATTGCTTATGCATCTTCTTTTGATCAGTTGGGCTTTATCGCCAAAGATCCAGCTTACTTAGAGCTTGCATATCAATTGTGTAAAGGAGCTGACGAATACGATGCCACCGTTTCCAGGACTCCGGATGTAGAAGTGGGAGATGTATCATCGATCCGTTTGGCAGCTTTCACCAATTTTTTTGCTGACGGCAATGCATACACCGTCGACGTGCTGGAGGTTATCCATCAGTTAGCTGATACATGGCCTGTGGATTTTTCCATCTTTGAAGGAATGGATTATCTGGTTCCCACCTATTATATTTTGACAACAGCCGAGGCCAGCACCAATCTGAGCCGATACGATGGTGTTCGATACGGTTATCGACATCCGGAAGCCAAAAGCCTGGATGAGATGTATAAATGGACCCGCACCAGGGGCTTCGGTGCTGAGGTTAAAAAACGCATCATGTTGGGCACCTTTGTGTTGAGCGAAGGATATTTTGATGCCTATTATACCAAAGCGCAAAAGGTGAGACAAAAGTTGAGAAACAAGCTTCTGGCAATACTCCAAAAATCAGATTTTATTGTAATTCCCGTAACAGCCTCCGGACCCTGGGCGGTGGATTATGTGGCCAAAGATGCTTTGGAGGTATATTATTCAGATGTTTACACCGTGTTGGCCAGCCTGGGAGGCTTACCAGCCATTTCTGTACCACTTACATTTGGCAACAGGAAGGTAAATCTGCAAATCCTGGCTGCTCCCAATCATGAGCGCAAGTTGCTGGCATTCAGTAAAAAATTGATGGAAATTGGCACCAAATAACGCGGTATTTTGACAATTGATCAGCTTTTATTAATTTCGCAGGGTTAAATAAAGAACCATGTCAGGTCAATCATCAGATTACGGTAAAAAAGGAGCTGCCTTTGGCAAGATTATGTTGGGCATCATTTTGTTCATCATCTTATTGATTTACCTCTACCACCATCCATCCAACAACGCACCGGTTATCCAATAATGGTGTGTTTTGAAATTTAAGAGCATATATGTGGCTGCTACCAGCCAGCATGTAGGCAAGACTACGTCTACACTGGGTCTGGTTTCCAGCTTTTTGCGCAAAGGCCTCAATGTGGGTTACAGCAAACCCGTAGGTCAAAAACATCTCAATTTTGAAAATTTCAAGGTAGACAAAGACACCATTCTTTTTGCCGATCTTATCCATTTTCAGATCATACCTGAAGTTCATAGCCCGGTGATATTGGGACAGGGAGCAGTAGAAAAATACCTTGAAAGTCCGGATCCCGAATTGCTCGCAAACCAGGTTCTCAATGCCAAAAGGGTATTGGAAGACAGGCACGATGTAGTGATTTACGAGGGCACGGGACATCCCGGTGTGGGCAGTGTGGTGGGTTTGTCAAACGCCAGGGTAGCCAAAATGCTCAATGCCGGTGTCATCATGATTGTAGAAGGGGGTATTGGCAGTACCATTGACATGCTTAATATGAGCACCTCACTCTTTAGAGAAGAACAGGTAGAAATCATTGGGGTGATCATCAACAAAGTGTTGCCGGATAAACTCGAGAAGGTAAAGCACTACGTTGGAAAATGGATGGAAGCCAATCAGATTCCACTGCTGGGTTTAATTCCGTACGATGCTGCCCTTGCCTTTCCCATCATCCGCACCATTGCAGAATCCATACGCTCTGAAATCATCCATTTTGAAAATATGGACTCCAACAGGGTAGGGGGCATCCTGGCCGGAAGTTTGATCGAACTCAAAGAATTGAAGAGCTCAGAAGACCTCCTGTTGGTGGTATCTACCAACAGCATCAAAGATGCCATCGATAAAATCACATGGTTGTCCAACCTTTTTCACATCGATCATTGCCCCCTTTCCGGCATTGTAATTTCAGGCAACAAACCCCTGGATGAATCCGTATTAAAATACATCAATGACAATCAGATTCCGGTGGTGCGCACCGACCTTGATACCTACGAAGCGGTAATTAAAATATCAAAAATTGAGGTAAAAATCAACCAGAATACACCCTGGAAAGTTCAGAAAGCCATCAAACTGATCGAAGAAAACGTAGATTTGGAATACATCATCCAATCAAAAGACCCTTAATCAGGTCATTTCCACAACGTTTCTACCTTGTTTTACTTTACCGTCATCTTCCAGTTTTTTCATTAGCCTTGATATTACTACCCTCGAAGAATTGAGGTCATTTGCAATCTGGTAATGGGAAATTTTTATTTCTTTATTTCTTGTGATGGCCGCTTTTTCGGTGAGGTAGTTGAACAAGCGTTCCTCCATATTGTTGAATGCCAGATTGTCGATGGCCCTAAGCATCTCATTGAGGCGCATGCTGTAGTTGTCGATGATAAAATTCCTCCACGATTTGAACCGCACCATCCACTCATCGATTTTTTCCATCGGTATAAACAGGATCTCGGTATAATCATCCGTCACCGCCCTGACATTGCTCTTTGAAGCCTTGGCACAACAGTTGAGGGTCATGGCACAGGTATCGCCCAATTCAAGGTAGTACAAAAGCAGCTCGTTGCCTTCCTCGTCTTCTGTCATCACTTTGATGGCACCGGAAACGATGAGGGGCATGGCATTGATCTTTTCTCCAATGTCAATGATGGTGGTATCTGGCCTGTACTTATTGAGCTGGCCAAATTGACAAATTTCTCGGATAAGTTCTTCTTCCAATAGGTATTGAAATTTCTCGTGTAATACCTCGTAACATTGTGGATTGACTGGATTGGACATTTAAATAATCTTGTTTAATAAATATGAGTTTATCTATTACATATTCCTTCTGTACTGGCCACCCACCTCGTACAGCGCGTGGGTGATGCTGCCCAAACTGCAACTTTTGACGGTTTCGATCAAGGCTTCAAAAAGGTTCTGATTTTTAACAGCGGCCAGCTTCAACTGGTTTAGTTTTTGATCGGCTGAGTTTTTATTTACTGCCTTGAGTGCCTCCAGGGTCTGTATCTGTCTGAGTTTTTCTTCTTCCGTAGCCCTGATGACTTCTCCGGGAATGAGAGTAGGTGATCCCTCTTTTGAAAGGAAGGTATTGACGCCAATGATGGGGTACTCACCTGTGTGTTTGAGGGTCTCATAGTATAGTGACTCTTCCTGAATCTTACCCCGCTGGTACATACTTTCCATGGCTCCCAATACGCCTCCCCTCTCTGTAATGCGGTCAAATTCCATCAATACGGCTTCTTCCACCAGATCCGTCAACTCTTCAATGATAAATGACCCCTGCAATGGATTTTCATTTTTGGCAAGACCCAATTCATGATTGATGATCAACTGGATAGCCATAGCCCTGCGCACACTCTCTTCGGTTGGCGTGGTAATGGCCTCATCATAAGCATTGGTATGCAAAGAGTTGCAATTGTCATAGATGGCATACAAAGCCTGTAAGGTAGTTCTAATGTCGTTAAAAGAAATCTCCTGGGCGTGAAGACTGCGACCAGAGGTCTGGATGTGATACTTTAACTTTTGGGAACGGTCATTGCCACCGTATTTATTTTTAATGGCTTTGGCCCATATTCTCCTTGCTACCCTTCCTATTACAGCATACTCTGGATCAACACCATTGGAGAAAAAGAAAGACAAGTTGGGCGCAAAATCATCGATGTGCATGCCTCTCGATAAATAATATTCAATGTAGGTAAAGCCGTTCGACAGCGTAAATGCCAATTGTGAAATGGGGTTGGCCCCGGCTTCGGCAATGTGATAACCGCTGATGGAAACAGAATAAAAATTCTGCACATTGTGGTCGATAAAATATTGCTGCATATCGCCCATCAACCTCAGCGAAAACTCTGTAGAAAATATACACGTATTCTGTGCCTGGTCTTCTTTCAGGATGTCTGCCTGTACTGTACCTCTGACAGCAGAAAGGGCCTTGGCTTTGAGGGTTTGGTATGTGTCTGCCGGCAGTACTTCATCTCCGGTAAGTCCCAGTAGGAGCAATCCAAGTCCGTTGTTTCCTTCAGAAATATCACCGTTGTAAGTTGGCCGAGGCAGGTTTTTCTGGTCGTATTTTTTTGAAAGGGCTGCTTCAACCAAATGTTCCATGCCATGGGCTCTGATATACAACTCACATTGCTGGTCGATAGCGGCATTCATAAAGAAGGCACACACGGTAGCTGCGGGTCCATTGATTGTCATGGACACTGAGGTAGCAGGGTCGCAAAGATCAAAGCCCGAATAGAGTTTTTTGGCGTCATCGAGGCAGCAGACGCTCACACCGCTGTTGCCAATCTTGCCGTAAATATCCGGGCGGTGGTCGGGATCTTCTCCGTACAAGGTCACAGAATCAAAGGCGGTGGAGAGCCTCTTAGCCGGCATGTCCAATGACACATAATGAAATCGTTTGTTGGTCCGCTCGGGACATCCTTCCCCTGCAAACATTCGTGTAGGATCCTCACCTTTTCTTTTGAAGGGAAATACGCCTGCCGTATAGGGGAACTCTCCAGGAACATTTTCCTGACCCATCCATCGGAGCAGGTCGCCCCAATCCTGAAACTTAGGCAAACACACTCTGGGTATCTTGTTTTTCGATAAAGAGGTGGTAAAAGTGGGCACTGACAATTTTTTGCCCCTTACCTCGTAGATGTATTCATCTCCTGTATAAGCTTTTACTTTTTCAGGCCATGCCTCTAGTGATCTGAGACACTCTCCATCCAAATCCTGTCTGAGTTTCCCAGCCAGTGTAGTGAGCTCACCTATGCCGGTCAACTGTTTTTCCTGCACTACTTTTTCAAGCGCATAAATGCGGGATGCCAACTGGCTTTGCTCCTGCAGCCATTGGTCGTATTTACGGTTATTTTCTGATATTTCAGAAAGATACCTCACTCGCTGTGGTGGGATGATGTAAATTTTTTCGCTTTCTGCCTCCTCCACAAATAGTCTTGAATCGAAACCTGCATGGCACTTTTCATTCAAAAGGCGAATGATGTGAGCGTATAAACGATTGGTACCCGGGTCATTGAACTGTGAAGCAATGGTGCCGTAAACAGGCATGGTATCTGCATCTTTATCCCACAAATCGTGGTTGCGCTGGTACTGCTTTTTTACATCGCGCAATGCATCCAACGCTCCTTTTTTATCAAATTTATTGATGGCAATCACGTCGGCAAAATCCAGCATGTCGATCTTTTCCAACTGTGATGCTGCGCCGTATTCGGGAGTCATCACATACAAGGCTACATTGGAGTGGTCAATGATTTCCGTATCACTTTGTCCTATACCTGAGGTCTCCAGAATGATAAGGTCGTAACCACCGGCTTTGAGTATGTTGACCGTATCTTTGACATAGCGCGATAAGGCCAGATTGGATTGTCGGGTCGCCAGTGAACGCATGTAAACACGATCGTTGTTGATGGCATTCATCCGAATCCGGTCGCCCAAAAGCGCACCACCTGTTTTTCTTTTAGATGGATCTACGGATACAATTGCAATTTTTTTGTCGGTAAAGTCGATGATAAACCTCCTTACAATTTCATCTACCATGCTTGACTTGCCACTGCCACCCGTGCCTGTGATTCCAAGGACCGGCACCTGTGCATTGGCAGCTGTACCGGCAATTGTTTCAATGATGGCTTTGTTTTCCTCAGGATAGTTTTCAATCGAAGAAATCATGCTCGCGATGGCTGCTTTTGACATGCCGGTAAGCTTTGAAACTTCTCCATTGAGTAATTTGCCAGAGGCAAAATCACATTTCGATAAAAGGTCATTGATCATGCCTTGAAGACCCATATGCCGACCATCGTCCGGAGAATAAATTCGGGTGATGCCGTATTGGTGTAGGTCTTCAATTTCTGTGGGAAGTATGGTACCCCCGCCCCCACCAAAAATGCGAATATGCCCACATCCTCTTTCTTGCAAAAGATCGTAAATGTATTTAAAAAATTCATTGTGGCCTCCCTGATAAGAGGTGATGGCTATGGCCTGGGCATCTTCCTGTATGGCTGCATCTACTATTTCGCGGGCAGAGCGGTTGTGTCCGAGGTGGATAATTTCTGCGCCTGATTTCTGTAGGATCCTGCGCATGATGTTGATGGCAGCATCGTGACCATCAAATAGAGAAGCAGCTGTGACAATTCGTATTTTATGCTGGGTTTGATAAACGGTGGCTTCCATGGTATTGGTTTTGGTTTAGGGGTTTTGTCACAATAGACAAAAATCAAATGATCTTTTTGATCACTTGTTCAAATTCACTCATGATCATAGCAGTGGCGCCCCACAAGGGTTGGTTGTTGATGTCGTAATAAGGCACATCTTTTAAGAGCCTGCCCCTTACATCGAGATCCATTCTTTTTTTATTCCTGTTTTCCAAAAAATGTTTTAACGGAATTTCAAGAATGTTCTGCACTTCATTGCGTTGAATGGTAAATTCAGGATCGTCTCCCATAAAACCAACAAAGGGGTAAATCAAAAAATTACTTACCGGAATGTAGATAGAACTCAACTCGCCGATAATACCTACATCCGAGCCGTTGATTCCTATTTCTTCTTCTGCTTCCCTCAAGGCACAATCCTGATAACTGTAGTCAGTATCTTCAAATTTGCCTCCCGGAAAACTGAGCTGACCTGCATGGTGATCATTGGGGTTGTCACTTACTCTTTCAATTAAAACGAGGTGCCAATCCTTCTTTTTGGGAAAAATAAGCGCAACAACACAGGCCAGTATATGATCATCGGGTATTTCAAAGCTTTGTTGCCGCTCCATAGGAGCCATGAGGAATTGCGCTTCCCGCCCCGGCAATTCTTCTTCCAACTCTCTTTCAAGGCGCTCAATAAATTGAATGTCCATCTAATATGGCGTATTAATGTGCAACAAAAATAATAAACAGGTAAAGATTATCAAAGTTTTATGTCTTTTAACGG
>ERZ724513.1780-NODE-1780-length-10880-cov-3.565635_pt1 | contig 10880 bp, 10 predicted proteins | sample MGYA00376046_ERZ724513 | MGnify/ENA primary metagenome ERZ724513 (study PRJEB28724, sample SAMN07190883) | activated sludge metagenome | isolation source: activated sludge of sewage treatment plant in Hong Hong | place: Hong Kong | collected 2016-03-17 ... | reverse complement strand
CAGGAGCTCATGATCTCGCCGCTGGGGGCGCCGTCGCTCGCGGAGGCGGTGCGGGCGGGCGCCGAGGTGTACGCCGCCCTGCGCAAGCGGCTGGCCGCCGCCGGCCACGCTACCGGGCTCGGCGACGAGGGCGGGTTCGCTCCCGACCTGGCCGAACCCGAGGAGGTGCTCGCCCTGATCGTCGCCGCGATCGGCGACGCGGGCTACAGCGCCGGCCCCGACGGCGTCGCGATCGCGCTCGACCCCGCGGCGTCCGAGTTCCACCAGGCCGACGGCAGCTACCGGGTCAACGGGACGTCACTGTCGAGCGACGACATGATCGCCCGGTACGCCGCGATGGTCGACGCCTTCCCGATCTGGAGCATCGAGGACGGCCTCGGCGAGGCCGACCCGGCCGGTTGGAAGCGCCTCACCGAGACCCTCGGCGGACGCATCCAGCTCGTCGGCGACGACAACTTCTGCACCAACCCGGCGATCATCGCGGCGGCCATCGCCGACGGCATCGGCAACGCGGCCCTGATCAAGCTCAACCAGATCGGCACGGTCACCGAGACCCTCGAAGCCATGCGGCTCTGCCACGAAGCCGGCTACGGCCAGATGGTCTCGCACCGCTCGGGCGAGACCCCCGACACGTTCATCGCCGACCTCGCGGTGGCGACCGGCTGCGGCCAGCTCAAGACCGGCGCGCCGGCCCGCGGCGAGCGGGTCGCGAAGTACAACCGGCTCATCGAGATCGAGGCCCTCAACTCCGGCCTGCCCTACGGCCTGATCGCCGGCCCGCGTTAGCCGAAGACCGGACGCCCTCGGCGCTGTTCAGGCGTGCGGCAGCAGGAGCGCGCGGAGGGCGTCCACGTCGGAGACGACGGCGACGGGACGCTCGGCGTCCAGTGCCTCGGGGACGCCGGCGCCCCAGGTGACACCGATGGCGTCCACGCCGGCGGCGCGGGCGGCCTGGAGGTCGTAGATGGCGTCGCCGACGTAGACGCAGTCGTCGGGGCGCGCCTCGAGCAGGCGCATGGCGTGCAGGAGCGGGTCAGCCGCCGGCTTGTGGACGTCGGTGTCCTCCATGGTGGTGAGCACCGGGATGTGGGCGTGGAGCGCGACGGCCTCGAGCGTCCGGTACGCGGCCGAGCGCCGCTTCGAGGTGACGATGCCGGTGCGGCAGCCGGCGTCACTGAGCTCGGCGAGCAGCGCCTCCATGCCCTCGAAGCGCTCGACGAGGAGATCGAGGTTGGCCCGGTTGTGGTCGAGGTAGGCCTCCATCAACTCCTGATGATGCTGCGGGTACTTCAATTCAAGGATCTCAGCAAGGGCGCGCCCGATCCACTCACGGCTCTCCTCGACGGGGGCTGCTTGCCCGAGCACTTGCGTCGTAGCATGTGCGTACGAAGCCAGGATCAACGGGATCGTGTTCACGACCGTTCCGTCCAGGTCGAAGAGGACAACAGCCCAGCGTGCGCGGTTCACCCGCACAGGCTAGGGGCATCGGACACGAGGATCACAGCTTGACGACGCAGACCGCTCGTCCGAGAGGACGCCGTCCCGGCAACGACGACACCCGGGGCACCATCGCCCGCTCGGCTCTGGAGCTGTTCGACAGCCAGGGCTATGACGCGACCTCGCTGCGGGCCATCGCCCGGCACGCGCAGGTCGATCCGGCGCTCGTGCACCACTACTACGCGTCCAAGCCGCAGCTGCTGACGAGCGTCCTGCTGGACAGCGATCTCGACCTGGGCCCGCTGGTCGACTCGATGGTGGCCGGTGACCGCGACGGCATCGGCCTGCGGGTCGCACGGGCCTGCCTGGCCGTGTGGGAGCACCCCGTGCACCACGAGTCGCTGATGTCGTTCCTGCGTCCCGAACAGGCGGGGCGCGAGCGGCACCGCCTGCTGGGAGAGTTCCTCGCCTGCGAGGTCTTCGGGCGCGTCGCCGCCGCCATGGGCCATCGGGACGCCGCCCTGCGCGGCCAGCTCGCCGCGACGACCTTCCTGGGGCTGCTCTCGGCGCGGCACATCCTGCAGTTCAGCGCCCTGTCGAATACGAGCCTGAGGCGCCTGGCCCATCCGATCGGCCAGGTCCTGCAGCTGTACCTGGTCGAGGACTGGTAGGCGCTTCGGTCGCGACTTCCGGCCTCCATCTAGACTGGCGGGGCCCGGAGTCAGGAGAGATCGCGGATGTCGGAGGTCCAGCCCGCTACGCCGGACGCCGTCGCGCCCGCAGCGCCATCCCTGGCTGCGTCATCCCAAGCCTCGCCCGCTCCCGCCCCTCCGGTCGACACCGACGTGATGCCGGCGCTCGCGCCGACGGCGTCCCCGATCGACCCGAGCACCGGCGAACCGCGACGTCCGTGGCTGGCCTGGGCCGCGCTCGCTCTTTTCTTCGCCGGCGCCGGGGTGACGCTGGTGGCGCTGCTGTGGGGGATGTGGCTGTCCGTGCGCCACTTCGCGGACGCCACCTGGCTCAACCGCGCGGTGCCGACCGAGCTCGGCGATCCGTTCCGGGTCGTGCTGACGGTGGCGACGTGGGCCGCCGCGGTGCTGGTCGGCGGCGTGGCCTCGACCGTCGGCTACTACGCGTGGGCCGGCTACCGCTGGACCCGCTGGGGCGGCCTCGTCGCCGTGGCCGTCGGCTGCCTGTCGTTCCTCGGGCACTGGCTGGCCCCGTGGGCGCTGGTGCCGATCGTGCTGGGGGCTGCTGTGCTGTGGCTGCCGCCGATGCGCCGGTTCTCCACCGCGTGGAGCGAACACAGGCACCCCGCCGTCGAGTATCCGCCGCTGCCGGACGCCGTCGCGTACGGTCCCCTGCCGCGCTACAGGTGAGCGGCTGGCGCGGGCTGACGTGCCGCGGCGTCCGCTGTCGTTAGGATCGCCGGCGATGAACGTCATCCGAATCCTGACCGGCCGCTGGCACACGATCGTGCCCCCGATCGCGCTCGTCGCGCTGGCCTTCGCGTGGGGCACCCACCCGGGCGGGCTCGTGTCGCTGCTGCTGGGCGTGATCCTGGCGGCGTCCGTGCTGGCGGCCGTGCACCACGCCGAGGTGGTCGCGGCCCGGGTCGGCGAGCCGCTGGGCTCGGTGATCCTCGCGCTGGCGGTGACCGTGATCGAGGTGGGCCTCATCGTGATGACGATGACCGGGCCGAAAGCGCAGCCCACTCTGGCGCGCGACACGATCTTCGCCGCGGTCATGATCACCCTGAACGGCATCGTCGGCCTGTCGCTGCTGGTCAACGCCGGACGCCAGGGTCAGGCGCTGTTCCGGGCGAAGGGGTCCGGCGGCATGCTCGCCGCCGTCATGACCCTGGCCGCGGTCACCATGGTGCTGCCCAACTACACGGCGGTCCCCGGGCCGACCTACACGGGCGCACAGCTGACGTTCGCCTCCGTGGCGTCCCTGCTGCTGTACGTGCTGTTCGTGACCACGGCGACCGGCAGCCACCGCGACTTCTTCCTGCCGGTCGACTCCCAGGGCAACCGGGTCGACCCGGAGGAGGACCACGCGGAGCCGCCGTCGAACCGCGAGGCGCTGATCAGCGTCGCGCTGCTGCTCGGGTCGCTGGTCGCGGTCGTCGGCCTGGCCAAGGTCGAGACGTACGCCATCGAGGACGCCCTCGCCTTCTTCGGGCTGCCGGCGTCGTTCGTGGGAATCGTGATCGCCGTACTGGTGCTGGCCCCCGAGACGATGGCCGCCGTGCGGGCGTCCCAGCGGGACCGCGTCCAGACGAGCCTGAACCTGGCCTACGGGTCGGCCGTGGCGTCCATCGGGTTGTCGATCCCGGCCCTGGCGCTGGCGTCCGTGCTGCTGAACCAGCCGCTGCACCTCGGGCTCGCGCCGCAGCACCTGGCGCTGCTGGCGCTGACGGGCATCGTGTCGATCCTCACCGTCGTCCCCGGACGCGCCGAGCGGCTCCAGGCCGCGGTGCACCTGGTGATCCTCGCCGCCTACGTCTTCCTGGCGGCGGCGCCGTAGAACGCCTCCGATTCTGATCTTGCGGGCGAGTTCGCGGCGCAAGTAGCGTTGTCGCCGGCCCCTCGCCCATTCCCCCCGGGCGTGGGGCCGCTCTCTTGCCTCGGGCTGTTCTCCGGATCTCGGACGCCCGCAGGCGCGGTGCCAGGTGGTACCGAACAACTTCTCGCTCGACCCGTCTTCCTCTTCGGAACCGGTCACTCCCTGGAAACGCCACTGGCGCGGACGGGGCGGCCGGAGTCCGGAGATGGAGGTGACCGCATTGTTCGACACGCTGGCCGCGATCATCGCGCTGATCTGGTACCACGGCTGACGAACGTGAGGGGGCTTCGGGTCATCGACCCGAGGCCCCCTTCGTCAATTCTGGCTGTAGAGCCCGGACGCCTTCGGTGCGGTCCCCTGGTCGGTGAAGTCGGGGTCGGCCCAGTGCCACTTGATGCCGTACACCAGGCCGGGCGTGAGGTCACGGAAGGCGACGCTCGGCGACGGGTCGGCCTCGAGATCGATGGGCGTCCCGCTCGGATCCTCGGAGAGCGCCGTGGGGGCGGTCACCCCGTCCAGCACCCAGGCCCGGTCGGCCAGGCCACCGAGGTGCACCTGGGTTTCGAAGCGCCAGCAGTCGCGCCGCGGCGCCATCACCGAGAGGGGGTCGCCCTCGCGGCGTGAGGGCAGGCGCAGGGCGGTCTCGTACTCGACGAGGTCGCCACACGCGCGGGGGGCGTCCAGGCGGAGGACGAACTCCCAGGTCTGGGGCCCGGTCTGGTTGACCTCCTCCAGTCGGGCCGCGCCCTTCACCCGCAGGTCTGGCGCCTCGTCGCCGAACCCGGGGAGGCTGATCATCTCGGTGACCCGCTCCAGCGTCGGCGCGGTCACCACGAGCGTGCGGCGGGCCCGGTGGATGGGTCGCTCCTCGCGAAAGTCGACGGTCGCCCTGAGTTCGGCGAGGAACCAGCCGCGGTCGTCCACCGCGGCGGCGACCAGTCGCTCGGCGACGGCCAGGTTGGCCTCTGAGAGCCTGCGCCGGACCACCTTGAGGCTCCGGTCGATCGCGACGGTCGCTCCGTTCAGGCGCTCCTGAAGGGTCGGAGCATCCGTGGGACGCACGGCGCAGGCACGCAGGAAGATCATCCTCTGATCGGCAGGCAGCGTGTGCGCCGCGCGCACCAGTTGGCGGGTCAGCGATTGACGTCCCTCGGCGCCGCGCGAGGGGCTGAAGCCGGTCAGCCGCGTCAGGCTCGGACCCACCCTGGACCCGATGTCGCCCGCCTGGAGCCCGCGGTTGCGTTGCATCTTCGCCAGTTCGCTGGCGACCGATTGAACACTCACCTCCACCGCGACCCCCCATGCAGATGCCGACAAGGTCACAGTAGGGCGATCGCGGTCCTCGGGGGTGGAGGAGGTCCACGCCGCGCACCGACACGTCCTCCCGAACGACTTCACGTGCCGACCGTTTTCCCGTGCGGTGGGCGTCCGGGATGCGACATTCCGGACGCCCGTGCGTCGCTGCGGCAAGATTGCGCTTCGCAATGACGCGTCGAGCCGGGGGGATCCATGGACGCCAGCGCGAGGGCGACGGCCTTCGAACGACTCGATGAGTACGTCATGGAGAACCGGCGCCTTCTGCTCTGGGTCGCCCGCCAGTACACCCACCTGGATCCGGAGGATCTGCTCCACACCGCGTTCTCAAAGGCTCTGGGCATCCTGTCCCGCGCGAAGACGCCCGACGATCTGGAGCGGCACCTCGCCGCGATGCTCCACCGCCAGTACTGGTACACCGCGATGCGCAACGTCAGCCACGACCAGCACGACAAGACCAAGAAGGAGCTCACGACCGACGAGTCGCCGGACGACGGGGGCACGTACCACCGCCTGCCCGGCGACCCCACCGCGGACGACACGACCGACGGGATCACCGAGAATGGCCGCCACAAGGCCCTGTGGAACGCGCTCCTGGCACTGACCAGCCCTGACCGGAGATTCGCGAACGCCACCGACCAACTACGGCACCCCCACCTCACGGCCGAGCAGTGGAGAATCCTCCAGGTTCTCCACACGCTGACCCAGCAGGGACACCACGTGCGTGGGATTCAGGCCGAAGTGGCGCGCAGCATGGGTCTGGCGCCGGCGACGGTGAGCCAGCACATGCGGACGATCCTCACCATGCTTCAGATGACGCGCTACGTCGCGGGGGTGCTGGGTCCAGCCGAGACCCTCCGGCAGGAAGCGACCGTCACGGCGGCACTCCGTGCCTACGACGACTGGATCGCACCCCAGCAGAAGCCTTCAGTGATCCTGTTCCGGGATCTGGCACGCTCCGTCCGGACGGACGCCAATTCCGGCACTCGAGCCCGGCTCGACCTCTTGCCCCCGCTTCCTTCGGACCAGGCGGCCGAGCGCGCCGAACTCGTCCACGGCCAGGAGGCCGATTGCGCCGGAGCGCTCGGCAACTGCTACCCGAACTGCGCCGCCCGATGCGCCCAGCACAATCCCATCCCCGATCGCACGACGGAGTTCTGAGAATGAACGATCAAGAAATCAACGGTGGCGACGACGAACTGAACGATGACGACGCCCAACTCCTCCTTGAAGCGGCTTCCTTCGCCGGCCGCTACGCCCGCGGCGTCCTGCCCGGCACCGACCCCATCGAGATCCTCACGGGGCTCCACCTGGGCCTCACGCCGGGACAGTTGGACGCCATCGAGAGCGATCCCCGCCTTCGCGCGCTGGTCCGGAAGCACTGGGACGACGAAGGCGTCGACGAGGTTCTGTGGCGGCTCGCGGCCGGTGACGATGAGATCGGACGCCGCCACACGGCCCTGCTGGCGAGTTGCGGCTATCCCCACCCTGTTCCCGCAGTCCAGGACGAGATCGAGCGGTTCCTGTGGCTGTTGCTCGACGAAGCACCGCAGGCGGCGTCCACCAAGGGCGACTCGTTCGCCGAGACAGATCGCTGGACACTGCGGTGCGACCCGCTGCGGTGCCTGATCGTGGTGCTGACTCGCGCTGACGCCTACGACATCCGCTTCGTGCCTGAGGTCGGCGTTGAGGGGGGCGGCCGGATCCTGGCCCGTTGGGACGACGAGACCGTGGACGCGATCGACGTCGAGCTGACCGCCCGGGAACTCGTCGAGGTACGCCTCCCGCGCCTCGGACGACGCCTCGTCGCCCTGGCCGTCGACCTGCCGAACCCGCCCGCGGAGGGGTGATGGCTCGGCGCGCCCTGGTCGTCGGCATCGACGGCTACCCCTGCAGACCGCTGCGGACCTGCTGCAACGATGCCGCACACATGGCGTCCGTGTTGGGCCTGAACGCGGACGAAAGCCTGAACTGGATCGTCGACTCGCTGCTCGCCCGGGACCATCGCGCGCCGGTCGTCACCCGGTCGGACCTCCTGCGGGAGTTGTCGGAGTTGCTCACCGCCGAGGACGACGACGTTCTGTTCTACTTCTCCGGACACGCGATCCGGACGCCCTGGGGCCCGGAATTGGCCACGCAGGACGGCCTCCGACCGGGGGCGGGGATGTCGTTCAGCAGCCTCATGACGATGATCAACACCTCACCCGCCCACTCGATCACCGTCATCCTCGACTGCTGCTACTCGGGCGACCTCGGAACGGAGTTGCCCGGGGAGGGCCTGGGCCTCGCGGACCAGGACCGGTCGGTCCTGCGGGAGGATGTGGTGATCCTCGCCTCGGCTCGCCCGAACGGGAATTCCGAGCCGGCGGGCGAGTTGAGCGTCTTCACCGACCTGCTCGTCGATGGGCTGCTCGGCGGGGCGTGCGATCAGCGCGGACGCGTCACGGCCCTGGGACTGTACGCGCACGCCTGGTCAGCCATGATGGGCAGCAACGCCAAACCTCAGTTCAAGGCGAACTGTGCCGCCCTGCCCATCCTTCGCACGTCGGAGGCGTGGGTGCGCCTGAAGACCTTCCGGCAGCTGCCACGGCTGTTCCCGACCAAGGACGCGGAGCTGTTGTTCGACCCGCAGTGGCTGACCGCGCACGCCGAGGCGACCACGGATCAGCTCATGCTGGCCGAGTTGCACGCTGCCCGACTGGCCAAGTCCGAGGAACGCGAGCCGCTGGGCTGGGTGATCCGCCTGAACCGTCCGGGTCGCTACTACTGGCGACTCGTGAAGCGCGACCTCCTCTGACACACCCGAATCGGTGCCGGGAGCGCATTACGCCGGAGCAGCCTCAGAACCGCTCGCTGCCTCACGACCGGCCTGGCGCATCCGAGCGGGCGACGGGAATCGAACCCGCACTGTCAGCTTGGGAAGCTGATGTTCTGCCATTGAACTACGCCCGCGAGGTCGGCGACAGTCTAGCCACTGCCCACCTTCCCCCGACAACTCGCCGGGAGCCGGGACGCCGCACGGTTCGGTTGGACCCCCACCCTCGCCCGTCCTACCGTTGACACCATGAGCGACACCCCGGCCGACCAGACCTGGCCGTTGCAGCCCGAGCGGCTGCGGCCGCCGTCCATGCCGGCGCAATTGATGCGCGCCTCGGACGCCGACCGCGACGAGGTGGTCCGTGCGCTCGCGGACGCCTTCGCCGTCGGACGCCTCACCCGCGACGAGCACGACGAGCGCCTCTCCCGAGCCCTTGCGGCCCGCACGCTGGGCGAGCTGGCCCCGCTGACCCACGACCTCCAGGCGAGCCCCGCCCCGGCCCCTTCGCCCTGGATCTACGACCCCGCCGGCACCCCGGCCGGGGCCACGGTCTTCTCCTTCTTCGGCGGTTCCAAGCGCGCCGGACGCTGGCTCGTCCCCCAGGCCATGAACGCTGTGGCGATCTTCGGCGGCTCCGACCTCGACCTGCGCGACGCCACCTTCACCGCGCCCGTCGTCGACCTCAACGTGACCTGCGTGTTCGGCGGGGTGAACGTGATCGTCCCCGAGGGCGTCGCGGTCGACAACCACGTCATCGGCCTCTTCGGAGGCGTCGACACCGCCTCGACCGACCCGCAGCCGGGCGCTCCGACGGTCCGCCTGCGCGGCCTCTGCCTCTTCGGCGGCGTCAACGTCAAGGTCAAGAAGCGCCGCCAGCCCCCGGCGGGGCCGGCCCCCGCTCAAGAGCTGCGCTGACCAACGCGAGCCAACGGCGTCCAAGACCGACAACCCAACCCGATCGGTACGGTTGATGCCGTGACCGAACCCGCCGCCGCCCCGGTGACCCCGTCCCTCAAAGACCCGCTCTTCACCCCCGGCGACGACTGGAACACCTTGTCGCCGCGCTACATCACGGTCCGTCGGCTGTCGTCGCTCGTCACGAACGTGATCGTCTGGGGCATCGCCGTGGCGGCGTCCGCGATCTTCCTGCAGCGGCCGGAGATCACCGTCCCGATCGCCGTCGTGGGCCTCGCCTGGACCGTCTGGCGCTTCATCCGCGCCCGCCGCTGGGTGCAGTCCTGGCGCTGGACCGAACGCGACTCCGACCTGTGCATCGTCCGCGGCCTGTGGAGCCGCACGCTCACGGTCATCCCCTTCGGGCGCATGCAGATGGTCGAGGTCAGCGCCGGTCCGCTCATGCGCTGGCAGGGCCTCGCCGACGTCCAGCTCGTCACCGCGGCCGCCCACTCGAACGCGCACATCTACGGCCTGGCCCGCGAGGACGCGGTCGCCCTCCGCGACCGCATGATCGAGCTTTCGGACGCCCGCGGAGCCGGCCTGTGACCGTCCCCGAACCGCCCGAGGACGCCGTCCCGCCGGTCCCTGCCCAGGCAGACCCGCCCAACACCCAGCCGGACCCTCCCGCCCAGGCCGCCACGGCGTCCGAGGACGCCGTCGTGACCGAGGAGCGACCGCACCCGCTGACCCCGATCGTGCAGATCTGGGTGTGGCTGGTGGCGATCGGGCTGTTCGTGATCCGGCAGGTGGCCGAGAACCCGGGCGAGGTGATCCCTGACGAGGTCACGCGCATCCCGTGGTGGCTGCTGATCCTCCTCGCGATCGGGCTGATCTCGGTCGCCCGCAACCTGTGGGTCTGGTGGACGACCCGCTTCGTCGCCACCGAGCGCGAACTGCGGATCGACCACAAGGGCGTCCAGCACGAGTCGAAGCGGGTCGCCTACCAGCGCATCCAGTCGGTCGACATCACGCAGCGCTTCGCCGCCCGCCTGCTCGGCATGGCCGAACTCACGGTCGACGTCGGCGGCGGCGCACCGGTGCGGCTGCAGTACCTGTCGCGGACGCGCGCGGTCGAACTGCGCGACTTCCTGCTCGCCCGCGCCCACGGCCGGACGCCGACACCCCGGTCGGGCACGACCAGCGCCTGGGACGACGCCGGCGTCCACGACCGCGTCCTGCTGCAGGTGCCGCTGAGCGAGCTGGTGCTCGGAGCCGTGCTGTCCCACGAACTGTGGCTGCTGATCCTGGCCGCCGGCATCCCGCTCGGAATCGGCATCGCGATCGCCCAGCCGCTGCTGGTCGGAGGCGGCATCCTGCCGGTGCTGCTGTCGATCGCGACGTTCGTGTCACGGCGCGTGATCGGCCAGTACCACTACACGCTCGCCGAGACCCCCGCCGGCCTGCGCATCACACGCGGCCTGACCTCGCTGTCGTCCGGGACGCTGCCCGTCCAGCGCGTCCAGGCGATCCGCATCCACGAGCCGGTGCTGTGGCGGCTCATCAAACGCGCCCGCGTCGACCTCTCGTTCCTCGGCATGCGCAACCTGACCACCGACGAGGACCAGGCCGGGGCGTCCTCGATCATGGTGCCGATCGGCGGCCCGGACGCCGTCCGCATCGCCCTGCACGCCGTCTGGCCCGGCCTCGATCTGGACGCCGTCGCGCTCAGCCCCGCGCCGCCACGCTCGCGCTGGCTGGCCCCGCTCGGCTGGCGCTGGATCGCCTACGGCTGGGACGACCGCGTCGTCGTTTTCCGCAGCGGCTGGTGGACCCGCACCACCTG
>ERZ724513.1779-NODE-1779-length-10884-cov-5.798966_pt1 | contig 10884 bp, 10 predicted proteins | sample MGYA00376046_ERZ724513 | MGnify/ENA primary metagenome ERZ724513 (study PRJEB28724, sample SAMN07190883) | activated sludge metagenome | isolation source: activated sludge of sewage treatment plant in Hong Hong | place: Hong Kong | collected 2016-03-17 ... | reverse complement strand
TGGGGTCCGGCTGCGGCGAGCGACCTGGTCCCCGACGACCACGACTGGATGCCCTGCTCCTGACGGCCCGGGGTGGTCCCCAGGTCGGCGAGGCCGGCGGGTCTCGAGGCTCGGGTGGGGCCCGCTACTTCTTGAGCGGGCGGAGCTGCTCGCGGAGGGCGTCGAACTGGCCGACGATCCACCCGACGAGCGGCTCGGCGCTCACCGAGTGGCCCTGGACGTACTGGTCGAGGTCGACCAGGTGGTAGGTCTTGGCGTTCACGGTGTTGAGCTGGTGGTTGATGCGCACCTCACCGGCGACGGGAAGCTTGAACAGGTTGGCCAGGTCGGTCTTCCACATGGTGGCCAGGTCGTCGGGGTCCGACACCTTGTTGCGCATCTCGGCCAGGAAGCCGATCGAGGTCTTGGACCCCATCGCCTGGGTCAGCGCCCCGGACCCGCTGCGGCGGTCGACCACCAGGTAGGCGGCCGACAGCACCGGATCGCCGGGCACCTTGAAGCCCATCTGCTGGCGGTCGGAGTGGGCGACGATGCGGAACGGCCGCCACCCCTGGTGCGACAGGCCGCGGATGATCTCTCCGCAGACGATCTCGTCTTTTGACTCGCGCAGCTCGGACTTGTGCGCGTAGTTCGCCATCGAGTTGAACAGGCCCACGGTCAGCTCCCGAATCGCATCTGGACGAATGTCTTCATGGTGTAGACGACCGACGCCAGGTGGCGCCGGAGGAGGTCGTGGTCGACCGACAGGTCCTCGGACACGTAGCGGTCGAGCTCGAGCAGCAGGTCGATCTGGGCGTACACGTACCCGGATGACAGATCCGCGTCGAAGCTCACGGTTCCCGGCTCCGGCGACACGATCATGGAGCTCTGGACCTCTTGGCGCAGCGCCTGGCCGACCTTGTTGAACTCCTTGACCCGTTGCCCGTAGCCGATGACGGCGTTGGCCCGGTGACCGATGATCTTGGCGGTGGCCACATCGGGGGTCAGGTGCTCGAGCTGCACGGTCACCCGGGACTGGGTCTCGGGCTCCTCGAAGCGGAGCTGGTGCCCGGCGCCGGTCACGACCGGTTCGGCCGTGCCGGTCGTTGTCGTGGTCGTGACGACCGGTGCGGCGCCGGCGGTCTCGAGGTCGATCAGGACGAACCCGCAGTCGACCAGGGCGGTGATGACGCCGCCGAGGGTGGCTTCGTCGATCGAGGTGGCGAACTCGGTGTCCTTGTACAGCTCCCAGCTGCGCCCGACGAGCCCGATGAACTCGTCGTCGAGCTCCTGGTCGCTGAGGCCGCTCATCAGTGCGGCCGAGGCTCCCGTCGGGGCTGCCGATGCGCCCGCCGGTGTGGGTGTTGCCGCGGTCGGCTCGGCGGTCGTCGGTTCGGCGGGTGCGGATCCGGCCAGCGTCACCGTTGCGTCGGGCGTCGGTGTGGGAGTGGGTGTGGGCGCCGGCGCCGGCGCCGGCGCGGGGGCCGCCTCGACCTGGTCGAAGGGCATCCAACCGGGAGCGCCGTCCCACCACACCTGGGTGCTCGGCGGGATCTGGGCGTGGGCGACCCGGGCCTGCACCGTCTCCCACGGCTCGGGTCCCTGTTGGGTCCCGGCCGTGTCCAGCCAGTGCACCGGGGTCTGTGGTTCGGGCACGTGTCCCTCCTGCTCGAGTTCGTGCCCGGCGATGTGCTCGTCGTCGGGCGTCGGGGTCGAGCGTACCGGGGGGTGTGCCCGTGCCGGTGGCTCAGGGGTGGTGGCTAGGAGCGGTGACGGCCGCGACGTCGGTGCGGGTTCGACGGGGTGACGTCGCGCACCGTCGCTCCGTCGAGGTCGAAGCGGAAATGCCCCTCGGCGTGGGTGAGCCGCACCACCGGCACGCCGCCAAGCGCCCGGTCGGTGACCACGAGCACCCGCTCCGCGTCCCGCCGTGCCCGCTCGACCACCGCCAGCATCCAGCCGTAGGTGCCGTCGCGGGTCCCGGCCGGAGCGCACACCACGGCCCGGGTCACGATGTCCTGCTCGAACGCCGGCTGCTCGTCGGCCGGCAGCGCCCACTTGATCGAGGCGTCGGCGACGACGGCCACGGTGACGTCGGGATGCTGGGAACGGAGATCCGCGATGGCGTGGTGCAGCTGACCGAGCGACGGTGCGACCCGGCGCCATCCGGCCACGGTGTCGGCATCGAGCAGCACCACGGTCCCGGCCATCAGGGCTCGAACGGTAGCCGAGGCGATGGACGCCTCGGCGTTGACCCGCCCGCTGACCCCGGAGGGAGGTCCGGTGAGCACCGGGCACTGCGCAGTGGGAGCACCGTCGGGATCGACCGGCGGTTCCGTAGGCTGACCGCGTGCTCTCGAACACCTCGGACGCCGCTGCCGTCCCCGCCGTCCCCGCGCCGCCCATGCGGGATCACCTCGACCCGACCCAGCACCGGGAGTGGGGACGCTCGCGTCGCAAGGCGTGCCCCCGCACCATCCAGTCGTTGTGGGAGATGACCGACGCACGGGATCCGGTCGAGATCCTTCAGCGCCAGGAGGAGCACCGGCTCCCCTTCCTGGTCCCGGTCCGCCACGCCCGGATGTTGACCAGCCCGTTCGCGTTCTACCGGGGATCCGCCGCGGTGATGTCGGCAGATCTCGCGACGACGCCGAGCACCGGGATCCAGGCCCAGCTCTGCGGTGACGCGCACCTGTCGAACTTCGGTCTGTTCGGCTCGCCCGAGCGGGCGCTGGTGTTCGACTGCAACGACTTCGACGAGACCCATCCGGGGCCCTGGGAGTGGGACGTGAAGCGCCTGGCGGTCAGCGCGGTGCTCATGGCGGCCGACCGAGGGTGGGACACCGACGCCCAACGCCGTCTGGCCCGTGCCGTCGGTTTCGGATACCGGGTGTCGATGGTGGACTTCGCCTCGAAGGGACGGCTGGCCGTCTGGTACTCCAAGGTGACCGACGAGCAGCTGCTCGCGTTGGCCAAGGACGACAACCGCGCCGCGATCGAGAAGCAGTTCCGCAAGGCCCGCCTCAACGACGTCGGCCGGGCGATCGCCAAGTACACCGAGGTCGTCGACGGTCGACGGCGCTTCGTGCACCAGCCGCCGCTGGTGATGCGACTCGACGACTCCATGTCGGCCGACGCCGCCGCGGCCATGCACCAGAACGTGATCGGCCTGTTCGGCGAGTACCTGGAGTCGGTGCCCGACTACCTCCGGGTGCTGCTGGGCGGCTACGAGCTGATCGACGTCGCGCTCAAGGTGGTCGGGGTGGGCAGCGTCGGCACCCGCTGCTACATCGCCCTGGTGCGCGGCCGAGATGACGACGACCTGATGATCCTGCAGATCAAGGAGGCCGAGCACTCGGTTCTCGAGCCGTACGTCGACCCGATCGCATACGAGAACCAGGGCCACCGGGTGGTCGTCGGCCAGCACCTGATGCAGGCGGCGTCGGACCAGTTCCTCGGGTGGGCCAACGTCGGTCACCACGACTTCTACATCCGTCAGTTCCGGGACATGAAGGGCTCGATCAACCTCGAGAAGATCTCGGAGCCGATGACCGAGGCGTACCTGCTGCTGTGCGCGTGGACCCTCGCCCGTGCCCACGCCCGCTCGGGCTCGCGCATCGCGATCGCCAGCTACCTGGGCCGCGGCCAGCGGTTCGACGACGCCATCTCCTCGTTCGCCATGGCATATGTGCCTCAGGTGCACCGGGACTTCGACCTGTTCCTCGACGCGGCACGCGGCGGACGCATCGAGGTGGCCGAGTCGGGCTACTGACGGCCCGCCGAACTTGTAGCTGGGAGGTCGTGTGGTCGACCGGGAGCTACAACATCGACGAGACCGAGGGAACTTGTAGCCAGCCGGTCGTGGAGGCGACCGGGAGCTACAAGTTCGGGGCGGTGCTCACCCCGCGAGGGGAGCGGCCTCCTCGGCGATGTGGTGGCCGACCGTCCCCCGCTCGCGGTGGCGGTCGTAGGCCCATCCCGGTCCACGGAAGACGAACGACAGTCGGTCACCCCAGGTGTCGGATCCGGCGACGTCCCGGGCGATGTCGACGTACTCGTGGGTCATGACCGTGACCGGGTTGAACGAGTTGACGTTCTTGGTCAACCCGTACACGACCGGTTCGTCGTCATCCTCGGGTTGGAACGTCCCGAACAGCCGGTCCCAGATGATGAGGATGCTGCCGTGGTTGCGGTCGAGGTACCTGCGGTTGCTGCCGTGGTGCACCCGGTGGTGCGACGCGGTGTTGAACCAGCGCTCGAACGGTCCGAGCTTGGGAACGACCGTCGAGTGGATCCAGAACTGGTAGATCAGGTTGACGCCCCGGGCGGTCTCGACGATCTCGGGCCGTACGCCCAACAGGCCCAGCGCTCCGGTGGGGACGAAGGTCCCGAGCGAGTCGGCGACGGGCTGACGCAGGGCGGTCGACAGGTTGTAGCGCTCGCTCGAGTGGTGCACCACGTGCAGCGCCCACATGTAGCGGCTGGTGTGCATGAACCGGTGGTTCCAGTAGTAGATGAAGTCCCACCCCAGGATCGCCACCGCATGGGCCAGCACGCCGGTGCCCAGGTCGGGAAGGACGCGTCGGTCGTAGAGCTTGCGGGCGGTGGTGCGCGTCGCCCAGGTGCCGGCGATCGTCGCCCCGGCCGCTCCGATCGCCGCCGCGGCGGAGCTCCCGGCCACCCGCTTCCACAGGTCGTGGGTCCGTCGACGCGGTGGGTCCACGACGTCGGGCCCCGAGTCGGACAGGTCCCGGTCCGGGCTGTCGCGGTTCGAACCCCCGTCGCGGTGGACCGGTTCTTCGGAGGACCCGCGGACCTCACCGGCTGCCAACTCGCGGCTGCGGGCGATCGCGTCGGCGGCGACCGCAGCGACCGCCGCAGCTCCCGCAACCCCCAGCACCGTCCGGCGGTACCGCCCGTCGACGACGTCGAACCGCTTGAAGATCGGCCGGGTGACGGCCGGAACCACCAGACTCGCCACGCCCATCCCCAAGCTGGTGGCGGTGTCGCGCCACTCGTAGTCCCCGGCGGACGGCGCGGCGCCTGCGTCGCGGGCCCGCTTCAGGTAGAGCGCCTCGGCCCCCATCGAGCCCCAGAAGAAGGGGATCGCCGCGATCGTCAGATCCACCATGGGTCGACCCTACTTCTGGAGTCGACCTCGTGGTCGGCGAACCGGGCGGCGGCGCTCAGTCGCTGCCGAGCGGGCCGTCCGGGGTGAGCAGGACGAACCCGGAGCCCAGCCCGGCCGATGCCCCGTGCGCCTCGGTGCCGGGGAAGAGGGCATCGGTCATGACCGAGCCGAGCGTGTACGGGTCGGCCCCGTCCACGTCGACGGTGTAGCCGAGGTCGGCCAGCGACGCGATCGACAGGAGGCTCAACGGTGAGGGCCCCGGCGAGATCCACCCGGTCATCAGCTCGCTTCGGAACGTCGACTCGCGCCAGTGGGCGAGCGCGGTGCCGGGTCCGCCGCCGGCCTCGATCGGGACGCCGGTGTCGGTCGATGCGCTCAGGGCGTTCCACTCGGCCACCGCGTCCGGTCCGGTGAAGCGGGGGTCGGTGGGCTCGGTCGTGTCGCGGAGCCCGGCGTAGGGCCACATCGTGCCGATGCCGAGGACGTGACCCATCTCGTGCAGCACGACCCGCTCGAAGCGTCCGTTCGCCAGCCACGTGCCGACGTCCGCGGCGTCGAAGTGCATGATGCCGGCGCGGGCCAGGGTGCCGGTGCGGAGGCAGAACCCCGCCGATCCCAGAACTTCGCCGGGGCCGTCGCCGGGACCGACCGAGACGTCGATCACCACGTCGTCGATCGTGCCGACCGGCCCCGCGTCGTCGCAGCCGTCGAACCCACTGGGGGAGTAGGGGGCGAGGTCGGCGGTGATCACCTGCTCCCAACGCGCTGCGGCCGCGTTGAACGAGTCGATCACCGGTTGGACCTGGTCCGCGGGCAGCGTCGCCGCGAACCGCAGCGTGATGTCGAACCCGTCGATCGGGCCGCTGCGGACCGTGGTCCAGTCCAGCGTCGTCTCCGGCGGAGCGGTCGTGGTCGGCGCGGTCGTCGGCTGCGCCGCCGGTGGATCGTCCGAGCCGGCCGCAGGGGGTGGTGGCGTGCACGCCGCGAGGACGAGCAGGAGCGCGGCGCCGGCGACGAGCACACGGAGGAATCGACCGCGACCTCTGACCATGTGGTCTGTGTCGACGCGCCGCTGGCGCGGATTGAGCCTGTGGTCGACAACGGGCCGTCCGGCCCATGCGACCGGCCGTGGCGCGGGAGCCTCAGCCGGCCATCGCCCGGACGAGGTGTTCGAACTCCGCGACCTCCCGGGTCCGCGCCGCGGCCACCGCGTCGGCCCGTCCGGCCTGCATGAGCGCCTTGGTGGCCAGCAGCGGTCCGAGCGGCAGTCCGCCGATGTGGCCCGCCAGCGCCCGGGCCTCGTCGAGCAGCCGGTCGTGGGGGACCGCCCGCAACGCGATGCCGTCGGCGACGGCCTGATCGGCACCGATCCACGGCTCGGTGAAGAGCACCTCGGCCGCCCGCTGCCAGCCCATCGTCGCCGGCATCAGGAGGCTGGCCGAGGCCTCGGTGGTCACGCCGAGGGAGATGAACGGGACCTTGAGCCGGGCCTGGTCGGAGATGAGGACGATGTCGCAGTGCAACAGCATGGTCAGGCCGATGCCGACCCCCACGCCGTTGACCGCGGCGACGATCGGTTTGGGGAACGACTCGAGCACCGGCATGTACCGCTGGTAGCCGGGTTCCTGGCCCTCGAAGACGGTCGGGTCGGCCATCTCGCCCAGGTCCTGGCCGGCCGAGAACGCCCGGCCGTTGCCGGTGACCAGCACGCACCGGACGTGGTCGTCGGCCGCGGCGTCCTCCAGGGCGTCGGCGGCCGCGTACCAGAGCTCCTGGTTGAAGGCGTTGAGCGCCTCGGGCCGGTTGAACGTGAGGGTTCGGACGCCGGCGTCGTCGTCGACGAGGAGGACCGGCTCGGAGCGCGGGGTGTCGGACATGGGCCCGATGGCTAGCACCGCCCGGACGTCGCCGTCACCGTCGTCCTAACGTGACGGCCGTGAGCACCTCCCCCGCCGACCTGGCCGCCGCGTCCAACGCCGAGAGCACCGCGGCGGACCGCCGCTACGTGTTCCACTCCTGGTCCGCCCAGGACCTGATCTCACCGATGCCGATCGCCGGTGGTGACGGCGCCTGGTTCTGGGACAACGAGGGCAACCGGTACCTCGACTTCGCCTCCCAGCTGGTGAACCTGAACCTGGGCCACCAGCACCCCGACATGATCGCCGCGATCAAGGCCCAGGCCGACACGCTGTGCACCGTCGCTCCACCGTTCGCCAACGACGTGCGCACCGAGGCGGCTCGCCTGGTCGCCGAGCACGCGCCCGGTGCGCTCAACCGGGTGTTCTTCACCAACGGCGGAGCCGAGGCCAACGAGAACGCCGTGCGGATGGCCCGCCTCCACACGGGACGCCAGAAGGTGCTGGCCGCCTATCGCAGCTACCACGGCGCCACCGCCACCGCGATCACGCTGACCGGCGAGCCGCGCCGCTGGGCGTCCGAGCCGGGTGCGCCGGGGGTGGTCCACTTCTTCGGGCCGTACCCGTACCGCTCCTCGTTCGGCGCGGCCACCGACGAGCAGGAGTGCGAACGGGCTCTCGCGCACCTGGCCGACGTCGTGCAGATGGAGGGCCCGCACACTGTCGCCGCGATCGTGCTCGAGTCCGTCGTCGGCACCAACGGGGTGCTGGTGCCACCCGACGGGTACCTGGCCGGAGTGCGCGAGCTGTGCGACCGCCACGGGATCCTGATGATCGCGGACGAGGTCATGGTCGGCTTCGGTCGCGTCGGCGAGTGGTTCGCCGTCGACCGCTGGGGGGTGGAGCCGGACCTGCTGACCTTCGCCAAGGGTGTGAACTCCGGCTACGTCCCCCTCGGTGGTGTGCTCATCTCCGACGACGTGGCCGCCACGTTCGCCGAGCGTCCGTATCCCGGCGGGCTCACCTACAGCGGTCACCCCTTGGCGTGCGCGACCGCGGTGGCGAGCATCGGGATCTTCGAGCGTGACGGCATCGTCGAGCGGTCCCGCCGGCTCGGTGACGACGTCATCGCCCCGGCCCTGGTTGAGATGGCCGATCGGCACCCGTCGGTGGGCGAGGTGCGCGGCATGGGGTGCTTCTTCGCCATCGAGCTGGTCCGCGACCGCGGGACCCGCGAGCCGTTGGTCCCGTTCAACGCGGCCGGTGCCGATGCGGCGCCGATGGTCGAGGTGATGTCGGCCTGCAAGTCGGGTGGGGTGTGGCCCTTCGCCCACTTCAACCGGTTGCACGTCGCTCCGCCGTTGGTGATCTCCGAGGACGACCTGCGTTCCGGCCTGGCGGTGATCGACGCCGCGCTCGACGTCTCGGACCGTCTGGTCGGAGGCTGAGGCACCCGGTCGCAGCGCACCGGCCAACTGCCGTGTGCCGCGAGGTGACCGGGCCGAAGGCGGGACCGTCCCCGGTCTGGGGTAGGGTGGACGCACCGTCGGATCACCGGCGGGATCCGAACAGCGAACCGCTAGTCCTCGGGGTGCCGGAACCGTCGGCACCCCGTTGCGCAATCAGGCCCCGCTCAGCGGGGAGAAACGAGTCATACCGTGGCAACGGGAACCGTCAAGTTCTTCAACTCCGAGAAGGGTTACGGCTTCATCAGCCGTGACGACAACTCCGAGGACATCTTCGTCCACTTCTCCCAGATCGCGGGCAGCGGCTACCGCAACCTGGAAGAGGGCCAGAAGGTCGAGTTCGAGGTCGGTCCCGGCCGCAAGGGCGACGAAGCCCAGAACGTCCGCGCCGTCTGATCCGGACCATCGATCGCAGCTCGACGGCGACACCCGACCTCGGTCGGGTGTCGCCGTCGGCGCGTCCGGGTCCGATCCGGTGAACGCGGATACGACACCGACCGATCGCCACCTCACCCCGGCGGGGTGAGTCGTTCCGAGAGACTGTACGGGTAGCGTCGCGCCCATGGCCCAGGACGACACCCCGACATCGGAGCAGCCGGCGAGCGGCGACGCCCCGGACAGCGAACTGGCCCGTCTCCGGGCCGAGAACGAACGCCTCCAACGGGAGCTGGAAGCGACCGGGCCCGCCGGTGCTGCAGCTGGGCCCCGCCACCGCGGACGTTGGTTCGCGTCGTGGGTCCTGATCGTCGTCGGGTCGCTGCTGGTGCCGGTGTCGGTCACGTCACTGTGGCTCAACCGGACCATCACCGACACCGACCGCTACGTCGAGACCGTCGCCCCGCTGATCCGCGACCAGGACATCCAGCGGGCCATCGAGGCCCGCCTCGAGAAGGTCCTCTACGCCCAGGTCGACATCCAGGCCGAGGTCGCCAACGTCCTGCCCGAGCGCGCCGCCCCGCTGGCCGCGCCGATCACCGCCGGGTTGAAGAACCTGATCAGCGAGGTGATCCACCGGGTCGTGACCAGCGACAAGGTCGCCGAGCTGTGGGACCGGGCCAACCGGATCGCCCAGGAGCAGGTCGAACAGGTGCTCACCGTCTCCAACGGGCGCAAGGGCGTCGTGTCGGTGGACCTCACCGACACCCTCAAGGAGGTCCAGAAGCAGCTGACCGACGCCGGGGTGCCATTCGTCGGCAACATCACGGTCCCCAAGGTCGACCTCGACGTCATGCAGTCCGACACGATCGCCCAGGTCCAGACCGCGTTCGGGATCTTCGACCGCCTGGCCACCATCCTCCCGTGGCTCACCCTGCTCATCCTCGGAGCCGGGATCCTGGCCGCGCCCGATCGCCGCAAGGGCCTGGTCCACGCGGCGAGCGGCTGGGTCATCGGGTCCCTGTTGCTGCTCGTCGGTGTCGCGCTGGGACGGATGCTGTACCTGAACGCGCTGCCGCCGGGGGTGTCGATGCCGGCCAACGAGACCTTCTTCGACACGATCAGCCGGTTCCTGCGTGGCGGCGGTCGCACCGTGTTGGTGCTGGGCCTGCTCATCCTGGTCGTCACCCTGATCACGGGGCCGAGCGGCCCGGCGGTCGGGTTCCGCACCGCGGTGTCCCGCCTGGTCGGGGCCGCGGGCAGCGGGGTCGATCGGACCGGAGTCGATCTGGGCCCGGTTCCGGCGTTCGTCGGACGCAACCTGATGGCGCTGCGTGCCGTGGTCGGGATCGGGGCGCTGCTGGTGTTCCTGGTCATGGACCAGCCGTCGGCCGGCGCCGTCCTCTGGATCGCCATCGGCGCCCTGGTGGTGCTGGCGATCATCGAGATCCTCGGTCGATCGGCGCGGACCGCGTCGGCTGCGACGGAGGGAGCCGACTCGGACGCGTCCGTCGGAGCCTCGGGGGCCACTCCGTTGGAGTCGGGCGAGGTCCCCGAACACGTCTGAGTCCGTTTGCGTCGGGCCGACCCGGCCGACCCGTCGGCGACGGAGCGAAACCTAGAGTGGGTCCCAGGGGGTCCCACCGTGCACGACGAACCGGTCATCGACGCCGACAACCACTACTACGAGGCGCTCGACGCGTTCACCCGCCACCGCGACCCGGCGTGGGCCGACCGCACCGTGCGATGGTGCGACATCGACGGGCGCAAGTACCACGTGGTCGGCGGCCGGGTGAGCCGGGCGGTCACCAACGCCACCTTCGACCCGGTCGTCCGCGCCGGGGCGATGCACGACTACTTCCGGGGCAACCCCGACGGCCGTGACCCGCTCAGCTTCCTGACCGACCGGGAGCCGATCCGACCCGAGTACCGAGACCGCGACGCCCGCGTCGCCACCCTCGACGAGCAGGGCCTGGCCGCGTGCTGGATGTTCCCGACGCTCGGCCTGATCTACGAGGAGCTGCCCACCGCCGCCCCCCAGGCATGCCGCGCGACGTTCCGGGCGAGCACCCCCTTG
>ERZ724513.1778-NODE-1778-length-10885-cov-6.522253_pt1 | contig 10885 bp, 15 predicted proteins | sample MGYA00376046_ERZ724513 | MGnify/ENA primary metagenome ERZ724513 (study PRJEB28724, sample SAMN07190883) | activated sludge metagenome | isolation source: activated sludge of sewage treatment plant in Hong Hong | place: Hong Kong | collected 2016-03-17 ... | reverse complement strand
CGGCGGCGCCGGCCAGCCCGAGGACCAGCTCGCCGCCGCACGCCGGCGCCGCGACGAGAAGCGTCGCCGCGCCCGGACCGACGAGACCAGCCGTGGCGCCACAGACCCAGGAGGGCGAACGTGACAGAGCAGTGGCCACCGGCCCCGACGAAGGAGCGACCCTGGCACGACCGGCGGCTCCCGCAGCGGGGGTTCCCCGGGTCGGCAGTGCATCGGGTGCGCGAGGTGCGGCTGTGGGGGAGCACGGTGCTGATCGACGAGGCACACTCCGTGTTCTGCCAGAGCTGCCTAGAGTTCGTGTCAGTGGAGGTACTCGGGCGGGCGGACAACAAGCACGCGGTCGGATTGCCGCGCCGCATCGCCTCCGGTCAGCCGGTGCCCATGAGCTGGAGCGACGACGTCGCCGACAACGGTGCGGCCATGGGCGACCCGTTGCCGTTCACGGACGGGTACTTGTGAGCAACCCGCGCGCGCGGCTGCTCAGCCCCGGCCAGGTACGACTCGCTCTGCAGCTGCGAGCGATGGGGGTCACCGGCCCAGCCGAGGTCGCCCGCCAACTGGGCGTCCCGCTCGACCGGCTGCGTCGATCGTTCCGCCTCGACGCCGACCGCTCACCGACGGGCAGCGTCTCCGACCCCGTCGCCTGCCTCCAGCGGATCGGGCAGGTTCCCATCCGCAACATCGACGCCGCCGACGACGACGATGCCTGACCGAAGAGCACCCGACGGGGCGTGGGATGGGCACGCCGGCGCCATCACCGACGAGCTCTTCGGTGCCGGTCCCGAAGCGGCGCGGCTGCTGTTGAACGTCCTCGACCGGTACGCCCGAGCCGAACGCGTCAGCTTCCCTCCGAAGGTCGCTCATCTGCGCCGCGGTCTCATGCGCGTGTCCGGGACCGGGATCTACGGACATCGATCGCAGGCGGCCAGCGGACATGCGGACACGGCCGATGCCGTAGATGGCCCATCGTCGGATCAATGGATCACCACGGCCGAGGCGGCGGACCTCCTCGAGGTCACCGAGCGGCACTGCCGTCGACTGGCCGAGGTCCGCGAGGAGTTCGGGCTCGCGCGCAAGGTGAGGGGCTCGTGGTGGATCCAGAAGGACGAGGTGGCGGCGCTGGCCGCCGAGAAGAGGAGATCCGCATGACCCCGCAGGAATGCGCCCGGGACGGCTCGGCAGTCATCGTCGGCTCCGTCGCGATCGAGTTCGTCGACGTCGAGCCCGCCGCCCGGCTGCTCGACCAGATGCGGAACGGCTACGTGCGAGTGCTCGTCGACGGTGAGCCGGCGGCCTGAGAGGAGCGACGACGATGACCGAGCAGCACGCCACCCCGCTGGTCCGCAAGCTGGCGGCTCAACACAGCATCGACCTGGGCACGGTAACGGGTACGGGTATCGCGGGGCGCGTCACGCCCGCGGACGTCCGAGCCGCCGCGGTCGCGAAGAACGTTGATCCGGATGCCCGGGCGCTCGCCCAGAGCAGCCGAGTCCCGGACGACAAGCTCCTCGCCCTGACGGGCTCTGGTGTCGATGGGAAGATCATCCGCGAGGACGTGGACGCCTACGTCGCCCGCCGAGCGGTCGTCGAGCTCCAGGCCAACCGCCCGATAGCGAGTGCCCCGGAGTCGGGACCCTTCGCCCTGAACCCCTTGGCCGAGGAGGCGCGGGCCAGCCGCCCGAAGGCCCACGCAGCAGCGATGACAGAGGGGCCCAAGCCGAGCCTGTTCGTCAGCGGCGACCTGCCGGTCTACATGGTCTCGGGCGCTGACCCGCAGCTGTTGCTCAAGCTGCCGTGGCAGGCCCGGCACCCAGCCGCGCGAGCGACGGCGTCCGAGCTGGCGGACATGTTCGAGACCTACGGCGGCCCCGACGGCCCGCTCGGCGCGGAGTTGGAGCTCGGCAACCACCCGGAGAATCTCGCATACGCCGACCGCGTGAAGCGCTGGGTCGAAGGCCCCCCATACGACTGGACCGTGGAGCGCTCGCCGGCCCGTCAGGCAGCAGATGAGGAGACCTACCAGCTGCTGTTCGGCGAGGAGGACCGCCGCAGGGCACAGGCGAAGGCGGACGCGGCCCAGGACCTCGCAACAAAGAAGCGCCGCGAGGCCGAGGACCAGGCCCGCGCGCAGGAGCGGGCACAGCGGCGATGACCCGGCGCAGGCAGCTCCTCGGAGGAATCGTGACTCCTTCGGCGTCTCCGTCCGGGGCTGTCGCGCGCCACCTTCACCCGCGGCCGGCGGCCCACACGGCGGACGACGTGCGCCGGCCGCGGGTGCACCCCTTGGGGAGAGGCCGATGACCGGCACCGCGTCGGTGGACCCAGATCTCCACCGCGCAGCCCGCCTCGTCGCGCTCACCATGCAAGGCCGTGGTGACGAAGCGGTGCTCATGCTCGAGCTCGTCCCAGACGACGAACTCCGCACCCTCATCCGCTACGTCCTCGCCACAGCCGCTATCACCGTCGAAGCGGTTGCCGGCGAGCTCCCCGCCGCTGCCCAGCTTCGCGAGCAGCTCGCCGTGTTCAGCGAGAGGCTCTGATGGGCGCTGAGTCAGAGGTCGCGCTACGGCTCGCGCTGAAGAACCGGCACGAGACCGTCGCAGGCCTCGACGACGTCGGCGACGAGCTCAACCGCGTCGGGGACCAGGCCGACCGGGCTGGCCGCAAGGCGCGGCTCGGGGCAGTGGGGATGCTCTCGTTCGGCAAGGCCGGACGAGTCGCGGGACGCGCCGCGGTGTACGGCGTGGGCGCCGCGACCGCGGGCGTGGTCGGCGCCGGCATCGTCCTGGCGAAGCTGTCGAAGGACAGCATCGGCGAGGCCCGCGAGGCGCAGAAGGTCGGCGCGATCACCCGTCGCGAGATCAAGGCCACGGGCGGGGTCGCCAACATCAGCGCGAGGCAGGTCGGGCGCCTCACGTCGGCGATCTCGCGCAAGGTCGGTATCGACGACGAGGCCATCCAGTCCGGCGCCAACCTCCTGCTGACGTTCAAGAACGTCCACAACGAGGTCGGCCGAGGAAACGACATCTTCGGTCAGGCGACCCGCGCCGCAGTCGACCTCTCGGCCGGCGGGTACGGGTCGATCGAGTCCGCGTCGAAGATGCTCGGCAAGGCGCTCAACGACCCGCTGAAGGGCATCACCGCCCTGTCCAAGGGCGGCGTCACCTTCTCCGAGCAGCAGACGGACCAGATCACGAACCTGGTCGAGCAGAACGACCTCCTCGACGCGCAGAAGATCATCCTCGGCGAGGTCCAGTCGCAGGTCGGCGGCGTGGCCCGCGCTCAGGCGACGTGGGGTGACAAGGCCAAGGTCAGCATCGGCAACATCGAGGAGGGCCTCGGGACCGCCGTGCTGCCCCTGCTCGACCGCGCCGAGAAGTGGTTCGTGCAGAAGGGCACGCCGGTGCTCGAGGACTGGGTCGGGGTCTTCGAGAAGCGGGGCGTCCCGGCCATCGAGCACGGCGTCGACGTCTTCCAGAAGAAGGCCGTCCCTGCCATCGGCGACTTCCTCGACGAAGCCCGCCCGCTGGCGAAGTCGATCCTCCCGGCCATCGGCACCGGACTGTCCACCGCGGCCGACGCCTTCAAGGTGATCGCACCTAAGGCGAAGGCCGTGTTCGATGGCTTCAACAACCTGCCCGACTGGGCGAAGTCGGCCATCGCGATCAGCCTCGGTGCGAGCGTGGCGGCGAAGAAGCTCGGCGCCGGCTCGCTCCTGAGCCCTTCGGGGATCGCTGGGGCGGTCACGAAGAGCAAGCCCCTGCCCGTGTGGGTGGTGAACAGCGGCGTCAACGTGCCCGGCACGCCGGGCGGCAAGGTCAGCAAGTTCGGCAAGTACGCGCCGTTCAGCGTCCTCGGCGCTGGCGGAGAGATCGGTGCCGGGGTCCTGCTGTTCACCGCCGGCGCCGCGGCCCTGGCCTACCTGCAGCACGAGCAGCGCGGCGACAACAAAGACTGGATGACCAGCCCTGGCCACAACGGCATCCGACCCGCCGGCGGCCCCTTCAAGCCGGACGCCTACGGGACTGCCATCCAGAGCGGGATCATCTCCGGGAAGACCGCTGGCGACAAGCTCGGCGCCGCGGCGGGCGAGAAGGACTGGCTCAAGGTCATCCACCTCGCTCAGCAGTACCGGGGCGCTCTGAACGACAGCACCTACGCGCAGTCGGTTGCTCAGCACGACGAGTCAGGCGTTCGCGCGGAAGTTCGGCGTCAGCCTCGGGGACCTCGACCGCATCCTCGGCGGCCGGATCCCGAAGAGCCTGGACGGGGTGAAGGCGGCCATCGGCCGCGCCGAGGGCGAGCAGCGGCAGTTCACCCGCTCGATCCTCGGGGGGAAGGCCGCCAGCGACGAGCTCACCCGCCAGCTCGGGATCATCGGGAGGGACTGGCACGCCCGGATCGTGCTCGACGGCTACGGCACGGCCATGGCCCGACTCGACTCCTACTCCAGCAAGCTCGCCAGCATCCCCGGCCTGGAGTCGGCCGCCATGGCGCCCCAGCACCGCGCCACCGGCGGCCCGGTGAAGGCCGGACGTCCCTACATCGTCGGCGAGCGCGGCCCCGAAGTCATGGTTCCCAAGGTCAACGGCCACATCCTCCCCAAGATCCCCGGCATGCCCAAGGTCGAGACCGAGGACTGGGGCGACCCCGGCGGACTCACGATCGTGGTGCAGTCGGTGCTGGATGGGAAGGTCATCGCAGAGAACACGATCGAGCACATCCGTTACATGGGAGCCCGAGCGTGACCGACCCTGCCGCCGTCGATCCTGGCCACGGCGCCCGCCACCGAGCTGAACACCTGCTCGTGGATGCGCTCATCGCGGCGGGTGATGCGGTGTCGCCGGACGAGCTGGATCGTGACGCCCTCCATCTCGCGCTGTCAGATCTCGGCAACGTCGTCGTGGCCACTCGGGACGACCGGGGGTGCGTGCATGCCGAACGTCACGCCCCTCACATACGCCTCGCTCAGCCTACTGGGCTGGCTGGTTGACACCCTCGCCGACCGCGCGGGCGTCAGCAGGCTCGACGTCATCACCGACATGAGGCAGGCAGTGCACGACTGGGAAGCGGAGAATCTGCGGCCGGGCTCCTGAAGCAGCGCTTGAGTCGTCGCCGAGCTCCGCGAGAAGCTTCAGGGGTCGAGCGGTAGCGTGTTGAGGAACAACTCGCCACGCCGGTCCGCTAGCGTGCGACTACGTCGAGCCAGGAGGTTGGGGACCTGACGAACCAAGACCTCTCGTACTTGGACGGGTGGGAACACATCCCCGGCCTTGATCTCGGCCGCCGGTACAAGAACGCTCCCATCGTCGAGGCGATCGTCGAGTTCCGCGTCACGACAGACGGCCTGCGCCTCGAGCGCCTGGCCGACCTGGACTTCGGTCCGAACTATCGGTCCCCGGAGACGGTGTACACCGTCGAACAGGAAGTCAGTTTCGGCGAAGGGGGAGTGTCGGCCGAGACCCGAGACAGTCAGGTGGGCTTCGCATTCAACACCGAGGGCGCCAAGCGGACGGTTCAGGTCACCGCGACGTCATTCGGGTTCATCTGGCGGGGCGAGTACAGCCACTGGGAAGACTTCATCGGCGAGGTTGAGTCGGCCTGGGAGACGTATCGAGCGGTCGCCGTACCGGCTTTCGTCGGGGCGATCGGCGTGCGCTTCGTGAACCACATTCCGATGCCCCCCCGGCCGATCGAGATCAAGGACTACCTTCGGATGTCGGTCGACATCCCCGCCCAACTCCCTCAGACGCTCACGAGCTTGTTCCTCCAGGTCGACATCCCCCTTCCTGAGCAGCATGCGCAGGCGACCGTCACATCGACCATGATCCTCGGTACGCCCGAGCAGCCCGCAGGGTGGCTTGTGCTAGACATCGACGTCAAGGCTCCTGTGGGCGCAGACACATCTGCTCCGACGTTCGGCGACACAATCACGGCTACACTGGATAGGCTCCGGCTCGCGAAGAACTACGTCTTCGAGGCTTGCGTGACGGATGCGACGAGAGGGCTGATGGACTGATGGCGATGATCGTCCGAGCTGCGCAGCCGCAGCCTGTGCCGCAGACGGCGACTGGAACGCGACGTGATCCGCGTCAAGCCGCTCAGGCACGTCTGAGCGGCGCCTCTTCGAGCACCGCGGCCTCCAACCCCGCGGACCTCGCCACCGAGCCGTTCTCTCGGGTGTCGCACATCGACTTCGAGGAGAACTCGAATGTCCGCGTGGTCAAGTTCTCGCGGGCCGACGACGACGATCTCGACTGGTGAGTTCGGCCGCCTTCGCGGCGCCGCAACGTTGGCTCGCGCAGGGTGACATCTTCGAGAGGCTGCTCTTCGTGCGGGCGGGAGTCGCTGACTCGACCGCGACGTCTGCCCTCGACCACAGCCCAGCGCTTCTCATCAGCCACGGTTGCGCGATCGACAAGAAGTCATCCGGAGGCCGATCGCGCCTCGAATACCTGTCCTTCCTGCCTCTCCAGAGCGTGACCGCGCTGCCGCGCGAGCGGCAGGAGAATCTGCGGCGAAGCGACGGCCAGCTGCGCCCCTATGAGGCGATGTACCTCGGGGACGTCCCTAGCGTCGGCGAGAGCTACGTGCTGCTCACACAGCCGTACACGCTGCCGGCGAGTCTCCTCCGGACGGAGCTGCGCGAGTTCACGGCGGAGGAGACCGGGGAGGAAGCTGGCAGCCGGGTTGTCGCGACGATGTGGGAGACCCGAGTTGCATGCCTCAGCGATAACGCGCTCGACCTATTCACCAGGAAGTGGATCGCGCAGTGGACTCGCATGCTCGTCGAGTCGGACGCCTGACCGTCCAAGACACCCTGGCCTTACCAGCGCAACCCGACTCCGGCGACGGCGCTCCGCTTCGCCCCGTCGGGGACCTGAGCGTAGCCGGCCGTGGACTCGGGCTTGGAGTGTCCCAGCAGGTTCTGGACGACGAGCAGGTCCCGCTCGACGGCGTAGGCGCTGGTCGCGAACCGATGCCGCAGCGTGTGTGCGGTCCAGCCGTCAGGCATCGCCCGGGCGACCAGGGTTCCGATCCAGCGCGGGCGAAGGTGCTCGTGCGGGCTGTAGTCAGACGGGAACAAGTAGCCGGGCACGCTGGCGTAGACGCTGAACCCGGTGCCTCGCTCGCCGCGGCGGCGCCGGGTGATCTCGGCGCGCAGCTCCTGCTCGAGGTCCGGGTGCAGCGGCACCATCCGGAGGTGCCCGCCCTTGCCGTGGACGGTGAGCGCACCGTCACCGAGGTCCTGAGTGTGGACGCGCGCGATCTCGGCGCGCCGGAGTCCGGCGTAGGCGCCCAGCATCAGGATCAGTCGCATCCGGTCGTCGGCGCGGCTGAACGCCTCGCGCAGCGCGTCTTCCGGCGCCGGCCGGGGCAACGTCCGGGGCGCGCGCACGCTGGGCAGGTGCTCGGCCGGCGACCGTGTCACACGACCGTTGGCCTCCCCCCACGCGAAGAACGAGCGGATCGTCGACCGCTTCGCTCGTCGAGTCGCCGGCGCCCACTCCGCGTTCGACAGGTACAACGCGAGCTGCTCCGGCGTCACCCGCCACGGAGAGGCCGCGTACTGCGCCAGGTGCCTCAGGTGGTCGATCCTGGTCTGCAGCGTCTGCTCTGTGCAGTTCGCGGAACGGCACCACTGAATGTAGGCCTCGACCTCCTCGCGCCAGCCTTCCGGGATCGGCATCCGCTTCGGGCCAGCCTGCGGCAGCCGCGACGACGCCAGACCGGCCGCGGGGGAGAAGTCCAGCCGACCGGTGGTCACACCCCACGTGTAGAACGTCCGCAGCGCGACGATGACCCGCGCGCGGGTCGCGGCCGACCAGGGCTGCCCGTCGAGCCATGTCGCGAGGTCGTGCGTGGTGACGTCCCAGGGCGGCGAATCGGTCTGCTCCGACAACCACCGAACGCATTGAACGTATTGCTTGCTGGTGGCCCACTTCCGATCGCTTCCGCGTAGGTGCTCGGTGAACTCTTCGAGCACCGGCGTCCACTCCCCGTCCGGTGCCTTGCTGCCGCGTGTCGTGATCATGACGCGCCACCGACCAGGCGCAGCGGTGGGCGCGGCCCTGGCGAGCTCAAAGCGCGGCCGAGCCGTTGCACCGCGTCGGCCTTCTCCTCCTCGTCGACGCCGAGATAGCCGGCGGTCGTGGCAAGGCTCTCGTGACGCATCAGCTCCTGGACGATCCGGATGTTCGCTCCAGAGCGGAGCAGTTCGGTGCCGTAGGCGTGCCGGGTCCGGTGGGTTGCGCCCGCGATGCCGAGTGAGCTGAAGTGCTGCCCGATCGCGTTGCCGACCGCCTCCGGAGTGATGGGGCGGTCGGTGCGGGCTCGTAGCGGCGAGGGGAACCAGAAGCCGGTCCGCGGGTACTCCTGCGCGAGCTCCCACAGCATCGGGTGGGTGGGAATCGTCCACGCGCGGCCGCCCTTGCCGACCACGAAGATCATCGTCGCGTTGATGTCCTCGCCTCGGAACTTCGCGATCTCGAAACGGCGCAGCCCGGCCAGGTACCCGAGCATCAGCCAGGCACGCAGATTGCCGGAGGTCCCGTGCAGGGCGCGCGCGAACTCGTCGCTCGAGAGCGGGGTCGGCCGAGCCCGCGGGAGCGGCGGGCGCTGCATGTCAGCGGTTGGGTTCGGGCGGACCTCGCCTTCCATCTCCAGCCATCGGTACAGCGCCCGGAGCTCGTTGAAGTAGGTCGACCTCGTCCAGGGGTTCTCCTGGCGCTGCACGAACACCGCCAACGCCGCCGGCGACAGATCCCAGGTTCCCCACTGCGCCCACCTCGCCCGGGCGAACCGGGTCCGGGTGCGCACGGTCGCGGGGGAGAAGCCGCGACCCACCAGGTAGAGCTCATACCGCGATAGGCCTGACGCCGCGTTGTCGGCGGGGTGTGGCTGCTGGTGTGCTACGCCCGGCAGCGCGAGCGCTGCCATCGGATTGGCCTCGACGGCGCCGACCTCGGTGAGCCAGCGGTACAGGCGCCGCAGGTCGTAGTACCGCTCTCGGGGGCGGCTGTGCGAGTTCAGCCAACCTTCCAGCTGCTGCGCCGTGAGGTCCCACGTCCCCCACTCCGCCCACCGGCCACGAGCGAATCCAAGGACCCGTTTCGTCGTCCCCGACGCTAGGCCCGCCTCGAGCAGGTCCGCCTCGTATAGTGCCAGCATCGACTGAGGTGCGGCCACGAGCTCGGGTCGGCCGATCGCAGGCGGCACCACCGCGGCCATGGGGTCGGCATCGAGCTCGCCGACCTCATGGAGGAACGCGAAGAGCCTGCGGAGGTAGTAGCGGTACTCCTTACGCCCCGGGTGGCTCTCCAGCCATTGCTCAAGCTCGGCGGGCGTCAGGTCCCACCGGCCCCACTGATTCCACCGGGCCCGCGCGAACGTCACCAGGCGCCGCGTCATGCCCGCCGACAGTCCCGCAGCCCGCAGGTGCTCGCTGTACGGCACAGCAAGATGAGGCCACGTCCACGACCCCAGACCGGCCGGCTCCCTGCCGGGCCCGCCGTCGCCGCCGTTCACGGCCGCGATTCCTCGCACAAGGCGGCAGCCTCGACGAGCTGCTGCGCGAGCCGCCGCGCGCCCTCAGGTGTCAGGTAGGCGTGCGGCTCGGGAAGCTGCAGCCGCACCAGCGTGGCCTCCGGGTCCGCGCCGAGGTCGCTCGGGCCGGATGCATCGTCGGTCCGCTCCCATGTCTCGATCGCCACGTGGGTCGCTCGGTTCCCGAGCCTGCGCCTGTGGACGCGGAAGAGGCGCTCGGGCGGCTTGTCGCTGCCGACGAGCCGGAGAGCCGAGCCGGCCTCGTCAGTCGTCTCAAACGGGTGATCGTCGGCGTGCTCGCACCAGTCGGGGCAGGGCAGCTGTGTCGCAACCAGGCGACCGGTGCGGCGCGAGCTGCGTTCTTGGTTGCCGATCTGGACGATGGCTTCCGCGTCGACCCAGCCGGGGATCAGGTAATGCCCGTCGGGCAGACGCTCGGTGCATCGCTGCAGGGCCAGGCGCACGACTGCCAGCTCGTTGGCTGCATCGTCGACCGTCGTGCCTGGGACCGGGTAGGTCTCGATGAAGCGCTCAAGGAGGCCGTTGAAGGCCGCGTTCTCGTCGGGGTACCGGCCGGGTGAGTCAGGCATGCCGAATCGCCTCCCCGGCGCCGTGCCGCTCCCAGCGCGACGCATTGATGATCTCGTCGAGGAGCGCTGCTTCCCAGGATCCTGGCCTGTGCATCGTCAGTGGTTCCTCGCGGCTGCTGTACACGAGCCGCTGTGCCTGGGCGACGCCGTCGACGAGGACCTCACCGACATCTCGTCCGGTCGCCCACGCGGCGACCAGCGCCCGTGCGACGGCGGAGGCGGGATCGGTTTCCACGGGTGGGTGCAGGCTGATCACCTTGGCCTCGTCGAACGCCCACCGCAGGTCCTCAAGCGTCGCTGCTGCGTCGTAGGCGTCGTCCACCGCGCGGGCCCTGCGGTCGTACTCCGGGTCGGTTGCGTCGACGTCGGCCATCTCGGCCGCGAAGGATTGGTCGAGCTGCGTGGCGCGCTCGTGCTCGCGCTGTGCCTCGACGGTAAGCGCTTCGACGAGGCACTGACGCTGCGGCCAGGTGATAACAGTGGGCCGCTCTTCAGCGCCCGAGGTCGCTTCTTCCGCGAATTCGGTCATTGTTTGTGTCTCCTGAACTGGTCACGCATTGGTCACAGACTCGCCACTACGTGCCGATCTTCGACGGCACTTGACGGCACGGCATCGTGCCGGTGGGCGGGGTGGCTGGCATTAGATGGCACTCCCTGTAACTGCTTGATCTGCTTTCCAAGCAGGGGGATCTGGTTTGCAAGCAGGGGGTTAGGGGTTCGAGTCCCCTAGGCTCCACCATGCTGTCTTG
>ERZ724513.1774-NODE-1774-length-10896-cov-6.881930_pt1 | contig 10896 bp, 12 predicted proteins | sample MGYA00376046_ERZ724513 | MGnify/ENA primary metagenome ERZ724513 (study PRJEB28724, sample SAMN07190883) | activated sludge metagenome | isolation source: activated sludge of sewage treatment plant in Hong Hong | place: Hong Kong | collected 2016-03-17 ... | reverse complement strand
GAGCAGTTGCGCTCGGAGAATCAGCGCTACCGCGAGCGCGGGAAGCGTGCTGACGGCTTGGCGCGTCGCTTGCACACCGAACTGGTCCGGTCTACAGGCAGGCTTGCTGACCCGACCGATCTGCCCTTCGATGAAAACCACATTGATGACGCCGGAATGCTAACCGCGGCGATAGACGATCTGCTGACCCGCAAGCCGCACTTGGCGACACGTCGCCCATTCGGTGACATCGGGCAAGGACCAACGCCACCCGCGGGCACGGTCGATCTTGCGGGCATTCTGCGCGCCAAGGCGAGGTAACCCGTTTGGTCGATATCCGAACGATGCATTAGACCTTTCCGCTAGCGTTTCGAGCGGAGTGGACACAGGATGTGTGACCGACGGAATTATCAGGGGGGAGAAACCATGCCTGAGCCTGCCAAGATTGGCTCTCTGTCGATTGGTGCAGCCGGAGAGTTGCTGGTCCAGTACAAGCTGCTCAAGCTCGGAATTGACAGTGCGCGACTGACTACGGACTCCGGAATCGACCTGGTGATGTACATACCAGGAACCAAAGTGGCGATCACGGTCCAGGTGAAATCCACTAACGGCACGGCAGTAGACGCGGCGAGCGGTCGCCCTTGGCTCGTCTTTCCCAATTTCCCGGTGAATTGCAAGGCGCAGTACTTGGCGACTGTGGACCTTTCGCGTGATGCCGCCTGGCTGTTTCCGATTCCTCGTGCCGAAGAGGTAGCGCGTCCGAACAAGGCAGGAACGGAATTTCAGCTGTGGTGGTACATGGACGGGCGGCGCGGTACAAAAGTCGGCGTTGACGAGGACTACCAGCAGGATGCTCTTGAAATCGTTGCTGCCAACTTGCTTCCAACCGAGCCCGAAGAGTTGCCTTGAACCTACTTCGGTAGGGGAGCTACCCTTTGAAAGCAAGCGCGGCTGATCTGCGCACACCTTTATCGTCCTGACGACGTGGGTAACCGAATCCCGTTCCCTCGTTAGGACATTCCCATGGTTGAAACAACTGCCGCCAACCCCGAATTGCTCGCTGATCAGGTCGCACAACTGCTCGTGCAGCCGCTGGAAGCTGCCTCGGTGGTGCTATCCAGCGGTGTGCGCATCTTCGATACCGCCGGGGTTCTACGCATCCCCAAGCTGGTCGGCTCGTCGGCGGTCGGGTTCATCGGTGAAGGTGCTGAGATCCCGTCCGATCACGACACCACCTTTGACGAGGTGGTTCTGATGCCGACAGATCGTAAGTCGCTCAAGACAATTGAGCGCTACACCAACGAGCTGGTACGTCAGTCCGTGATCGGCATCGACGCGGTGCTCAAGAACCGGCTGGTGAAAGTCGTCGGCGACAAGCTCGATACCGAGCTATTGACCGGCGCCGGTGCCAGTGCAGGGATCACCGGCATCATTCATCAGACCGGGGTTCAGACCGGCGCGCTTGATGTGACCGACGCGGATAGCCTGCTTGACGCCATCGCGCTGGCGTCTGCCGCCGAGGTGACCCCGAACCATTGGTTCGTCAACGGCGGCGATTTCATCGAGCTGCGCAAGCTCAAAGAAGCCACCGGCTCGGCCAAGTACCTGCTGGAATCCGACGTGACTGCTGGACCGACGTACCGGCTGTTCGGCATTCCGGTGACCCCGACCAACAAGCTGCCCGAAGGTAAGGCGGTGCTGGCCGATACCTCTCAGATCGCGGTCGCCCGTGATCTCGCGCCATCGGTGACGATCCTGACCGAGCGTTACGCCGAGTTCGATCAGATAGGCATCCGGGTGACGACGCGCTATGACCTCGGCTTGCTGCACCCCGAGGCGGTCATCGTCTTGACTGCGGCGTGATCGTGGCCGAGGTTGACCCTGCCGACGTGACGACACTGCTCGACGCTGGCGGGGCGCTGTTCAACACCGAGGACGCCACGACCAAGGTTGTCGAGCTGGTGACCACGCTGGCGCGCTCGTACACCCGCGGCAACGGGTTCGACGGCAACGAACCCAATGCCGAGATCGCGGCGGCGATCACGACCGCCTCGGTGCGCCTGGCTGCCAACACGACTCAGCTCCCGAACACGCTGACCAAGACCGAGTTGACCATCGACACCCGTAGCGGGTTCGCCGGTTGGTCGGTCGCCGAACTGGCAGTGCTCAACCGCTACCGGGTGCGCGCACGCTAGATGAGCTTGGCGAACTCGTCTTGCCGGTTGGCCTTGATGTAGCGCAGGGACGCCGCCGGTGAGTTGTGTCCGGCGCGTTCCATCACGTCGGCAATGGTGACCCCCGGCAGACGGGCGTAGTCGGTCAGGTGGCTGTGCCGCAGGTCGTGACCGCGCGCATCGGGCACGCCCGCGGTCGTGACCGCGGTGACCCACCAGCGTCGGTAGGTCGTCCAACTGATTGGTCGGCTGGAGTCGCCAACAGCCGGGAACAGCAGCGAATCGGGTTGCTTGCCAACGTATTCGGTGAGGTGTGTTTCGATCAACGGCAACGCTCGCGGCGGGATGGACACCACGCGCTCGCCCGCGGCGCTCTTGGTCGATTCGCGGCGTTGCCGTCCGCCCTGCGGAGCGGGCTCGGTCGCTGCGCGGATCAACAGCTTGCCCGCGCGGGTATCGACATCGCAGCGCCGCAACGCGGTCGATTCGGAGAACCGCACGCCACAAGACTCTTCGATGGTCACCAACGCGGCGTAGCCCGCGGGCATGTTCGCCGCGATGGCGCTGCGCTCTTTGGCGCTCAGGTAGATCGGTTCGCGTTCGCGCCTGCTCTTCGATGCGCCGGGGATCGACGCCGGGTTGGCACCGATCACGCCCGCGATGGCGGCGCACTTGAGCGCCAGCGACAACACGTTGTAAGCGGCTGCCCGCTGGGTCGGTTTGTCGGTCAGGGTTGCGGCGTGCCAGCGCTCGACGGCAGTCGCGGTGATTCCGGCTATCGGCGTCTCGGCGAAGGTGGGTGCGATGTGCAGTCGGTAGACCGACTTGTAGTCGCGGCGGGTGCCCGCGGTCAGCGGCTTGCCGGTCTTGGTGTTTCGGTGCGTTTCGATCCACCCGTCGAACCATGCGCCGAAGGTCGGTCCGGCGGGCTCGGGTGCGTTCTCCCCCGTGTCGGTGTCCACCGGATCGGATGGGCGGGTATCCGGCGGTGTCCACGTATCGGTGACGATCAACCGGCGCTCGGATTCAATCCAGCCGTGCGCGCGTCCCTGCACCGTGTAGGTCTCCGGTGCGGTGTAGCGGGTGCCCTTGTGGACGTAGGACGCCTGATAGCGACCCGATGGCAGCCGTCGCACCTTGCCCCATTGCCGCGTGACTGGCGCTGCCATAGCGTCCTCCGTTCGTTCGTGCCCCGAAACGTGCCCCCAAACCTGTTATATGACGATACAAGCCGATACGTACCGATCTGAAATGATCTTTGATCAGGCAGTTCAAAGCGGGCTCGTGCTGCTCTCGGGAGTGTAGGACAGAAGTTCAATCCCAGTATCGCGCACCACGTTTTCGCAAGTCAGGCCCGGCAAACCCGGGCCTTTCTTGGCTTCGCGCCCGATACGTGCCCAATCGTGCCAGGCAAGGTCGGTGTGGAGTCAGTTGGTCGAGCGCATCGCGGTAGCGCTGAGCTTTAGCCACGGGCGCGGCCCCGTAGGTATGCCTGCATCGTCGGTCCCGTCTCGATCCTCACCCGCAGCATTCGCCGATAGCCGCGCAGCCACAGCGCCGCCAGCGCCAGCGACTTCCCGTTGTACGGGTTGCGGTCGCCAGGTTCAGCCAGTGAGCCGGCGTAGAGCGCATAGGTGTATTCCGCGCGCTTCGTCACCCGGCCATCATGCAGGCGCACCGGCCGGCAGTCGCGGATCCCACGCCGACGTTCGGCTATTCGCAATCATGCGATCCAGCCGGGACCTGAAGGCCGAACTCGCACGCAGCAAACGCCCAGTAGCCGTTGCCGAGAACCTCGGAGCACGGACACAAGCCGTCCGGGACTGCCGGGCGCGATGCCACCGCATTTGCCCGGCAATCACATCGCGAACCATGCGCCCCATTACGCAAACCTCGCGGTTCGCCCTCCGAACACCTTTTTAGCCCGGATTTGACTCTCGCTGTGCCACAGATAACAATTTCACAGCCAAGTGTGTGTTTGTTGCCAGAACCGCATGGGTAGAGGTGAACAATGAGATTCGCCCGGCACTGAGGAAGTGATGACAACGATGTCAACCACCATGGTCGTGCTCTACCTGGCCTGCGGGCTGGTCTGCACCACGCTGGCACTCGACGTAACCGACCATCACGCTCAACGTCAGCCCGTCCCGCACCGCATGACCTACGCACTCGTGGCGGGCCTGCTCTGGCCCGTCGTACTGGTCGGACTGGCCCAACTCGGCGCAATCGTCGTCGTATCCCGGCAACTGGCTCGCGGTCGCCGCGCAGACGCGCTCATCGCGTCGTAACCCGCCGCCCCCGGCCATCGCGATGTGCCATCATGCGACCATGCGTCGCTGGCTGTTCGTCCTGACCGCACTCCTGCCGATTCTCGCACTGGCCGCCCCGCCGGCCCACGCGGCGCCCGCCGAAACCACCGTGGCCACGCCCATCGGCCGCGTCGGCGACACCCTGCGCGTCCGCAACGGCGACCTCGTCGCCGACGTCACGGTAGTCAGCGTGACTCCGTCCGCCATCCCGGCCGGTTGGGGCTATCCCCCGCGTCCGCCGCGCGAACAGGTCTGGCGCGCCAACATCGTCGTGCAGGCGGTCCAGGTGCCGACACCGACCGCCATAGCGGTGTCCTTCCAGTTCCGCGGGGTGACGCCGACGGGTGACGCCTACGAGCCCCGCCCCACCGACGACCCGGCCGACCTCCCGAAGGCACTCGCCGGCGCAGCGCAGGGGGCGACCGTTGCCGGCGCGGTGTTCTGGGACTGCTACCGCGACCTGGTGTCACACGTGGTCCTCATCGACAAGAAGAGCGGACTCCATCTGGCGCAGTGGAATCTGTGACGGTCGCCGCGGCGACTCCCGCGGACGTCACCGAACTCGCCGCCGTCGCCACCGCGACCTTCCCGCTGGCCTGCCCTCCGTCGGTCACCGCCGAGAACGTCGCCGCGTTCCTCTCGGACAACCTGTCGGCCGACAACTTCAGCCACTACCTGGCCGACGCCGGCCGTGCGGTGTTCGTCGCGCGCGACGACACGCGAATTCTCGGCTACGCCATGCTGATTCGCGGCGCGCCGACCGATCCCGACGTCGCGCGCGTGCTGCCGAGGCACTCGGTGGTCGAGCTCTCCAAGATCTACGTGCTGCCCGACGCGCACGGCGGCGCGGTCGCCGCGGCACTGATGAACGCGGCGCTCGACGATGCCCGCGACCACGGCGCCGGCACGGTGTGGCTCGGCGTCAACCAGAAAAACGAACGCGCCCAACGCTTTTACCGCAAACACGGCTTCGTGGTCAGCGGGACCAAGTCGTTCCGGGTCGGGGACGCGATTGAAGACGACTACGTGATGACCCGGCCGATCGGCTGACGGTCGGCACCGGGCGCCGACTGTGCGGGTCGTCGCGAATTTCCGGACCGGATTTCGCAAGAAGCCACACAGTCAACGCGAGCAATCGTGACGTCGCGCGCAGGCTTTCTTGCGGACGTGCTGCAATCGTTCTCATGGCCCAACCCGACGCAGCGCCGCAACTCACATTGCTCGACACCGCCGAACCGGTTCCCGAATCGCGGCTGCCGCAGCTGTACGCCTACCCCGAGGCCCTGACGCGTTGTTGGGTGCGCTCGAACTTCATCAGCAGCCTCGACGGCGGCGCGACCTCCGAGGGGAAGACCGGGGGCCTGGCCGGTCCTGGAGACAAGGCGCTGTTCAGCCTGATGCGTGAACTGGCCGACGTGATCGTGGTCGGGGCCGGCACGGTGCGCGTCGAGAACTACGGCGGCGCGCAGATGTCGGCGGCGGCCCGGCAGGCCCGCCGCGACCGGGGCCAGTCCGAGGTGCCGCCGATCGCCATCGTCACCCAGTCCGGGCTCTTGGACCGCGACATGAAGGTGTTCACCCACACCGAGGTGCCGCCGCTGGTGCTCACCACCGCGGCCGCGCAGGAAGCGGTCCGCGGGCGCCTCGGCGGGTCGGCCGACGTCGTGGCCTGTTCGGGCGAGGACAGCGCCGGAGTCGACCTCACGACGCTGCTGGCGGTGCTGGCCGAGCGTGGACTGCCCCGGGTGCTCACCGAGGGCGGCCCCAGCCTGCACAGCACGTTCATCGACGACGGGCTTCTCGACGAGCTGTGCCTGACGGTGGCTCCCGTCCTGGTCGGCGGACAGGCACGGCGGATCACCACCGGCGCGGGACAGGTGTTGACCGGCATGCGCCGTGCTCATCTGCTGGCCGACGAAGCCGGCTACCTCTACACGCGCTACGTACGAAGCTGACCGCTCCGCCCGGCTCGCTACTGTGGTCTGCGTGAATCGGTCCGTCCCGTTCGCCGCGACGCTCCTGGCGGCGGCCACCGTCCTGTCCGGGTGCGTGCCGCTGCTCGGCGCCAACCCGCGGTATGCCACCGACTCCGGGCACTCGGGCGGATCGGGACCCACGCCGACCACCGCGCCACCCGAAGGGCCGCCGGAGATCGCGGCCCCCAAGAAAGACCTGGCCTGGACGCAGTGCACGTCGCAGGTGTTCGGCGACGCGGGCGTCGCCGTTCCGCCCGGAGTCATGCTGGACTGCGCGACGTACGACGCCGACCTCGATCCGATCAGCGGCGCCAACGGCACCGTGGCGATCGGGGTGGTACGCGCGCGCACCAGCGCCACGCCGGCCGACGCCGGGCCGCTGGTGATGACCACCGGCTCGGACATCCCGACGTCGGTGCAACTGCCGCAGTGGCTGTCCCGCTCCGGCGGCGACGTCCTGAAGACCCGCCCCATCGTCGCCGTGGACCGCCGCGGGATGGGCCGCTCCAGCGCCGTGGACTGCCGCGATCTGTTCGACCGGCAGGAGATGCAGAACCAGGCGCAGTTCGAGTCCGGCGACGACCCGGTGGCCAACCTGGGCGCGATCACCCTGACCGCCACCACCAGTTGCACCGATGCGCTGGCGCCCGGCGACTCCTCCTACGACAACGCGCGCGCGGCGGAAGACCTGGAACGCCTGCGCAGCAGCTGGGACGTGCCGCGACTGGCGTTGCTGGGTGTCGGCAACGGCGCCCAGGTCGCCCTGGCCTTTGCGGGTTCGCATCCCGACAAGGTCGCCCGGCTGGTGCTCGACTCCCCCATCCCGCACGCCATCGGCTCCGAGATGGCCGCCGACCAGCAGGTCAGGGGTCAGCAAGCCGCGCTCGACGCGTTCACCACCCAATGCGCGGCGACCAACTGCCCGCTGGGCCCGGATCCCAAGGGCGCCGTCGACGGACTACTGGCCGACGCACGGGCCGGCCACGGCGCCGGGGGCACCTCGGTGGCCGCCCTGGCCAACGGCGTGATCACCGCGCTGGGCTTCCCCGCCGGCGACCGGGTCGCCAGCACCAACCGGCTGGCGCAGACGCTGGCGTCGGCGCGCTCCGGTGACGCCGGGCCGTTGCTGGACCTCATCACGCAGGCGGAGTCGCTGCGTGAAACCGACGGCCAGTTCATCAACCGGTGCAGCGACGCCCTGAACCGGCCCACCCCGGACCGGGTCCGCGAACTCGTCGTCGCCTGGAACAAGGCGTATCCCGAGTTCGGCACCGTCGCCGCGCTGAACATGGTCAAGTGCCTGAACTGGCCAAGCGGCACCGCTCCGAAGGACCCCAAGAACCTCAAGATCGACGTGCTGCTGATGGGCGTGCAGAACGATCCCATCGCCGGCAACGAGGGCGTCGCGGCCACCGCGGCGACGATCATCAACGCCGGCGCGGCCAGCAAGCGCGTCATCTGGCAGGGCATCGGGCACGGCGCCTCGATCTACTCCGCGTGCGCGTCGGCGCCGCTGGTCGGCTACCTCGACTCCGGCAAGATGCCGGAGACGGACACGTACTGCCCCGCCTGAGCCATGCGTCGGCGTCCGCGGTGTACGGTTCCGGCGTGACGGCTGTCCTTCGCGCCTTCCGGCCCCGATCCACCCCCATGAGCACCGCGGAGGTGCTGCGCGCCGCGTTGTGGCCGATCGCCATCATGTCGATCATCCACCGCAGCTGGGTGCTCACCAGCAACGGTTACATCACCGACGACTGGGCTCCGGTGTACCGGGCGGTGCGCAACTTCCGCGCCGGCGTCGACATCTACAACGAGCACCTGGACTACGTCGACCCGCACTACCTGTACCCGCCCGGCGGCACGCTGCTGATGGCTCCGTTCGGCTACATCGACACGATCTTCGCCGCGCACAACTGGTTCGTCGCGCTGAACACGCTGGCGATCATTGGTGCGGCATGCCTTCTGGTACGGATGTTCGGTTTCTCGCTGACGTCGGTCGCCCTGCCCGCGCTGCTCGCGGCGATGTTCGTCACCGAATCCGTCACCAACACATTGGTTTTCACCAACATCAACGGCTGCATCCTGCTGGCCGAGGTGGTGTTCTTCCGGTTCCTGCTGTCCGGCAAGGTCGGGCACCAGTGGTGGGCCGGGGTGGCCATCGGCCTCTCGCTGGTGGTCAAACCGGTGCTGGCGGTGCTGCTGCTGATCCCGTTGCTCAACCGGCAATGGCGCACCCTGGTCACCGCGTTCGCGGTGCCGATCGCGTTCAACGCCGCCGCCTGGCCGCTGGTCGCCGACGCCGGCAGCTTCGTGCGCAACACGCTGCCGTACATCCTGGGCACCCGCGACTACTTCAACTCGTCGATCCTGGGCAACGGCACCTACTACGGCCTGCCGCTGTGGCTCATCATTGCGCTGCGGGTGCTGTTCGTGGCGCTGGCGGCGGCCAGCCTGTGGCTGCTGTACCGCTACTACCGGGAACGCGATCAGCGGTTCTGGATGCTGACGTCGTCGGGTGTGCTGCTGGTGACCTCGTGGCTGGTGCTGTCGCTGGCGCAGGGCTACTACTCGATGATGCTGTTCCCGTTCCTGATGACGGTGGTGCTGCCGAACTCGGTGCTGCGCAACTGGCCGGCCTGGCTTGCCGCGTACGGATTCCTGACGATGGACCGCTGGCTGATGTGGCGCTGGCCGACCACCGGGCGATTCCTGGAATACATGAAGATCACCTACGGGTGGTCGCTGATGATGGTCGTGGTGTTCTGCGTGCTGTACTTCCGCTATCTCGACGCCCGGTCCGAGAACCGTCTCGACGACGGGATCGATCCGCGCTGGATGACGCCGCCGCTGCGGCACGCTACCGTGGGCAGATGACGACCCGCAGTCAACGGGAACTCCCCCCGCCGAAGGTGCAGTTGACCGATGACCAGTGGCGCTCGAAGCTCACACCAGAGGAATTCGCGGTCCTGCGCCGGGCCGGCACGGAACGCCCCGGGATCGGTGAATACACCGACACGCATACCGAGGGCGTGTACAACTGCCGCGCCTGCGGAGCCGAATTGTTCCGCAGCACAGAGAAATTCGACTCGCACTGCGGCTGGCCGTCGTTCTTCAACCCCAGCCAGTCCGAAGCGGTGATCCTGCTGCCAGACGATTCGCACGGCATGCGGCGGGTGGAGGTGCTGTGCGCCAACTGCCACAGTCACCTCGGCCACGTGTTCTCCGGCGAGGGCTATCCGACGCCCACCGATCAGCGGTACTGCATCAACTCGATCTCACTGGCGCTGGTGCCCAAGACCTGACCGCACCTGACCGCGGGCTCAGGGCAGCGCGTTGACGAGTTCCTCGACGCCGCGGCGCGGGCCGGTGAAAAACGGTGTCTCCTCGCGTGCGTGCCGGCGGGCCCCGGTGTAGCGCAGCTTCCACATCAGTTCGACGATGCGTCCCAGATCGGGGCCCTCGAACGCCAGGATCCACTCGTAGTCGCCGAGCGCGAAGGCCGGCACGGTGTTGGCCCGCACGTCGGCGTACTCACGGCCGGCCATGCCGTGCTCGACGAGCAGATGCCGCCGCTCGTCCTCGGGCAGCAGGTACCACTCGAGTGACCGCACGAACGGATACACGCACACGTAGTCCCCGGCGGGCTCGCCGGCGATGAACGCCGGCAGGTGACTCTTGTTGAACTCGGCGGGACGGTGCAGCGCCGCGGCACTCCACACCGGCTCGGACACCCGCCCCAGCAGGGTGCGCCGGAAACCGGTGTAGGCGGCCTGCAGGTCCTCGATCCGCTCGGCATGTGTCCAGATCATGAAGTCGGCGTCGGCGCGCATTCCCGCCACGTCGTAGAGGCCGCGCACCACGACGCCCTTCTCCTCCTGCTGTTTGAGGAAGGTGGCGGCGTCGTCGATCACGTCCGCGCGGTCGTCCCCCAGCTCACCCGGCTCGACGGCGAAAACCGAGATCATCATGTAGCGGGTGGTGGCGTTGAGTTTGTCGTAGTCCAGCTTGGCCATGGTCCTATCGTCCCACGGGCCGCGACAGCGATTGCACGGCCAGTCCGGCGGCCCCGACACAGGCCGGCACCCCGATGCCGTCGAGGTAGCTGCCGGCCACCGCCAGACCGGGCGGCAACCCGGCGCGCAGTTCGGCGACGAGCGCGCCGTGGCCGGGCGCGTACTGCGGCATCGCGTCCAGCCAGCGGTGCACCCGGACGTCGACCGGGTCCACGTCGACACCGAACACCGTGCGAAGGTCCTGCAGCGACCACGCCAGCAGGAGGTCGTCGGAGGTGTCGCGGGCGATCGTGTCACCGAACCGGCCGAAGGACAGCCGCAGCAACTCGGTGTTGCCGCGCGCTCCCCATTTGCGCGAGGACAGCGTGATCGCCTTGGCGTGCAACTGTTCTCCGCTGGCCACCAGCACACCGGAGTTCTGCGGCAGGGGTGTGCCGCCGGGTAC